>Ga0315280_10001543_pt1 | contig 39325 bp, 43 predicted proteins | sample YL17G06_40_MG_FD_203697 | JGI IMG/M metagenome (GOLD analysis project Ga0315280, IMG submission 203697) | Sediment microbial communities from Yellowstone Lake, YNP, Wyoming, USA - YL17G06_40 | ecosystem: Environmental > Aquatic > Freshwater > Lake > Sediment | place: USA: Wyoming | collected... | reverse complement strand
CAGCAGCACCTTATGAATAGCATTATGCGGGATATGCTTTCCATGCTTGAACTCGATGATCTTTTCCAGTCGTCTTGCGCCCAAATTTTGCTCTTTGTTGACATCAAGTATCAGCTTTTCGGATTCTCCATCCAAGGTCTTTTTCTTTCTTCCAAATTTCTTAATGTTTAGGGGCATCTTGGTTTTCGTCCAGTGCATCCAGACACGTTTCACAGAGGACGGACTCAACTTCAGATCCTGCGCGATTCTTTTGGTGCTCTCGCCTCTTATTTTGGCCCAAATGATATATCTGATCTTCCTCTCTGTTAGGTCGTGATTCAGAAATAGGTTGGAGTTTTTGGAACGAGTCTACGGCGTGCGATCCTGCAAACACGCCCCGTGAGGGACCATTCTTGGATGAATCAGTATTCACCTTAACTCCGCAAGGGTGGGGGATGGTTTTCCTAGAATTAAGTCGTTCGCTATCGATAACTCAAAAATCTATATTCTCTACGTTGGGGATTATGGCATTTCTTAAATCAATATCCATTGGTCAGGTCACAACTAGATGTTCCCCAATTTAGCGGAGTTAAGGTTGATAGTAATAATTTTAATAACTAGGAGCGGGATTTTCCGCTATCAATAGGGCCATAGTTATTAATGGCCCCGGAGTTTAGGAACTATTCAGTCTTCCCCAATCAGAATGTGTAGTCTCATTTTCCAAAGTTTTCTAGGGGCCGCCTTGATCAATCGCTGATGAGAGTCGCGGGCTGTTTGCTCATGGACATCAACGAAGAATGGATTACAGGTAAAAAGTATTTATCGATGGAAGATGAGTAGGGTGAGCAAGGATACAGGGCCAGGATGAATTTACAGAAAATTCGGCACACTGCCCTGCAAGCTGGAAGCGCTCTTAAAGAAGGCTGAACTAAATAAAAAGATGACACCCATTGACCTGCTCTTTGAGTTCAGCAAAGTGTATTATATTGATTTCGGAGAATGTGGCAAAGTCATGGAGATTCCGAAAAAGATTAGAGATGTTGAAGCAAAGTTGGGACTCAGTCTATTCCCCACATGATGCAGAGTTAAGGTATCAAATCAGATGTAAATCGACCTATAGCTATAGTATTTGGCCCTCATGGTTATTAAAATCGCGGAGTTTAGGATAGTTACCTAGATTCAATAATTTTGATAATTGTTTCAGTTGTACCATTTAACCCCAAAAAGAAAGAAAAAGCTTCACAGCTCAACTCAATCCGTTATAGTGAATCCCATGGACATTTTATATAACTCTAATGGTTTGTGCGTTATTCCCGGAGAATCGCCTTCCTCCGGATTGATATAGGCCTTCTGGTTAAGATAATACCAGAGAGCAGGAGTCTCTGATTGAGGATACTCCTCTTTGAATGCGCTTATCTCCCCGATGATGTGCTTGAACCGAGCTTCTTCCTCGATTTCGGAGACATGCCGAGAGCTGATCTTCACATCACCCGGAGGCAGCCTCTGAGTTGGGAACCCCATAGCTTCACCCTTCATCTCAAGTTCGTTCAAAGAAGTCCTAACAATTCCTTGTATCTCCTGGCCGAAGGCATATCCTGACGGGTTTGATCTAAAGCCATCGCGCCACTGAGCAAGCGTGTTACCGTTTACGTTTGTCTCTATAATTGCCGACTTAGCTCCCGTGACGCTCATGACCTCTCGCACGCCTGTAATTTGAGGACTCTCTTCAGGGGGATTGTCATTGTTATTCTCTTTTTGATCAAAGCCTTCTTCTGCATTGCTATCACCTGCATTGCTATCAGGCTGGCTGGTTCCTATGATAGCCCCAAGGCCGGACGACTTCATCGAACTGGGCGTAGTCATCACTTTTTGAGAATAGACAGCGTTATCGGTATGGATGGTCTCTTCGACTCTGTTATCAGGGTTGGCATAGTAGATTTTCAGATCTCCATTTTTCACCTTGCTATTTGCTCCGAGACTGAATCTTGAGGAACCATCTCCGTAAGAGTTGGAGTCTGCTGTGGCGCTTAACGAGAATGATCCAGAGTTCGTCTCTGCGCCAGACTCAAGGGTTTCGCCATTGAGAGTTATTGAGTAAGAGTAATAGCCGTCAGGCTGGGTCGAGACACCGCCGTTTTGGTACAATAGCGAGTCGGGCATCAGGTTGGCCATGGCATGGAAGTCCATGTTCTCGGCAATCAGGTCGATGGATAGATCATCATCGGAGTTGCAGAGACTCATCTGTAGACTTACCACTGCATCCCCCATACCGGATAAGCATATTGAGAGCAGGAATAAGGACAGCAATTTAAGTAATCTCATAACCCTCACCACCACTATATATTTCTCGATGGATCAGCTCCATTTCAGACTTGCAATTGATGTCGCCTATCTCCAGCTCTCTGGAGAAGTCGTAGCCATAGTACGCCAGATCATTATCGATAACGTTGAAGTTCAGCTTCACGTCCTGATTGAATAGATCTGCAGGTTGGTCTAGGTCAAGAGGCTCAACATCAAGAGAAACGCTATACTCTTTGAGGTCCTCCTTTGGTATTCGAACTCCCCAGGGAACTGCATTAGTAACTGTGTTATGTCCACCAGCCAAGGAGAAGCTATAATCCGGAGACCCAGGGCTTGCTATAGACAGGCCCGAAATAGTGCTATCAATGGTCAAATCACTTGAACCTGAAACTATCGTCCTTGAAGTGCCTGATAACGAGGTGCGGACATCAAGCACATTTTTAGCATTAATATGACTGGATAAAGAGGAAAATGCATTGTAATATTGATTTTTTCCCCCCTTGAAGTAAAGGCCTTGATCTATTTCCGAAGTCGAGGCATCGCCCATCAAGGCATTTGTTGTAATTATTCCATCTGATTTGAAGTTGAGATCTGGAGTAATTATTTTATTATCTGAAATGGTCCTCATAACGCTGAGTTCGCTGTCATGGCTGACTAAATGAGAGTTTGTGAAGGCGCTCGATAATGTCGCAGCATTTGCCGAAATGATGAGCAGCCCAATCAGGAGAACTGTCACGGCAAAGGGCTTTATCATGAACGCCTCCACAAAAAAAATTTAATTTCGTTTAGTCCTCGCCTTATAGGAACGCGTTGGTCCACCAGGAACCCGACTCGACCACGAATTCGGACTCCAGGAAGTTACTAGCTCCCGCTTTAGCAACGCCAGTGCCCTCTGCGAAGCCCAGAGCCTTGGTGTCAAGGATAGCCCTGTCGAACGCACCAGCTACTGGATTGAAGGCGTCGAGCGAACTCTGCGAAATTGTGCCCATCGTAGCGCTTGTGATTTCTACATCAGGCCCGGTCGCCTCAACCCTGCCAAAGTTGGAAGTTCCGAGGCAGTAATCAACTGGAGAGGCCTCGTGAAGCACCACACTAGTCCCGTCCAGCGCTGGGAAGTTGAGAACGCCTGCCTGGGCAGTGTCCGAGAAGTGAGCCTCGACATTGTCGAAGTGCCCCGTTATTTCGTATGTTTGTGCCTTCGCAATATCGATGGAAAGCTCGGGGTCTGTATCAGCGAGATCCTTTGACTCCAATGCCATTTTTATGGAACCAGACTGGGTAAGCTTCTGGAAAGTGTCTCCGGGGTTATTTACATTTACTGGCATAGTACCATCATGTACATAACCTTGCTTCGTCCAGAAGTTGTTTTCAATCTCGCCCGCTGACTTAATCAGTGAAGTTGGGTTATCGAACCAAACCCCAGAATCTACTGAATCGTGAACAGCGGGACCAGATCCAATGGTACTAAACGGGGTGAATGCATCCTGTTCGTCCAACGTCTTTAAATATTTGTAGCTTGCTTCCTCAGTGGCCTCCCATGCCCAAGCAGAGCCCACCATGGCAACCAAAGCTGCCACTAACAATACCACGCTATATTTCATATATTCTTTGCCTCCTTATTTCTATCTTCCCCAATCTCTTGTCGAGTTATGACTTTCCAAGAGATTGCTATTCTATCCTCGTTAGTTTTTCTAGTTAAATGATAAAGAACCGATCTTAAGAACCAATTATTATGATTTTAACTTAGATTTTTCTGTACTAAATGTAATCTCTAGTCCGCAAGTTCATATTAGAAATAAGTACTATGCACAAAAACAGTCCTTTAGATAATTATAAAAAATTATGTTTTAATTTAATACTATATATTTAGGGCAACTAGGATTTGCTGGGATTTGCGAACCACATCTTCGCATAATAGGATAATGATGGTTGCTGGCATTTTCCTCGCGCCTAAGCTCCCGGAAGATTAGGCGTATGTTTTGGGTGCATCAATAATTTTTCTCTATTATTTATCATATCAGCTACAAGTCCTTACTTAAAAGCATCATTTTCAACACTTTGTAGCACTATACTTCTATTTATGGATTTCGTAATGCTATAATATTTCAGTAGGCACATATTGCCAAGCGAAATCGCCCTGGAAGGGCATATTTGTGGCTATTTTTTGAAATAAAGGCAATTGCACCGAGATAATTTGTTTGCTGCGCTTACTTAATCCGGGAGCTTAGGCTCGCGAAATCCAACCGTTATGGCTTATGGATTGTTACTGCACGAAAGCATCTTGAGAAAACCGGCGTGTATCTGGTGGCATATTAGCCAACCAATCGTCACATGGCTTATATGAAAATTTTTAATAAAGAGCCTCTATCTTTGAATTCTCGCGAATGATTTTCAGAACTGTTTGGAGAAATTGGCTCCTTTTTCATAATAGCTCATGCTGTTGTTGAAGTTATCATGCGCCTGCATGGCATAGACTCGCTTGGTGGTCTCGTAGAACTTGATCATATTCCACAAGTACCCTTCCAGGTTGATCAAAGCCAACTGGGTGGTATTCTGGTACTCCTCGAACTTGGCGGGCGGCTTTATCTGGTCCACCATATCGACGGTCTGGGTGGTCAATACGAATAGGGTCATAGTGGCTGTCATGGCCTCACGGCTGTCAATCTTCTTTTTGACATACTCATCCAGAATGTACGAGGAGTAGTTTAGATCCTCCATATATTGAATCCTTATGAGTCCCATCAGATCCAGGAAAGTGGAGTCGCTGATGTTGCCGTTATTGTTTTCCTGCCATAGCCTACGACTCTCCACAGGATTAGAAGCATAGAGGATAACTTGAACCGGTTCGGCATTGGTGCGATTGATATACTCTTCCACAGAGGGAGCTTCCTCAAGGGGGGGATCTGCTGCCATAACTCGCAAAATTGATCCGGCCTCTTGCTTGGAGCCTTGGCCTTCTGATGAGGCCACGACGCTATCGAAAAATGCCAGGAGGATCAGCGAGGCGATGATTATTACCAGAGAAACGTGCCTTCTCATGATTTGAATTACTCCCGAACCATGTGCTTGGTTTTCCGCGAGCCAAAGGATAGTTTTTCGGATCGCCCGGTCCCCCGGCTGAATGCCAGGGTTAGTATTTGGGCAGAATAAAAGATCTTGTTGCTATCACCTCGTGATGAAACGTTGATTCCTTGTCTCCTCATAGTTAGTAGGCAACCAGTGGAAGGGATCGATTTAGATATAAATTTTGGGATCTCCCGAATATGGTAAATGGAATACTTGGCTATTCTACGATTCCTCCGAGATCCTGTAGTAAATTGCATACTATTTAACTCTTCTGAATCTTTATAAAAGATGTAGTATAGATCATCATGAAATTAATAAAAGAATTTGTGGATAGAGATTTTTACACTCATTTAAATCCATCTACAGAGATGAACGATAACAATATTTTATTATATAAAAAATTTGCCTTCCAAATTCATTAGAGGGTACCAGAGTCCGCTGCTGGCGTCGAAAAGCCTCCGGCAGTGTAATCTACGCCCCAGGATCCACCCCAACTCCCACCATCATCCGTCAAGCTGATAATGTTGGAATTCACATCTTCCATAATGCCTTGGTCAAAATGAAATTCAGATGGTATTTGTCCTAACTCACTCGATCCAATTTGCAGACCTATGATCTGGCTAAAACTTATATCTAATTGTTGCTTCCACGCATCTTGATTTAAGCTATCAACCTCGAAAACTTTGTCCTTATCAACTGCAGGGCTTTGCAGGATAGCAGTAAGGTCCTGGTCAATATCATGCTTTATTCGAATGCTACTTGATGTTTGATCAAAATTGGATGCCACAGTTTCAGGTGCGCTGGTAGAAGGCAAATTCTTCTCGAAAAGATCCCCGGCACTCAATGCAATGCGAGAGTTGAATTGCAGAATTTTATTGCTTTGGTCGACAGTGCAGACCGCCCAACCCTGAACGGCCAATGCCAGGAATACGACCAGCAATACTACCTGCGCCCTCAACTTACTTGCCTCCTTGCGATATTTTAAATTTCAGAATCTACACCCTTTAGTATTCACATATCTGCAAGATAAAGGTCTATGAAATGGAAATAATTAAAAGATATCAGTAATACAGATATGATTTTTGGATATTAGACCTACGATGTTAAAATTATTGCAGAAACCTTTTATATCGCGAAGAGCAGAAATATCACTAATCTCGAAATGCCCGAGGTGGTGCAATTGATTAAAATATTCTGGACTTTACTGATAATTATTTTGATTGCACCTTTGGGGCTGGCTATTGATTCTAACCATGAATTAGCATCTTCTACGAATGCTGCTCTGGAATTGATAACCGGCGAAAATTCCGGAGCAATTGACCTAGCAAGCAGTTCCAACCCCGTCCAGTGGGATTATTTGGAATCGAATTCCATAAACTCAGAGAATGGATCGAGAAATTATTCCCGATTTGATGTGAATGAGTTGTTTAACACCATCAATTATGATGCCCTGGATTTTGAAGATGGATTGAACTCGAATAACATAATTATGCATAATACCTACGGTGATGATATTAGGATCTCAAGTACTTATGTTGCCAGAGAAATAAGTTCAAGCTTTCGTTACATCTATGATGAAAACAACTGTGGCGAAGCTACTCTGTCCAGGTGCGAGGATCTCGGAAAAGATATAAGCTCTAATTTACACGATATTTATGCGAAGAGGGATTCCTTATATGATGATCGAGCCGCGAGTAAGAATCTCAATTCAGACAAGGGAGAGATCCCTAACTACTATTATGAAAAAAATAATAATGAATACATATTAATGCCTACTGAGGATACTGCACGCAAGATTAACTCGAATTTCAACTACATATACGGAAAGAACTATGCGCCATTGCATACGTCGCAGAGGGAGGTTCGCACAGGGGTAGAAACCGATCTGAAAGAGGTTAAACTCTCTCGCACTGACAAAGATCTGCCAGACAATCCATATCTAAGCGCTTTGCCAAACATAAAATATATTCGCGAATCATCGGTCAGTGGGCCCAATAACAGAGATGCATCAAGCATCGAAGCGGATATAAATGTTAACCTGAACTCCCTCGTCCAAGATAATTTGAATATATACGAAATTCCTTTTAAAATAAACACTGCACTAATCAATGTATCAAGGATCAAAAAATTTACCCCGCTTGATGCAAAAAACCATGCCTATCAAAATTATGCAGTAGTAGTTGGAATCGATCACTATTCTGACCGCTCCGACCTGCATACTTGCGTGAACGACGCCGATACTATGGCAGCTCTTTTGGAGGCCTATGGCTATAATGTCGTAAAGCTCACCGACCAAACCAACGATAAACCTACAAAGGAAAATATCCTGAAGAAAGCCCTAAATGATCTGAAGCACAAGAAAGACCCGGGCAAGCTCCTAATTTACTTCTCCGGGCATGGCGAGAAGCTGGGAGACGACTATTACTTGATACCTCAAGATGGCAATGGAAAGCCTACTAGCTACATCAGTGCCGAGGAGCTAGAGAAAGGCATACAGGGTCTCAAGAGTCTGGTCCTTGTGGTGGATGCCTGCAATAGCGGGGAGCTCGAAAAGGTTGCGAATATCGGCCAGATGATATTAGTCTCTTCGCAAAAGGACCAGCCAAGCAATGAGGTATGGTTCGGGTCCCTAAGCCTCTTCACCTACAATCTATGTAAAGCCATGCGGGAAGAAGATAAATCGAGCAATGCAGTTGTCCTGCAAAGGTGTTTCTATAAGGCCAGAGAGGCAACGGAAAAATGGTCAAGCTTGCGTCTATTGGCTCAAACCCCTCAGATGAAGGATAAAACCGTGGGATATTTCTCCTTGAAATGATCTATTAGCTTTTGGTTCGTCCGGACCTTTGGTACAGGACATTTGGGCACACAAATCGTTCCATAAAGCATATTTATGTTGTACTACCCAGTATAGATTAGGGTAGATCTAAAGGATTGCACTTGCCTCCAAAACATTTGCCTCCGTGTGGATCTATCTTCCCCAATTTCAATAACTTCCTCCCCAACAATATATCTTTCCCAATACAGGGGCCAAAAGTCACAGGGACTATTGATCATGTGGCTCGCCCCTGCCCTCCCTTTTTTAAAAAAATGCTTTCGAATTCGCGATGATGAAAAATGATGTTTGGCGCCAAGCCTTATGTATCCCCCAAGGATGGAACATGTTTCGAAAAAATTTTTGCGCAAGAAGAGGGGCATATTATGCCGGTCGGATTTGCCAAGTTAATCCACCTGGTATTTCAGAACCTCTTTATAGATAGTCTCTTCCAGCGCCTCAATCCTATTGAGTTTATTATTTAGTTTGCTGAATTTAATTAATTTTTTTACCGCGATCCCCAAAAGGATGATGCACATAAAAGCCAGCAGGGCTATTGCAGCTATCTTAGTATCGGATAAGCCTCCTTTTTGGTGAGAGTACACCAAATAAATATACCCACTCATCGCTGAGCAGAGAAGTGCCGGCAAGAAGAATCCCATAATCGCCACCTTTAATCTTCTCTTCTGCTGGTCAATACGCTCCACAATGTCATACGCATTGTCCGTTAAGGTCACGTTCGCCATTTTCTCACTCGTTTATCTACTCATCTGATACAAAGAGCTCATCATTGATGGTCCTAAACCAGTCGTATCTTGATCTGCCGAGGGGTGTGAGCTCGTAGGCAATGACCTCTCGTGCCCCCCAATCCAACCTCTTTTCTTCAACGTATCCGGCCTCTCTCAGCATATTGATGTATTTTTCAGCCGAGGTTGTTTTCAGATTAGCACACTGGATTATATGGGTTTTCAAAGCACGCCCTTTTGACTGGTTCTTGGATATGCACTCAAGGATCTTGAGAACGATCTTGATTGCAGGCCTATACTTTGCGGTACCCATATACGTTTCCTTGTTTCAACCTTTAAAAAGCTTCCATACCATTAGTACGTCACTTTTTAGACATATAAATTATCTAGTTAGGTATATTAATGCTTATTCCATTATGAGGATTTCGAATATCGTTGCATTAGCAATCTCGAACATGCTCAATCTCATGTTTACTACTCAGCTCTTGCGATCAAGTCCGCCAATCTTGGCATAGAATAGGTATTAGAATAAAATAATATTAACCGAAAACGCCAAGGCAGTAATCGACAGAAATTTTAATCCATAACTAAAGATAGCTCCGAAAGCCTGATCATCAATCCTGCAAGAATAATACGGGGGTCTCCTTGGCCAGCTATAACCAATTGCCCTTTGAAGCTCTCAAGGTTCGCGCCCGCGAGGGCCTTGCGCGCCTGGAGTCATGCCAGATCTGCCCTCGCCACTGCCAAGTGGCCCGCCTTAAAGGTGAGCGGGGCTTCTGCAGGGTCGGCCGCCTTTCTCGCGTGGCCAGCTACACGCCCCACTTCGGCGAGGAGGCACCCCTGGTGGGCCGCGGCGGCTCAGGCACCATCTTCTTCGCCGGCTGCAACCTTTCTTGCGTCTTTTGCCAGAACTACGACATCAGCCAGATGGACCAGGGCCAGGATGTCCCGGCCGAGATCCTGGCAAGGATGATGCTGTGCCTGCAGGACTCCGGCTGCCACAACATCAACTTCGTCACGCCTACGCACGTTGTTCCCCAGATCCTGGAGGCGCTGGTGTTGGCCGGGGAAGAGGGTCTGAACATTCCTTTGGTCTACAACAGCGGGGGCTACGACTCCGCGGAGACGCTCAGGCTTTTGGACGGCATCTTCGACATCTACATGCCGGATATGAAGTATGGCTCGGATGAACTGGCAATAAAGTACTCCCACGCCCCGAAATACACCGAATACGCCAAATCGGCCATCCGGGAGATGCACCGCCAGGTGGGCGACCTGGTGATGGACGAAGACGGCATCGCCGTGCGGGGCCTCCTGGTCCGCCACCTGGTTCTGCCCGAGGGCTCAGCCGGCACCGCAGAGGTCGCTCGGTTCCTCTCCCAGGAGATTTCCAAGAACACTTACCTGAACATCATGGCCCAGTACCGTCCGGAGTACAATGCCTGCAGCTTCCCGGAGCTGGATAGAAGCATCACCCTGCAAGAGTACAGCGAGGCGGTGCGCCTGGCCGCCGCGGCAGGCCTCTCCCGAGGTCTGGCAATCTTTTAATTCCCGCGGGCCGAATTATAAAGGGATGAAGCCCTTCGAGTACCTGGAGCACACCGCCGACGTCAAGTTCAGAGCCTATGGCCACAGCCCAGAGGAGATGCTCTCTAACGCCGCCGCTGCCCTGTTCAAATCCATGGTGGATCCATTCGCCATTCAAGCGAAGGAGACCTGGAGGGTTTTGCTGGAGGCTCCCGACCTGGAGCAGCTGGCCTACAACTGGCTCTCGGAGATCGTCTTCCTCTTCGAGACGGAGTCGGCCGTCTTTTCGACCTTCACCGTGAGGTTGCAGCAAGACGGGAGCCTGAGGCTGGAGGGCGAGATCGGTGGTGAGAGGATAGACCTCAAGCGGCATGCCTTCGAGACCGAGGTCAAGGCCGTCACCCTTCATGAGTTTCAGATTAAGAAGAATGATGTGTGGTGCATTCAGGTAGTTCTGGACGTGTGATTTCATGCTCAATATAAACAAGATCGAGGAAAATATTTACGAGGTGCCCATGGGCTACCGGCCTGGCATGCGCGTTCCCGGCCGGATCTTCGTCTCCGAGAAGCTGAGAAACATGGTAGAACCGGGGACTGTAGACCAGGTGGCCAACGTCGCCACCCTACCGGGCATAGTGAAGTACTCCATGGCCATGCCGGACGCCCATTTGGGCTACGGCTTTCCCATCGGAGGTGTGGCCGCCTTCCGTGAGGAGGACGGGATCATCAGCCCTGGTGGTGTGGGCTTTGACATCAACTGCGGCGTGCGGCTGCTGCGCTCTAACTTAGACTCAAAATCAGTTCAGCCTCTTATGAACACCCTCATTGATGCCCTCTTCGAGGCCGTGCCCTCCGGCCTGGGGGCCACGGGCAGGCTGCATGTCAGCGACCAGCAGCTTACGGAGACGTTTTTGGCCGGAGCAAAGTGGGCGGTGGAGGAGGGCTACGGCGTCGAGGCCGACCTGGCGCACTGCGAAGAGAACGGCCGCATGAAAGGTGCGGACCCTTCGCAGGTGAGCGTGAAAGCCCGCAAGAGGGGACGCCCCCAGCTGGGAACCCTGGGCAGCGGCAATCATTTCCTGGAGATTCAGAGGGTGGAGGAGATCTTCGACGATGCCATAGCCAGGAAGTTCGGGCTTTTCAAGGGCCAGATCACCGTCATGATCCACTGCGGCTCCCGGGGAGCAGGTCACCAGATCTGCACCGATCATCTGGTGGTCCTTTCCCAAGCGGTGCGTAAGTATCGCATCGACATCCCCGACAAGCAGCTGGCCTGCGCGCCCCTCGGATCTCCGGAAGCGGTGCACTATTTCGGGGCCATGGTCTCTGCCGCCAACTACGCCTGGGCCAACCGCCACATCATCGCCCACTGGACCAGGGAGGTCTTTGAGAGGTACTTCCCCGGATCTCAGCTTGACCTGATCTACGACGTAGCCCATAACGTCGCCAAGATCGAGGAGCACAACGTGAACGGCCAGCGCATGAAACTTTATGTGCACAGGAAAGGGGCTACTCGGGCCTTTGGGCCGAGCCGGAGCGAAGTCCCCGAGGCCTACCGGAACGTGGGCCAGCCCGTGCTCATACCCGGCAGCATGGGCACGCCCTCTTACGTTCTCTGCGGCAATGATCGCGCTCTGGAGCTTACCTTCGGCTCCGCCTGCCACGGCGCGGGAAGGGTCATGAGCAGAAGCCAGGCTATGAAGAAGTTCACAGGAAAAGACGTGAAGGCCGCTCTGAACAAAGGAGGGATTGTGGTCAAGGCCACAAGCCCGAGCATGCTGGCCGAGGAGGCACCCCAGGTCTATAAGCCCTCGGACGAGGTGGTGAATGTTGTGCATAACCTGGGGATTGCCACCAAGGTAGCCAAGCTCGTTCCTTTGGGAGTATCCAAGGGATGAGGCTTCGCGTCGTCCTGGTGGAGCCCATGTACGACGGCAACGTGGGCTCCGTGGCCAGGGCCATGAAGAACTTCGGCTTTCACGATCTTGTGCTGGTAAACCCCTGCAAGATCGAGGACTTCGGCCTGGCCATGGCCTCCCATGCCAGGGATGTTCTGCAGATGTCCAGGAGCTTCTCGACCCTGCATGAGGCGCTGGAAGGCGTCAACCTGGTGGTGGGCACCACAGGCAAGAGGCTGGAGGAACAGCAGCACCACCTCCGGCTGCATCTGAGAGCGCCTTGCCTGACCCCGGCCCAACTGGCTGAGAAGCTGAAGGGAAAAGAGGGAGAGGTGGCACTGCTGCTGGGCCGGGAGGACTGCGGTCTATGCAGCGAAGAGCTGGCGACCTGCGACCTGCTAGTGTCCATTCCTTCCAGTCGGAAATATCCCATCATGAACCTCTCTCACGCCGCCGCGATCTTATTTTATGAGCTCTCCCAGGTGGAGAACGGAAGCCTGGATCTGGCCAGCAGGGAGACTCTGCTGCTGCTCCAGGAGCGATCAAAGGAGCTGCTCCAGGAGGTCAGCTATCCCGAACACAAGGTGGACTTCACAGTGCTCATGCTGCGGCGCATCTTCGGAAGGGCGGAGCTGACCGAGCGCGAGGCCAGGACGCTTTTGGGCGTGATAAAGAACCTGCGCTGGAAGGCCAGCGCACCCTTAAAGAACTCTCTCGAATCGAGACCTAAACAGGATACGGAGATCTAGATCTCCCATGCTGCCAGTATCTTGTTGGCGTTGATGTAGTCTTTCCGCCCCTTGTACTCATAGGATGAGGAAATGTCTTCGGCGCTGCCCAAGACCGTTCCTTGCAGCCTCTCCCCGGGGCCGCCCCCGAAGTAGATCTCCACGTCTTTGTTGAGAAGGTTATCGCCTGCAGCAACCCCGCGCCGACCCCTCCAGCGCCCGGGCCGTCTTCATGGCGGCCATGGCCTCCCGGCTGCGGCCCAAGCACTGCAGGGCCAAGGCTTTGTTGTACCAGGCTCCCGCAAAATAAGGGTCCAAGGCTATGGCGGCATCGAAGCAGCCCAAGGCCTGCGGGTACTTCTGCTGCTGAGCCAGCACCATGCCTTTGTTGCTGAGAGCCTGAGCATTCTGGGGCGAGAGCTTCAGAGCCTCCTCAAAGCACTGCAGGGCCTCAGGGTAGCGGCCCAGGTTGGCTAAAACCATGCCCTTGTTGTTCCAGGCGTCGATCAGAGAGGCATCGATCTTCAGGGCGTGGTCGAAGGCTTTGAGCGCCTCTTCCATCTGCCCAAAATTGCAGAGCTCATTTCCCTTTTCCAGCCAATAGCCCGCAGATTGCACATCTCCGACCGAGGGTATCACGAGAATAGAAAGCATGAGGTTGGGGGAGGACATAAACAGAAGAGACTCTTTAACGGCAAAAAGGTTTCGAGAAGGGCTCACTTTTCCAGCCGTTTCGCTTTTTTGAAAGCATCCTCCACTGCTTCGCGGATGATGTAGCCGCCTTTATGAAGCACGGTGTCACCCAGCTCCGTGTCCCTCTCCATGGAGGCGGTGCAGGGGTAGGCGTGATGCGCTTCCGAGATCCTCTCCCGAATGTCCGGCTGATCAGGCTCCAGGCCCAGGAGCCTTTTCGCAACAAACCATGTCGAGCCGCAGGGGGCGCTGCGAACCACGTTGGCGGCCACGATGTGGTCCTTGCCCTCCCGGCTCTTCTGCACGCCGACGTCAATTATTGGCTCACCGATGCCCGCTTTCTTTAGGAAGGCAGCAATGTTGGGCTTCGTCGCCTCCGGTCGCAGGGCACAGAACGGCTTGGCGAAGGCCGCCTCCATGCCCAAGCTCGCCGCCTTCTCTTCGAGCTGCTTTCGCAGCCCCAGCGGCAGCTCTTTAGGCGTCTCCGAGCCGCCAACGATGCCCTTCACTCCCGCTTCTTTCAGTTTGGGAAGGAGGCCGAAGAGTATGTCGGGATGAACGTTCATGACCATAGCGATGTCCGCCTGAGGAATCACTTCCGGCAGATAGGGCTCCACGTCGTCGATGAAATCGCCCAAAGTCGCCGGATCGGGCATCTCCACCAGAGCCACGATGTTTTCGGCATAGCCCGGCCGGACATTGCGGCACTGGGTACAGGCCTCGCCACAGGAGATGCAAAAGCCTGAGTAGTTGACGAGGTTGCCCACCACGCGCTGGCCGAACTCTCCGCTGTAGAAAACTATCAGTTTCAAGCCTTCACCACACTTGCCATGGAAATCAAGAGATGTAAGGGCAGATTTGCAAATAATGTTTGCGGGCTTTTTTTTGTAGTCTCCCTAAGGAGGCCCGCAGTGTGGCTGAAGCCTGGAAGGGCTGGCGGGGCCTGGCCAGCTTCTACCTGATCCTGGCAGAGCGGCTGAAGATAGAGGTTTAGGTTCGTTGGGTTTATCGAGAAAGATCCTCTTTCAGCCCCCTGATGAAGTGTCCGGAGGTTATGCCTCCCAGGGCCATGGGCCTGATCCTTTCTTTAAGAGCCTGAAGCTCTCCCGGCAGGGAATCGCCTCCCTTCTCCGTCAGCTCTATCGCCCTGATGTAAATATCCGTCATCTCTCGGGCGTACTTTCCGGTCCTGCCCCTGGCGTCCATGGCTATTCCGTCCAGGCCCATCTCGAAGAGCTTCGGCATGTAGTCCAGGAGGCAGGTCTCGGCGGAGTTGAAGATGTGCGTCCTCGAATCACCGTCAAGGCGCAGAGGGAAGATGCGCTTGAAGTCCTGCAAGCCCCAGAAGTTTTCCGAAACCGCCTTTCCTTTGGCCAGGCAGGGGATGCAGTCCTCCGCCACCATGACCTCCAGGCTGCCCTGCACCAGCAGCTCCAGCTCGGGGGCGCCTTCGGAGGCGCCTAGGCACGGGCGCGACCTTGCTATCGTCTTTGCCAGCTGCTCTCCGGAGAGCTCGGGCGAGAGGGTGAGGCACTGAAAGGGAGGAGAAAGCTGCTGCACGGTAAGATGGTTCCACACGTTCAAGCCTGCAGCTCCGTAAAGCCTGGCCGCTGGCCTGGCAGCCAGGACCGCCTCGGCCGCGCCTACTCCCTCCACCATGATTCCGTCCATATCAGCCCTGGCCAGGAGAGGCCTAACAAAATTCTGATAATCCACTCTGGTTATCTTTGGCCACTTCCAGACCAGCTCTATGTTGGGGCAGACGGCCTTCGCCTCTTGCAGCAGCTTTAGGGTGGTCTTGGCACGATCCGCTGGTTCCCCCAAAAATGGCTCGAAGTAAATCCGCTGGCATCCGCCCTCGATCGCGCCACGCACCGTCTCCAGGCTATCGGCGTAGACTGCCAGCGATGGGACACGACGCTCTGGGGCAGGCGAAGCCGCAGTCAGTCTCATCAGCCTCAACCTCTCCCGGGCTTCGGCAGTCTTCTCCGGAGCAGGGCGGCGACCTTCGAGAAGCGCGTCCTCTGCCTTGGCCAGGAGGTCGCGCCGCAGCTGGTTTTGCGCCCCCAGGGGCGCAAAGAGATCTCCGGGGTAGTCCATCTCCACCTTCCGGATCACAAAAGGCGTTCCGCCTGTCCTGCGCAGCTGGGCCTCGATCTGTTGCAAAGTGGTGGGCTGGCTTTTGGCCTTGTCCATCTTAAAGCCAGCTCTTACCCGGACGGAAACGCCCCCCTCCAGCCGGGCTTCGGCAACCGGCGTCCCGTCATCCCAGGAAATATAAACATCCATGGGAATCTCGGTCTTGGCAGAGGACATGATCTGCCGCGCCCTGCGGTCGAGGGCGGTGCTGCCTGTCAGGTAGACTTTTGCCCCCGGCCTGACCCTCTCTGGCGTCCTCAGCTTGAGCAGGCCGTCCTTCTGCAAGGGCTTGCGGACTACCATCCCTGTCTCCTGGCCGGGAGCGAGGATGACCAGGCCGTCTCCCTCTTCCGGTGCCAATGGCCCGGTCAAACGCACCGCTGCCTCAGCCCTCTGGGAGTCGAAGGAGGCGACGCTTCCGATGAGCACCCCCCGGTTGTCGGACATCTGCCTGCCCATGATGTCTTTTGCGCCCAGCAGATGGCCTTCTGTGAAGTCGCGGTTGAAGGCCAATGCCAGATTCCGTTCATCCTCTGCCGAGGGAGACCAGGCACCGCGGGCGATGGCGTCCAGTGCTTTCCTGTAAATGCTGGTGACAATGGCCACATACTCCGGAGACTTCATCCTGCCCTCGATCTTCAGCGACTCCACGGGCGAACGAACGATCCTCTCCAGATGCCTGTAAACAGAGAGATCGCGGGTGGAGAGGAGGAACTTCTCCTTTAACGGCACAGCCCAAAGGCCTGCAGGCCGGCCGTAATCATCCCTCTCACCCTGGACCAGGACGTAGGGTTTGCGGCATGGCTGGGCGCACATCCCCCTGTTCCCGCTGCGGCCGCCTATGGCCGAGGAGAGCAAACACTGTCCGGAATAGCAGTAGCAGAGCGCCCCGTGAACGAAGACCTCCAGGCCCAGCCCTGAGCCCTTTATCTTCTTGATCTCCTCGATAGGGACTTCCCTGGCCAGAACCACTCGCTTGAATCCTTTCCTGGCCGCCCAGGCAGCGCCCTCCCGATTGTGAATGGTCATCTGCGTGGAGGCGTGCAGATCCAGGCCGGGCACCAGCTGGCGCGCCAGCGCAGCCACACCCAGATCCTGCACCAGGACAGCATCCGCACCCATCTCGTAGAGCCGGATAAGATACAGCGCAACATCCGGCAACTCGTCATCCCTGATCAGAGTGTTGACGGTCACATAAACCTTCACGCCTCGCAGGTGAGCGTAGTTGACCGCATCCTGCAGTGCAGGCTCGTCGAAGTTGGCGGCAAACTTCCTGGCACCAAATCTCTTGCCGCTGAGGTAAACGGCATCCGCGCCTGCGGCCACGGCTGCCCGTAAAGCCTGGGGCGAGCCAGCAGGAGCAAGCAATTCCGGCAATCTTCTCAATCTCGATCGCCAATATCTGTAACGCAAGAGTTGATAAGATCTCGCCTCTTCGGGGCTCGAAGGGGATTAACGCCAGCAACCTTGAGAATGGAAACTCTAAAACCCTTGGGATTATTTTATGTAACATATGCAGAGCAAGATCGCCAAGTGCTTGAAGCTCAGATACGAGCCGGTCGCCATCCTGTGGAGTGATGAAAAGCCGACTGGAGCCTTAGGGCTAAAAGGCTGCAAAGGCGGATGCGTCATGGTCCTCTTTGCCCAGACCGCAGCAAAGGGAAGATCGGCTGCTTTTGACAGAGAGAACTTTGGATGCTTCGGAGGCGGAGCAGGCCTGGGCTTTGGAAGGCAGTACGAGAATTTTCCCTTCGGCGGGATCGAGACCTTCAAGTATTTTCTGTCCACCGGGCTGGAAGGCCAGGGGAGAGACGATCTGGTGAAGAAGATTTGCAGCCTAGGCAGCAGAGAGCAGGTGGAGAACTTCCTCCAGGGAGAGCGTTACAAGAAGACGCCTGCCCTGGTGGAGGACTTCCTGAAAGTGCTGCCCGCAATGGAGGTTTCCAAGCGCTATGTGGTCTTCAAGCCGCTGAGGGAGCTGGCGGAAGGCGAAGAGCCGATCGCGGTGGTCTTCCTGGCGGATGCTGATCAGATCTCCGCTTTGATAGGCCTGGCCAACTACGACCGCCAAGGCGTGGAGAATGTCTTCGCTCCCATGGGCGCGGGCTGCCATCAGATCGGCATCTACGCCTTTCGGGAGGCGCAGAGCGACCATGCCAGGGCCGTCCTGGGTCTGACCGACCTCTCCGCCAGAAGGAACGTCCGCCACATCCTGGACAAAGATGTGCTCACCATAGCCATGCCCTACCGGCGCTTCCAGGAGATGGAGAAAAATGTCGAAGGGAGCTTCCTGGAGCGCAGAACCTGGAGAAGCCTGGCGCAGGATATGGAGATCTAGGCTCGCTGCCGAAGACTCTTCGAAGCAGCGCCTCATCATAGAAACCTTTGTACGGTATGGCGTGCTAATAATAATCTATGCCGTCTTCGGATGTGATCAGGAGCCCGGACACAGAAAGGGCTAACCGGATTCCGCCAGGCCAGAGCTTGACAGAAGGCTGGCCGGTGCTTCACTACGGAGGCGTTCCCAGGATAGACCCTGTCGAGTGGAGCCTGAGATTATTCGGCCTCGTGGAAAAGGAGCGCAGCTTGAGCTTCTCCGAGTTCCTGGCTCTGCCTCAGGTCAGGGTCTTCTCGGATGTGCATTGCGTCACGGGCTGGTCGAGGCTGGACAACCTCTGGGAAGGGGTACAGGCTTTGGCTTTGAAAGACCTGGTGAAGATTCTGCCTGGAGCCAGGTTTGCCATCGTGCATGCCTGCGGCGGCTTTACCACAAACCTCTCTCTGGAGGACTTTTTCCAGGAGGATGTGCTCTTGGCGGTGATGCACAACGGCAGATCCATATCGCCGGAGCACGGCTATCCAGTGCGCCTCGTCGTGCCCAGGCTCTACTTCTGGAAGAGCGCCAAATGGGTTACAGGCATAGAGTTCACCGCTGAGGACCGGCCGGGATTCTGGGAGACGCACGGCTACCACAACCGGGGCGATCCCTGGATGGAGGAGCGCTACAGCTGATCATCTTTTTGCTGAAGAGATGCATACATAGATTATTTATTTGAGAAGATCGCTTTCTTATTTGTGATTGGTATGAAATCGTTTACTGCTATCCTCCTTTTGCTGACGCTTAATCCTGCTCTCCTCGGGAGGGCAGGCGTTGCGGACCTTTTCAGGGGAGACGGTCTCCATAGATACTCCCGTTGAGGACGATGTCTTTGCCGCAGGCAGCATCGTGAACATCAATGCTCCAGTGGACTCGGCTGTGGTGACAGGCGGCACGATAAGCATCAATGCGCCTGTGAAGGGAGACGTCTTTGCCCTGGGAGGTCAGGTTTATATCAACTCGGATGTGGGCGGAAAGGTGGTGACTGCAGGTGGCCAGGTGAACATCCTTCCCGGCAGGAATGTGGATAAGGATGCTCTCATTGCTGGGGGCAATGTGGTCAATGCCGGACATGTGAACGGCACCCTGACCGTTGGTGCCAACCAGTTCAGCAACGCAGGCTCTGCGGGCAGAGTGGAATTCCATAAGGTGGAAAGTCGCAAGGAAGAGAGCCGCCAGGTCAGGGAGGAATTCAGCTTCTTTGGTCTTCTCATCATTCTCGGCTACTTCATCCTGGGCCTGATACTGGTAAGATACCTGCCCGGCATCTTCATGGCTGTGGACGGCGAGGCCAGATCGTCTCCTGTTCTGAAGACCATTGTGGGATTTGTGCTGATCATTGCTTCCGTCATAGCCGTCCTGCTGCTGGCCTTGACCGTGGTGGGGCTACCCATCGCCTTGATCTCATCTCTGCTTATTATCGCGGCCTTGGCGCTCACCGGCACATTCCTCTCCTACAGCCTGGGCAAGGAGATAGGTGAACGCCTGAAGCTCAAGCAGGGGGATCTGGTCTTGTTCGTGATAGGCTTCGTGATCCTCAATGTGCTCTTCCTGCTGCCCTACGTGGGCTGGCTGATCTCTTTGATCTCCGTCTGCCTGGGCTTTGCGGCCATCCTCTATGCCGCACGCCACCTGGCAAAAGCAGGAGAGGCAAAGCCTGCCTAGAGCCTCTATTTTTTTGCGCGGGCCAAAAAAAAAGCGATATTTCAAATAATATAATCTACAACCACTCGATCCTCGCATACCTTATGGACAAAGTCCGCCACCTTGACATGCTCAGGATTCTTCTGATAGCTGTAAAGGGACTCCTTGCTCTCGAACTTGGAGTCCAGAACCAGATCGTAGGCGACCCCGTTGTCGCTGAAGTTGATGCCCACCTCGAAAAACTTTATCTCGTCGATCTTGCCGGAGAGCGCTTCCAGCTTTGCTTTCAGCCTTTGAATATTTACTGCCTTATCTGACCCCTCTGCCGACTCTTTTAGCTTGAACATCACAATGTGCTTTATCATCCCTAGAGACCTCCTTCTGCAGCCAAACGGCGCGATTTTCCCATTCTGCGGTCAGATCAAGGGGTTTATAACGGTTTTCCTGGAAAGATCATGCTTTGAAGGACTTTTTGACTAAAAGATGGAAAGGCTGAAAAGAAAACGCCCCACCGCCCCGGAAGGGCAGGCGGAAAAAGCCCTAGCAGAAGCCTCCCGTGCCCAGGCCAGCATCGAATCGAGGCCCAAGGCCCCGGACATTCAGTGATGAGGCGGCTTGAAATCCCTTGCTTCATAGACATAGGATGTCTTCTGAAGCTCTTTGACGATGTGCGCAGCCTCTACTTTGTATTTGATGAGAGTCTCACCCTTCTCCTCGACTCTGTGGATCAATCCTTGCGCTTCCAGGTCCTGGAGAATCTTCACGACCCTATCCAGGACGAGCCCATCTTCCGAGGCGTGTTTTATGAGCTTGGCCTCGGTGCTGTGGGCGTAGGGGTCCTTTAGGTCGCCCGCAGCCCACATATCTATGATTCTCCCGAAGACCGTCTTCTCCTCCACGCTCAAATCCTTATCGGTCAGCTCCCTGTAACCCAAATCAAATCTCTCCTCATAACTCTGTGAACTACCGCGGCCTGAAGGCCAGGGACTTCCCGCGCCGTCCTTCGCAATCCTGCAAGTTAAAGGGTAATGGTCCTTGAATTTAACTGTTTATCTACCCATCTGTGATGGAAATTGGAGTTCGGGACCAAAGAGATGAAACCGTAGCCATCCCCAACCCTACCGGAGCATCACCTTGCTCAGGGTGACCAGGAATAATGCCATCAGCAGCCAGCCCAGCAGGGTCTCTATCACCGTCAGATATTCGTATGCTCCGACGATGCTCAGGTTCTGTGGGGTCCTGCCCAGGAACTCCATGGTGCTGAAATAAAAGGAGTCCTTCAATGAGATGCCGGCGGCATGGTGCCCCTGTTCGGTCGATGCGTCCTGCTCCAGAGCACTGCCAGCCCAGAAGATGCCCGTAAAAAGGACGATAATGGCGACGCTCAGGAGAATGGTATGAGAGGGACGGACGCCGTAGCCGCAGGAGATCCAGGCCAGACGGTCAAGAGACTTGGGAACTACTTTCGTTGCTCGCGATTGTTTTTCCTTCCGATACTGGTAATAGCAGTCGTCCTGATCCTCGAATTGCTCCAGGTTCCTAAAGTTCCTGGTCAAGGTCAAATACACAGAGCCGTTATAAGGAAGATGATCCTTTATCGAGTTCCAGCGGACCACTATGCGGTCATAATTGAGGTCCTTGATGTATATATTGGATCCCTTTGCGAAGAGTGCATCAGATAGTCTTAGCGTGTATATCTTGGCATTGTCGAGGTTGAAATTTTTATCGAATCTGGCCATTCCAAAATCCGCATCATTGAATCTGGCACGGGAGAAGTTGGCCTCTGTCCCGAAATGAGCCCGAGAGAAGTTGGCCTCCACCTGGAACTGAGCCTCAGAGAAACCCGCATCTTCCTGAAACTGAGAATCTGAGAAGTTCGCAGCCCTATTGAATATAGTGCCGTCGAAATCAACCAGCTTGGTGAAGGCGGAGTGATCGAAGAATGCATCCCCTTTGATCACCGAGTACTCAATTTTTATTATAGAATTTATGATCTTTCGCTTATTTTTATTTAGGGGCAGATCCAGCCTGTGCAGGTCCAGATCTCCATAGATTATGACGTTCTCGTATTCTACTGGCTGTCCTTTTTCGATCTTGGCCATGATCTCCTCGGCTTTGATCATCAAAAGGCTATCGACCATGAACGGACCGGATTATCGATGAAAACAGATATTCCTTTTGGTCGAACCTCCAACTATTGGTCTCTCTTCACATCTGTCCCGCCCTAGAACTATCTCGCACTAGACACATTGCGCACTAGAGCTGTCTCACCCTAGAAAACTTCTGATCCCTTACCCAAGAGCATCTCAGCCACCCAGTCCCAGTCATGCTCGTAGATGTGCGCCGAGGCGCTGGTGGTGGAGATGGAGCCGGGACAAGCCCCGATCTCTCCGGACACATACTCCAGGACCCTGGCCAGGCCGTAGAGGTTGGCCGGGTATGCCCCTGCGAAGTCATGGCTGCGAAAGAAGATGGAGAGGTTCAACCTGCCATTGCGCAGCTTGAAGTCGTCCACGATCATGCAAGGGACCTCCTCTCTCGTCTCATCCAGGGGCGGAATCCAGGTCACGGCCGTGGCCCGGCGGGTGGAGGGCGAGGCCTTGAGGCGACGGATGAGATGCTCAATCTGGTCCACCGGGGCTATGCCCTGGCAAGACCAGCTGCGCAGGCGCTCCCCATAGGTGTACTCGAAGCCGGGATTTTTGCCTGATAAAAGCTGCAGAGCATACTCCTCCAGACGCTCCTGGTTCCAGGAGTATTCCTGAGGTATCATCTCCTGATAGGGGTTCTCAACTACCACTTGAAGGGAGAGCAGCTCCCGGATCCTTGTGCTCCGCTCGTCTGTGATCTCCTGGCCCTCCCGCCAGATGAGGTTGAGCCCGCGGTGCCAGGCATCAGAGATGCTCCTGCCGCGGATGAACCTGCCCAGTTTGACCATAGCACCCAAAATGCAAAATGATGCAATAAATCAATCGGTTCAAGCCTTTTTGCCTTCCAGCTCGGCGACGGCCTCTGGAGGAAGGGCCTTGACAATGTCTATCTTCTTAACGCAGCGGGTGGCGATGCCGTACTTCTTGGCTATCGGCCGCAGCTCGCTCATGCTGTACTTCTTGGCAATCTCCTCGGGGTCCATGATATTTGTTTCTTCTGCCAGGTACTTAAGTTTTTTCAAGATTTCCCACCGCCATACTGCCCTCGCATCAATTCTTGCATCATTGCCATCGTCAAGCGCGACGTATTGGATTTTCTGGAAAGATTATAGACCTGGGAATGCGAGCGGGGCGAAAGTTGCCGGAGGAAAACATATTTTTGAAGAAGGCACTATAAGATGATCTTTGATGGGCAACTTCGAATGGGCGCTGACCTCTGCATTGAACTCATTCTTTGCGAAGGAGGGTATCCAGGCCATAGCCTACCGGCTCAAGCAGTCGCGCTTCGCGACTCAATGGGTTGATATCCTGGTGGATTCCAAGATTCCGGAATACTACCTGGCCATTGAGTGCAAGAGCCTGGATGCCCGGAAAGCGAAAGCTCTGTATTTCAAGCAGCACTTCAGCTCCGCTGCCGGTGCGCACCAGCTCTTGCGGGAGACGGAGTTCATCACCCGCTCGGGAAGACAGGGCATCCTGGCCGTGGAGCTGCGCCACGGCGCGGGCAGGCCCAGGGCGGCGCACCTCGTGCCCTGGGGGCAGGTCTTCCAGAGCTACGATGCCGGAAAGACAGGAATGACTTTGCAGGAGATTGAGATCAATCCGCCCCTGGAAAGGAGAGGAGGCAGCTATGAGATCTCAAAGCTGGACATCCTGCGCATATCCGGATACTACGACCTGGCCGGGGAGCATGACTTTCTGGAGGCGGACCTCTCGTCGGATTGAGGGAGAAGTTACTTAATTTAACTTCAAACAAGTTTACTTGGATTAACCTTTTATCCCTGTCCGCGATTCCTAGAGGCATGAAGCTTCCGGGCACGGCGACGCAGGAGGAGAACATCCACGTCGCCATGGGAAAGCTGAACATCCAGCCGGGAAACGTCTTCCTGGACATCGGCTGCGGCTCAGGAGCCGTGTCCCAGGCCGCCTCTCGCTTCACGGACAGGATCTACGGCATCGATGAGCGAGCCGAAGCGGTGGAGATCTCCAGGTCCAGAGTTCCAGCTGCCAAGGTTTTCCTGGGCGAGGCATCTGCGGTCCTGCCCCAGCTTCCAGAGATTGACAGGTGCTTCATCGGCGGCACCCGCCGGATCGAGGACTTCTTCCCGGTGCTCCTGGAAAAGGCCGCGCCCGGCTGCATCATCGTGGCCGACCTGGCCAGGATGGGCATGGCCGCCCGCGTGGCAGCGATGATGAAAGAGGCAGGGATATTTCAGGAGCTTTTGCAGATACATATCTCTCGGGGCTACACGCTGGCAGGAGATATAGCCCTCAAGCCTGCAAATCCCATCTTCATGGTGGTGGGCAAATGTTGATCGGCATCAGCCTTGGCCCTGGCGATCCCGATCTCATGACCTTCAAGGCGGCAGCTGCCCTCAAGAAATGCTCAAAAGTCTTCGTTCCCGGAGAGATGGCAGCAGAGCTGGCCCGGCCCTACTGCCGCCCTGAGCTGATGAGCTTCCCCATGACCGAGGATGCGGAGGAGTTAGAGAAGATCTGGCGTAAAAATGCGGAAACGGTGGCCGGCTTTGCCGCCGCGAACACAGCAGGCTTCGCCTGCATCGGTGATGTCAACACCTTCTCCACCTTCAGCCATCTTAGGCGAATGGTCAGGCAGAGCCACCCTGAGATCGATGTGGAGACCATCCCCGGCGTGGGAGTCGTCCCAATCCTCGCCTCGCGCTTTGATGCTGCCCTGGATAGGTCCTTCCAGGTCTCGGACGGCTCCCCGGTGGATGCTATCATCAGAATAAAGGCGACGAGACCAAGGAAGCTGGCCGAGGAGCTTCGCTTGCAGGGCTTTCAGGATTTCATTTTGGGCACACGGCTCTGCACTCCAGAGGAGGAGATCGTCCGAGGAGAGATGCCGGAGAAGAGCGACTACTTCAGCGTTCTCTTGGCGAGGCGGAGATGAAGGTCTACTTCGTGGGCGCGGGCCCTGGCGACCCGGATCTGATCACCGTCAAGGGCAAGAGTCTGCTGGAGGAAGCGGATCTGATAGTCTACGCTGGCTCCCTGGTCAACCCCCGGCTCTTAGAGGGCCGAAAAGCAGAGTTGGTGGACAGCAACGGCCAGTCCCTGGAGGCCGCCTACGCCAAGATCATGGATGCCCTGCGGTCCGGCAAAAAAGTGGTGCGGCTGCACAGCGGAGATCCATCGCTTTACGGAGCCATCCTGGAGCAGATGAAGCCCCTGGAGGAGGCGGGAGTGGAAGTAGAGGTCGTGCCGGGCGTGTCCTCCCTCTTCGCCGCCTCCGCCGCCCTGAAGACCCAGCTCACCCTGAAGGGCGTCTCCGAGTCCTTGATAGTTACAAGGCCGGCGGGCACCACCCTGGAGAGGGACGAGCTGGCGGCGCTCAGCCGTCACGGCACAACCCTGGCGGTCTTCCTGGGCATCGACAAGATAAGAGATATAGTCGCCTCCCTGGACCGGCCTGGCGACACGCCCGTCGCCGTGGTCTACCACGCCTCCTGGCCGGACCAGAGGATTTTGCTGGGAACCCTGACGGATATCGCCGAGAAGGTCGAGGCCGCAGGTATTAGCCGCAGCGCCCTGATTCTGGTGGGCGGCGTGGTGAAGAGGACGGGATTTGGGAGGTCTCACTTATACCGGGATCGGTAGCCGTCCTGGTCTTCCCCAGAGACAGGGAGAAGGGCGAGAGGATCGTGCAAGCTCTGCAAGAGAGCTACATTACGTCTCTGGTCATTTATGAAAGGGAAGGATGGGAGGAGGTTTTGAAGGGCTTTGATCTGGTGGTGGCGGTCATGGCCGTGGGAATTGTAGTGAGAAGCCTCTGCGGCCGCCTCCAGGACAAGTGGACGGACAGGGCCGTCGTGGCCGTCGATTCCTCTTTGCGCTGTGCGGTGCCTGTGGTAGGAGGGCACCACGGCGCAAATGAGCTGGCTCTGCGCCTGTCAGAGCGCCTGGGCCTCTTTCCGGCCATCACCACCGCCACCGGGGCCGCTAACCGGCCCTGCCTGGAGAATGTGGCGGCAAAACTGGGAGCAGAGATTGTCAACAAAGAGTCCTCCAGGGCCGTCAACCTGGCTTTTCTAAAGGAGAACGTCCCGATCCTGAGACTGCAAGGCCCCCAGATAGTAGTGGTAGACGAGGGCGTAGCAGTTCTAAAAAGAAGAGGGCTGGTGGTGGGCGTGGGAGCCAGAAGGGGAGTTCATTCCATCGAGGTCCTGGAGGCCATCGACGCTGCCCTGGCCGAGGCCGGCAGAAGGCGCGATGAGATCGCAGTGCTGGCCACGGCCCAGCTGAAGAGAGATGAAAAAGGAATAACTGAAGCTGCACAAAGCCTTGGCCGAGAGGTGCTCTACCTCTCCGACGAGGTCCTCAATGCCCAAGCCCCCACCACTGCCTCCCGGGCCAGCGACCTCGGCCTTTCCGGAGTGGCCGAGCCCGCCGTCCTGGCGCTGGCGACAAAGCTGATCATGCCCAAAAAAGCCTTTGGGAGGGTGACGGTTGCCATGGGAGAATAAATTCACCATCGCGGGCATAGGCCCGGGCTCTGCAGGGCTGCGCACCTTGGATGCAGAAGAGGCCGTCAAGGCGGCGGACTTCGTGGTCGGCTACAGGCCCTACCTGGAGCTGATCCGTGACCTCTTGCCCGGCAAGAAGGTCGTCTCCGGCAGCATGGGAGGGGAACTGGACCGAGTGAGGGCTGCCGTCGATCTCCTGCAGGAGGGGTCCGTGGTCCTGGTGAGCAGCGGAGATCCCAATGTCTACGGCATGGCGGGCCTCGGCCTGGAGCTGGCCCCGGACCCGGCGAGGGTGGAGATTGTGCCCGGCGTGACATCCTTCACCGCCGCAGCCTGCTCTGCAGGCGTTGCCTTTCGCGACTCTGTGGCCGCCATCAGCCTCAGCGATCTGCTGACCCCCTGGCAAGAGATCGAGGGCCGCCTCAGAATGGCGGCGGAGCTGGAGATGCCCCTGGCCCTCTACAACCCCCGCAGCAAGAGGCGCGACTGGCAGCTCATCCGCGCCCTGGACATCCTGGGCGAGAGGAATGCGCTGGTGGCCCGAAACGTCGGCCGCGAGAACCAGGAGATCCTCTGGACCACCTCCAGGAAGCTGGTGGAGGACGACTCTCTTCTGGAGAGGATCGACATGACCACCCTGGTCATCTTGAGCGGAAAAGGAGTATTCCAGGGAGAAGCCAGCGCCGATGCGGGAGTGAACGTGGTAGGCATCGGTCCTGGCGATCGTGGACATGTGACCCGAGAGGCGGAGAGCATCCTGCAGCGCTCAGCCAAGATCTTCGGGGCAGAGCGCTATCTCCATCTGGTGGGAGATCTCTCTCCTGGAGAAAAGGTCACCCACGCCGGCTCCTGCCGGGAGAGGATGGCCGCCCGCTTCCAGGAGGCGAGGAGCGTTGCCGAAAAGAGCAAGAAGGCCTCCATCCTCACGGGCGGCGACCCATCCGTCTTCAGCTCCGGCTGGAGGATCATGGATCAGGCCCGAGGGAGTGTCGGGGTGCACATCTCCCCGGGAGTTTCCGCCTTCTCCTCCGTAGCCGCAAAGGCCGGCGCGCCCCTGGTCAATGACTTTGCCCTGCTCTCTATGCCAAGAGATCCTTCTGCGGTTTCATGCCTGGCAAAAGCCGGCTTCGGAGTCGTGATCTACAATGTTAAAGGGCACGAGCTCAGCTCTCTTCTGCCCGGCATCGATCCCGCCCGGCCCTGCACTCTGGCCAGAGATGTGGCGCGAGAAGGAGAAGAGATGATGATCTTGACCGCAGAGGACCTTCAGTGCGCCCGGCCCAGCGGCTTTCGGTTCACCCTTCTCATCGCCTCCGCCAATTCTTATATAAAAGATGGAAGGATAATAGCCAGAAGAGGATACGAGAACAAGTACAGCTACTAGAGCGGATTGCATGATGGAAGAATACACGGACATCGGAGCTGTCACTCCCGAGGCTTTGGAGATAAGCAGAAGGAGCCGCAGGCTCATCTCGAAGATGATCGGAGATGAGACCCTCGAGGACAGGATCAGGCAAAGGTGCGTCATCGCCACCGGCGACCCCAGCGTGGCCGATATCCTGAGATTTCTGCACCAGCCCGCAAAGGCAGGCCTGGAGGCTTTGGAGAAAGGGTCGCCCATCTACGTGGACATCAGAATGGTCGAAGCAGGAGTGGTGAAGAAAGGCCACAAGAGCAAGGTCGAGGCCTTCATCGGAAAGGGCGACATTCTAGCCTCGTCCCGGGGGATCACCCGCACCTCGGCCGGTGTCCTGGCCCTGAAGGAAACGCTTTCAGGGTCCATAATAGTAGTAGGAAACGCGCCCTCCGCGCTTCTCACCTTGTGCGACCTCATGGAGTTGGGCCAGGCCACGCCGGATCTGGTCATAGGAGTTCCGGTGGGCTTTGTCAACGCCGCCGAGAGCAAGGAGCGGCTGAGGGGATTTGAAGTGCCATCCATATCCACGGTAGGCACGCGCGGCGGGACGCCAATTGCCGTCGCGGCCTTAAATGAGATCATAAATACCTATGCTCGAACCAACCGTTGATCCCGTCACAGGCTTCCAGATCCCTTCCTCATGGCTGAAACTCTGCCTAGATCCTCAGGCTCTGCAGAAGATCCGCAGCGGACGATGGGTGCTGCTCTCCAGCGGCGAGCTTTTGAGGCGCGGCCTGACCACGGGCACTACTGCCGCGGCGGCCTGCAAGGGAGCAGTGCTCTCCCTGAAAAGATCCGTTGATTCGGTGAATATTGAAACTCCCGTGGGTCTGATGGTTTCCATGCCCGTCATCGCCAAAGATGGATTCTGTGTTGCCGTCAAAGAGGGGGGCGATCACCAGTTCGATGTCACAGGAGGCCTGGAGATAGTGGCCCAGGCCTCCCTTTCGGAAAGGACAGATCTTGTGGCGGGAAAGGGAGTGGGCAGGATCATGGCGAAAGGGCTCTGCGAAGAATTGGGAAAGCCGGCCATAAGTCCATCCGCGAGGCGTCAGATAATGTTAGCGATAGCGGAAGGCTTGAGGGAGACCTGTCTTGCCGGCGCCAGGCTGGAGCTGAGCATTCCCCGGGGCATGGATCTGGCCGAGAAGACCCTCAATCCGGGCCTGGGAATAGTCGGCGGCATCTCCATCTTGGGCTCGACGGGCTTCGTGGAGCCCTGGAATGATCACCTCATCGGGGACCGTGCCGAGGAGCTTAAAAGTGCAGAGAAGGTGGTGGTCAGCACGGGAAGGACTGGCCTCAGGTTCAGCCGCATTCTGTTTCCCGATCATAGAGCTGTGCTCATGGGCAGCCAGCTCGACCGGCTGGCATTCGAGAGGGATCAGGAGAGCGTCCTGTGCGGCCTTCCCGCCCTCATCCTCAAGTGGGCCTGGCCCCAGGTTCTGGAAGGCACCGGCTACGGCACCGTCGCCGAGCTGGTAGAACATGAGCCGGATCACAGGAACATCACCCTGGCCCTGGAGAAGGTTAAGAAGAGTCTGCCCTACACCCGCATAGTTCTGCTCCGCAAAAACGGAAGCATCCTCAAAGATGTGCCCTAATGGGAAGCGGAGAATGGAAGAAAAGAAACAGTAGGTAGAGCCAGGAGGACAGTAGAATCGCGATAGCGTAGAACCTGGAGAGTAACCGTGATAGCATTAGAACCAAGATAGCAGAAAACAAAGAGAGTTGAAGACCAGGATAGAGTAACTGTGATAGAGCTGCGATACTGGTTGAATCATGATAATAGTTGGAGTGGGCGCAGGCCCTGGAATGCTGACCGTGGAAGCCATAAAAGCCATAGGCGAAGCCAGGCTCATCTACGGCTCGCAAAGGTCCATCGATCTGGTCCGGGATCACATCCCGCCGGGCTGCATCGTCAAAGAGATCAAGGACTACAAGAATCTGCGCGAGCTTCCCGAACAGGCCCTGGTCCTGAGCACAGGCGATCCCATGCTATCCGGCCTGGGATACCGGAAGGGCAGGGTCATCCCGGGAATCTCCAGCCTGCAGGTGGCCTGCGCCCGCCTCAAGATCAGCCAGATGAAGGTGGTTCCCATAACGGTGCATGGCCGGAGCCTAGACCCTGAAGCCGTAGCCTTCGAACTCGGCCGGGGCAAGTGCGTATTCCTTCTGTCGGATGAAAGCTTCGACCTGGAAGGGCTCTGCCGCCACCTGGAGGCCCGGGGGCTCTCCAGGAGCATGGCCGTGCTGACCGATCTGGGATATCCGCAGGAGAAGATATGCCTGGGGAGCACAGCCTTGCCCCCTTCCGCTCCTGGTCTGTCGTGCATCTTCATAGGCGATATTTAGGGATTAAAAATGGTTTTGGGGATGACAGGTCTTGCAGGTTTTTGGGATTTTGGATCTTGCATGCTAGGGATTACAGGTCTTGCAGGGAAGGTAGCCCTGCTGCCTCGCGTCCTCTTCTCCCGAGAAATAGATCTTGTTCTCCGGCTTTATCTTGGCGGCATAACGGCAGTCAAGCCGATGGTACTTTTTAGAGGTGCTACTGCCTGCAAACATGCCCTTCTGCCCTGACGACAAGGCCGAAGACGCCTTCAGGGATCCTCCGGCCTGAAACGAGCTGTCGTTCTCCTGCGAAGCATTCTCTGCCTGCAAATCCTCTTTCCTGGGGGCGGCCTCCTCTGAGGAAGCCTTTGATAAAGCTCGGCTTTCTTCAGCCACCTCATCTGGCCTGGCTTCATCCCCAGATCTGCCCGATACCCCTTCCACCTTGGCCTCTTCTTCCTGGATCTTTTCTTTTCTGTCCCCTGCGTCTCGGATCATTTCCTCCTGCACCTTTTGCTCGGCCTTCTTCGACGCCGTCTCCGGCAGGAGATTTGCTGCAGGCGAGGGCTCTGTCCAGGGTATAGACGCCTTGCATCTTCTGGTCTCGCAAGCCAGAGAATCCTTGGGGCCAGCGACCACCAGGGTGCAGTTGTAACTTCCAGGAGAAATTTTCATGTTCTTCGAGATCTCAAATCCATGATCTTCGCCGGGCTCAACATCCATCAGCATGTACTTTGTGCTTTGCAAGGCTAGGCCGCCCTGACGGAGGGTGGCATTGAGCAGGAGATAAGGAATCGAGCCATTGCCAGGGACCATTATGTTTCCCCGCACGCGAAAGAGACTGCTGCTCACCTCTGCATCAAAATCCACCTGCAAGGAAGAAGGCAACTCCTCCGCCAGCTGATGCTCTGCCATCGGAGAGGGGGCCTGGGAGAGCTGGGGTGCTTTCTCAATGCAGCCCGTCATGCAGAACAATGCCAGGACGATGGGAAATAAAAGGAGAGTTATACCACACTTACTAAAAAAAGTTAGACTCAATTGATCAACCCCTTCATTTCCAGTGGAGATCCTCCAAACCGAAGTTCAAGCCAAAGAGAGCGGGCCAGGTAGCATCACCTTTGCAGAGAGCGAAACACCTTTAGTAGCCCCTCGATGCAATCCAGCTGCTTTTTCAGCTTATCCAGATCCTGCTCCTCTTCCAGGCCCGCCGTGAGGACCAGCAATTTGCGCTGCAGAGATTCTCGCAGATGCGCTTTTGCCCGAGCTATAGATTCTTCTGCGGCGGTCTCCTCCTCTATGAAGCTCTCAGCGCCTTTCTGCTGCGTGGCTGCGCCCTCATACTTCGAGATCTCCTCCTGAGGTGTCGCCCGGGCCGAAGGCTGCGCCTCTGCTCCGGCAGGGGCCTCTTCCATCCCGAAAGAGCATACCGGGCAGACGACCGCTCCCTGGCAGCGAAAAAGCGGTGCGCCACAGTCATGATGCGTAGCCAGCATCGTGCATCCTTGTTCCAGAAGTCTGGTTATCCTCTCGAGAACCTCATCCTCTTCCATGCCCCATCACCAGCATTCCACATATGTTTAAATACAACGACCATATCATCACTGCTCAACTGATTAAGACGCAAACCGTCATTAACCTTTTTCCTGTAAAACAAAGGTGGTGATTCTACGACAGCTGAGAAGGTCCTTAAGCAATGCGTTGAGGTCTTAGAACGCATAATGAGTGATGACGCTGTCCCGAGGAATATCAGGCGCTCTGCGGAGAGCGTCAAAATCATCCTCTCGGACGTGAAAATAAATGAAGCAGTCAAGGCTGCATCTGCCATATCTATACTGGACGAGATAAGCAACGATCCCAATATTCCCCTTCACACCAGGACTCTGGTTTGGAACGTAGCCAGCCAGCTCGAGACCATACCCGTGGCTTGAGCCCCGACCTAGATTTGGCTGCACAGCTCTTAAGATCATAAAAGGCCGTCTTGTCCAGAAGGATGTAGGGGTTGAGAGGGACCGTATGATTTCCACTGGAGCATCGGTCTTTCGAGCCTGCCGACTTCTGCTTAAGTCGGATTGTCGTCTCCAATGCTGTTGTATTGGAAAAGCAGCGAGCCTGCCGACAGGCCTCGATGCGAACTGCCACGCCTCACATTTCTCTTTAAGCCCCGAGCACTCTGCAGCAATATCTTTCCAGGTGTTTTATAGATATCGAACACGTATTTATTTGTATTACAAGAAGACTCATTCGATTCCACATATGGTTTCAGATGGTCTACCATATTTGACCTGACCTTCACCAGGTCATATACTCGCACACATGGCAAAGACTGCGCCCGATGTGCTCTCCATGCATGTCATCTGGCGGATGAGGTCTGATGTTGCTGGTTCTGTATGTAGTAACTCGGTATAGATAGACCGCTTGGTTTCGCTTGGGAATGATTCAATCCCTGTTTGACCATTCCAATCACTTGCCGAAAATAATTTCTCTCTCTCGCGATGAGTAATGACGTGCCTATCATGCTCGAACCCTGAGGAAAGGAAAAAATTGTTTGCAATTACGCTGCTTTTTGCTCCTGTAGGTAGACGATTTTCTAAAATGGTAGCGATATTTATACCAGATATTCTTACAACAAGAAAACTTAAATACAAGCGATTACATAATTACCAAGGGCTAATTTATTTCGTTATCTATTACGATAACCAGGCTAGAATTTATTTTCTTTCCATTAGAAATCATGGGGTAGGAGGCTAGAGCTCCACTGGAAACAAGGGGGAGTTCACCATAAATCTTAATAGCCACCGAGACTATGAAAAATTGTTCGAGGGGAATTATCTTGGGGTCTATATCCGGAGGATTATTTGCCGATCTACTGACGCAGGGAGGTATATTTCAATCCAGAGATGTTCTGCGTCCTACTTATACGCCCAGCGAGCTGCCTCATCGAGAAGAGCAGATCAATAGCTTGGCGTCGGTTTTAGTTCCTGCACTAAAAGGGGAGACGCCCTCCAATGTTCTCATCTATGGTAAGACTGGCACCGGAAAGACTGCTGTGGCCAAGTACGTAGGCAAGGAGCTGGAAGAAGCTGGCCTCGGAGGCATGAAGTGCGCCGTGATCTACATAAACTGCGAAGTAGTGGACACACAGTACAGGATTCTGGCTCACTTGGCAAGACACTTCGATAAAGAAATCCCCATGACCGGCTGGCCAACCGATCAGGTCTATGCAGAGTTCAGAAATGCCCTAGACGATGAGAAGCGAGTGGTGGTAATAATGCTGGACGAGGTCGATAAGCTGGTCAGAAAAGGAGATGACGTTCTTTATAACCTCTCGCGCGTCAACTCCGACCTGCTTCGCTCCAGAGTCAGCATCATCGGCATCTCCAACGATCTCAAGTTCACGGAGTTCCTGGATCCAAGGGTGAAAAGCTCCTTAGGCGAGGACGAGATCATCTTTCCGCCTTACAACGCGGAGCAGATCAGGGACATCCTGGAACAGAGGGCAAGACTGGCTTTCCGCGCCGGGGCCCTTCAGGAGAGCGTCATACCCCTTTGTGCTGCTTTCGCGGCCCAAGAGCACGGAGACGCACGCAGGGCGTTGGATCTCTTGCGCATATCTGGAGAGCTGGCGGAGAGAGCGCGCTCCACAGTCGTAGCTGAGGATCACGTGCGCTCCGCCAGAGAGAAGATCGAGCAGGACAGGGTAGAAGAAGTGATCAAGACTCTGCCCACTCAATCCAAATTGGTGCTCTACAGCATCGTCCTCCTGGAGGAGCAGGGCACCAGGAACATCACCACCAGTGCCGTCTACAACATGTACAAGCAGCTCTGTCCATTGGTTGAGATCGACTATCTGACCCATCGCAGGATAACGGATCTCATCGCAGAGCTGGACATGCTGGGCATCCTGCATACCATAGTGGTCAGCAAGGGCCGATACGGCCGCACCAAGGAGATCACCTTGAGCGTCTATTCGGGCAAGCTCAAGGCTACCTTGCAGCAGGACTATCGGCTGAAGGTTTTGAGCAATGTAAACGTGCCCCTGCAATCTCGGCTGGGGTTCTGATTTTTCGAAAATTTTCTGGGAGGAAGTGGGCGGCAAAGGCTTGTATGTCTCTCAAAATTTTGCATAGAGACAATCGATCCTGAGCAGGTCAAAAGCAGAGTGGTTCAAGTCACGTCGCGATGCGGTGCGAGATGGAAGCTCCGATTGGCCTTGCATCAAGAATCCAGGCCAATAGGAAGTTATAGCTTGATAGATGAATCATTGGGCAAGAGGTAAGAGAAAATTAAAAATAGTTTTGATAGTACATTCAGTTTATGCAAGGGACTAAAAAATATGAAGGCTTGGTTTTTGTCAAGCATGGGAGAATAGGAACCAGGAGTGAAGGCCCTGACTACTATCTGCAGACCAAGAATCATGAATACGGTTTGATTCATGAGCGAGAGCTCCTCTTCAAGCCCGACTACTATCTGGGGTTCTTCTGTCGCAAGATGGTAGCGGCGGAGGGTACACTAGAAGGAAATAACATCCGAATCAGCCACATAGAAGAAATCTGCAAGTCTTTGCTTCCCGACGAGCAAGAATAAAGAGAAAGCGACCTCTGGCCTTCCTGGAGGAAGTGTCCCAAAGAATCACTTATTAGGCTGATGCATCCTCCTACGTATTGCAGGATAAAATCGCCTCTAACAGGAGAGGTTAAATTGATATCCTACTAGGCTATCTGGTTAGCAGAGGGATTATATGAATAATCCGTTTATTTATTTCGCAGGCTTACTCATGGTGATCATGTCTTTGATGACAATCACCTCCCAAGAGTATAACCATTCGACATTGAATAATACTATTCAGAACAGCACAACTTTGAGTAACATGAGCCTTAATCTTTCGGCTGTGAACAATACGCTCTTTAATGCAGCCGATGAGACTGCTTTCATGATTGGCAGTGGCGTGGCCGGCAATAAATCAATTCATAAGATAGGTATGCCGACCAAGCCGGTAAAAGATGCAAGTAAGTTAGGGTATATCATACAGGCAACACCTCATGGATATGTCTGAATCTGAAATTATCTTTTGCATATAGCCACAAGGCAGTTGCAGGGCGGCCCATGAATGGAAGAGATCCTACATTCTAGAATAAATCTGGGTACATGGGCGGTATTCATGGTGCTGGTCATCCTGGCCCTTCAAAACGCCCTCTCCGAGGACATAACCCTGGGAATTATGCATTTCCACGGAGATCTGGACCTCAGCGGCCAGGCAAAGAGACTTATCTGGAACGCCACCAAGGTGGCAGTGTTTCTGCCTGTCGTCGTCTTCTGGTTTTTGGACAGGAGGGAGGCTCTATGGAAGGCGGTGGTGGTCAGCAATGCCCTCCTAACTTTTGATCTCATGGTGAGTACATCGCTGCTGGTGGCCAATTTAGCCACCGATGCCTCGGCCCGGGTGAGCATGCTGATAAGAGATACCATGCTGGTGATGCTCATCAATCTCCTTATCTTCTCCCTGTGGTACTGGATCGCCGATTCGCCAAGACTCAGACGAGGCACTGGCCGGGAGAAGGAGCCGTGGGATTTCCTCTTCCCCCAAAGAATGAGCTGCATACCCAGCTACGGTGATTGGGTAGCCGGTTATCTGGACTACTTCTACCTGGCCTTCACCGCATCTTTTACATTTGGTCCTGCTGACACTTTGCCCTTATCCAGAAGGGCCAAGGCGCTGATGATTCTTCAGGTCGGCGTATCTGTAATAAATATAGTTGTCTTGGCGGGATACGCATTGAGCATTCTTTGATATCAAGAAATGTGCGGCTTGTAGGCATAGTAGTAGAAATATGAAGAAGGCCGAGCTGCAGCAAAAAACCTTGTGAAGCCCTTACTGCTGCTTAGGAATCGTGGTAGTAAGTTACAATGCCGGAGTCATTTCTTATTGGCGAGAACAAATGATCGTGATGTAGTATTCGCAACCAGAACAATTTATATGCGCCGATCGGGATTAGCCCGCAAATCTACTTAGTAAAAGCTTTATAGCATAACGATAATCTTTGGGGCATGGCAAAGAAAACCTTGCCTGACCCAACCAGGTATTCCTACGTTTATCATCCCTCGCGACCACATAAAGAGCGATGGGAAAAGCTAGCAGCTAAGGCCCATACCTCCCTTTCCAAGTTCATCATTGGCACTGTGGACGGCGTGGTTGATGAGAACGAGGAGTATAAGCCGCGGCGCGATGTAGTTCGCGAGATGGAGACCTTAAAGGCGGAAAACAAAGCTCTTCGCGACGATCTCAGGCAGAAGGAGATAGTTCTTGAGCGTTATGAGGGAGAACTGCGGCGCTACAGGTCCCAGGCCTTCCAGGAAGAGGATTACCAGGGCATGAGGCGCTTCAGTAAGGAGCTTGTGGAGATCCTCAAGGGCCGCGGCCAGGTGGATAGCTACCGGCTGCTGGAAGCTCTAGGGATCGATCCCAGGGAGTCTGATCTGGTTAAGGCCGTCTCCAGGCAGCTTGAAGAGCTCGAGGGCTATGGCATGATAAAGGCTGAGGGGAGGTCCTGGCGTTGGATAGGCTGATGGAAAGCTATCTCCAGGACTGCCGGATAAGAGGAATGAGCCCTCGAAGTCTGCCAGGCTACAAATCAGCCCTGAAGATATTCGGGCTTTATCTCAGCTCCAAGGGCGTTGATATCCTGGCAGTGGACAGGGAGGTATTGAAGGGCTTTCTGGAACATTCCAGGGAACGAGGGCTTTCACAGCGAACCATTGAGCTTTCCTTTTCCGTTCTCAGCTCGTTCTATGAGTACCTGGTTTTTGAGGGCCGGATCCCTTCTAATCCCGTGCTGGCTGTCAGGAAGAGGTACCTGAAGTGCTACAAGGATAATGGAGACGGCCATGAAAGGCAGCTTATCAGTGTCGAGGCCATGGCCGGGGTGATCAACTCTACCCTGGACATCAGGGACAAGGCCATTATTACGCTCCTGGCCAAGACCGGCATCAGGCGAAATGAGCTTATCAGCCTTGACATTTCCGATGTGGATTTCGTCGAGAACCGGATACGGCTCAAGCCCACCGCGAAGAGGACCAACCGAACGCTGTTTATTGACGACGAGGCTGCTTTTATACTCCGGCGATGGCTCAAAGTCAGGGAGGACGTGAACAGGCGCGAGTCTCCATCCCTATTCCTGAGCACATGGGGCAATAGGATCTGCCGAAATGATGTCTACCTGGCAGTAACCAAGGCCGCTGAGCGCGTGGGCCTGCATAATCCCGAGTCGGACAGGATGGAAGACCACTTCAGCCCGCATAACTGTAGACACTGGTTCACCACCCACCTCAGGCGGGCGGGGATGAGGCGGGAATTCATCCAGGAGCTGCGAGGGGATAGCCGGAAAGAGGCCATCGATATCTATGACCACATAGATTTGAAGGAGCTGAAAGAGGCTTATTTGGCTTGCATTCCACAGTTGGGGATTTAATCAATGACGAAACAGTTAATTGAGCGGATAACGTGATCTGAATACAGAGGCTTATGCTACATATTTTCGTTGATGAATCTGGTGATCCTGGATTTAAAAGCGGCTCTTCTCAATATTTCTTAATGGGATTCGCATTTTTCCCTACTGAGAATTATAAAAATTCGGTTGATTATATTAAAAATGAGATCAGATCCAAAACAGGCAAAGCTCCCAAGGAGATTAAATTTAATAAATCCAGTCACGAGATGCGAATCCAACTACTTCAGCGGCTTGTGGATAATAATGGAAAATTCGGATATATTTATGTGGATAAAATAAAGATATATGAGTATCTCCGAGGGCATCCAGAGATAAATTATATTTATAATCAAATGATATTTTACTTAATCGAAAATCTTGTTGAACAAGAGCAAATCAGAGACCACATCACGTTATATATCGATCAAAGATCAAAAAACAAGGAAATAAAGAAGAATATCTCTACGTACCTTAAAAGGCAAATAGATCCCATTTTGAGCCCATATCGTTTACACGCTCGTTTTGAGAGATCGCATAACAGCCGAGGCGTGCAATGTGCAGACTGCATATCTGGCAGCGTGCATCGAATGATCGAAAAAAATGAAAGGCCCTACTTTGAATTAATTAAGAATAATATAATAATACGCAGAGAACTCTTTCGCACAAACAGTTCCAAAAGATAATATCACTCCCACTGCTCATCTATGCACCTCAAGGTACACATCACAATGGGTAACTAACATATATTGCAGTTCTGCAAGAATATATGTCTTTCGTCGTTGGGTTACTGGTTATGTAGCGATCCCTTCCCTACTTCGTCCCATCCGCCTCAGGGCGGCCTGCCATATATGGAAACTCAATGGCTGAAAATCCTTAATAATTATTAGAGTAATTCCTCAGAGGCACGCGGGGTGAACCAATGAGCCTAAAGCCTCCGAAATATGTGAAGACCGTCCGCGACCTAATTTATTGGTCTTATGCAGAGCTTATAGCCAGGGCGGCGGGCTTTGATAATAACTATGGATTTGTCGTCTCGCGTTATAAATTGCTGACTTCAGGCAAAATGAAGTGGTCCAGTTCGATCAGGGATTACCAGAAATCGCTTGAACAGGGCAATGTATGCGTATATTGCGGCTCAGTAGAGAACATCTCAATGGACCATATTATACCCATTTCAAGAGCAGGTGTAGATCCAAGAGTAGTATGCTTATTGGATTCAGTTGACAACTGCGTACCTGCATGCAAGAAATGCAATAGCAGTAAGAGTGATCGTGATGTTTTTGAATGGTTTGGCAGATATCGCCTTGATGATATTCCGAAGTTAGTTCTTTCAAAATTCTTAAAATTAACCTACACGTTGCATGAGACGCAAGGTACACTCGAGTTGGGAGACATAAACTTTGATGGTGCTTTAGACCCTTAACTCCGCGATTTAGGGCTTAACTTTGATTTTATTTTAAATTTTTATCCTCTTGTAACTCTTTTTAAGGGAAATCTATAAATATATGTATACCCTAATATACCATACATGGACGAATGGGCA
>Ga0315280_10001542_pt1 | contig 39329 bp, 35 predicted proteins | sample YL17G06_40_MG_FD_203697 | JGI IMG/M metagenome (GOLD analysis project Ga0315280, IMG submission 203697) | Sediment microbial communities from Yellowstone Lake, YNP, Wyoming, USA - YL17G06_40 | ecosystem: Environmental > Aquatic > Freshwater > Lake > Sediment | place: USA: Wyoming | collected... | reverse complement strand
GACCCGGCCCGATTCCAGACTTCTTGGGTTTACGGCCACGCTGAGGGTGACAACAATGGTTCCGACTACGGTGACCTGATTGGGCACCACGCCCACCACTATCGTCGTGGGATATCCGAAAATCGGCTGGCCTGTCGGCCCCCGGGCGTTGGCTACGTCATAGAGGACGTTCTGGACCAGCGGCGAGGAAGGATCATTCACCGTTCCCGCGGCGAAGGTCACCGGCGTAATCGAGCGTCGCAAATTGTAAAGGGTGTAGGTGGCGCCGCCGACGGAGACGGTGGTAGCCGGAGCGGTAGTCGGGGTCAGGCTATATACCACGTATCGTATGACTCCATCATTATTGATGTCGCCAAAGAATTCCAGCGTGCAATCGCTGGAGGTCCCGGTCCCTTGCAGGATCCCCGCGGGATAGGGCATCTTGTAGCTGATAACGGGAAACGGCGTCGTGGGGTGAGTCATCTCGAACACGGCGTAGATCTGGTTGGCGCCGGCGCTGGTGCAGACCACCGTCGTGTAAGGGGGGTTCGGCGGTAATTTCCCGGTAACTCCGACCACCTGGACAATCTCGTTGTTCACCCCCGTGTCGATTTGCAGCCAATCGCCCACATTAATCCCATCAATATTGTTCAACGTGAGGCACTGCGGGTCCGCATTGGCCGTGAGGTTGGCCGAGGAAGTCTTATGGGGGTAGTAATGGGGGTTATAGCCTGCCTGGCCGATTTCCTGGGTGATAAGCTCCAGGGCGGCGCGGGCGGCCTGGTTCGACTCCGTCTTCACGACATTGCCCTGGAATCGCTTCTGCATTTGATACGTGAAGCTAAACACGGCGGACATGAGCAGCGTGATAATGACCACACTCGCTAGCATTTCCAGCAGCGAGAAGCCTTGGGCAAGGCGTGCGCGGCCAGGCAAACGAATCTCCGCTCCGAAAGCCATAGGAGCCTCCAGCTAATTCGGGTTCGAAAACAGGCTCGTCACAATTATGATCGGCTTGCCGCCAACACTGCCTATCGCGTTTTGAGAATACACCGCCACCGTAACATTCTTGATGGTCGGCCCCCCCGTGGAAGCAAGGTCCGTAATCTGCCACATGCGGATGTAGGAGACAGGGATTCCCGCGAGCTCCGCGCACGAGGTCCCGGCCAGTTGGATACCATTGGCATCCAAATAGTCCACGTAGCCCACGCTCGCCCCCGAACTCGGGCAAGCGAGCTGCACCGGTGATAACGCTCCGCCGGCCAGCAGCCCCTGGGTCCAGCCGCTGGCGGTAATGCCCGTGGTGTTGCAGTCAGCGGGCTGCAACGAGGCACTCTGCGTGCAGTTAACGAAATTCAGCGAAAGCAACTTCTCCAGCTTGTCCTGTGTATAGATGGTAGCCCGCGTTACTTCCGTGCCCTGGTTCTGGGTGGTCGCCGTGGACTGAAAGACCACGCTGCCCAGGCTGAACACCCCAATCAAGGCAACCAAGACCGCGATCATGGTCTCGGCAAGCGTCACGCCGCGGTCGCCATGGAAGGCTCTCATCGCTGGTTCCCTCCTGTGCTTTCGCTCCTAGCTCCGGCGCTTTCAAACTAGCCGGAATCACCTCATGAACCACCGAACTGTACCCGGATCCCAGTTCCACACCGCCACGCGTCCGCCTATCGAGATGGTGATGGCATCTATCAGGTTGTTTTGGTTGCTGAGGTAGAGGATCGCTCCGCCGTTAGTTAGCGGGCTCCCGGTATTGTCCACCGGCAAGCCGCGCGTGTTGAAATAGATCTGGACAGGGTCCGGGCAGCCGGCCGCATCCGCGGCAATAGCTCCCGGGAACACCGTGACGCCTGCCGGACGGCAGCTTGCGACGCTGTCGCCCAGCATCAAATACTGCGTTCCTCCCTCGATCTGTCGCGTGGTGAACTGCGCGTAAGCCGCGGTACAAGCCGCATCAACACTGGTCGGGGTTATCCCGCAGAGTTTCTCCATCGTGTAGGTCCGTGCAGCGATGTTGATGATCACCCTGTACGGCGCGTACTTGGCGGCGGCGCGCATGCGGGCGACGTTCATGTAGCCGGAAATCGCCGTAGCGTCTGAATGCAGGCGGTAATTCTTGATGGAAGTGAGCGCAGATGGCAACGCAAAGGCCGCAATGATCCCCAGGATGATAACGACGACCAATAATTCTAGCAGCGAGAATCCGCACTCCCTCTTAGGCATCAGGGTTCGCCTCCCATGCAGGAACGGGCTGGAACTTGAGAGCGCGGGCTTGGACTCAAAAATGTAAACCCGCATCAGCCCCCACCTCCGGGGACCTCGACCCCTATGTCCTCCCGGAGACCCTCCCTCTGAGCCATACTCTAGACCAGTTTGGCCTCTGGTTCAAGCAGTCACCGCATGTCAGATTCTCAATCGACACGCCCCCCTCCTTACCTGAGCAATTGACCGGCCAGCCAGGGCGTTTTAGATGATCCGGCCAAGCCGTTGAAATCTCGAGGTCTAGGTCACCTGACTCGCGGTCCCGATAGCAGAATGCGAGCCGGATTGACGTTTTTTGTCAACTTCGGGTAGGACGCTCTTTGCGGGTCCCTAGGGGCCGCAAAAGGCCCTGGCGCACTCGGCCAGGATTGTGGCGCACAGGCTGACCTCGTCGAGCCGCACATACTCTACGGCCGAATGGAGCCCCATCCCCCCCGGGCCAAAGAGAACGCTCGGAATACCCGCCTCGCTCAGCAAAGCTGCATCCGACCAAAAGCTCTGGACACCAAAACCTGGCTCGCGTCCCAGCACCTTCCTCACGCACCGGGCCAGTGTTTGGGCCACCGGGGTCTCCGGCGGCGTTTCCAGAGGCCGGGCAGAGTAACCTAGAGTAAAGCGGGCGGAGAATTGCGAGTCTTGCGCAGACAATCGGGAAACGATGTCTCGGAGTTCCCCCTCAAACGTTTCGGCGTTTTCCCCAGGCAAAAGGCGACGTTCCAGGCTCAGACGACACTGCCCGGGATAACTGGAGAGTTCCTGGCCGCCTGCAATCAGCGACGCATGCACCGAACCGACGCCGAGTGCGGGATGGCGCGGCCCCGCCTTCAACCTCTCCTCAAGCTGCTCGATTTCCCGCAAGACGCGGCCCATAAAGAGAATAGCGTCCCTTCCCTCTGCGGGGCGACTACCGTGCGCGGCGCGGCCTTGGGTTTCGATCTCCGCCCAGACGAATCCTTTATGAGCCGTCACCACCTCCAACCCGGTGGGCTCCATCACGATCGCAGCGTCGGTGCGGACTTCTTTGAGGAGCGCGCGGGTGCCCACGCTCTGGTACTCTTCATCTGCCACGGCCGCTAGGACTACATCGCCCTCCAGCCGCACCTCCTTGGCGAGTCCCGCAACAGCCGCCAACGCCGCGGCCAGCCCACCCTTCATGTCCTGGGCGCCGCGCCCATAGAGCCGACCGTTCTCAATCCGCGCCGCGAACGGGTCTGCCATCCCCGCCGCGCCCACCGTATCGAGGTGGCCGTTAAACATCAGGCTTCTGCCCGAGCCCCGCCCCCGCAGGACTCCCAGGGCGTTGAACCGGCCGGGAGAGATTTCCTGGAGCTGAACGTCTAGTCCCGCACCCTGAAGAAAATCCGCGACGTAGCGAGCGATCGCAGCCTCACCGCTTCCGCCCGGAACCAGTTCCGGGTTAACGGACTCAATCCTGACCATCTCCGCTAAAAGGCGAACTACCTCGTCGCCGTCATGCATCGGACGGCTCCCCTTAAACCTAAGCTTTCGCCAAGTTTTCTGCGGGCCCAGGTCAATCCTAGCCGCGACTCGCCGCGGCCGCGTTTAGCTTCAGCAGCACCAGTGTCCGGTCATCCTCAATGGGAGCGCCCTCTGTGAACTCGTTGACATCTGCCAGAATCTTGGCCAGCAGGCGTTCCACCTCCGCGTCGCGCGCGCGGGAAATGGCCCCCAGGAGCCGATTGAGCCCATAAGTCTCGCCCCGCACATTGCGGGCCTCGGTGATGCCGTCCGAATAGAGCACCAGGAGGGTTCCGGGCTCCAGTTCTTCGAAGCGCGGACTGTGAGCGACCTCGGGAAACAATCCCAGCGGCAATCCCGTAGCTTCAAAATACCGTACCCCCTGCGGGGTTATCACCAGGGGAGGATTATGTCCGGCATTTATGTACTCGAATCGGCGCCGCACATCGTCATAGACCCCATAGAACAGCGTGCAGAATTTCGTTCCGCCCAGCGACCCGTGAAGGTGGCGGTTGATCTTCCGTGCCAGTTCACCGAGGCTTTCCGCCGTGGCAGCCTGGGTGCGCAGCAGGCCTTGAACGTTAGCCATTAACAAGGAGGCGGACATCCCCTGTCCACAAACGTCGCCGATGGCGAGTGCGACTTTGTGCTCGGGAAGCTCCAGGAAGTCGTAGTAATCCCCGCACGCCGAGCGGGCGAGCACGCAGCGTCCCGCCAGCCGGCCGCTGGCCAACCGCGGCACAACCCTGGGGAAAAGCTGGATTTGGACTTCCGAAGCGTCTTCCAGTTCTCTGCGCAGCTCGCGGTCCCGCGCCACTTCTTCAAACAGGTCGATGTTCTCCAAAGCCACCGCTGTCTCCCGGGCGATCACCGCCAACAATTCCAGGTCTTCAGCGTCATAGAATTCACCGGAGAGCTTGGGTCCCAGTACGAGCAGCCCCAACAGCTCGTGCCGCCGCTTCAATCCCAGAATCAGCGCGGCCTCGAGTTTGGCAAAATGTTCCGCGGCCGCGCGAAAGATGGGGATCAGTTCGCACCGGTAAGGCGAAACCTCCACCTCGAAGGGGCGGTCCGTCTCCAGCAGGTACTTACACAAGGGCTCGGCGGAGTCGAACTCCACTCCCCAGGTGCCGCTGGGAACGCCCCCCTTGCCGGGCAGCAGCCGCAGCTTCTGGGCATGCCGGTCCAAAACGAAAAGGTACAACCGCCGCGCCCCCATGGCTTTGGTCAGGGTTTCTCCCAGCTGGGCGACAAGCGTCCGGCGGTCAAGGAGGTGAGGCAGGTCCTGGGCAAAATCGAATAACTTTTCGCGGAAGTCAAAGCCAGCGCGATCGAACGTCCGGTCGACGAAATTCCGCAGGCGCCCGCGTAACGGCATGGTGAGCAGGACGGTCAGCAAAACCGTCACCGCGATGACGGGCAGGGACAGCGTCACGAAGGACCCGGTCATCACCCAACCCACCCCGCCCCAGAGCAACAGAAAAACCATTAAGACCGGGAACGCCATGGATACATGGCGAACGAGACGGCGGAGCAACAGGCGAAGGTTGTAGTGTTTCCGGGCTACCAGCGCGTAGGCGATGGCCGGCGGCGCGAGCCCGCAAGGCAGCACCAGGGCGGCCGCGGAGAGGACTTTGAGGATGCGTTGGGAGCCCGGCCCTGTCAGGAATCCGGCCAGGCCTCGCGCCAATAGCAGGAGGAGCACGCCGGCGGCCGCGAGGCCCAAAGCCATCGTCATCCAGACCGCTTGGTCTCGCGTCCGCCGGTCGGGCGGGTGCCGATAACCTCGAATCAGGGTAAGAACCCAGGCGAGCGTTGCCGCCCCCGCGGCCAGGATAAGCCAGCCACGCACCAATCCTTTCGAGAAGCCTGCCGCCTGACGGCTCAGCAATACTGCGACGGGCGGCAGCAATCCCACCCCGTAAAGTGCCGGCTTCAGGACAACCCCACGTGCCAGCAGCCGATTCCCCTCTGGGAAGACGAGCGCGAAATGCAGCAACGCCAGGGGCAGCAGAGCCCACAGCAGCGCCGCCACGAAAGCCGCCTCACCGAGCACAAGCTCGGGGAGCGAACTCGTCCACCCGGTGTCCAGTCCCGGGATTCCGCCCCCTGCCACGCAGGAAGGGCAAGCCAGTCGCGCCGAAACCGCCGAGCTTGACAGCGATTGGGCGGCGAACAACGCCAGTCCCAGAAATGCGAGGATATAGAAAGCACGCGCCGGAGGACTCGCCGGGTGCTTCCAATAGACCATGAATGCCAGCAGCGCGTAGACGGCGACGGCAAGTAATATCAGCCTGTGCGCTTGGATCTGGCGGAGCAGGTCTTCCCTGGCCGTGGGAAAGACGTACTCCTCCAGCACTCCCCCGTCCGGATCGTACAGACCGAAGCGGACGCTCGCGTAGTCATCCCGGTGGGCAAGGATTGAGCCGTCCAGCATCTGGTACCGGGGCCCCAGTTCCAGGCGGCCGAGCGGCTGCGACGATTGCGTGGCGCGATCCACCTGCTGCCAGCCCCAGAGCTTTTCCCGCCATCCACGCCAGCTCGATCTCGGACCCTCCCGGGGGAGATTTGGCCGGGCGCGAAAGAAATAGCTGCGGCCATCCGCCGTGAAGAAACCGCTGGGTTGGGCTCCGGAGACCACAACTTGGTCCGACCCGCCGGAGAAGTCGTGTGCAAGGATGTCGGCGGGAGCTTGCTGACGGTAATAGAACAAATAACGCCCATCAGCTGACCACGGCACCCACAACGCCTCCGCGTCCGCCGGAAGCCCCCAAGACATCTCCCCGGTTTGCGCGTCAATGACCCGGTTCGGCGGCCGGGCAAGGAAGATTCTGGTGCCGTCCGGGGAGATTTGCGGGGGCCGTGCGCCAGCCACGTCCCCGCCGCTGAGCCCTCGCGCCAAGGGAACCACCGTGCCGGCTAGAACATCAATCCTGCTCAGGACGGCGTCCTGACCTTCCTCGTTCAAAAGAAAAAGGTAGTCGCTCCCCGGGGACCAGAAAAGCACTTTGGGGTGCCGTAAGTGGAACTCGGGCGGGAGGGGAATGACGAGCGCCTGGGGCTGCTGCACGTCGTGTATGGCGAGCTGGTCACCAGCCGGTCCCGGCCGAACGCAAGCGAGCTTGTTGCCGTCGCGCGACCACCGCGGTTCCGCGCCCTGACTGAGCACGATCTGAGTCAAAAACACAAACCGAGCCTCAGCGTTTGCGATCAGCGCCGCCCCCGTGCGCTCTCGGTCGACCACCGTCAGATGATCGGCATTTGACCACTGAATGCTCCCGACCGCGAGCCGAAAGCGGGCCATCAGCCGCCCGCGCGGCGTGGAGACAATCAGGTCGTAGCCTGCCCCATCCCCCGGATTGCCTCCCTCCCCGGTATCAAAGTAGGCAAAATACTTCCCATCAGCCGAGGGAACAGGCCAACGCAGATTAAGCGGAGCAGTGAACCCTGCCCACAACAGAAAGGAGACAAATACCAGAACGGTGAGGCCGCCGACCAGGAACACTAACCGCGCCAGAAGCGAAGACTTCAAAGGTGAATGCATAGTAAGAGCAAGCAACTGTGATTATAGCCTTTGCTGAGAATCAGACAAGCCCTTGCCGGAGCTTACCCCAGGGTGTCTTCCGTTGCGGGCCTGGGGCATTTCTAGTACCATCCCTCCGCCATTCGGAGGGGCAAAGCTCGAGTCTGATCAATCAAGTGTCCACCCGCCGAGGGAAAGTCTTCTCCCATGGAGCAGAAAACCTTCCGCCGCCTGGCTCGCATCTTCGGAAAGGTTGTCGTTTACCTTGCGGCCATTGTGCTCGTCTGCGCCGCCGGCCTCGCCACCTGGCTTTACTGGCGGACTCATGTCTGCCTGGCTCAATTGGACGGTGTGGTTCAGCTTTCGGGACTCCAGGCGCGGGTGGAAATCCTACGCGACGCCCGCGGTATCCCCCACATCCGCGCCCAATCCCTCGACGACCTGTTCTTTGCCCAAGGCTATGTGACGGCCCAAGACCGCTTGTGGCAAATGGACCTGAGCCGCCGCCTGGCGCTGGGAGAACTCTCCGAACTTTTCGGCGAGCGCACCCTGCGACTGGATATCGAGAACCGCACGCTGGGCTTTAGCCAAGCGTGCGAACGCGCGCTGGGAGAACTGGATGCCAGCTCTCGCCAGATGCTCGCCGCCTATACTCGCGGCGTGAACGCTTTTGTTTCCACACGCCAGGGCCGCCTCCCCATGGAGTTCCTGGCGCTTCGCTACGAGCCGCGACCCTGGGGAGAGGCCGATTCATTCGCCGTGGCTTTGAACATGGCGAAAATCCTAAACACTTCGTGGCCGGACGAGTTAATGCGCGAGCGTGTGTGCGCCAAGGCCAGCCGCGAACTCTGTGCAGATCTTTTCCCTGACCATTCACCGCTCGATCGCCCGGTGGCCGAATTCCTCCCCCCGGCGGGCACCGCTTCTCCAGGCGGCCGGGCGACCCTGCTTTCCCAGCCGGCAGAGCTTGCGCCGTGGCGGGGAGTTTTGATATCCACTCCGGAAAGCTCGCTTGCCGACGTGGGCAGCAATAACTGGGTCGTGAGTGGAACCCACACGCAATCCGGCAAGCCTCTGCTTGCCAACGACCCTCATCTGGGCCACGGCGTCCCGAGCGTTTGGTACCTGGTCCACCTGAAGGCCCCGGGCTTGAATGTTGCGGGCGCCAGTCTTCCCGGGTTGCCCGCGGTGACTATCGGCCACAACGAGCGGATCGCCTGGGGGGTCACCAACACCGGCCCCGACGTTCAGGACTTGTACGTGGAAAACTTCCACTTTCGCGACCCGAAGAAGTATCTGCACAATGGCGAGTGGGTTGAGGCCACAGAAAGAGAAGAAGTCATCCAAGTCCGCGGCGCGCGGGACTACCACTTCGCGGTCCAGACCACGCGCCACGGGCCGGTGATCTCGCACGACGGCAACCGCGACTTGGCCTTGCGCTGGACAGCACTCGAGCCCGGCGCTCTCCGCTTTCCTTTCTGGAGAATCAATCAAGCGCAAAACTGGCAGGAATTCACCGCGGCTTTGCGCGAGTACGGCGGCCCCATGCAGAACTTTGTGTACGCCGACCTGGACGGCAATATCGGGTTCTACGCGGCGGGGTGGGTCCCCATCCGCAAGCACGGTGACGGCACTGTTCCCTCCCTCGGCTCAGACGATGACCACGACTGGACAGGCTACATTCCGTTCGAAAGCTTGCCCCACGCTTACAATCCCGCCAGCGGCATCATCGCCACGGCGAATGGCCGCATCGTGCCGGAGGGATATCCCTACTTCATTACCAGCATGTGGGCGTCGCCATGCCGCACCGCGCGGATTTACCAACTGCTGGAAGCAGGCAGCCACCTGACCGTCGCCGACATGTTGCGCATTCAGACCGACATTCGCACGCTCGAGGATCAGTGGATCGCCCAGCGCCTGCTGGGCGCGGCCGCCCAACACCCGCCGGAGACCGCCGAGGCGCAGTACGCCTTGAGCCTGCTGCCCGCGTGGGACGGTGAGGCGCGCGCTGATTCGGCTGCCACCCTGGTCTGTGAGGTGACACGTCGGGCGCTGCGCGAGCGGATTCTCAAACCCAAACTGGGCGACGACCTCTCCGGCTACCACTGGCCTATGAGCACGGTTTTCCTGGAAAACGTGGTGAGTAACGGCTGGACTCGCTGGCTCCCGCCCGGTGATGCCGATTTCAACGTCACCTTGATGAGGAGCCTGGAGGAAGGCGTCCGGCGAATCCCTGCGCTCGTGGGGAGCGGGGACCACGCGGCCTGGCGCTGGGGCGACACGATTCCGCTGACCTTTCAGCATCCCCTGGGCAGCGTGCCCTTGCTCCGCCGCTGGCTGAACGTTGGCCCCTTCCCCCAGGCTGGGACCGGCAATACGGTGAAGCAGACCACGCCTTCCCATGGCGTATCCATGCGCCTGGCGGTGGACTTCTCCGACTTCGATAACTCGGTGCAGAATATTACGCTCGGCGAGTCCGGCCAAGTGCTCAGCCCCTACTATAAGAACCAGTTCGAGGCCTGGTACAACGGCCGAAGTTTTCCGCTGCTTTTCAGTGACTCCGCCGTAGAAAGAGGAACGGTCCACCGGCTGTTGCTGGAGCCGGCCAAGTAACCGCGGAGGGCAGCGGGGGAATTCTTCCGCTGCTGCAACTCCGCGAGACAAGGATTCATCAAAATGCGGTACGCGAAGTTCGGCCACCTGGCTTTCTTGGCCTTGACCCTCGGGAGTGCGCTGCTCTCGCCGGCGCCGCTTCCTGGGCAAACTCCTCCGGCCACTCCGTCTCAGGCCTCTGCCGATCAGGCGTTCACGCAGCTCGTGGACCGCTACCTCGACGGCCTGTTTCACTTCGACCCGGCCAACGCCACCGCGGCGGGCTTGCACCAGTACGACACGGAACTGCCCGCCTACGCGCGGGCCGAAATTGCGACCGAGATTACGCGCTCGAAGAAAACGCTGGCCGAACTTGCCGCCATTCCGAAAGAGTCTCTTACGCGTGAGAACCGCTTCGACGCCGTGCTGCTGGAGAACTCCCTCCGTGCTCGGCTGCTGGAGCTGGAAAACATCCGCATGTGGGAAAAAGATCCGGACTTCTACAACGGCATCATCAGCCGCGCGCTCTTTGGACTGATGCAACGCGATTTCGCTCCCCTCGACGAGCGCCTGAAGTCAATCGTGGCGCGCGAGCGGAAGGTCCCGGAAGTGCTCCAGAGCGCCCGCGCCAATCTCTTGAATCCTCCCGCCATTTACACCAAGATCGCCATCCTCCAGGTGGCCTCCGAGATTGGCTTCCTCGAAGAAGACCTGCCGCGGGCAATTGCCGGCTCGAGGAACGCCGCGCTCAAGGCGGAGTTCGCGCAGGTGAACCAGCGCGTCATCGGGGAATACCAGAAATTCCTGGAGTATCTGAAAACCGACCTCGCCCCGCGCTCTCGGGGCAACTTTGCCATCGGGGCTGAAAGCTATCGCCAGAAGCTCTTGTACGACGAGATGGTTGACGTTCCGCTGGACCGCCTGCTCCGCATAGGAGAGGAGGCGCTCCGCCAGACCCAGGAGCATTTCAAGGCAACCGCCGCCCTCCTCGACCCGGCGCAGCCGCCCGCGGCAGTCCTCGCGCAGCTCTCCCAGGATCATCCCACTGCCGAAGCCCTCATCCCCGAAACCCAAGCCGGACTTGAGGACCTCCGGAGATTCGTCTCGTCCCACCAGATCGTGACCATACCTTCTGCCGAGAATCCTCGGGTCGTCGAGACCCCAGCCTTCATGCGCGTTCTCACCTTCGCCTCCATGGACTCTCCCGGCCCGTTCGAGGAAACGTCCACCGAAGCGTTCTACAATGTGACGCTGCCCGAGCGCGATTGGAACGAAACGCAGAAAGAGGAACACCTCCGGGCCTTCAGCCGCAACAGCCTGCGCGTGACCTCGATCCATGAGGTGTTTCCCGGGCACTACACTCAATTCCTCTGGGTGAATCGCGCTCCGACCAAACTCCGCAAGCTGCTCGGCTCCGATACCAACGCGGAAGGATGGGCGCACTACGCCGAACAGATGATGCTGGAGGAAGGCTACGGCGAGGGGGACCCGAAGCTCCTGCTCAGCCAGCTCCACGAAGCGCTTCTGCGCCTGTGCCGCTACTTGGTGGGAATCCGGATGCACACGCGGGGCATGACGCTGGAGGAAGGGATCGTCTTCTTCGAGCGCGAAGGCTACCAGGAACGGGCCAACGCCGAGCGCGAGGCGATGCGCGGCACCTCCGACCCCACCTACCTGGTTTACAGTCTGGGTAAGCTTCAACTCCTCAAGCTGCGCGAGGATTATCGGAAGAAAGTCGGCGACAAATTCAACCTGAAGGAATTCCACGACCGCTTCCTGAGCTTTGGCTGGCCAGCAATAAAGCTGATCAGGGAAGAGATGCTGGGAGACGGTTCTCCCACTCTCTAAGCTTCAGGAGCGAGTACGCCGCGGAACTGAAACAGTCATCCATGATGCGCCAATTTTCGCAGAGCCTTCTCCCCTTTCGCCCATCGCGGCGCTCGATGCCAAGCATCACCTGGCCGGCACTGGTTTTGACGCTGGTGTTCTCGACGGCGCTCGCGTTGGAGAACCCCTCGCCGCCGCAGCTCGAACTGCAATACCACCTGCGCTTGTTGCGCCCAACCACGCACCTGGTAGAAGTCGAGATCACCGCCGCGCAGGTGGCTACGCCCGCGCTCAATTTCGTCCTGCCCGCTTGGGCGCCCGGACGGTATGCGATCTACGACTTCGCCAAGAATGTGCAGGAGTTCGAGGCGGCAGGCGCGCAAGGGCAGCCGCTCGGCTGGACGAAGCTGGATAAACAAACCTGGCGTGTCGAATCCGCCGACGCCGGCGGCAAGGTGCGCGTGCGCTACCGCGTCTTCGCCAACGACCTCACCGGGTCGTTTTCCCAATTTGACAGCTCTCACGCCTACCTCACCGGGCCCTCCTTGTTCATGTACATCGCCGACCACAAGCCCGACCCGCTGACTCTGACGGTCGAAGCGCCTCCCAATTGGAAGTTAGTCAGCGGCTTTTCCGAGTCCACCGAACAAAGAACCTTTCAGGTGCCGAACTACGACCTGCTGATTGACACGCCCCTGGAAATCTCCGCCGCGTGCTCTCTTCAGCAATTCAGCGAACGCGGCAAGACCATCCGGGTCGCCGTGCACAGCTACGCCGACCAGGATAACGACCTTTCCCGGCTGGTGGACGGCCTGAAGAAAATCGTCCGGTCCGAGATGGCGATGATGCCGGAACCGGATCTCCGGGATTACACGTTTATCTTCCATTTCGCCCCAGGCATCCCGCAGGGAGACGGAATGGAGCACCTCAATTCGAGTCAGATCATCGTCCAGGGAGAGCTCTCCGGCACCGGCCTGGCGGAAGCCTTGGAGACGGCCGCGCACGAGTTCTTCCACCTTTGGAACGTCAAACGGCTGCGACCGGCCGGACTGGGCCCTTTTGATTACACCCGCGAGCAATACACGCGCTCGCTCTGGTTTGCCGAAGGCGTGACAGCCTATTACGCTTACCTTCACCTGCTGCGCTCCGGGGTCTGGAGCCGCCAGCAGTTCCTCGCGCACTTGGCGGAGGAAATCCGCGGGTTGGAGCTGGAGCCGGGACGTCTGCTGATGTCCGCGGAGAGTTCCAGCTTCCACGCCTGGTTTTATGACCGCTCGCCCCAAATGCAGGAGACCAACTTCGCCAACACGACGATCTCCTATTACAACAAAGGTGCCGTTCTGGGAATGCTCCTGGACCTGGAGATCCGGGCCCGCACCGGCGGTCAGAAATCGCTGGACGATGTCTTGCTTGCCATGTATCGCAGGTTCTACGCCGCCCCGGCCGCCGACTATTACGGGCCCGGGCAAGGCTACAAAAGTGAGGATATCCTCCAGGCTGTGAACGCGGTAGCGGGCAGCGATTTCACGACGTTCTTCGAGCACTACGTGCGCGGGACCGAGCCCCTTCCTTACGCGCCGACGCTGGCGTCGGCTGGGCTCCAGTTGCGCGTCTCCACGTCGGCTGATTCTGCGCCCAGCCTCGGCGTGTTGACCCAGCGCCTGGATCGCGGCCTGCAAATCGTTGCGGTGTGGCCGGGCAGAGCCGCGGACCGCGGCGGCTTGAGCCGTGACGACATCTTGCTCGCTGTGGACGAGCTCTCGCTGGCCACGGCGGAGCTGAAGGACCGGTTGAAGATCTATCCCCCCGGCGCAGAGGTCCCCTTCAGCGTCGAGCGGCACGGCCGGCAGGAACGGATTTCCGTGATCCTTGACCCACCAATTCCCTACCAGTACTCCATCGAAGTGTTACCTGAGGCCACGGCCCAACAGTTGCATATCCGCAATGGCTGGCTGGGGCCCGAACGATGACGCCGGTGCCCGCAGGGGAGAATCTCATGCCGAGATTGAGCTGTCGCTACGCCCCTTTCCTGGCAGAGGCTCCCCACCGAACGCCGCCCAGGCCCGGAAAAGGAATGTCTCGATGGCCGAAGGTTTTCCGCCGGACGCGTTCGCCGTGTTAGACTAGCTAAGTTCAGAGTATACGGGAGCCTTTCCTCCAGAGATTGGAGAGCAGATGACCATCCAGGATGACGGTGCCACGCCTACAGGAACCCTGCCGGAGGACTTCACCCGCCAGCTTGACCTGGGGCGCCCGCAGCCGGCCCGCAACGCCGTCGAGGTGGCAGAGGTCCTCAAAGAAAGGGCTAAAGTGCGAAGTGTAAAGGATGAAGTGGATATTTACCCTTTATCCTTTAGACTTCACCCTTCAGGCGAACCATGACCCAACAACCGAAGCCGACAAAGACGGAATTTTTTGAGAAGAACCTGGAGCGTTTGGACGCCATTGTGCACGACCTCGAAGATGCGGATCTCCCCTTGGAGAAGGCCTTGCTGCTCTACGAAGAGGGAATGAAACTCTCCGAGGTTTGTCACACGCAATTGGAGGAAGCGGAGGGGCGCGTCGAAATCCTGATGAAAAAGGCCGGAGGGAAGGTGGCCGCGGAACCCTTCGCGCCGGAGGAGTCGGATCCCGCGTGAGCGCGACACCTCACGACACGCTTCATCAGTATCTGAACGAAATCCGGCGCCAGGTGGACGAGGAATTGGAAAGGCTTCTGCCGGGCGCTCAGGAGTACCCGCCCTCCATCCACCAGGCCATGCGCCACTCGGTGTTTGCGGGCGGCAAGCGCCTCCGGCCAATCCTCTGCCTGGAGTCGGGAAGGCTCTTCCAGGGGGAGGAGAAGAGTCTCGTGCATTTGGGCTGCGCGCTGGAGTTGATCCACACTTATTCGCTGATTCACGACGACCTGCCCGCGCTCGACAACGACGACCTGCGACGCGGGAAACCGACCTGCCACCGTGTGTACGGTGAGGCGACCGCCATCTTGGCGGGCGACGCGCTGCTGACCCTGGCCTTCGAGGTTCTGTCGGCCCCTGGGCTCCTCCCGGAGGGACGCAGCCCGCGAATCATTCACGAACTCGCGCACGCCATCGGGACGCGCGGCGGCATGGTCGGAGGCCAGGTTGTGGACCTGGAGGCTGCGGGGCGCCAGACGGATGCCGCGACGCTCCAATACATTCACTCCGCCAAGACTGGCGCCTTCATTCGTGCTGCCGTGCGCTGCGGCGCGCTCGGTGCGCACGCCCCGGAGGAAGACCTCGCCCGCCTCACGGTCTACGGCGCAAAGATTGGCTTAGCCTTTCAAATCGCCGACGACTTGCTGGATGTCACAGGCTCGAAAGAGGAGCTAGGAAAATCCGTGGGCAAGGATGGGCAACAACAGAAGGCCACCTATCCCGCCATCCACGGTCTGGAGGAATCCCAGCGGATCGCTTCCCAACTGGTGCGCGAGGCGTGTGCCGCCCTCGAGCCGTACGGGGACCGGGCGCAGACGCTCCACGAGATCGCTCACTTCTTGATTACAAGGAAAACTTGATGGAATACCAGTACCTGACGCACCTGGATTCTCCGGCCGACCTCAAGAAGGTGCCGCGCGAGGAGCTGCCCAAGGTTGCCGAGGAGTTGCGCCATTACCTCATCTCCGTCGTGTCGAAGATGGGCGGGCATCTGGCCTCCAGCCTGGGCGCCACGGAACTAACTCTGGCGCTGCACTACACCTTCAACGCCCCGCGCGATAAGATCGTCTGGGACGTCGGTCATCAGGCCTATGTGCACAAGATCCTCACCGGCCGGCGCGACCGCTTCCCCACCCTGCGCCAGTATGGAGGCCTCTGCGGCTTTCCGGTGCGCGACGAAAGTCCCTACGACACCTTCAACGTGGGGCATGCCGGCACCGCCATTTCTGCCGCGCTCGGCATGGCCGTGGCCCGCGACCTGCGGGGCGAGGACTTCCACATCATCGCGGTGGTCGGCGACGCCGGCCTGACCTCCGGCCTCGAGCTGGAAGGGATCAACAATCTGGGCACGCTTCAAAAGAAAGTTCTGGTCATCCTCAACGACAATAAAATGTCGATTTCACCCAACGTCGGAGCCTTCGCCGGGTACCTCAGCCGCATTGTGCACGGCCAGGCCTACCATCGCCTGACGCAAGAGGTGGAGAAGATGATACTGGCGGTTCCCCGGCTGGGTCCCCGCTTGCTCAGGCTTTCCAAGGACCTCGTGGAATCGGCCAAGACGCTGTTGATTCCCGGCCTGGTGTTCGAGGAGTTGGGGTTCGAATATATCGGGCCGATCAATGGGCACAGCATCGAGGATCTGCTGAACGTGCTCGCGCGGGTAAAAGACAATCCCAAGCCGACCCTGGTGCACATCGTCACCCAGAAGGGCAAGGGCTACCCGCACGCGGAACGACTGCCCATGAAATACCACGGGGTGACGCAGTTCGACATCTCCACGGGCTCGTTCCACAAGGCTCCGGCCAGCGCGCCTTCCTACACGGCAGTCTTCGGCAAGGCGGTCTGCGAGCTGGCAGAAAGAGATTCCCGCATCGTGGCCATTACCGCGGCCATGTCGGAAGGCACGGGCCTGGAGGAATTTGCCAAGAGATATCCCGACCGCTTCTTTGACGTGGGAATCGCCGAGCAACACGCCGTGACTTTCGCCACCGGCCTGGCCTGCGAAGGGATGCGCCCGGTGGTGGCTATCTACTCGACCTTCCTCCAGCGCGCCTTCGACCAGGTGATGCACGACGCCTGCCTGATGCGCGCTCCCGTCACCTTTGCGCTGGACCGTGGGGGGATGGTCGGCGCCGATGGCCCCACGCACCACGGCCTCTACGACCTCGCCTACCTTGGGGCGCTGCCGGGCATCGTCGTGATGGCGCCCAAGGACGAAAACGAACTGCGCCATATGCTCTACACCGCGCTCACGGTTGACGGCCCGGCCGCCTTGCGCTATCCGCGCAGCAATGGCATTGGCGTGCCGCTCGACCCGGAATTCAGGAGCCTGGAAATCGGCAAGGGTGAAATCGTGCGCGAGGGAAGTGACATCGGCATCCTGGCGTTGGGCAGCATGGTCTATCCCTGCCTGGAAGCTGCCGCGAAACTGGAGGCCCTGGGGATTCAGGCCACTGTCATTAACGCGCGGTTCATGAAGCCGCTGGACAAAGAGTTGATCGGCTGTCTGGCCGCAGAGAAACAATTCCTGGTCACGGCGGAGGAGGGCACCGAAGCCGGAGGTTTTGGCTCGAGCGTCGGCGCTCTACTGCACGACCGCAAGATTCCCGCCAGCATCCTGCGCATTGCCGTGCCCGACCGGATCATCCCGCAGGGCGCGCGCAGCCTGCTGCACGCCAAGTATGGCCTGGACGCCGACGGCATCGTGGAGAAGATCAAGAGCTTCGCCTACGAATTCCCCGCCCGGCCGGAATTGAAATACCGGTCCTTGCCGCGACCCTAGAGGGAAACCGGAACAGACTGGCGCTGCCCCCTACGGCGGGTCGGTTAGAGGTGAAAAAAGGGCACTCGTCGCGACGGGTGCCCTTCTTCGTTGGCGGCGAGGATCAACCGCGCTCAGCAAGCCGAGGAAGCCTTGTCACCAGGCTGGCGGGGAATTACAGCGTCCATCCCTGCCGGTACGCCGGATTCACATACTGTTCGGCCGGTGGCACGTTTGTGACCTTCATGCCAGGTCCGTCCCAATAGAGCTTCTTTCCCGTGCGCAGGGCCACGTTGCCGAGCAGGATAGTTTCAGTTACCGGCGCTTCAAACTCGAAGTTGGCTCCGCCCGGTTTCCCTCCTTTGCAGGCTTCAATCCACTCCCGGTCGTGCCCAATCGACCGGGGGAGAGTCTTCGGCGGAGGCTGGAACGTTTTCATCTTGGATTCCGGAAGCAGACGCGGGTCTTCCCCACTGAATCCGCAGATGATCGTGCCGCGGTCGCCGACAAACAGCAGGCCCTCGTTATCCTCGCCTGTCAAATCGCGGCCCTCCTGCAATCCTTCCGGCCGGGGTGGCGTGAGCCCCCCGTCGTACCAATGAATCCTTACCGCCGGCATGTCGCCGCGCGCCGGGAAATCAAAGCGAAGCAGCGAAGCTAGAGGGAAGGTCTCCGGGAGGACGCGCGTCGAACTGGCTTCCACGCTTGCCGGCGGCCCCAGCTTCAGAACGCGGAAAATCGTGTCGAAGCTGTAGCAGCCCATGTCGCCGATCGCTCCCGTGCCAAAATCGAACCAGCCCCGCCAGACGAAGGGCAAGTACACATGGTTGTAGGGCCGCGCCGGCGCCGGCCCCAGCCACAAGTCCCAATCGAGTCCTTCCGGCACCGGTTCTTCCTCTTTGGGACGCTCGATGCCCTGCGGCCAGAAGGGACGGCTGGACCAGTTGTGGACTTCGCGCACCGGACCGATGACCCCCGCCCAGATCCATTCGCACAACAAGCGCGTGGCCTCGGAGGCCTGGTTCCCCACCGCCAGTTGCGTGGCCACCTTGGTCTCGCGCGCCACCTCGCCCATCTTGTGGGCTTCGTAGACCGCGCGCGTCATCGGTTTCTGGCAGTACACGTGTTTGCCTTTCCTCATCGCCGCAATGGAGATGGGGGCGTGCCAGTGGTCGGTGGTGCCGACGATGACGGCATCCAGGTCCTTTTCCTTCTCCAGCAGCTCACGAAAATCGTTGTAGGCCGCGCAGCCACGGTACTGGCCCGAAGGACTACGTCCGGCATAATAAGCTTCCACCAGCCGGCGGGCCGGCTCGCGGCCACAGGTGCAACCTTTCCAATCGGCACCCCAATCCGGCTGGCCGAGCAGCCTCCGCTCCTTGTCGCGCAGCTCGTTGCTCCCCCACTCAGAGTAGTCGCTGCTCTCTTTATTGACGTCGCAGACGGAAACAATCTGCAAGTCAGGCTGTTTCAGGAAGTCCATCATCACGCGGGTGCCCTGCGCGCCGACGCCGATGCACGCCGCATTGAGTTTTTCGCTGGGCGGGGTGTAGCCCGGCCCCCCCAGGACATGCCGGGGCACAATCGTGAACGCCGCGGCTGAAACGGCTCCGCCCACAAAAGTGCGCCGGGAAATCTGCGCGCCTGGTCTTTCCGTCCTACTCTTGTCGTCTCTCATCTCATTTCCTTTCTGTGAAAAGGCCCATGCAGCCCTGGCAGGCCAAGGGCGACCCGACCTTGTCCATGACTCATGAGGTCGCGGCTCCCCAAATGGGAGCGGAGTCGCCGGCCGCAGGGGTAGTAGGGTCAGTCCTGGAAGCTGGCCAAAGCCTCTGCTTCGTTGGCGCAGATGTCGAACGCCTGCAAAAGCCGGTGCGTGGAAAGGACGTTGTGAATCAACCGGGGAAGATTAATCAGCCTGAGCTGTCCGCCTTGCTTGGCAGTCAAGATGGCGGATTCAACCAGCCCGCCAATTCCGGTGCTGTCGACGCGGGAGACCTCTCCCATGTTCAGCAGAATCTTCTTCTGGTTGCTCGCCAGCAGTTCCTTGATGGTCTTGCGCAGGCTGTCGCACTCTTCCCCGGCCACAATCCTCCCACTTAAATCCAACACTGTGACCCCTTGTTTCTCCCGAGGATTGATGGTGAGCTGCATGCGACTCACCTCCTTCGCGCGCCATCTTAGGCCACACCACCAGGCATGTCAACGCAGAGAAGGAGGTGGCGGAGAGACCGTAGCGCAGACCTGCTTTGGAGGTCTGCGGTTCGTCCCCCATTGACAACAAAAAGCCGCGGACCTAAACGACAGGTCCGCGCTACCTGCTCACTATTTGCAGCACGAGCAGTCGCAATCCGCGCAGTGGTGGCCGCCGTGCCCGCGATGGTGCATGCGGCTCGCCATCGGGTCAGGCCCGTTGCCCCACGTTCCCGCCCTAATTCCGGATGGCGGCGGGACCGGAACGCCGGCTGACCGCAAAGACCTGCGCAGTCTGCGATACTCCATGCGGTCACGGACCAACTGATCCTGGGCCGTGTCTGTCTGCTCGCTATCCCAACCAAATTGAGTGATCGCCTGGTGCATCGCGTCACGATCCTTCTGGAGTTGGGCCTCCAGTTGTTTCAGTTGATCGAGCTGCTTCTGCTGCTCTGGAGTGACGGTGGGAGCTGTCTGCGAACCGGCGGACTGCCCCGAAACCACCGAGAAGGCAGTGCCCAGGCATAGAATCAGTGCTGTCCCGGCCACTACCCAAACCCATCGCATGTCCTTTTTCATGATTGCCTCCAAGCTTTTGCAAAAGGGGCGCGGACGATGCCGCGCCCCTGAAGCTGATGGGCTCTTGCCGTTAACGCGGCCCGCGTCCGTCACGCGAGGCCCCGGAAGAACCCGTGCTGCCCATTCCACCACCCGCGCCACCACGCTGGCCGCTCTCCATCCCAGATGTACCGAAGCCGCCGCCGGACTGGCGGGTCTGCTCGCGTTGCAGGATTCGCTGTTGTTCCCGCGCCTGTGCTTGCGCCTGCTTTCTCTCCTGTTTGGCAGTTCGAATCTGCGCGCGAGTGCGTTTCAGCTGCTGGCGGGCTTCCTGGGCTTGTGTGCTGTTCTTGCCGTAGGTCCGCTCGGCCTGACGCACCCGATCCTGATCCATCTTCCGTTGCTTTTCCAGGTCGCGAATGCGATCTCGTATCTGATCGCGGTCCTGGCTCTGGATTCGGTCCCGGTCCTGCTGGTCAATCCTGAGCCGGTCTCTGTCCTGAGCAGGGGCAGGTTGCTGTGCGGTAGCTGGGAGTGCCGTACCCGCGATGATGAACACTAGGGCTGGCAGAACTGCTCCCAAGCTGCGAATTGACTTGATGAATGACCAAATATTCCTCATGGCTTCCTCCAATTCAGGGTTTTCGATTTCCAAAATGACATGCTTCCTCTGCTTTCACGACTCGGCATAGCATGCGGCTCGCCAAGTCGTCGACCGATCCGACACCGCAATCTCATTTGTTTCAATTGGTTAGAAACGTCCCTGCGACCGACAAATTGACTACCGCGCCCTGTGTGGCTGCTGGCAACCAACTCGTGGCCGATTTCGGCCATCGGGAGGAGGTGGTTGTCAGTAGCGCAGACCTCAAAGGCGAGGGGTGAGCTGCCTTGCTGGCACTGGCAGCCCAGCAATCCGCCGCACCCTTCCTTGCCCCAAACAGGCGTCGCGTTGGATAACTCTCTGTCAACAGCAGCCAATAGTAGCGACCGCGGGTGGCGCATACATGGCGTGTTGTGCCATGTGTGCGGGGCTTGGGGCTACCATCCCGGCATGCCTCCCCAGCGGCATTATTACGGGTTGAGCCACCTGCATTTTATCACTGCCAGTACTTACCGCCGAGCCCGGCTGTTTGATTCCGGCAAGGCATGGTTACGTCGCCTGACCAGTGGCGGTGGTCAAGCTTCAGGTTCTATTTGCTGGGGGATGATTCCGTCCTTCCCATGGACCACCTACCGTGATCGCATAGATCGCGACCAATGCGATGGATGCGCGACCCTCGGTGGGGGCGGCGATGTGCGAATTGAGAAGTGAATTCACATAGGGAGGTGGCTAAGTCCTTGAGTTTGAGGGTGGTGGGCGTTCGGTCTATGAATACGCAATCGTCTACCGGCTGGGGAGTTGTTTTGTGTGCCAGGTCAGGAAGCGTTGGATGGTACCGTGTTCAATGCTGGCGGGGGAATCGACAGGAAGTTTCAGCCGGTTGCGAACCTCTTGAATGTAAGACTTGGGGGCCATCCGTACAATGAATAGCGGTTTTAGGCCAAGGAAGGAGCACATGCGAAGCTTGATTTTTAATTCGTCTGTTGGGATGTACGGAAGCGTGTTTTTTATTTCAGCGCCGTAAGGGACTCCGTCTCGTTCGTAGATTCTGTCTAAATCGTGGCCTGTGGTAGTCCATTGCTTCCCGCCGTATGCTGTGACCTTCTTGGCTTTTGGCATGAAGCCCTGAGTCGGCAGGGCTGCGTCAAACATAAGCTCACCATGTCGCCCGAGCGCCCTTGTGAATTCGGAAGCAGAGAAGGTTCGGACGAGGGAAAGGACCTGTGTCGCTTGACGCTTCCAGAAGCGGTGGGTTGTCGCTCGGTAGAATCTGATGGGAGTCGTTTCAGTTAGCTCTCCCATTTCCGACGCTATACGCCCTTCGTCTCGGAGTTCGTGTAAAGCCTTGGCGGTGATCCAGTGGAAGAATTCGGATTCGAAAATAACTTCCAACTGGCGTTCGTAAAAAACTTCTCTATCGTGTTCTCCGAAGAATTTGTGTAGGGCAATCTTTGCCTCGTTGATCTTCGGGTCGTGCCATGGGATTGCTTCTTCCTCGGTGTCATCGAAGGCATGATCCGAATAGTCGTTCATTGGTTTTCCGCAGGTTGAGGCAGGAGAAAGAACCCGGTGTTGTCAGTCAAAAGTCATTCCTCGCTGGGTATTCCGCTAGCGTTGCGGGAATTACGTGCAACCATGGATGCCCGAAGAAGTTACACCGAGGGAGAGCACAAAGACAAGGCAGCTTTTACCCGGGATTTCTGTTTTAGCTCCCAACCGCCTCACACCATACACCCCTCGAGGGATTCCAGCGCACTTCTTTTCTTTGGCTGGGTCCAGGGGCTCGGGACAGGGTCCCGTCTGCTCCAACCCTAGTAGTTCCCGCACCAGGATCAGGCCGCCGTCGGCCTGCCGCCCAGAGGCTTTGGCCGACGGGTCGGATGGGACGCGGGAACCCCTGCCTGCGGCAGGCAGGTTGGAAATCGACCTGGAGAGAGGCGTGGAAGGAGAGCTGGAAGGGCTGATTTTGTATCTCACCCGTTGAGTACTGACCTCCGGAGCGTCTTCATCGCGTTCACACCCGCATGAATATTGATGACGGCGACGATCCGAAGATTCGGAGGTAAAGCTCAAAATGGAAATGTGGGCCTATTGCATCCGTGGGCGTCGAGAGTATGCTTCGTTCGTGGCTCGCGCGGCTGCTGGCAAAATCCGTCTGGACCGCCTGCTCGTCGAGCGGGGCCTGACGGACTCGCGGGAGAAGGCGCAAGCGTTGATTCTGGCCGGCCAGATCCTGGTGGACAACCAGAAGGCGGAGAAGTGTGGCCTGCGGGTGAGTCTGGACGCTTCGCTCCGCTTGCTTGGCCAGCCTGCCAAGTACGTCAGCCGCGGCGGTCTGAAGCTGGAGGCGGCGCTGGATGATTTTAGTGTCGATGTGGACGGAAAGGTTTGCCTGGACATCGGCGCCTCCACCGGAGGCTTCACGGACTGCTTGCTCCAAAGAGGCGCCGCGCAGGTCTTGGCGGTGGATGTGGGGACCAACCAACTGGACTGGAAACTCCGCCGCGACGCACGGCTCGTGGTCCTGGAAAGGACCAACGCTCGATACTTGACGCGCGAGCAAATCGGCCGGCGGGTGGAGGCCGTAACCATGGACGTCTCCTTCATCTCCGCCACGCTGATCCTTCCGGCTGTCCCCCCGCTCTTGCTGCCGGGAGCTGACCTGCTGGTGCTGGTGAAGCCGCAATTTGAAGTGGGCCGCGCGCAGGTAGGCAAGGGCGGCGTGGTGCGCGACCCGCATCTCCACCGGGAAGCTGTGGCCAAGGTTGAGCGCAAGCTGCTCGAACTGGGCTTCCGCCAGATAGCCTCCGCCGAAAGCTGCCTGCCGGGCCCTTCGGGCAACCGAGAATTTTTCCTGCATGCGATTTGGCCAAATCCCGTCTAGAATAGCCGGAGCCCATGAGCATCAAACGAATCGGCATCATATCCAAACCGAAGAAAACCGAAATCCGCGAAATCGTCCCTTCCCTCACCCAGTGGCTGCGGGAGCGCAACGTCGAGGTATTCATCGATAAAGAGACCGCCTCGCTGCTGGAAAGCGCCGAAAAAAGCCTCTCGCGCAACGAAATGCCCAGCCAGGTTGACTTGCTCGTCGTGCTGGGCGGCGACGGGACGCTGCTGGCCGCGGCGCGGGCGCTGAACCGCAAGCCCGTCCCCATCCTGGCCGTGAACTTGGGCGGACTCGGCTTCCTCACGGTGATTACCAGGGAAGAGCTCTACCCCACGCTCGAGCTGGTGCTGGCCGGCAATTTCAAAACCGAGCGCCGCGTGCAGATCGAGGGCGAGCTGGTGCGCGCCGATGAGGTTATCTCGTCCTTCTTGGCATTGAATGACGTGGTGCTTAACAAGGGCGCCATCGCCCGCATCCTCGATTTCGATGTGCTGGTGAACGGCAGGTTCATTTCCACCTACAAGTCTGACGGGCTCATCGTCTCTACGCCCACCGGCTCCACAGCCTATTCGCTGGCGGCCGGCGGGCCCATCGTCACGCCGGCCGTGGAGGCCTTTGTCGTCACCCCCATCTGCGCCCACACGCTTACCAACCGGCCGCTGGTCCTTCCTGATTCTGTCCAGATTGAAGTAGTGGTCAAGAGCCAGCGCGAGGTGGCCTACTTGACCGTGGACGGGCAGATGGGCATCGCGACGCACAGCGACGATGCCGTCCGCCTGAAGAAGGCATCCTCCTGCGTGGAGATTATTCAACCGCCCAATAAAGACTACTTCGAAATCCTCCGCCAGAAATTGAAGTGGGGCGAGCGGTAGGAAAGGCAGTTAACAGTTGACAGTCAACGGCGTGTACGCGCGCAGGCCGCCTTCTGCTTACTGCTTTCTGCCTACTGCCTTCTAGGGTACTTCTCCGGCCATCAAGTCTTCCACGCGCTCGCGCGGGCGGATGAGCTCAACCTCGTGGCCATCAAGCAGCACTTCTGCCGGCCGCGGCCGGGTATTGTAGTTTGAGGCGAGCACGTAGCCGTAGGCCCCGACGGTGAGAATAGCCAGGAGGTCGCCGGCCCGGACGTCAGGCATCTCGCGGTCCTGGGCGAGAAAGTCTCCCGTCTCACACAGGGGGCCGACCACGTCCGCGGTCAGAGTCTCCGCCGGGCGGCGCAGCACCGGAACAATTCCGTGGTAGGAGCCGTAAAGCGTGGGCCGCATCAGGTCGTTCATTCCCGCGTCCACGACAATGAAATTCTTCTGCTGACTTCGCTTCACGTAAAGGACGCGGGTCAGGAGCACGCCCGCGTCGCCCACCAGCGCCCGGCCAGGCTCGATGATGAGGCGATAGGTTGTGCCGCGCAGTCGTGCCTCCAGGCCGTCCATCAGCCGCTCCATGGCCAGGGGCTGCTCGTCCGCATAGCGAATCCCATAGCCGCCGCCCAGGTCCAGGAATTCCACGTCAGTGCCCATCGTCCGCAACGCTTCCGCGACGCTGAGGATTTCGTCCATGGCCTTCAAGAACGGCTCAACTTCGAGAATCTGCGACCCGATGTGACATGCCACCCCGCGCACGCTCATGTGTTTTGATGCCGCGGCACGGCGATAGAGCTCCAGCGCTTCGTCGGCGGGGACGCCAAACTTGTGGATGATCTGGCCAGTCGAGACGTAAGGATGCGTCGCGGCGACGACGTCCGGATTGACGCGGACCGAAACGGGGGCGGGCTTTCCCCGCGCCCGGGCGCGCGCTTCGAGGAGTTCCAGTTCGCCCGCCGATTCCACATTGAACATCAGGATGCCCGCGGCGAGGCCGGCGTCCATTTCCGCCACGGTCTTGCCCACGCCGGAAAACACCACGCGCTCCGGGTCCCCTCCCGCCCGCAGCACTCGCGCCAGTTCGCCACCCGAAACGATGTCGAAACCCGCGCCGGCTTCCCGCAGGAGGCTCAGGATTCTCAGACTGGAATTCGCCTTGACGGAGTAACAGATCAGGCCGGGGATCTCAGTGAGTCCGCTCGCCAGCCGTCGGTAGTTCGCCAAAATCGCGCCCCGGCTGTAGACATAGGTCGGCGTCCCGAAGCGCTCCGCCACGGAGGTGAGTGGAACATCCTCACCACAGAGCTGATCGGGGTGGTAGTGAAAGGCTGTCATAATCAGTGGTCAGTTGCCAGTTGCCAGTGGCCAACCGCCGAGGTGGCGCAATCGCGTGTCACTCCGCACCCGACACCTGAAACCTGGCTCTCAGCGCACGCGCATAAGCAGCAGTGTCTGATCATCGTGTCGGGGTCGACCCTGCTCGAAGCGGGAGATTTCGGCGAAGAGAATCTCCAGAATCTCTTCCACGGGGCGCGCAGCATGTTCCCGCAGGATCTTCTCCAGGCGCCGCGGCCCAAACTCCTCGTGCTGCGGGTCAGCAGCCTCCGACACACCGTCGGAAAAGAAGGCGAGCAAATCTCCCGTGTCCAAAGTCACGGCGGTTTCCTGGTAGTCGGTGTGTTCGAGCAGGCCCAGCGGCACCCCTTCCACGCGGATAGGCCGGGCGTGCCCGGCGCGCACGAGGATCGGCAAGGGCATCCCGGCGTTGGCCAAGCGCAGGGCCTTTGTCTTGGGCTCCCAGATCGCGTAGGTCATGGTAATGAAGTGGCCCTCGATCTTGCGATCCAGAAGCATAAGGTTCACTTTCCGCAGCAGGTCGGGCGCAGCAAGCCGCTGCGGGGCCAAGCTGCGCAGAATGCCGCTGGCCATGGCCCCATACAACGCCGCCGGCGCTCCCTTGCCGCTGACGTCGCCAATGGCCATCACGTGCCGGTCTTTTCCGTAAGCGATGAAATCGTAGAGGTCGCCCCCCAACTCCCGCGCGGGCAGGAACCGCAAGCCCAGCTCCAGTCCGGGAATCGCCGGGACGATGCCCGGCATCAAGTGCATCTGGATTTCCTGGGCGCGGGTGAGGTCGCGCTCGAGTCGGGCCTCACTCTTCACCACCCGTTCATAGAGCTGCGCGTTCTCGATGGCAATGGCAATCTGTGGCGCCAACGTCGAGAGGAGGCGGGCGTGTTCCTCGGTGAAGCAACCCGGCTGCGGGCTTTCCAGGTCTGCGACGCCGATCACGCGGTCCCGGTAGATCAGCGGCACGGCCAGCTCCGAGCGGGTCTCCGGGTTCACCGAGATGTAGCGCGGGTCCTTGCTGGTGTCCGGGACCAGCACGGTCTGGCGGGAAGCCGCTGCTGCCCCCACAATCCCTTGCCCGAAACGGACACTGCATTTGTCGGGAAGGCGCTCGTCCTGCCGCAAGGAGAGCACCGCGTTGAAGGTCTCGGACTGCTCGTCCACGAGCATGATGCTGAAGCGGTGGTAATCGATCAAGCGTTTCGTGTGCGTGCCAATTTTGCGCAGCAACTCGTTCAACACCAGCACGGAGCTCAACTCGCGGCTGATCTCATTCAGGAGCTGCAAGGTCCGCGCCTGGCGCACGCTGCGCCGATAGAGCCGCGCATTCTCGATGGCCATGGCGATGCGGCCCGCCAGGAGTTCCAGCAGGTTCTGGTGCTGCTCGGTGAAGAAATCCCGCCAGGGCGCCTCCAGGTCCAGCACGCCGATGACCCGGTTTTTCGAGATCAGGGGCACCGCCAGCTCCGACTGCACCGAGGGCAAGGATTGAATATACGTGGGGTCCTGGCGCACATCGTTGACCAGGACCGAGCGGCGCGTCTGCGCGGCCCGGCCCACGATGCCCTCCCCTACCTTGATGCGCAGGCTCTTCACCACCTCCTGGGGATGGCCGAGGCTGAAGCGCACCCGCAACTCCTGCTCTCGCTCATGCAGCAAGAGGATGGCAAACACGTCGTAGTCAATGACGCGCTTCACTATTTCGGCGATGCGCACCATCAACTCGTCCAGATCGAGAGTGGAGTTGAGGCGCTCGCTGAGCTCGAGCAGAAGCGTCAGGAGCTCGGTCAGCTCCAGGGGTTTCGCCGCAGATTTGAAGGTCTCAGCCATACATCAGCTCGCCCCAGGCCCGGCCTCGGCGCGGGTGGCCGGCGCAGCACATCCGGGCAGCGAAGGTTTTGCCTGCCGCTTCGACTTCCCTCCGGTGCGCGCGCCTTCTGACACCGTGCCGGGCGGAGCCTACACGCCCACCGGCCCTCCAGCATGTAGGCGCTTCCTCAGTCTCACGCTTGAATGTCCCCGCGAAACAAGACATTGTAACATAGCGACGAGACTGGACGGCCCGCGCGCCGGCCGCAAGAGCGGCTGGCGCGAGTCCAGCGAGGGCCCCGCATGGACCGCAAGCGGTTTGAAGCACTGGTCGAGCAGGCGCTGGCACGGCTGCCTGAACTCTTTCGCAAGAAACTGACGAATGTCGCGATCCTCGTCGAGGACCGGCCGCCGCACGAACTCGACCGCGACGACTTGCTCCTGGGACTTTTCCACGGCGTGCCGCTCACGGAAAAGAGCACTTTCGTCGCCACGCCGCCGGACCGCATTGTTCTCTACCAGAAGAACATTGAGGCGATCTGCGCCAGCGACGAGGAAATCCGCCGCGAAATCCGCGCCACGTTGCTCCACGAACTGGGTCACTACTTTGGTTTGAGTGAAGACGAGCTGCGCCGCTTGTGACAGGGTCCGCCGGAGGATTCTTTCCACGCCGCCGCGCTTTGCCGCCGCGGGAGGTGGACAGCTGCGAACCTGGGCCGCGCCGTTGTGCGGCGCGCCGCGGACCATGCGATAATGCGCGCGACGATAGAACATCCGGGGAGAAGGTAAAATGCTCAAGGTCTTGCTCATCAGCGGGAGTCCGAAAGCCGAAGGAAACACCGCTCAGCTCATCCAGGAATGCGCCCGCGTCATCCAGGAGCGGGGCGTCGAGACGGAGATCATCTCGCTCTGCGACAAGAAGATTGAATCCTGCACGGCCTGCGGGAAGTGTTCCGAACTGGGCCACTGCAGCCTGGAGGACGGCCTCAATGAAATTCTGGCGAAGGTCCGGGAATCCCAGGGCTTCATTGTGGGCTCCCCCGTGTACTTTGGCACGGCCCGCGGCGACGTGATGGCCGCGCTGCAACGCATCGGCTATGTCTCCCGCAAGACAGACAATTTCCTCTCGGGGAAAGTGGGGGGCGCCATTGCCGTGGCGCGTCGGGGCGGTCAGACCTTCACCTTGCAGGAAATGCTCATGTTTTTCCTCATCAACGACATGATTGTGCCGGGATCGACCTACTGGAATATGGTCTTCGGCGGGCTCCCGGGCGAAGTCTGGCAGGACAAGGAAGGCATCGAAACCATTCGCCACTTTGCGGCCAACGTGGCCGACCTGGTTAAGAAACTGCATACAAGCAGGGAAAGCCCGGCGTAACTGCTTGGCGAATGGCGGTGCGAGCGCCGCATGCTGATCCTGGCCTGTGACACCACAAGCGAGTACGGCGGTGCCGCGCTTTACCGCGACCTCGATTGCCTGGCCGCGGCTCGAAGCGCGAGCGCGGCGAGCTACTCGGTCACGCTCTTCCAGATGGTGGACGACCTGCTGGCGCAAGCCGGGGCGCAGCAGGGATTGTCCCTCAGCCTTCGGGACGTGGAGCTCTTCGCCGTCGCCACCGGTCCCGGATCTTTCACCGGGATTCGCGTCGGCCTGGCAGCCGCGCAGGCCTGGGCGAAGGCCTTTCAGCGTCCGGTCTGGGGCGTCTCGGTCCTCGAAGCGATGGTGGAGGAAGCCTCGCCCGATACAGAGTTGGCGGTTCCCCTCCTCGACGCCCGCCGGGGAGAGTTCTTCCTGGAGACTTCTCGGCGCCGGGCCGCGGAGGGCCGTAGCCGCTTCGTCGCTGAGGGCGAAGGCCTGGTGTTGAAGCCCGAGAACCTGGGATCGTTCCTCGCGCGGCTTCTCCAATCCGGCGCGGCAGTCACCTGCATCGTCCGGGAGCACGACCGCCTGGCTCAAGCCCTCCGCGCCAGCCTGCCAGAATCCATCCGCTGGGCAGAGGTGCGTGGTACCCTGCTTCCTGCCATTGCGCGCTTGGCTCTGGAGGCCTACCGGAGAGGAAGAGTACAATCCCCCGCCGAGATCGACGCTTACTACATGCGCCGGCCAGACGCGGAGGTGAAATGGAGAGAGTGAGAAAGAAAGAGTCGTCAGGTCCCGGGGGTCAGCGGGCGTTTTTCAGTCGCAGGTTGTGAGAAATCCGGCGAAGCCCGTTGAAGATAGAGTCCAAGGTCGATCGCATGCCCCGTTCGCCAGCGATCGACCACTGATTGCTGAATGCCACGCAGTCATGAAAATCAGACTCTTCGACAAGAATGATATTGCGGCAATCCTTGCCGTGCAGCAGAAGAGCCCGGAAGCTGCGCGCTGGACCCAGGATGACTATGAGCGCCTGGCCGCGGACCCGGGCGGCAAGATCCTGGTCGCGGAACTGGAAACCATGGACCCGCCGAAGCTCCTAGGCTTCGCCGCCTTTCACCGGATTCTGGACGAGGTGGAATTGCGGAATGCAGCCGTCGATCCCGAACATCGCGAACAGGGCGTGGCCAAAGCCCTACTGGAGGACGCCCGCGAGCGTCTGCTCAAGGACGGAGCCAAACGGGTGTTCCTGGAAGTGAGAGCTTCGAACAAGCCGGCGCTGTCGCTTTATTGTTCGGTTGGCTTCGCACTGCACTCTCTCCGCAAGGGCTACTATCGCGATCCCGATGACGACGCCCTCGTGCTGGCCTTGGAACTTTATCCACCCACTGTCCTGTCGCCGCTGTAGGAGCGCCTTTCGCTACCGCACCGCGCCCCGCCGCTGAGCCGCAGTTGCCCTTTTTGCCCGATTTGGTATGGAGAGGCACCAACCTGATGGGTCCACTTCCTTAAGCTCGCCGCCCGAGCCGCCAGGTATCCCTTGCGGCAAATCACGAGAAGAGTCTATATAGGGTAAGTGATTCCCGGGGCCCTGACATGTGGAAACAGGCAAGTCAGCGCGTAGCGGTTGGGCTGGCCCTTCTTGCCTTCGTTTCCTTGGCCGCCTTGGCGCAGGAGACGCAGTGGGAACAGTGTGTGAGCGCGGGGCGTACAGCGCTGGAAGAGCGGCGTTACGATGAGGCCGAGAAGCAGTTCAAAGCCGCACTTGAGGAAGCCGAAGGATTCGGGCCACGCGACCCGCGCCTGATTACAAGCCTCGAGACCCTCGCGGAGCTTTACCAGCGGCAGGGAAAGACCGCGCCGCAAGAACCCATTAAGAAGCGCATTCTGGAGCTTAGAGAGGGCGAGTTGGGCTCGACTCACCCTGATTTGGTGCCCTCCCTGCTTGAGCTGGCTTGGCTATATAGGGAACTCCAGCGGCCCGCCGAGGCCCTGCCACTCCTCAAAAGGGTGCTCGAGATCCGCGAGACTACCCTCGGGCCGAATGACCCCCAAACCATCCAGACCGTCAATGACCTGGGGTGGACGTATCTGGAGCTTCGTAAGTTCACCGAGGCGGAGGAACTTTTTCGCAGATCGCTGCTCACCCACCAATCCGCGCAGGATCCTGAGGTCGAGGCACTAGCCCGAGATCTGGAGTATCTGTCGGCAGTTTACCTGAACCAGGGAAAGCAGGAGGAAGCCGAAGCTCTGTCCAGACAGGCGCTGGAGCTCCAAGAAAAAGAACCTGCCAAGCAGGCCCGCTTTGTAGCAGATGCTGCCTGGAAGCTCGGGAAATTCTATTCGGCTCATCGCAGATACGCTGAAGCCGAGCCGCTCCTCCTGCGGCATCTCGAAATAGAGGAGAAAGAGTTCGGACCGGACAGTAGCAACGTGCTGTTTCTGTGCCAGGAAATGGTCCAGTTCTACCGACTGCAGGGCAAAGAGACGGAGGCCGAAAGCTTCACTCAACGGGCCCTGGCCATTGCTGCGAAGGCCGAGCAAGACAAGCACCCGGATCCGGAGATTGTAGATGCTGTCAACAGGCTCATGAATGCGGCCGCGCTCTACATGAATAGGGGGGAGTACGCTAAAGCCGAGAAGCTGTACAAACGGGCCCTGGAAATGGATCAGAAAGCCAGTCGCCCGAAGTATCCATCCATCGCCATAGACCTGCAAAGCCTGGGCAATGCAGCCTGCGCTCAGGGGAATTACGATCAGGCGGTCTCACACTACAGGCAGGCGACCAAGATCACCGAAAAAGCCGAGGGCGCAGGCCACCCTCGTGTGGCCGACAGCTTGCTGCCCCTCGCCCGGTGTTATTGCCGGGCGGGCAAGCATGCTGAGGCTGAGGCAGTTCTCAAGCGCGCGATCCAAATCCTCGATAAGCCCGGTCCCCAAATCCACCCATCCCTCATCAATGTCCTGGAGCTATACTCTCGCCTCCTACATACACTAGACCGCGAAGCCGAGGCAAAACAGATTGAAGCCCGCATCGAGGAACTGGACGAGAAGCTTACGCAGGAAAATCCGAATCCTTGACCGAAGGACCGCTTGCACCCGCCGCCGCTTTCGCTTGAATGGCGCTAGGGGGTGTGCTAGCCTGCCTCGGGAAGTATCCCAGCCGAGGAGGTTACACGGCGGTGAGCAGTCTTACCGAGGCCATCCGGGAGCAGTTGATGGCCAACAGCGAAGAATACCAGCGCCTCTGCCAGGAACACGCCCGCTACGCCGCCCAGCTTGCGCAACTAGCAGCCAAACCTTACCTCACCGAACAGGAGCAGATCGAAGAGGTTCGGCTGAAGAAGCTGAAGCTGCGGGTAAAGGACCAGATGGAAATACTGGTCCACCAGGCTCGCGTCGCCTAGCTGTCGGCGCCAGACACCCCTGGGCGCGGACGTTCTCCGGGCCCCAGCAGGACTGTACCGAGAGGGGAGAAGCGTACGCGGGCATGGTGTGTGCTCGAGGCGAGAAGTGGTCACTCATGGTGAAGGAGGGTTACTGGTACGGCTTACCGTTGGTGCTGGTCGCCGGCGGTCTGATCGGACTTAAAGTCTACGGGCTCGCCGCCTTCTTCCTGGTTCTCGCGTTACTCATCCTCAATTTCTTCCGTGACCCTGATCGCAAGATTCCCACTGAGTCTGGGGTGATAGTCTCGCCCGCAGACGGTCGCGTCGTCCAAGTGGTAGAAGAAAACCCGGAGGGGCAGCCAGTCCGCAGAGTGAGTATTTTCATGTCCCCTCTCGATGTGCACGTGAACCGTGCGCCTATCTCGGGAACCATCCGGGAGGTTTCCTACCAGAAAGGGGCCTTCCACGTCGCCTCGCAGCCCCGCGCCTCCCTTGAGAACGAACAGAACGTGTTCACGATCGAGGGGGAACAAGGCAAGGTCGTGGTCCGGCAAATCGCGGGGGTGCTGGCCCGCCGCATTGTCTTCTGGAAGAAGCCCGGCGACCGGCTCGAACGGGGCGAGCGCGTGGGGCTGATCAAGTTCGGCTCGCGCGTGGACGTGCTCCTCGACTCCGAGGTTGAATTGCGGATAAAAGTGGGCGACCATATCCAGGCTGGGAGTAGCATCCTTGGACTTACCCGAGCCAAAGACTAAGCCTGCCAAGCACGGGCGTCTCCGCCGGGGCATCTATATCCTGCCCAGTCTGTTCACGGTGGGGACCCTGATATGTGGGTACTACGCCATCCTCTCGACCCTCAAGGGAACGCAGATGCTGGCGGCGGGAATCGGGGCCGGGCTGAGCCTGGTGGCCTTTGACACCGCGGCCAAAGCGATTGGCTGGGCCATCCTGTTCGACGGGCTGGACGGGCGCATCGCCCGCCTCACTAATTCCACTTCGGATTTTGGCCGCGAGTTCGATTCCCTGGCCGACGTAATCACCTTCGGCGTGGCGCCGGCATTCCTGGCTTACGCCTGGGGTGTCCGGGCGCTGGACGAGGTCTACGGAACCCAACTGGTGCAGCACCTGCGGCAAGTCGGCTGGATTGTGACCTTCGCCTACGTCATTTGCGGAGCGGCGCGGCTGGCCCGGTTCAACATTGACACCGTCAAGCCCTCGAGCGACCGCCGCCACTTTGTCGGCCTGCCCATCCCCGCCGCGGCTGGCGTGATCGCCTCCCTGGTGCACTGGGCCAAATATCCGGTCAATGACTGGGTGTTTGGGATAGCCTGGCTGGGCATCATCGCTGTCCTGGCCCCCTTGATGGTCAGCCGAGTGCGGTACTACAGCTTCAAGGCCGTGGACCTGCGGCGTCGGCGGCCCTACGTCACCATCGTTGTCCTCGGGCTGGTCGTCTGGGCCATCTGGGCCTTTTCGGAACAGGTCCTAGTGACGCTGGCCCTCACTTACCTCCTCTCCGGCCCCATCGCCCGGCTCACCTCGCGGTTCCGGCCGCACCCGCCCGCACCAGAAGAGGTACACGCCGCATGAAGCAGGCCTATCGGGTAGGCATTGTCGGCGCCTCCTCCCTCCTGGGCCAGGAACTCGTCAGGGTACTCGAGGAGCACAAGTTTCCCGTTTCCAGCCTGGTCAGGTTCGAGGCGGACGAGGAAGAACCTGACCTGCCCGTCGTTGACCTCAGCCAACATCCGGAAACCTTCGCGGCAGAAGAAGGCACGGCGGCAACGGAACTGGATTTAGTCTTCCTGGCCAGCCGGCGGGGCGAGCTACCGGCGTCGCTCCGGCCTGTGCTCGAAGCCGCACGGCAGGGCGTCGCCCCGGCGCCCGCGAAGACCCCCCGCTCGGTAGTCATTGACTTGGTCGAGGCCCTCGGCCAGCCCTCAGGTGAAGAGCGGCGCGGGATTCTGCGTGTTCCTTTCCTCGAGCGTATCCGTCAGTTGACGGACGGCACCGGGCCGTTGCCGGATTCCAGGCTTTTCGCCTCGCCGCATCCTGCGGCCATTGTCCTCAGTGCTCTCCTGTTGCGTCTGGCGGCACGCTTCCCGCTGCAAAGCGCCGTCGCCCTGATCTTTTTCCCCGCCTCCGAGATGGGCTCCGGGGCAATCGAGGAACTTCAGAAACAGACCGTGAATTCGCTGAGTTTTCAGAAGATTCCCCGCAGCATCTTCGGGGCGCAACTCGCGTTCAACCTGTTGGCCCAACTAGGCGGCAAACATGCGACCGCACTCACCGAGATCGGGAGCCGCATTCGCAGCCAGCTCCGACAGTACCTCGGCGGACGCGTTCCCCTGCCCGCGGTGCGACTCTGCCAGGCTCCGGTCTTCTATTCCCTGGCTCTTTCGCTCTACGTCGAGACGACGCAACCGGCAGCTCCGGAGGCACTCGGAGCCGCCTTGGCAGGAAAGCACATCCACGTGCGGCGGCGCACTGAGCCCGCTCCCTCGCAGGTGGAGGCCGCGGGCGTGAGCAACATCCTGGTGGATACCATCGCTCCGGATCCCGACCGCACTGCCGGCGTCTGGATCTGGGCGGCAGTCGACAACCTTCGCTTGGCCGCCGTCAACGCTGTCGAGATCGCAGAAAGCGTTCGCGACCGCCGGCGGCGTTAGGACCCCTATGGAACGGCTCCGCTCCTCGCTCGCCCCGTTTGGCCTTTCCACCCTCGCTCTTTGCCTTGTCGCATTTCCGCCCGCCTGCGGCTATCACGTGGCAGGCCGCGGCGACCGGTTGCCCCCGGACGTCAAGACCATCGCGGTCCCTATCTTCACGAACGAGACTTCAAGATTCCGCATCGAGCAGAAGGTTTCCGCGGCCATCACGCGGGAATTCATCGAGCGGACCAGGTTCCAGATCACGCCCGATCCGGGAAGGGCCGACGCGGTGCTGAAGGGAACCATCAAGGAAGTGCGCGCAGGCGTTGTCGCCTTCGACCTCGCCACGGGGCGCGCCACCACGCTGCAAATCCAAGTGCTCGCCCACGTTGACTTGGTGGACCAGCACACGCGGAAAACGCTGTTCTCGAACCATAACTACATCTTCCGCGAGCAGTACCAGGTCAGCCAGACCACGTCCGCGCTGTTCGAAGAGCAAGACCCGGCGCTCGACCGCCTGGCGCGCGATCTCGCCCGCACCCTCGTCACCGACATCCTGGAGAACTTCTAGCCCGCGGGCCGCAGAGCTTCCCGCCTCGTTCCTCGAACCCAGAGGCCCGGACCGAATTCCGTGATAGGTCGTTCTCCCCGGAATTGAAACCTCGCCCAAGGGGGAAGGATATGGACGACAAAATGTCCGAGCGGCGTTGCGGCTCCCGCCACGACCTAGCCGAGCCCTTCACCTTCGCCCTTCAACTTTCGACTTTTGACACTTAACCCGGCCTCCAGCCGAACCCTTACAAATCTCCCCGAATCCAAGTACACTCCTCCTGATGGGTCCGACGGAGTTCATCACAGTCCTGCGCAAGGGCAAGCCGGAGGCGGCATATTTTCTTCGTGGGCCGGACCGTTTCCTGCACGAGGAGTGTCGAGCGGCCATCATGGCTTCCCTGCCCCCCGGGGTGCGGGAGTGGTGCTTGGCGGAGGTCGAATATCAACCTGGCCGGCTGGCCCGCGAGCTGGAAGGTGCCAGCCAGATGCCCATGCTGGGCGGGCACAGCTACCTGGTGTTTTCCGACCCGGAGGATTTCAAGCAGGCCTCCGACGCGGATTACGAAGCGCTCCAGGCCTATCTGGCGCGCCCTTCGCCTTTCACCACGGTGGTGTTTGTGGCCGTAGAACCCGACCGGCGCCGGCGATTCATCCAATTGCTGGCGAAGAAGACGCAGGTGGTGGAGATGCTCCCGCTGGCCGGACGCGAGGCGGCTGCCTGGCTGACGGGCCACCTCCAGAAGGCGGGCGTCGAGATCGACCCCGAACTCGCCGCAGAGATCGTGGCCAAATTCACCAGCAGCCCTGAGTCCCCGGGCGGAGCGAAGAGGGCCGGCGTCAATCTCCTCTGGCTGCGTACCGAGATCGAGAAGCTCCTGACGGCCCGAGCCGGCGTGAAGCGTCTGGGGCGGGAGGACCTCGACGTGATGGTCGCCTTCCGTGAGGAGCATGAAATCGGCAAGCTGCTCGCCGCCCTCGCTGACCGCGAATTCCCGGAGGCCCTCGCTCAGCTTCGCACCTTACTCGCCAGCAAGGAGCCGGAAACCCTGATCCTGTGGTGTATCGGCGACCTTTTCCGGCAGGCGCTGAAAGCCGGCTCCCAGGCGCCTTACGGGCGAGGCGGTTGGGGCCGCTTCGCTAATCCTTTTTCCACGCAGGAAATCGCCCCGCGTGCCGTGCGCAAGTATTCCCGCCAGGAATTAGCCCAGGCTCTGCGCTTGGTTCGCCGCGCTGACCTGGGAATCAAATCTTCTTGGAAGGATTCGAGAATCCTGCTTGAGTTTCTGATCTGGCAGATCGTCGCCGGGAATAGTTCGGAGAGCCTGGGGCAACTTGCCCAAGAAGTGCCTCCGCAACCAGCGGAGGCGTGAGGTAGGGGAGGGCTCTGCCCTCCCGCTTCGGCTCACGTGCTTCGGGAGCCCGAAGGGCTCCCCTACCCTCAAAGCTGATCGCTGACGGCTGACAGCTTAGGAGAGCGCGTTTAAGTGGACGGTCAACCGCGACTTGTAACGCGCGGCCGTATTGGGATGGAGGATCCCTTTATGGATCGAGTGGTCGATCACCGCCAAGGTGGGCTTCAGCAAGGCCTGCGCCGCAGCCTTGTCCTTGGCCGCGAGGGCGGTGCGCAGCCGCCGAAGCTGGTGCCGGAGTAAGGTGCGGTGCACACGATTGAGCGCCGTGCGCTTGCGGGTCTGCTTGATACGCTTTAGGGCCGACTTATGACTTGCCACAGATTCTCCTTTTGCTCAAAATACAACCTTTCAATTTAACAAATGCCCGCCGAACCGTCAACGGAGAATGCCCACCGGAAAAGGCAAAAGCAGCATCGGCCTCACGCCTCGCGTGGTACAATTCGTGGCGGATTCACCAGACCTTGCGTGTGACACCCGCGATGGAGGCTGGTATCACTGAGCACGTATGGAGCATACAGGAACTACTACGAGTGAAGATGTGAAAGCCGCCGTCGAGCGCTACCTTATAGGCCGCTCGGTTCGGCCTTTTTTTCTCTGCGGCGACGCCCTCGAGATTTTGCGTGATTTCCCCGACGAGTCAATTGACTGCTGCATGACAAGTCCTCCCTATTGGGGTCACCGACAGTACGGGATGAAGGGCATAGGACTTGAACGGCATTGCAGAGAATACGTCTCTGCGCTAGCACAAGTTATAGGCCAGATTCGGCGAGTCCTAAGGCAGACAGGGTCATTTTGGTTGAACGTCGGTGATTCCTACGAGGGGAAGCACCTTCTTGGGATTCCTTGGCGGGTAGCGTTTGAGCTTACCGATAAGCAGGGATGGATATTGCGGAATAGTGTCATCTGGCACAAAGTAAAGGGCGGCCCAGATAACTCACACGATAAACTGCGGAATGTACATGAGGACGTTTTTCACTTTGTGAAGTCCGGTCACTACTACTACAACGCAGAGGCGATCCGATCCAAGCCCAGAACTACGAAGGTTGTCAACGGCGCGGTGGTGTCCGCTACGGGAGTATCGGGAATCCGTTACAAGCGGCAGATTCAACTGTCTACCGCACTCAGTCAGGAAGAAAAGAACGCAGCGCTTTGCGCACTCGGAGCCCTCCTTGAGCAGGTGAGAACTGGGAAGCTATCTGACTTCCGCATGATTATCAGAGGGCAGCAGCGAACAACGCACTCAGACTCAGAAAGAGTTTCAGGCAGGGCCAGAGAGTTAAACGAAAGGGGATTCTACTTTCTAAAATACCACCCCGACGGGAGCAAGCCCAAGGATGTTTGGGACATTCTTCCAGAAGACACGCAGAAGCGGGCTGGCCACTATGCAGCGTACCCTGAAGACCTCTGCAAGATACCCATACTTGCGACCTGCCCAGAAGGCGGTGTTGTTCTCGATCCCTTTTGTGGTACCGGGACAACGATGCTCGTCGCGTTCCACCTTGGAATAAAATCCATCGGCATAGATATTGAAAAACGATTCGTCGCTCTCGCCGAAGAGAGGTGCGCCTGGCTCTTATGAGCAAAGTTCTCGAACTGTTCGGCGTTTCGACATTGGCCGCCGGAACCAAGTGGAAACATTTCGTTGCCACTCAAGGTTGTCCCTACCTGAAACGGCAGTGCACCAAGACCCGCAAGAGCGAACCGGAAGTTTCCATTGGTACGTGCTCTGTCTCCCACGGCAAGAAGTTGATGCCGGTTGTCATCTGTCCTATTCGCCTGCTTGAGCGGAATCAGGTTTTCACGGATTGTCTTCAGTTGTTAACCACGCATGAAGCGGGCAACGAGCTGCATATTCTCCCTGAAGTTCCCATCCCTGGCGGTAGCGTCGATTACTTTCTAGCTTCGGTGAGGAACCTCAAAGTCAGGGACTTCGTTGGCGTGGAGTTTCAGACCCTCGACACGACAGGGACAGCTTGGCCTGAGCGGCAGCGATTTCTCAAGAAGGTTGGTTTGTCCGTTCGCCGATCGGATGCGGAATCGGAAAAGAAATTCGGGATGAACTGGAAGATGACGGCGAAGACCACGTTGGTTCAACTCCATCACAAAATTAAGACGTTTGAGCACATCAACAAGCACCTGGTTTTGGTCGTCCAGGATTGTCTACTTGACTACATGAGGCGAGAATTCAAATTCGCCCATTTAACGCAAGCGCGCGTAGGCGACCCGATGCAGATTCACTCGTACAAACTGGCAACACAAAAGGAGTCTTCGTATCGACTAGAGCTTGAATCCCGTTGGAGCACAGACTCGAACGGGATTGCTCTTTGTCTTGGCCTGCAAGCGGAGGCTCACGTCGAGCTGGAGCAAATAATTGAAATTCTGGAGGCCAAGATTTCAGATGAGACCGTATTTCGACTTCAATAGACCGTATGATCATTGCGCTTGGTCAGAGAGAACAGCAGCACACATTTAGCCCACTACTCGCTCATGAGCCGCGAAGCGCCGGGAAGTAACCTGGAAGTTCTCCTGAGCGCGGAGCAGATTGCGTCTCGGGTGAAAGAATTGGCCGCGCAGATCTCCGCCGACTATCGCGGTCGGCCGCTGCATAT
>Ga0315280_10001541_pt1 | contig 39350 bp, 46 predicted proteins | sample YL17G06_40_MG_FD_203697 | JGI IMG/M metagenome (GOLD analysis project Ga0315280, IMG submission 203697) | Sediment microbial communities from Yellowstone Lake, YNP, Wyoming, USA - YL17G06_40 | ecosystem: Environmental > Aquatic > Freshwater > Lake > Sediment | place: USA: Wyoming | collected... | reverse complement strand
CGGATCTATCTCGGCGAGAAGAAAACCGTTCTCACTGAGGTTTCGAAAAGGCAGCGAGACCTCTTTGCCGCTTTCGGTATCGAACCGCCGAGACAGACATAGTTATAATTTGGCCGGGATTTTAGGTCTTAACGCCGCAACGAGCGAAGGAAGTCGTCGAACTCGTGGCCGACCTGATCGTAGGCTTCCTCAAGAACCAGAACTTTTCGTCCACTGGCCGTCGGCCGACTGAAACACACTCTAGCAAGGAGACAGAAGATGAAAGCCAACTGGAACGAGATCCAGGAGGACGCCCTCATCAGCGAGGGAGAACACCTCACCCGTATCGTCGAGGTCGAGCAGAAGACCTCGAGCAAGGGCGACGAGATGTGGAGCATCAAGCATAAGGTCGTCGAAGGCGACTCGAAGGACCTGATCGGCTACGACAACATCACCTTCGCGCCGGGCGCCGCAATGCAGCGAGCGAAACTCGTGATCACCCGGCTCGGCATTCAGCTCCAGAACGGAACCGAGGTATTGCCAGAACATCTCGTCGGGCGAGCAGCCCACACCACCTGGTATCACGACGAGTACAACGGCCGGAAGCTCGCCAAGATCACCTTCGACGGCTATCGCCGCGCCGAGAACGTGCAGCGCGAGGACCCGAAGGTCATGGACAACCTTCCCTTCTAACGCCTGAGGCCATCCGTGGACGAGCTCAGCGGCACGCTCGCGCAGGTACGGTACCACAACGGCGACTTCCTGATCGGCGTCCTCGACAGCGGACACACAGTCAAGGGCGCCATCCTGACGCCTCAGGTGGGCCGAGCCTACCGCTTCTTCGGCCGCTGGGAGAACCACAGCCAGTGGGGCCCGCAGTTCGCGTTCCAGGACTTCACCGCCACGGCGCCCGCTACGGAGGCGGCGATCCGTAGCTACCTGATGGAAAATGTCCGGGGCGTGGGCGTCGCGACAGCCAACACTCTCATCGAGCGCTACGGCGGCGACACCCTGCGGATCTGCAAGGACGATCCCGGACGGGTTGCCGCCGAGGTTCCCGCCGTCAGCCTGCAGAAGGCCCAGCGCATCAGCGAGGCCTTGCGGGAGGTCGAGGCCACGGAAGCCCGTGAGCTGAGGTTGAAGGAGCTGTTCGCCGGCACGCACGTAGGCCGTCGGCCCGTCAATCAAATCATCGCTCTGTATGGCGCTGACGCGGTGCGCCGGATTGAGGAAGACCCGTACGGGCTGATCGGCGAGATCGCGGGGATCGGCTTCGAGACCGCGGACGTGATCGCGCGTTGCTGCGGCACCGACCTGGAAGCGCCATCGCGCATCCGCGCCGGAGTCGCGCACATCCTTAAGGAGACCGCGCAGTCCGGCGGACATACCTGCCTGCCCGGGCGGGAACTCCTCGATGCGGTAACACAGCTTCTCGGCGTCTCAGAGCACCTCATAGTAGAGCAGCTGAAGGAGCAGTTCGAAGAGGGCGAGCTCATCCTCGACGACGAAAAGCGCGTGGGCCTCCGGCACTACTACCAGTGCGAGCGACAGATCGGCGAGAAGCTCCTAGCGATCCTCGACAACCCCGCGCCCGAGCGCGATCCCGACGTGTCGGACCTCATGCCGGACCAGGTCGAGGCAATCCGCACGGCCGTTAAGCACAGCGTCTTTGTTCTGACCGGGGCGCCGGGCGTGGGCAAGACGTACACCATCCGGCGGATCCTCTCGACGTTTCCCGACCTCGAGATCGCGCTGGGGGCCCCCACCGGCCGGGCCGCGAAGCGGATCGAGGAGCAAACCGGCAGGCCGGCGAGTACCATCCACCGACTCCTGCAACCGCAGCCGTCCCCGCGCGGCGGCTTCGTCTTTGCCAGGAACGAGCAGAACCCCATCGACGCAGACCTTATCGTGCTGGACGAGGTCTCGATGATCGACGTGTCGCTTATGGCTGCTTTCCTGCTGGCTGTGAAACCGACTACACGCCTCATCCTGGTAGGTGACCATTACCAGCTACCGAGCGTCGGCCCCGGCAACATCCTCCGAGACCTCATCCAGTCGCAGCAGATCCCCTTCTGCGAGCTCACGATCATCAAGCGCCAGGATGAGGGCTTGATCGTCCGGAACTGCCATGCCGTGAAGTCCGGCCGCCCAATCGACACGAGCAACGACCCCGCCGGCGATTTCTTCTTCATCGAAAAGGACAGCGAGGAGCGTATCCGCGAAACGGTGCTGGACCTAGTTGCGCGCCGGCTGCCGACAACCTACGATCTCGACCCGCTGGCAGACATCATGGTGATCTCGCCGCGCCGCTCTAAGGTCGGTCTCGCCTGCGACTCGCTCAACCCGGACCTGCAAGACTTGCTCAACCCGAGCCCGCCGCTGGACCGCATCCGGTTCCGGGTCGGCGACCGGGTGATCCAGACGCGCAATGACTACCAGCTCGGCGTGATGAACGGCGACCTCGGCCGGGTACAGGCGATCGACAACCCCACGGGGTCTGGCTCAGCGGACACCCCGAGGGGGTTCATCACCGTGCGCTTCGACAATCCGCCCCGCGCAGTGCGGGCGCCGCTGTACGAGAACGACTTGGAGCTCGCCTACGCCCTCACGGTCCACAAGTGCCAGGGGAGCGAGTTCGAGGCCGTGGTGATGCCAATCCACAGCTCCTTCGGCTGCCTCGTCATGCAGCGGAACCTGCTGTACACGGCCATCTCGCGGGCGCGTCGGCTTTGCGTCCTTGTAGGACAGAAGGATCAGGTCTCCAAGATGATCAGCCGCAACGCTCCGCTGCGGCGCCATACGCGGCTGCGAGAGTTGCTCGTCGAGCTTGGAGGCGTCCAGTGAGCCGGAAATCGCCTCCATTCGTAATCGCCATCGACTCGCGGGAGAAGCTCGCCTATCCTTTCACGGCGCAGACTGTAAAGGCGCTCGACGCAGGCGACTACAGCATTGTGGGCCTCGAGGACCGCGTGGCCGTCGAGCGGAAGCGCCCGGCAGAGTTATTCACCTGCGCGGGCCGCGAACGCGCCCGCTTCGAGCGAGAACTCGAGCGTCTCGCCCGGTTTGACTATGCAGCCCTTGTCATCGAGGGCAATGTCGCCGACCTCGCAGTACCCTCGGCCTTCTCAAGGGTCAACCCCAGGGCCGTGATGAACTCGCTGATCTCCTGGTCGGTCCAGTACGGCATCTTCGTTTACTTCGCCGGCTCGCGCGAATACGCGCGGGCGATCACCTACCGGATCCTGGAGAAGTTCCTGAAACACCAAGCCAACGGGAAAATTCATGGCGCATAGCGAGTGGTCCGACTTCAGGGACAGAGTGGTCGCCGGGCTGGCCGCTGACGCCTTCGAAAAGGTCTACGCGCGGATCGAGCGGCGTTCCGGCCCTAACGGCTCCGGATGGGTGCAGGGGCTGTGCCCGTTTCACCACGACACCAATCCCAGCTTCGGCTTCAATGTCCGCACCGGCAAGTGGCACTGCTTTGCCTGCGGGGCCGGATCCGGTGACGTCTTCGACTACCTTCAGCACGCCACCGGCAAACCTTTCAAGGAGCTGCTCCTGGAGCTGGGCGGCCGGCTGGGCATCCCGGGCCCCTCCGAACGGGCGGCCAAACGGCCGAAGCTGCAGATCGACAAGAAGCGCATTCTGGAGTGGGCAGAGAACCTGCAGCGCAATCAAAAGGCCTTGCAGTGGCTGGCCGAGAACCGCGGGATCACCGCCGAGACGGCACGCCGCTATGAAATCGGCCTCGATCCGAAGACCGGCCGCATTACCATCCCTGTCCGTGACCAGACCGGCTCCTGCTGGAATGTGCGGATGTACAGCGCCGCCGGCGACACGGCCAAGATGATCAACTACTCAGACGGCACCCACAGCTACGGTAGCCCGCCGCGCCTGTACGGCCTCGACGAGCTGGTGGAGGCCCCGCCGGGTAGTGAAATAGTTCTCTGCGAGGGCGAGTGGGACTGCCTGCTTCTCCGGCAAACGGGGTTCCTGGCCGTCACCGGCACCCACGGCGCCGAAACCTTCCAGCGTGAGTGGCTCGCCTACTTCAAGGGCCGCGACGTCGTGGTCCTCTACGACTGCGACGAGGCCGGCATACAGGCGGCCTCCGCGCTCGTGGTGCCGGCGCTCGCCCTTTCGGAGGCCCGCTCGATCAAGAACGTGGTGCTGCCTCTGGCCGGAAGCAAGGCCGAGAAGGACGTCACCGACTACTGGAGGCTGCATGGCGAGGCTTGGGCAGCTGCCCTGCGCAAGCTGATCGACGAAACCCGCGAGTACCACCAGTCCAACGCCCCCATCGACGCGGGGCTGCGCCGGCAGATCATCCGCACGCTGGTGGGCCCGTTGGACGCCCAGAAGCCGCCCATCCTCATCCGCCGCCAGGAGGCGGGCCGCATCCTCCTTGAGTGGCTGGAGGCGCACGGCGCCCTTCTGCGCTCTGAGGAGGGGGTCCCCTACTACTTTTTCCGCGACCAGCGGCGGCTTTTCAACTTGGAAACCTCCCTATGGCGGGCATGGCTGCACCTGCTCACCGGCGTAAACCCGGCCGGGCAGGACCATCCGCACCTTCATGCCGACTGCCTCACTGCCGCCCACAACGCCGAGAAGCGCAAGGTCGTGCGGGTTTCTTTCTGGGACGCACGCGGGAGGGTGCTCTACGTCTCGCGCTTCGACGGCGTCGTGTACCGCATCGACGGCGAGCGCGTCGCGGAGGAGGGCAACGGCGAGAACGTTCTCTTCGACGACAACCAGTTCTGGAGCCCCTATACGCCCAAGCCGGCCACAGACCAGCCGCTCGACCACCTCGTGTACCTCCTTCCCAACTGGGTCGGCGACCGGGCAGTCTACGGCGTTGCTTTCAAGGCCTGGCTGGTTTCGACCTTCTTCGTGGAACTGTGTCCCACCCGCCCGATCCTGGTCTTCATCGGCGAGAAAGGTTCGGGCAAGTCGATGACCCTGCGCATGGCGCTGCGCTACCTCTTCGGCCCTTACGGCGAGGTGAGCGGAGTGCCCGACAAGCCGGACGGGTTCACCGCAGCCGCGGCCGCCTCCCACATCCTCGTGATCGACAACCTGGACGACCCGGTGATGTGGCTGCGCGACAAGCTCGCCCGGTTGGCCACGGGCGCGGTGGACGACTACCGCAAGCTCTACACCTCCAACGAGGCGGGCCAGGTGCGCTACCGCTGCTGGCTCGCCTGCACCTCGCGCAACCCTGACACGCTGCGCCGCGATGACCTCGCCGACCGGCTTCTGATCCTCCCGGTGGACCGGATCGACGACGGCAAGCAGACCACCGAGCGATTCTTCTTGGAGCTCACGACCCACTTTCGCGACACCTGGTGGGGCGATCTCCTGGAGGTGCTCTCCAAGGTAGTGCACGAAATCAGACAGGCCGAACTCTCAACGGCGTCCTCCCTGCGGATGGGCGACTGGGAGTCCCTTGGCCGACTGGTCGCTCGGTTGGAAGGGCGCGAGGCGGAGTGGAGGCGATTCATCGACGGGTTGAAAGGGGCCCAATCCGACCTGCTGCTCGACCTGGAACCTATCTGCGACGCTCTGGAGCGGTGGCGCACGCAGCCAGGGCACGCCGGCTGGAAGGTGACGGTCCCGGAGTTCTACGCCGAGCTCACCGGAGCGCTTTTTCCGAGCGGGCCGCCGCCGGGATCTGCCGGCTGGTACAAAACCCCACGCTCCTTCCAGAAGCGGCTCGCGCAGATCAGGTCCAACTTGGCCCAGACCCACGGCCTCCGGTGGGAGTTCGGCACGAAGACCGACTCACGCAGAGGGCGGATCCTCTACTGGTGCGAGCCATGAGCGAGCAGATTCAAGGTATTCAATCTAAAGAGTGCTCGTTCTTAACTTCTTTCTACGCACAAAATCTGCTGATGCAGAAGAAAGCTAGTTGTATAGAGAAGGTAGAAGGCAACCCTTCAAACCCTGAATACCTTGAATCTTATACGCTGATCCGCTCCCGCCTGCTCGGCGGGGAGCTGATCGTCTACGTCTATGACCAGCGCCATCTTCATGAGGCACACGCCGCCCACCCGGGCGCCGTCCTATACCTCCCGCCGGAGATCCACGAGCTCGCCCGGTACGCGAGTGACGAAAGGATGGTACGGGCGGTCCACGCGGTCAAGAAGGTGTTCGGCGCCTGGGACCGGGAAGTCTTCGGCGCGTGGATCGTACCGCAGCCAGGAGGCGACCGCCCATGATCGTGACTCTGAAGTCGATTTTCGAGAAGAATGTATCCACCCAACCCCCCGCCGCTACGCCAGCGCTGGGGCAGGACTCCTCCAAGAACAAGCCGAGTCTGAGCTTCACCCAGCTTTCCACACTCTTGCGCTGTCCGCGCCAGTACGACTTCCGTTACCGTTGGCGGCTGCCGATTCCCACCACCGGCACCCTTCTGCAGGGCCGCATCTACCACAGCGTGGCCGAACGCAACTACCGGCAGAAGGTGCAGTCCGGCGTTGATCTCTCAGAGGACGAGCTCGCCGCGCAGTGCGCCGAGTGGTTCGATGAGGCGCTGCGCATCGAGCAGGTCGGCATGGAGGGCCAGGATCCTGTCGCGCTCAAGGACCAGGGGGTCGAGCTCGTGCGCCTCTACGCCCGCGAAATAGCGCCGGCGGTACGGCCCGCTGCCGTCGAGAAACCGTTCCGCGTGGGCTTGGGCGACGGGTTCCCCTACGACCTCACCGGCCGCTGGGACGTGGTCGACGTAAACGGTGTGATCATCGACAACAAGGTGTACGGGAAGAGTCCTGGCCAGAACGAAGTCGATGCCGACCTCCAGCTCACCGTGTACAGCCTGGCCTACCGGCTTCTCTTCCAGGAGCAGGAGGCGGGTCTGCGCATTGACGCGGCGGTGAAAACGAAGGAGCCGAAGACTGTTTCCCTCCGCACCACTAGGACCAACGCGGAGTGCCGCTGGCTCCTGCGGATGATCGAGCAGGCGGTCCACGCGATCGAGCTAGGCGTGTGCTACCCCAACCCCGGCTGGCAGTGCGGGTACTGCGCATTCGCGGACCTGTGTCTCCCGGGGCGGGTGACCGATAAGGTCCAGAGATGAAGTGGCAGTTAGCGAAATCAAAACGAACACAAGAGGAGGATGCAATGAAGCAGACGAATGTGAGGCTCCCCGGGGAGTCCGATATGGTACTTAGCGAGCGCTCAGTGAAACAAGAGGAAGTGGCTCTACCGACCGCGGCCGCATCTGATAACAAGATGCAGAACGGCTCGGACCGCCTGGCCGATGCGCCGCCCGTGCCTGACTCGCCCTTCCGCCGCACCGGTCAGCGCGTGAGCCGCATCAAAGCGTTCATCTACGGCGGGACCGGCGTCGGAAAGACGCTGTTCTGCCTCGGGTTCCCCAGCGCCGCCTACATCGACATGGAGCGCGGCACCGAGGCTTACCAAGGCGACTTCCGCTTCGACGTGCAGCAGTCCACCTCGGCCGACAGCATCATGCAAACGGTGGACTGGCTGCGAACACATAGGCACGGCTATGCCACGCTGATTATAGACCCTATTACCGTCTTCTGGGAGGACCTGCAGCAGAAGTGGTCGGACATCTTCCTGCGACGAAACCGCAGCTCCAAGGGCTACAAGCACGAGTTTTACGACTTCCAGGCCCGGGACTGGATGACCATCAAGAGCGACTTGAAGGCCTTCATGCGGAAGCTGTTGTCGCTGGACATGAACGTGATCGTGACGGCGCGGCAGAAGACCAAGTACGCCGAGGGCGGCTTTATGCAGGCGGTCGGGGAAACCTACGACAGCGAGAAGAGCCTGCCGTACCTCTTCGACATCGTCCTTCAGTTCTACCGGGGCGAGGACGGGCGGTACCTGGCCAAGGTCATTAAGGATCGCACGCGCAAGCTCCCGAGGGAGGACTTCGAGTGCTCCTACGGGGTGTTCGAGCGGCTGTACGGGAAGGCGATCTTTACAGCTGCTTCCAGCCCGGTCATACTGGCCTCAGGGGAGCAGAAGGCGAAGCTCAGGCGGTACATCGAGGAATCGGGAGCCCCTCCGGAGGCGGTGCTGGCGCGGCTGGCGGACTACGATGCCGCATCGATCGACGAGCTCTCCGCAGAGAGCGCGGAGATCATCATCGGGAAGTTTGAGGCGGCCCGGAGGGCGGTGGCGGAGGCGGTCGAGCATGGTGCTTGACCCCGAGACGATCCGCTGGATCGAAGTCGCCCTCGAGAACATAAAATATGGTGAGATCTTGATCACGGTGCACGACAATAGGGTCGTAGGCGTGGATACAAAGAAGAGGGAGAGAGTGAATAAGCCGATCGTCAACTCCAGGCATCATAGACCAGCTTGACACATGTCCTGAGATAGTCGGATGTGCTTGGGAGAGGTAGAAACATGCGGCTCGACTTGACAAGAATCGACCTTGGGAAGGATGAGGCCGAAATTGACGCCAGGCTTTCAGAGTATTTCCTAAGAACGGAACAATACAAGAGAGCCAAGGACGGATCGAAGAGCATCATCATAGGTCGAAAGGGCGCTGGCAAGTCTGCGATCTTCGCGCAACTCTCCAAAGAGCTCCCAAATGAAGGCACCCATGTCGTCACTGTCACGCCGGACCAGTACTCATGGAGCGCTCTGAGGGACTATGAAGAGAAAGGCATCCTACCTCAACAAGCCCATACTAATGCCTGGAAGATGACCCTTCTGTCCGCAGTCGTATGGAAGCTCAACGAGCAGGGCCTAGTGAAGAAGTCCTCACCGCTCTTCAAGTACTATCAGTACATGCGCGACGCGTTTGCACCTGGACGAGATGACTGGCTATACAACTTAATCGAAAAAGCGAAAAGGGCTCTTGCAGGGATCAAGACCCAATGGGTGTCGTTTGAATTCAGTGGCAGCGTCGCCACACCCTTGCGAGTCATAGAGGAGTTGATTTACTGGCTTGAAACGGAGCGGCCCAACGCCTCAGTTAGGTTGCTGGCGGATCGACTTGATGACAGTTGGGATGGAAGCGAGCGATCTCGCTTTCTAATAGTGGGACTACTCAAGGCTGCTCACGACATCAACGCACGAATGAACGGAAGAATCACGACAACCGTCTTTCTGAGGTCGGACATATACGACAATCTGTTCTTCGATGATCAGGATAAACTTAGGCAGCATGAGGAGCCTCTGAGGTGGTCAGACGAGGAACTCAAGGCGGTAGTCGCTGAACGTGTTCGCGTCTCGCTCCATCTTGAAGGCAAACCACCCGGAGCGATCTGGCGAGGTCTATTCTCAAACAGACCTTACCGAAGCCGCGCATCAGCGGAGAAGTACATAATCGATCGAACGTTCAAGAGGCCGCGAGACATCATCTCGTTCGTTCGGTTTGCCCTTGAGCAAGCCATCCAAAACGCACATGGGACTATTGAGCCGGAAGACACAAGAACGGCTGAAGAGACTGTCTATAGCCAGAGCAAATACAAGGACTTGATAATAGAATATAAGAAAACTGTGCCGTATATCAAGGAGTTGCTGGATGCGTTTTCGGGCCGGCTTCACCGACTGTCTGCAAGGGAAATTGAGGAGATCGTCTCTTCAGTTCTGAATAGAGGGAACCAGAGGGAGCAACCGTCCAGCGTACTCCGCCACTTATTTTCCATGGGCGTGATCGGCATTAAGAAACAAGGTCGTGCTGGCCTTAGCCAACGCGGAGGAGCGCACTTTTACTACTACTACGACGACCCGTCGGTCAACCCAATACAGCATGATCAGTTCTACGTGCACCCCTCCTTGAGACAATACCTTAACATACGGGAGCGCCGAGGTGGGTGATGCCTCGTAGGCCAGCCTCCCCCTGCATGCATCCTCGATGTCCAGAACTGACAGTTGGCCGATTCTGTCCCGTCCACGCGTCTACGTATCACCGATTTCACCTGCTCACCCGCCCCACCTCCACCCGCCGCGGCTACGACCGCTGCTGGCGCCGCTACACCGCCGCTTACCTCAGGAGCCACCCCCTCTGTGCCTGCGGCTGCGGCCAGCGCGCCGCAATCGTCGACCATATCGTTCCGGTCTCGCGCGGCGGGAGTTTCTGGGATCCGGCAAATCACCAGGCGATGGCGAAGATTTGTCATGACCGGAAGACCGCCAGGGAAGATGGCGGCTTCGGGAATCAAGGACGGAGCGCAGGCACTCCGCTTGACCTTAAGCCCCGGGCGGAAAATCGAACAATCGGCTACGGATCGTCAGCGCTATGACCAATCGAGATTGGCGAGCGCGCGTAAGAATACCCTGCAATGCCCCTAAGCTGAGAGGAGGTTGTTTATGGCACGAACGATAACTGACATAGACGTGCTCCGCGAGTACCTAGGAGGAGTTCTTGATCGTGCTGGTCACCACGCGCCGAATGTCGAGGACATCGCTCTTGCTATCGCCGGCGCTATCGTCTGGCGAAAGGACGTCGGACGCGACCTAAAGGCCTTCGAACGGGAGGGCGAGATGAAAAACGTTCTCTGGGCGCGGATCAAAGAAAAGCGTTATGCCATCTGCTACAATCACCAAGCTGCAGCTATCGAGGTGCGAGAAGAGAATACCCATGGACGCGTGCGGGCCTCTTTCACAAACGCCAACTCTGCCCGCGACGTCAGGCTCTTCTTCGAGAGCCTGTAGTTCCGATAAGAGGAACGAGTGTGGGCAAGGTCATCACAGCGGAGTCCATCTTGACACCTTGCTGTACGGCGAATGTAGTAGTAGTCGCTCGGCGTCACGCACCATGAGGAGAGCTTGAGATGGCCAAGGCAATCACGACAACGGCGGCCTGGTTGAAGGTCGGGTTGGCCTTGCTAGGCCGACATGGCGACGGACGCGAGTCGCCGGTTCAGCAGGTTCATGACGGGGATACGATTGTTGTCGAGGCCGCTGGGAATCTCTCGGTCCGCTTTCTCGGTGTTGATACGCCGGAGGTGAGCTTCACCTTACCAGGCAGTGACCGTTTCCAGAGTATCGCCGCCGTGGACTGGCAGCGATTCCTGGATGATCCCTTCGCCGGCGCACCAAACGAGTTTCTTAGCTCGCTCGGTGGTGACTTGGTGGCTCATCTTCGGGGAGCGGTCGGCTCAGGGTGCGCCCAGAACCACGCGCATCACGCTGAGCAAGCGCACCGGCGCTTGGAGCAGATACATGCACCTTCTATTGAGGAGCCATAAGAATGCAAAGCCTGAACCGGTTTTTTCAAGATTTTGTCGCTGCCAAAGCTGGCAAGTTGGTAGCAGAATCTCACTTAGCAAAAGCTATTGAACACAACGGACTAAAGGGCGCTTTCAGGGAGTACACATTAGGAAACTTCATCCGTGATTTCTTGCCCATTACCCATGGAATTGGGTCAGGCAGTATCCAAGATTCATTAGGAACCCAGTCTCCAGAATCAGATGTGATCATTTGGCAACAAGACTTACTTCCTCCTGCGCTATTCTCATCCGAAAAAGGAGTTTTTCCTATAGAAGCATGTAGATACTGGTTCGAAGTAAAGTCAACGGTTTCTCGCCAAGAGATTATTAACTCAATCGCCAAGGCTAAGAAAGTTCTTTCCCTAATGCCGTTAGAGAATTATGATCCACCACTTCTGCCCAGGATAATTCCAGTATTTTTCGCGTACAATTCCGACGTATCAGATCCAGATGAGCTAAAAAGATTTATTGAGGTTGAAGCTAATTTCTACGGCAATCCTTGTTTCGCAGCTATCTGTATTGTTGGGAAAGGCTATTGGACTTATGCTATGAGCGGATTAAGATCATCAAATAAACCACAATGGATGGTATTCCCTTCGGATGAAAACCATTATGAAATTGTGTCACTGCTCGCAGGAATATTAAACACTCTGTCTGGCCGCAATAGGCCGTCTTTTGGCTACTACATAATGAACCCAGAAAAGGATTGTAGAGGCAAAATATTGTAAGAATGATTAAGAAAGCAGAAGCTCTTAATCAAATGATATTGCTCATCATGCTGGGCTTATCCAAATGGATGCGCCATAACATGCGGTTGAAGTTGACGCCGAGAATAACTTAACTAAGTGCGTATTTCACCTGACGAATAGTTGTGTATTGTTGTTTTGGCGGCGCAACTTAACCTCGTCGTTGTACCGCGTATCGGTATTGACTATTGGTTTAAGTTCGAGTAATTTAATCGCTTAGAAACGACCGAATCGCCGACCAGATATACGGAGGCGAGGGATCAGTCGGACACGTCCTTAACGAGGCGTGCCCGGCCGGTCCCTCGCCTTTTTTGTTGCTCCGACAGTGTCGGTTTCGGTCGTGAGGGGACCCCGGCCGTTTTTCCGACGCGGGGGCCGTAGACCGCGCGCGCCGTATCGCGCGCGCGTTTCCAAGTTAGGTTAAGGGGGTCGAAGATCGCACCCGAAGCCGTAAAGATCACCTGCAAGGCCGCCGACACGATGGAGCTGGAACAGCTCAGCCGCTTCCAGGGCAGCCTGAAGCGCATCAGCAAGAGGAACCTGGAGAAGCTGAAGCTCTCGATCCTGCGAAACGGCTTCTCGGCGCCGATCTTCGTGTGGCGCAACGGCGGGGCGAACAACATCCTCGACGGCCATCAGCGGCTGACCGCCCTGCGCTCCCTGGAAGCGGACGGCCATGCCGTACCGAAGCTGCCCGTCGCCTACATCGAGGCGGACAGCGAGCAGCAGGCGAAGGCCAAACTGCTGGCGATCACGAGCCAGTACGGGGACTTCGTCAAGGAAGGGCTCGATGAGTTCCTGGTGGACCTCGATCCCTCCGCCATCCTCGACACCGTGCGTCTGGTGGACAGGGAGTTGCGGATCGGCGGCCAACTCGGGGTCCCGGCGACGAAAGACGACGATGAGGTGCCGGAGCCGGCCGAGGCGATCACCAAGCCCGGCGACCTTTGGATTCTGGGCGAGCACCGGCTTCTTTGCGGGGACGCCGGCAACGCCGAGGACGTCGACCGGCTCCTGGCCGGGATCTCCATCCAGCTCGTCAATACCGACCCGCCGTACAACGTGAAGGTGGAACCGCGCAGCAACAACGCCATCGCGGCCGGACTGTCCTCGTTCTCCACCATGACCCACCACCAGGCCTTCGATCTGGCCCGGCACCCGAACAGCGCTCGGCCCACCAGCCGGAAGCTGCGCGCCAAAGACCGGCCGCTGGAGAACGACTTCGTCTCCGACGAGCAGTTCGCTCAGCTGCTGCGCTCCTGGTTCGGCCAGTGCGCGCGGGTTCTGGAGCCGGGCAAGACTTTCTACATCTGGGGCGGCTACGCCAACTGCGCCAACTACCCCGGCGCGCTGGCTGACTGCGGTCTGTACTTCTCACAAGCCATCATCTGGGTCAAGGAGCACCCGGTCCTCACCCGCAAGGACTTCATGGGCAACCACGAGTGGTGCTTCTACGGCTGGCGCAAGGGAGGGCACCGGCACTACTTCGATCCGGAGATCAAGAACGCCACCGACGTCTGGCCGGTCAAAAAGGTGAACCCACAGTCGATGGTGCACCTGACCGAAAAGCCGGTGGAGCTCGCGGTGCGGGCCATCACGTACAGCAGCAAGCCCGGGGAGAACGTCCTCGACCTGTTCGGCGGTTCCGGCAGCACGCTGATCGGGGCGGAGAAGACCGGCCGGCGGGCGTTTCTCATGGAGATTGACCCGCTGTACTGCGACGTTATCGTACAGCGGTACCGGGAATGGTGCGAGAAGAACGGCAAGAAGGCGGAGATCAGGCGGGAGGGAGAGGGGGCGGCGGCTCCTCGCCGGGTTCATCCTCGGGGACCGTCACTCGTCGGGGGCCCTTCTCGGTCCGGATCACGTAGGTCTTCACCGCCCACAGGCGCCTCGCGGCCTCGAAGCCGATCCACCGGCCCGAGCGGTCTAGGCCGCGGTTGCGTAACTCGGCCGCGGCCAACGCCTGCAGATCTATCTCGCCATTCACCGCCTTCACGAGCAGCTCGGTGTGGACGGGCTGGAACATGAACTTGGGGTTTTTATCATCAGGCAGGTTCGTCATGTCGGCCATCTGGGCCACCTCCTTGCGGGTGAGTGAACTCATGCATCCTCTTTCCATAAAAATCAAGCGCTTTTCCCGGAGGACGCCCTGATGCGCCCGGGGACGAAACCAAAGCCGACGCCGCTCAAGGCGTTCGAGGGTGACATCCACAAGGAGCGATGGAACCGGCAGGAGCCGAGGCCGCGCCCGGTCTGTCCCTCCCCTCCCCGCTGGATGAACCGGGCGGAGAAGCGGGAGTGGCGCCGCGTCGCCCCGATCCTTTGGCGCATGGGCGTGCTCACCGAGGTTGATCTGCCGGCCCTGGAGGCCTACTGCGCTTGCTATGCCAAATGGCGGGAGGCTCGGGAGAAAGCGAAGGTCGGGGTGATCGAGACGAAGAGCGGCTACGTCACCCAAAACCCGCTCATCAACGTCGAGCAGAAATACCTCAACCAGATGCGGCTCCTGTTGGCCGAGTTCGGCATGACCCCTTCCTCCCGCACCCGGACCGAGGCGCAGGAGCGAGGGGCTGGAGCCGGGGATTCGCTTTCCGAGCTTGTCTCGGGGCCGAGGCTGGTGAAGTAGCGATGTTCAGCAGGGAGCGCGCGGACCGGGCGGTGAACTTCTTCGAGCGGGTGCTCACCCACACGAAGGGCGAATACGCGGGCCAGCCGTTCCTTCTGCAGGACTGGCAGGAGAAGATCATCTCGGACCTTTTCGGCACGCTCAATCCGGACGGCACCCGCCAGTACCGCACCGCCTACGTCGAGATCCCGAAGAAGAACGGCAAGTCGCCCCTGGCGGCGGGAATCGCCCTCTACCTGCTGGCGCTGGACGAGGAGATCGGCGCGGAGATCTACTCGGCGGCCGCCGACCGCGACCAGGCCTCGATCGTTTACAACTACGCGAAGGACATGGTGCTCAACAGCCCGGCGCTGTCGCGGCGCCTGCAGATCGTCGAGTCGCGAAAGCGCATCCTGGACCGTCAGACCCGCAGCTTCTACGCCGCGGTATCCGCGGACGTCCCCACCAAGCATGGGCCGAGTATCCACGGGCTCATCTTTGACGAGCTGCACGCTCAGCCCAATCGCGACCTATGGGACACCCTGTCCACCGGCACCGCCGCGCGCCGGCAGCCGCTCACGATCGCGATCACCACCGCCGGCTACGACCGGACCTCCATCTGCTGGGAGCTGCACGAGTACGCGCGCAAGGTTCTGGAGGGCATCTTCGACGACCAGACCTTCTACGCCGTGATCTACGCCGCCGGGCAGGAGGACGACTGGCTGGATGAGGCGACATGGTACAGGGCGAACCCGGCGCTCGGGACCTTCCGCAAGATCGAACACATGAGAGCGGAGGCCGAGAAGGCGAAGCGGGTGCCGGCGTTTCAGAACACCTTCAGGCGCCTGTACCTCAACCAGTGGACCCGGCAGGAGGACCGCTGGCTGGACCTGCGGGCCTGGGACGAAACCGCGGGAGAGATCATTCCTGAGGCTCTACCCGGCGTCCCTTGCTACGCCGGCCTGGACCTCTCCAGCACCGTCGATATCACCGCGCTGGTCCTCGTGTTCGCGCACGCGGAGAGCTTCTACGACGCGCTGCCGTTCTTTTGGATTCCTGAGGAAAACCTCATCGAGCGCTCCCGGCGCGACGGGGTCCCCTACGACGCCTGGGCGCGCGACGGGTTGATCGAAACCACGCCAGGAAACGTCATCGACTACCGCTACATCGTCCAGCATATCGAGGGACTTCGGGAGCAGGAAGGCTACCGCATCGAGGAGGTTGCCTACGACCGCTGGGGGGCGACCTTGATTTCGCAGGAGCTGGAGGACCGGGGCTTCACGGTAGTGCCGTTTGGCCAGGGCTTCTCATCGATGAGCCCGCCGACCAAGGAGCTTCTCAACCTCGTGCTCCGCAGGCGCCTGCGCCACGGCGGAAACCCGGTGCTGCGCTGGATGGCGGACAACTTGGTGGTGCGCATTGACCCAGCGGGCAACATCAAACCGGACAAGTCCAAGAGCCGGGAGAAGATCGACGGAATGGTGGCGCTGATCATGGGCCTGGACCGGGCGATCCGCCACGGGGCCGAGCAGCCGGCGCCCTACGTCAACGAACGGACGCCGCAGTCGGCCGCGGCGGGAATCCGGAGCATGGTGTTCTGATGGCCGCCAGCGCCCCCACGCGCAACGGAAATACCCTCCAGGCCCTCACCGCCGAGGTGGGGGTGGCTGGGAACACCAGCTATTACGGCTACGCGAATACCGGCGAGTACCTGGCCAAGCTGGACGGAGCCGCGGGCCGGCTGATCTATGACCGGATGCGCCGCTCGGACCAGCAGGTTGGCGCCGTGCTGCGAGCCATCACTCTGCCGATCCGCCAGGCGGAGTATTTCGTCGAGCCGGCCAGCGAGGGCGAAGAGGACGTGGCCATCGCCAAGCGCATCGAGAACGCCCTGCTCAAGGAGATGACCGTAACCTGGGACGACACCGTGCGCCACGCCCTGTTGATGCTGCCTTTCGGCTTTTCGGCCTTGGAGAAGGTCTATGAATACCGGGACAACCTGCTTCTCCCTCGGAAGCTTGATCCGCGGCTGCCGGTCTCGGTGTTGAAGTGGGAGTTCGACAAGGAAAGACGGCGGCTGCAGAACATGGTGCAACTCGACACGGACGGCAGGCAGATTCCAATTCCCATCGGGAAACTTCTTGTGTTCACGACGGACAAAGAGGGCGACAACTGGGAGGGCATTTCCATCCTGCGTCCGGCGTACAAATCCTGGTACATCAAAGACACCCTCGAGAAGGTCAACGCGGTGATGCATGAGCGCTTTGGCGCCGGGATCCCGCGCGCCAAGACGCCGCGGGCCGTGACAAAAGGGACGAAGGAATGGGCGGCGGTCCAGGAAACGCTGGAGGACATCCACGCCAGCGAGAAAGCCTACGTCATCCAGCCGGAGGGCTACGAGTTCGACGTGATCGGCGGGGAAAAGGGCAAAGGCACGGACGTGCTCGGCTCCATCAAGTATTACGACGAGGCGATCGCCAAGGCGATGCTCGCCATGCACATCAACCTCGGGACGGCCAAGTCCGGGAGCTACGCCCTCGGGCAGTCCTTTCTCGACGCCTTCCTGATGGCGACGCAGGCCTGGGCGGATTACATCGCCGAGGTGGTCAACCGCTTCTGTGTCCGCGAGATCGTGGACCTGAACTGGAACGTCAGCTCCTACCCCACCTTCAAATGCAAGCGCATCCAAAGCCTCGCCTTCGAAGCCATCGGATATCTGGTGCAGACCGGCGCCCTGAAATGGACGCAGGCCCTGGAAAACGACCTGCGGGGGATCCTGCGCATGCCCACGCTGGACGCTCGGCAGGCGCCACCCGAGAAGGAGGAGGACACGAATGCCACTACCCAAACCGCGTGAAGGTGAAACCCACGAAGAGTGGGGGACCCGCTGCATGGCCAGTTCCCCGATGAACGAGGAATACCCGGACTCCGAACAGCGTTATGCGGTATGTGAGGAGATCTGGAAACGGAATCACAGCGCGCAGGCGTGCCGCTGGTACGCCATGGAGCTCACGGAGGAGGCGGCCGAGATCTCCATCTTCGACACGATCGGCGGATGGGATTTCACCGTCAAGGATTTCAAGCGCGATTTCGATGCCATCAAGAAATCCAAGAAGTTGAGGCTGTTGCTCAATTCCCCCGGCGGCGACGTGTTTGACGGCATGGCGATCTACAATCTGCTCGCCGGTTACCGGGACAAATTGTCGGTGGAGGTGCTCGGCGTGGCCGCCTCGATTGCCTCGGTGATCGCCCTGGCCGGCCGCGAGTTGATCATGGCGCAAGGATCGTACCTGATGATTCACAATCCATCGGGGATCGTGGTCGGGAACGCCGGGGACATGCGCAAGACCGCGGAAACTCTCGATAAAATCGCCGGCCAGATGGCCAACATCTACGCGGGTAAATCGTACCTGAGCAGAGAGGAGGTGCTCGCGGCGATGGAGGAGGAGAGCTGGTACACCGCGGCGGAGGCCGTCGAGGCCGGCTTCGCGGACCGGGTGGAAGATCGCGGACAGATCGCGGCGCTGGCCTTCGATATGCGGCAGTTCAACTACGGGCGCGTGCCTGAGATTCTTGCAAGCAGACCCGCCGTGGATGGCGGGGATGAAATCCAGAACAAGGGAGGGGAAGAAATGAGAACCCTGAACGAAATCCTCGTGGCCCTCTCCGAGCTTTCCGAGGAGGAGACGGCGAAGGCGACCGACGAGGACAAACAGAGGATCGCCCAGATTTTCGATTTCGCCGGGTTGGAGGCGAAAAACGTCGGACTCGTCGAAACCGTCGAGGCTCTCCAGCGGAAGGTCGCGCTGCAGGAAGAGAAGATCAACCTGCTGCTCACGGAGAATCAAGAGAAGACGAGGCAGCTCGATGAGCTCAAGCGGGCCCGGAGCCTGGCGGAGAAGGACCAAGTCATCGAGAAGGCCCTTTCGGAGGGCCGGATCACCCCGAGAAATCGGGCGCAATGGGAAGCTCAATACGACAAAGATCCTGAAGGTACCAAAAAGCTCTTGGAGGCCCAGCAGCCGGTCGTGGATCTCTCGGTGCGGGGGACGGGAGCCGGTGGTGAGGAGTCCGATGAGTTGTCCGAGGGCGAAGGAAAGAAAATCCTTTCCAAGATGGGCTACTCGGAGAAAGAGATCGAGGGAGGTAAGTAACCATGTCACTTTCCGCGGACAAGAATCTGGAAATGATGTTCCCCAATATTGGGCACGTCATCCCGGCAAAATCCAACGTCGCCTCTACCTACTACAAGGGCGGCCTGATGGACATCGACGCCAACGGCTACGCGGTGAAGGCGGCCGACACCGCCGGCCATCGCTTCGCCGGCGTTCTGAAGGAGCAGGTGGTCGTCGGGGCCGGCGAGACCAAGGACCTGGAGATCATCCGGGGCACGTTGGCATGGCTGCCCCATGGCGGCGCGGCTCAAAGCGACGTCGGCAAGATGCTCTATGCCACCGCAGACGACACCATCACCGACTTCGCCTCGAACGCTGGGCCGATCGGCAAGTGCGTCGCCTGGAAGACCGGCTACCTGCTGATCGACCTGGGCCAGGCGGAGGTGAAGATCCGCTCCGGCCAATCGGCGGTCACGGGCAACCTGTTGAACATCGATACGGGCCTGCGGGTCATCAAGCAGGCGTGGGCCAGCGTGAAGATCGCGACCCAGGGGGCCGGGGAAGCGGGCTACGCCACCGTCAACCACGAAGCCGACGGCCTGCTGGACCTCTACTGCTGGGACGACGGCGGCGCGGCCGCCACGGTGGCGGCTACCGTCTACTGGATCGCCATCGGCGAGTAGAGGCACGAAGCAGGAAGATAGGGAGGGAGAACCATGTATCTACCATCTACCGCGGTCGTCTCGAAGATCCTGGAAAAGGCCTTCGAGATCGAAATGAAGACGATGCTCGAGAAATCCCGGCTGACGGGGATCGAGTCGCTCTTCATGGGCACCTACGCCAAGACCGGCAAGGGCGACTATGCCTGGCTCGGCGATATTCCAGGGGTCCGGGAATGGATCGGATCCAAGGTGTATGGCGACTTGAGCAAGTACACCTACAGCATCAGCAACAAACGGTGGTACAACGGATTCGCGGTCCACAAGGACGCCTTCCGCCGGGATGAGCTGGATTCCGTGCGGCCGCGGGTGCAGATGCTCGTCGCCAGCATCGAGTCCTGGAAGGCGGAGATGATCATCCAGTTCCTGCTCAACGGGGAAACGGAGCTGGCCTTCGATGGGCTGGCTTTCTTCGCCAACGGCCGCACCAACGACAACCTGCTAGCCGGCACCGGCGTCACGCTGGACAAGATCAAGGCCGACCTGGCCATCGCGCGCAAGACCGCGATGCGGTTCATCAGCGATCAGGGCAAGTACCTGCGGCTTGTCCCGGACACGGTCATCTGCCCCGTTGAGTTGGAGGAGCTGTTCCTCCAGATCAAGGAATCGGCGGCCGATCCCGGAGGGGCGAACGCCGGAGTGGCCAATATCCAGAAGCGCTACATCAGCAACGTGATCGCGCTTCCGGACCTGACGGACGCCACGGACTGGTACTACGCCACCACCAGCATGCCTTTGAAACCATTCATCTTCCAAGGCGAGAAGCTGGACAACGGCGCCGACGTGCTGCCGGTCACCGACGACGGCAAGCTGGCCTCCGATGGCGTGTTCGGGTTCTCCGCGGAGATGTACGGGAACGCCGGCTACGGATTCCCGGAGCTGTGCTTGAAGATCGTCAACGCCTAAAAGCGTCGGCATGGGAGCGAGCGGGGGCCCGGTCCATAGGGCTGGGCCTGCGCCGCGAGAAAGGAGCGCAAATTATGGTGAAAGTACGCTGGGAAAACGGCCACGTGGCCGAGTGCAAGGAACGGGTTGCCGAGATCCTGATCAAGAAGGGCCGTGTGAGCCGCATGCAGGAGGCACCGCAAGAGCCCGGGGAGTCTGCCCGGTCCAACAGGGTTCGCAAGGAGAAAACGGGTGGCGAGGCCAAGGCCGAGGAGTAAGGCCGGATGGCGAACTACTGCACCGCGGAGGACGTGATCCGGGAGCTCCCCCACATCAAGATCGACGCCACCACGAAGCCTTCCACGACCGAGGTCGGCACCTTCTGCTTGGAGATCACGGCCGACATGGATGCCCGGATGAGGGCCGTGGGCATCCTGATCCCAATCACGGATGAGGACGTCCTGAAAGTGTTCAAACCCATCGCCGTCAACGGGGTGAAAGCAAAAATCCTGCGCGCGAAGCAGCTGGGCGACCAGGAGCAGACCATTATCTATGAGAAGCTGTATCAGGATGCCATGGCCCGGATTGAACGAAACCCGGTGATCGTGCAGAAACAGGATTTTTTCAATCAACCGGAAGGCACGTCACGCGAGGATAAGGATATCCGGTTTACTCGCGCGGGATATGACTGGTAATGAGACCGCGGCGCGGCACGATGCGCCTGGCGGAATGGAGATGGTACGGGGAGGAGATCAAGACCGAGCTCCGACAGGCCCAGCGACGGGCCATTGCCCGGGGAGTGAACCTGATGAGGGATGACGCCCGCCGGCGCTGTCCGTACCGGACGGGGAGGCTGCAGGAGTCGATCCGCGCGCGGATGGGCAGGGATATTCAAGAGGGGCATGTGATCGCCGGCGGCAAGGAAGCGCCCCATGCGCATCTGATTGAGCTGGGGACCGTGAAGATGCGGCCCCAGCCGTTCATGAGGCCGGCCTTCGATGAAAACCTCAACGCGGCGCGGGCGCTCCACCGGCAGGAGCTGAAGACGGTGATCAAATGACCATCGAGCAGGCGATCGACACAGCCTTAAAAGATTCATCCGAACTTGCTGCACTGGTCGATGATCGCGTTTATTACGGGAAAGCGCTGCAAGGCACCGAATCCCCCTTTGTGGAGCATCAGCAAATCTCCGACCCGCCGATCCCGCAGCTTCCCTTCCGCAGGCCGCGCTGGCAGTTTTCCTGTTGGGCGGAGCAGCCCGACCAGGCCAAGGCGATCGCCCGGATCATCCGAAACCTTTTTTCCCGCTATAAGGGGGTCATGGGCGGGACGGAAGGCGTGATCGTGAAACAGGGAGCCGACAACGACACCCGGCCCTACCAGGACCCGCAGACCAACCTATGGAACGCCCTGGTGGAAATCTACTTCATCCACCGGGAGGGGTCATGAAACGGGTGGCGATCGTTTCCCGCCCGGAGCTCCTTTGCGAGTGGGAGCCCTTCTATGACCCCGGATTCGAGATCTGGGCAACGGGAGAAGCATTCGGAGCTCCGCCTCCGATCGAGCGATTGGTAGAGCTACGCAGATGGTTCGAGCTGCGTTTCCTCCGGGCCGAGGACGTCGCGCCGGAGAGCTATCGGCGCTGGCTTCAAACCCAGACCCGGATCCCCGTCTTCATGCAGCGGCCGATCCCAGGGATCCCGGCCAGTACCCCATATCCGAAAGAAGAGATCATCAAGGAGTTCGGGTTTTACTTCGCCTGTCCGGAGTCCTGGATGATAGCCCTGGCAATCCGGGAGAAGTTCGAGGAAATCCACCTCTATGCTGGGCCCGATGCCCAATGGTGCGAGTTCTTTCTCGGGATCTGCCAGGGCCTGGGAATTCAGTATTCTGTTCCGCCTTCATCGGGCCTGCTGAGGGTGGAAAGACTCTACGGCTACGAGGAGGAGGTGGAGCATGAATGAGCCGATCACGGTGGAGCTGCTGGTTGACACCAACAGCAATAAGAAAGGCGACGTGCGGGTGCTCGATCCCGAGCGCGCCAAGGCCTGGATTCAGGCCGGCTGGGCGAAAGCGGTAGAGAAGCCCAGGAGCCGGTCGAAATAAGGCAATCATGCGGAAGGAGAAATAAGCATGGCACAGACAACCGTACAGAGACCGGAAGCGGTCCGATTCGGGAGCGCCAAGTTCGAGGTGGGCTCCTCGCTTGGCTCCCTGATCAATCTGGGGGCCCTGCGCAACGTGCAGATCGCCGAAAGCTGGGAAGAGCTCAAGGTGGAAAGCGGCAACGCTGGGGTTCTGGAACGGAGAATCCGGAATCAGAAGGTGGCCATCAGCGCCGACTGGCTGGAGTGGGACCTGGAATCCGCGGATAAGCTGCGCGGCGGGATCGACGTGTACTCGACGGTCTCCGGGTCCTCTACGCCGGTCACGGACGAGCACGTGACCCTCACCGGGACTAACTTCGTGCGCCTAGCCAACAAGAACGGCAACGGTAGCGAGGTTTCCTCGATCGTCGTGACTCACCTCAGCGGGACACCAACCTACATGCGGAACACCGACTTCATCGTCGGGGTGGATTCGGCGGGCTACACCTGCATCGCGCGTATCGCCGGTGGAGGGATCAGCGACGGTCAGGAGGTGCTGGTCGACTACAACTACACCCCCAATGTCTCCAAAAAGCTCACCAGCGGCGGCAAGTTCACCATGAGCCCCCGGGTGGTGCGGCTGACCAACACGAATGAGGCGGGAAAGAACCTGACGATCGCCGTGTATTACGCCAACACCGGCGCGGGGCTCACGATCCCGTTCCCGGACGACAACGCGGATGACGCCATGGTGGTGGGCATCAACCTGGTCGGGGAGATCGACCCCTCCCGGACCAAGGGCGAGCAGCTCTACGAGATCGTGGACGAGCAGAGCTTAGCCTAATGGGAGAGTTCGTCAATCTCGATACCCTGGTCGCCGAACCCAAGACCATCATCCTGGCCGGCCGGCCGGTCAACGTCGCCAAGGTGCCGGCGATCGTCGTGTTCCGCGCGGATGAGCTGCGGGACAAGCTGAGGAATCTCAAGCCGGAAAACAGCCGGGCGATCATCGAGGAGGCGGTGGAGCTCATCCTCCTCATCACCAAGGCTTCCGGAGATCCCCTGGATAAAGCCTGGCTTCTGGATAACGCCTCCGTGGAGCAGATCCTGGAGTTCATCGCCGCGGCGACCCTGGGTAAACCCGTGGAGCGGGATAAAAAAAAAGAGCACCCCAAACCAGGAGCTGGAGGATAGATCTTGAGCGGCTATTCGCCGTGCTGGGTCACTGGTATCCCTGGGCCACCCCGGACTACCTGCTGCGGGAGCTGTCCTGGGCCCAGATCCAGATGTACCTGTTCCAGATGCCCGCGGAGATGTGGCGGTCCGTCTTCCTGGCGGATCCCCACAAGCCGGATCTGGCGGCGATCAAGAAACTGCGGATGGGCAAGATCATAAGGTGAGCCATGGCCACGCTGCTGGGTGATTTGCTGCTGATGATTCGCGGCGACGATGCCGACGCGCGCAAAGCCATCAACAGAATCGAGAAGCAAGTCAAGAACTTCACGAAGTTCATCAGTTCCGCGGCCGGCCTTTGGGGCGCCGCAATCGTTTTTCAGAAACTAAACGGCATCGCTAAAGACCTGATCGATACCTATTCGAGGCAGGAGATCGCCGAAGCCAAGCTGCAATCGGCCATCAAGACGACCGGCAGGGTCGGCGAGATCAGCACCCAAGCGCTGTATGATTACGCCGGCCAGCTGCAATCCGTCACCACCTATGGGGATGAGGCCACGATCTCAGCCATGGCCATGCTTCAGCAGCTTGGCGATCTGGATGAAAAAGGCCTGCGTCAGCTCACTCCCCTGGTGCAGGATTTCGCCTCTGCCATGGGGCTGGACCTCGAGCAGGCCGCTTCGCTGGTCGGCAAGACCCTGGGCAGCACGACCAACAGCCTCGGGCGCTACGGAGTCCAAATCGACGCCACCGCACCGAAGTCCGTAAAGCTCGCGCAGCTGATCGAAGAGCTGCAGAAAAAGTTCAGCGGCATGTCCCGGAGCATGGCGGAGACGAATACGGGGGCCTTAAAACAGCTCAACAACGTGATGGCCGACATCAAGGAGCAGGGTGGCAAAGCCCTTCTGGAGTTCCTGGCTCCGGCCATACGCGAGATGACTTCATTTCTCACGGTAACGCTGCAAACATGGGTGGCCAAACGCAACCTGAATCGAGCGCTAAAGGGAGAGGCCTCCACGGTATATGAGGTGGATAAGGCCCTGGCGACTCAGCGTAAGAGCAATCTTGCGGACCTGCAGCTACGCGACCAGCTGGAAAAGCGGGTTAACGAGTTGCATCGGGCTTATGATGCGGAAGCCAAGAAAGTCACAGCCGGAACCTCGGCCTATACCACACAGATCACCACGATCGCCAGCCAGTTGGAGGCAAGCAAAGCTCAGCTAGCTCAAACGGAAGAACGGCTCAGGCAGGCGGCGGAGAATATCAAGTTCCTGCAGGAAGAAAGGGCAGAACTGAAGCGGATGGAGGAAGTGAAGACCGCCGACGTTATTCTGACTAAGGCCCAACAGCAGGCAGATGAGGAAAGGCAGACCGCTTTGCATGCCGGCATCGAGGCGATGAATGAACGCTGGGTCCGGGCAGGAGTGGTGCTAGGCACCTTTGCGGAGATGGAAAAGAAGGCCGCGGAGCAGGCCTGGAACCTGGCTTCCAACATTGCAGGACTGGAGGGGAGATTCGATCCGTTTGCAAAAACCGTAGAAGAAGCCCTGGATCCCCTGCAGCAAGGCATCGAACAGATGGCGGAGCGATGGGTCGCCTTGGGCAACGCATCAACCGCATCGGTGGAAAAAGTGAAAACCGACTGGGAGACGATTTCTTCGGCTGTCACTTCCAGCCTCAGCACCATCGATTCGATCGTCAGCCAGTCGATTCGGAACCGGGAGATCCAGCTCGACAACGAGTATGAGAGCCGGAAGGCGGCGATCGAGGCCAACATCGCGGATGAGGATCAGCGGGCGAGGGCCCTTGAGGGCTTGGATAAGGAGATGGAGGCTCGCCGTAGCGAACTGCAGACCAAGGCTGCGGAGGCTGAAAAGCGTGGAGCGATTTTTTCAGCGATCACTGGTACCGCCAATGCGGTAATCAGCGCGCTGCAGACCAAGCCCTTTATCCCCGTCGGCCTGGCCATGGCGGCCCTAGCTGGAATTTTAGGAGCTGCGCAGATCGCGGTAATTAGCTCTCAGCCCATCCCCAAGTTTGCTAGTGGCGCGGACTTCATCGTTCCTCCGGGCTATCCGAATGACAGCTTTCCGATGCTGGCGGAGAGCGGCGAGCGGGTACAGATCACGCCCAAGGAACAATTCGGAGCGGTCGGCCCAGTCCTTCCCTCGCGGATGATTCTGCGTATCGGGAGTCGGGAGTTCAACGCATTCGTGGAGGAAGAAATCGATAACCGGCGGATCCTGGTGAGCCGGGGAGCTCTGAAGCAATGAGAATCCTATGGGATAATAAAGTAGATCAATACGATCCGCTCTACAGCTCGCAGCAGGCAGACTTTCCAGCAGTCAATGTAAAGAACATTCACTTAAGTTCACCCTGGAGAACCGTTGGTCTGTCGAACGAATACTATATGATTGACGCCGGCGCCGGCCAAACAATCACGTCCTCCTGCGCTGTCATCGCGGCCCACAACCTGAGCAGCGGAGCCATAGTGAAGATCCAAGCGCATCCGACGAATGTTTGGACGGCCCCTGATCTGGATCAGGCGATTGCCTGGGATGCAGGCATCATGATCGTGTTTTTTGCAGAAACCACCAAGCGGTTCTGGCGGTTTTATCTGGATGACGACAGCAACCCGGATGGATACATTAGCATCGGTCGGTTCGGCTTGGGCACCATCTTGCAGATGCCGCCGATAGAGCCGAATTTCAACCTGCCGAGGGTTTCTACTTCGCGCGCCTCGATCTCTCTATCAGGCCAGGTTTATGGAGAGCGAGGATACATGTTCCTGGCGCCTGTCTTCGCCTTTCCATTGATCGAGCAGGAAGAAAAGGAGGCGATCAATGCGATGTGGGCGGAGGTTGAAAACATCAAGCCGGTGTTTCTAGCCGTCTGGGAGAACTCCCTGGATGTGCAGAGGCCGATCTACTGTCGAATTGACCAAGACAAACTGGAGTGGCGGAAAGTTCAAGAAGGTGGGCTCCTGTGGGAATTGGAGATTGCTTTTCTAGAGGCGAAATAGAGGAGGAAGGCTGATGGCTGGCACGGTTCTATCCTATCCACTCAACGGGGCGGCCAACTGGCAGGACTTCCCATCTATCGTGCAGAAGATGCAGGCCGGCTTCAATCGAATCACGCTCACCAACTTCGAAAATGACGACGAGCCAAAGATCGCCGCCGGCTCCACTGTGGACGTGAACGGCCAGGTGGCGGTGTTCTTGGCCGACGAGTCAATCAGCGGGTGGGCGGGGATCTCTGTGGGGAGCGAGGCATACATCAAGATCACGATCTCCGGCTCCTCGGCGATGGCCGTCTTCACCACTATGGCGCCGACCTATTCGGCCTCCAAGCGCGGCTACTACGACGGCAACGACCGCTTCGTGGGCGGGGTGCACAAGGCGGCCGCCGGTAGCTACGTGTGCAAGTGGCTGTATCAGGACGGGGCCGAGATCAAGGGGCGCACCAAGCTGCTGTCCCGGGTGTTGTCGCTCGACGGGCACCCGCCGATCAAGGCAATCCTGGGCGATCCGGTCACCCTGAGCGGCAACGTGGCCCGGGGCCAGCCGATCCTCGCGCTGCACCAGCACTGGGGCACCGGCTCCGACTACGTGCTCAAGGAGGCGGGGGTGGTGCTGCAGCCATGGAATAATCAGAGTTACTACCCGCGCATGGCCTACCTCGGGAAGAACTTCTGGGCCTGCACGATCTCAGAGATCGGCGCGACCTACTACTCGCGGCTGCGCATCTACGAGCACGTGTGGGGGTCGACCGCCTGGACGCAGTGCGGCTCGACGCTCACGGTGTGGAGCGGGGCGAGCAACTTCAAGCACTGCCTCGCGATCGGGTTCCTGCAGAACCACTCGGGCACGGAGATCGACTTCTTCCTGCTGCAGACGCTCACCACCGGCACGCCCGACTCCTGGCTGCTCACCTACCGGTTCCGTACCAGCGACTATAACATCGCCCAGGTCGGCTCGGCGGTGGCTCTGGGCTTCGGCTCATGCGGCACATCGAATACCATTTGCCGTGCCTTCAAGGACAAGGCGAACTGGCTGTGGATGATCACGGCCGCCTCGGTCGGGACGCCCTCGATCCGCGTCTACGAACATGATGGCTCGGGCAATTACACGCTGCGCGGCACGCCGCAGGCGGTAGATTCGGGGGCGGGCAATTTCTATGCCTTCGGCATGATGGACCCGATCAAGATGGGCACGGATCTGTACCGGTTCATCGGGGCCGACGCCTCCATCGTCTACCGCGGCGGGTGGGTGATCGAGTACGACATCTCGACCTACACCTATACCGTGATCAAGCGCGACCTGTGGTGGCAGCTGGAGAACACCAGCCTCCAGACCAAGGGCCCGAACCCGGGGATCGGCACCGACGTCCATAATCAGGTCCACGCCACCCCGGCGGGTCCGTTCTCCCTGGTGGCCGGGATCAACGTCGGCGCGTCCGGTGGCGGCGGTAGATGGGAGATCGATTCCATCGGCATCGACCTGATCAGCGCTTACTTCTTCCGCCGGGACAAGCTCGTGGTCTCCGCGGCGGAGTCGAACGTGGGTAACGGCCAGCGGTTTCTGATCGAAAAGCTCCATAACGGCCTGTACGCCTGGACCGCCCCCATGGACTGCTATTACAGCTCGGCCTCGCATGTGGACCAGATGGCGGGGATCGTGCAGGTGCGTGATGGCAAAATCCGCCCCGTGGCTTTTTGGATGGAATATAACGCGCAGGTGTCGATCAACGCCGGGCCTGCCTGGTGGGACCACTCGCATGATGGGCGGCTCGCGTTCTCGCTGCAAGACGACAACGCGGGCAAGGAGCGGTTCCACATGTACTACGTGCCGCGTCTACTCGGCTTCACCGACCGGGACCACTTGGCGGGCGATGTGGTGCGGCCGGTGATCCGGGGCGTGATCGACGGGCTGAGCGGACTGAAGGCCGGGTGCGAGTATGGTTGGTCGATCTACGAGGGCAAAATCCACCCGCACTCGGGCGAACTGATCCCGGTGGGTCGGTCGCTGGCCTCGGACGTGCTGGAGGTGGACACGCCAATCGACGACTTCGGGTATAAGGCGATCGACGAGCGATGAGCTTCGGGGAGTTCAAGCAGAAGCCGATCTCCTCAAAGGTGGTCTTGGTGGAGTTCGGATCCAGCGACCCGCATTCGTTCTTCCTCAACGCGGAGCCGGGGATCTGGCGTTATGACTACTTCGTGAACGCCGACACGGAATATAGCTACCAGAACGGAGCATTCTGCTATGGCTGCCATCAGCAGGCATGCTCCGGTCCGGTAGGCAATGGCAAACCTTCCGCCCAGATCATATCGGTCATCGTCAACGGCTCTTTGTACAGTGAAGTCACAAGCATGGCCAATCTGCGGTCCACCGACGAAAGCTTCCTGTGGGAGACGGGTCAAGGAGTCCTCTATATCCACTTCAACGGATTCCAGCCGCCGTGGGCATTCTCGACGATTCTGTTGGGCGTGCAAATCAATATCGCCAATAAGGCCGGCCATTACGAAGGAATGCTGTACGAGTCGCGGCTGCGGGATTGTGCTCCTCTGGCCGTCGAGACGGATCCGATGTACTACGGGGTTCTCGGGTATGGGGGAGGTGAGATACAGATCCGAAACGAGGATGGGGCCTATGACCACATTGTCGCGCTGAAGCTTTATGGGCAAGTAATCAAGATCCTATACGGTGAAGAGGAAGCTCCATATTCTGAGTTCAGGCTGCAATATTCGGGTCTCATTGAAGAGTTCTGGCTCGACTATGAAACTCTGAACCTCCAAGTCAACGATAAACGCAAGCGCCTTTCAAGATCCGTACCACCCAACATCTTCGACACAGTCAGCTATCCGTATATTAAGGCCGAGAATGCGAACCGCAGGATCCCACTGGCCTATGGATACTGCGACAACGTACCGGTGATCTGCACCAACGAAGACGAGACTTCCCCATCATATTACCACTTCAAGCTGTGCGACACCGCCTTTCACGGAATCCAGGGCATCGATGCCGTGTGCGTAGAGGGGGTAGAGAAGATTCCAGTAAACGTGAGCCTGGCTAATGCGACCTTCGACCTTCCGCCTGCCGACTACTCGCCCGATGATGAGGTGACGGCGGACCTCCGAGGATATGAATCGGGCGGGTCCTTGATCGAGAACGCATTGGAGGTCGTGAAGGATCTCCTGGCCAGCTATGCAAATATCGCCTATACCAGCGACAACTATGACCAGGCGGAATTCGCGGCGGCGCTCGCAAGCGCTCCGAATATTCAGATATTCGTCCCGGAATCAACCGCCATCGAGACGATCGTAGGCCAGATCTGCCAGTCCTTGAATGGAATCCTGTTTGCTAAGGCGAACGGAAAGTTCACTTTTCGCTACCTGCATCGCGTGACGTCCGTCCTGGAATCGATACCTAAGGAGGAGTTCCTCTCCAAGCCCAAGCTCTCATTTCCGAACAATCAATTTGCCAGCACCGTCGTTATCGGATACGACCACGACTATAGCGAGAATGTGGATCTGCTTCATGTCGATGCAAGCCAAGAGGCGAACATGGTCAATACATATGGAATATCCAGGCGGCACGAGATCCAGACGTTGCTTAATAGCCTGGCAGATGCGGAAGCACTCGCGACCAACATGCTGGCTGAGTATGCACAGATCCCGGAAATGGTAGAGGTAGACGTCCCGATCAGTCATATCGAGCTGGAGCTTCTGGATGATTTAACCATTGAAATAAATCGAGCCCACGAGACATGGCTCGGATCCATCACGATGCGTGTTTATGGAATCACGAAGGATTTGCTTCGTGGAGCATTAAACTTCGTGTTGAGGAGAAGGGACTAATGTCCACCAAGGCATCGCGAATATCGAGGAAGGGTCATGCCCATTTTTAGCGATATTGCCTCCATGGTTGCCTTGATCGTGAGCGTGCTGGCAATTGTGACCTTCATCGTGGCGCGCCGGAAAACCGCGATAGAGGAGGGCAAGCATATACAGACCGTTGAACAATTACAGAAAGATCTCGAGCGCGCCTATGCCAAGATTCGCCTCCTGGAGGATGTTTCGCATGAACGGGATGTGATGACAGGAGAGATCAAGGCGGATGTGAAGCATCTCCTCGAGGCGGTGAAACGCATTGAGGCCAAGCTCGACGGGCATATCATAGGAATGCCAACGTGACCGAGATAATACGCGCTGATGAGTAATCTGGGAGGGGAACTACGTTTTTTCCGGTGCGGGACAAATGGAAACTGAGCTCACGCTTCAATGATCCTCGCGACACGCGCATCGGCCGGCATGAGGCCTGGGACATCGGCTGCCCAGAAGGCACCGCCATTTTCGCGCCCGAGGAAGGCTTTTTGATCTACCATGCCATTCTACGCAGCGGCCCTGAAGACAGCGCCTGGTGGGCCTGGCCGGATGGCAATGATTACTGGTTTTCTAATTACTACCTCGATACCTACGGCTGCCTGCTGATCCTATTCGGCAGGACATATACCCACGTGTTCTGCCACATAAACCTGGACGACCTGATGCGCCTCCTGGAGGCCTCCGGCAAGCAATACACCGCGAAGAAGCACAAGTCGACCTATAACCGCTGGGTCCGGGCCTACCTCAACCTGGTGGACCCTCGCCAGGTAGTGGAAGGGGAAAAGATCGGGTTCGTCGGCACGGAGGGGCATGAATCGGGCCCGCATATTCACTATGAGCTGCATCCGTGCGGATTCCACACCTGGAAGCGGCTGGATCCCAAGGTCCTGTGGCCAGCCGAGTACGCGGCAGGGGAAGGAGGAACCTGAAGTTGGACTCACTGGACCTGTTACAGAAGGCCTGGGTCTTCGAGGTGGCATATCTGCTGGTCACCTTCACGGTTTGCCTCTATATCCTCCCTGGCCGGATGGGCATGTTCCTCCAGGCGCTCCCGCTGCTCACCGTCCTGATCGGCGGACAGGGGGCGATCGCCGCGGCGGGCCCGGAAGTGAAACGCTGGATCGAGTCGCGGGGAGCGAAGGAGGGATAGGTGCGTGTCAGTCACTTTCTGGCGGCATTCGTGCTCGGGCTCCTGGTGGGCACGAGCGCTGTGTACCTGGTGCTCGCTCTTCCTGCTCGCCGGGACCGCGCCAAGCTGGAGCGGCGAATCGCAGAGTCTGATCAGTTCCATCGAGCGGCGCTTGCTGAGTATAACCGCCTACTCGCAGCGGCTCGAGACGGAGCTGGGCAGCTTGCGGCAGAGCTCCGAACAGAACGAGCAGCGGGCGAAAGAGCTCTTGAACGAGCTCGGGCAGCAGAGGAAAGAAGCCGAAGCGCTGAGGAGCGAGCTGGAGAACTGGCAGACGCACTCGGCCGAAGCCGAGAGGCAAGTAGCGGCGCTTCTGGCCTTGCAAGCCGGATTGGAGACGAAGCTCAAGCGGCTCTCGGAGAGCTGCGACGCCTTGGTGCAATCCTGGAGGGACAGGGCGCTGGCGGCGGAAGCCCGTGAAAGGGCCGTGAAGATCAAAGCGGTTCTCGGAGGCATCGTAGCTTTGGCCTTGGGCGTGCTGATCGGCAGTCTCGTGGGCCGGCATCTGTAAGTTGACCGTCCAGGACGGTTGTGCGCATGAAGGGATTCCGTACTGGATCGTCACCCACCCCAACTTGGTGTCCCTGGCACCAACCCTCCAGTCGGTCCGTCCGGATTTGACTTGACTTCTGCTGGATAGTCCGCCCTCATATGACGAACCGAAACCGAATGGAGGAGGAGTCCATGACTAACAAGAAGACGAAGGGCGGCCAGACGGCCGTCGAGAGAAAGACCGCGGCCACTAAGACAGTGTCAGCTGAGGCAAGAAAGGCGGAGGCGCCTGAACCCGAAAGAGTGGCGAAGATTAGAGCTTCCACAACCGACCTGGAGGCCCTGCGCAGGCCGGTCGAACAGGCCAAAGCCAAGCTCGAGGGCTCCCGGAAGGAGGCCCAGGCGGTGGAGGAGAAAGCCCGCACGATCGTCGTCCGGGCGAAGGAGGCCTACCAAGCCGTGCTCGCCCCGTACAGAGAGGCCTGCCGAAAGGCCGGCGTCGAGTGCGAGTATGAGAGCGGTCGCACCGCGAACGTCTCCGAGAAGGTCTCCTTCTTGGTGGATAAGACCGACAAGGGGGTACGCGTCGTGGTCAAGGGCCGACCCGAGACCGAGGAGGTGATCCCCTTCGCTGCGCTTAAAGACTCAATCAACAAGGCCGCCTACTCCTACACGGAGAAGCGGCTTGGCCCGAAGGAGAAAATCGGCAACAAGGGAGGGAGCCTGTCTAACCGCCTCCGGGGTGTGATCTCCTGACCGCTTTCCGGGGTCGGCGAGACTAGAGATCGGTGCCCATTCCTGCACGGCGGTATCTTCTTCGCCGTGCAGGCTGCCCGTTTCTTTCCACCTGCTCTAAGTCAAAGAAGAAAGACAAAATGCTGAGCCGCCTTAGCGCTGCTTGCAGTCACCCTGCTTCGTGCGGCGGACCAGTTCATCGTTCAAGTTGTTGCCCTTGACAAGTAGCGGGCGATGCGCTTAACCTCACGTCCAAGCTTCTCCGCACTACTCAGGCGGCATTCCCAGACTACGATGACTCGCCAGCCGAGGCGACGCAGTTTTCGATCGTTTCTGGCATCGCGCTTTCGGTTGTCCGCAAGCTTGCCTACCCAATACGACCTGTTCGACTTCGGGGAGTGCCCATCAGTGCAGTTGTGGCCGTGCCAGAAACACCCACGAACTTGCACGGTCATCTTTTGGCGCGGGAAAACGATGTCCGGTCGACCGGGGAGCCGCTTGTCGTGAAGGAAGTACCGAAATCCTCTCCGATGCAGCGCCCGTCGAATCAGCATCTCGGGCTTCGTGTTTGTCGAGCGGATACGACTCATTACGTCGGACCGCTTCTCCCTGCCGAAGACGTCCATTCTCAGATGCCCAGAGTCCGGCGCAACGCGCAAGCTAGGTGCCAGGCTAGCCTGGGCGGTACTGCATCGCTGACCAATCGCACTTGCGCGGACAGGTTCCCTGTGAGCACGTAGGACTTAGGGAAGGTCTGAAGGAGCATCGCCTCGTATATGCTGAGGCGCCTCTTCCCATTCGGATGAACATGCACCTCTCTGTGGCCATATGCGACGGTCCAACTGGGCTTGTCCCATGACAAGGTGCGGAAGCTACGCCCGAACATCTCTCCCTGTCTAAGGGCGCCATTCTCGAACTTCTGGGACCGCGGCACCAGACACCAGTGGTTGGGGTGCTCTGGAAAGCTCTCCCGGTTCAGTCCCTTGCCGTTGAAGGCCGGTTCGGCGAGGTTGCCGATTGTCTCCCGCACGGTCTTCACACGATTCTCGGGCAAGGGCCATTCCCATTCCGCTGCGGGATGATGCTCTTCGTTGATCCCAACGACGAACACCCGGGGACGCTCCTGTGGAACGCCGTAGTTCTTCGCATCGAGCACACGTTCGTAGATTCGGAACCCCGCTTTGCGGGAGAGATCCTTGAACTTCTCGTACCGCGCCAAATGCTTCTTGCCGAGTAATCCAGGGACGTTCTCGAACACGAAGAACGAAATAGGCGACCGTCGATTGAGAGCTGAGAAAAGAGAAGCATATACTTCAGGCAACCGATGACGAGGATCATCAGCCAACTGGTAGACATTCGAAACGCTGAAGCTCTGGCACGGTGGACCGCCTATGACTCCAATGGGTTCCACCCGCCTCTCGGCGAGACGGTCGAGTACCTCAACAGTCAGGTCGCGGACGTCATATTGGTGCGCTTTAGATCTTGGGTGGTTCAAGGAGAATGTGCGGATACATTCCTGGTCAATGTCGATGGCCAACTCCGTGTGGAACCCTCCCTGCCTGAAGCCTTCGTCCATGCCCCCAGCGCCACAGAACAGACTTAGGAGCGGAAGCTGGTGCGCCTTACCGTTCTGGCTGTTGCGAGCTGGTTGCCCCCGAGCCGCCCTAAGCAGCTCCATACGAGCCCATGTTGCTGTACTCAAGCCAAGAGAAGACGCTATCTCCTCGAATAGAGTCTTCTCTTCGTCACCAACCCGGACCATTATCTTGTGCTCACGCATCCCTACGAGCCTCCGTATAGCATTGCTACCCGATCTGCCAACGTCATACCACCTAATCCACTCCATGCGCAAGTAGCAAAAGTCAAGTCCACGTGATAGCATGGTCACGTGGGCTCCAAAGTAGCGCCCGCTGGCGGGAGTGACTCAACGGGTCTTTCCAGAATGCCCCGTCTGATCCTGAAGGCACTTCGCGAACACCCGGAGGGTCTGGATATCTTCCAGCTGCGGCAGATCTGTTCCCCCACCGAAGTGCAGGATCAGTTCGATCGACGGCTTCGGGAACTCGACCCGCACTTCGTAATCAACAGGATTCGAGAAGGCGGCCGGACCATCTACAAGCTTGTTGGTCAGAGAGCGCCAGGGGAATGGGACTACGCCGTGGTCCCAAAGGATCTTGCCGCGAAGGTAAGGCATGACGCGCACGGCCGCTGCCAGATGTGCGGTAAGACCGTCGCAGAAGACCACATCAAGCTACATGTCGATCACAAAATCCCCCGTTCCTGGGGCGGGCAGACTGTTGCCCAGAATCTTTGGGCGATCTGCTCTGCCTGTAACGAAGGCAAGAAGAACTATTTTTCCTCCTTCGACGCGGAAGTCATGAAGACGGTCCTGGCCGAGAAGTCTGTACACCGGCGCATTCTGCGGCTTCTGAGACTGAAACAAGGAGAGTGGGTGGACCGCGACCTCTTGGAATTTGTTGCCAATTTCGAAGACTTTCAAGAGGACTGGAAGAAACGCTTACGCGAGCTTCGTTACTTTGGCCTTCGGATTGAGTCGAGCCGCGAGAAGCGGGGAGATCGAACCGTGAGCATTTATCGCCTCGTGAACTGGGTTGAGCGACTCCCGGAGGACCTGTCTCAAGCAGCCCGCGAACACGAACGGCTGCGCGCCACATGGAAGAAGCGCAAGTAAAAGAGTACCCCCATGCCAGGCGCGAGACCGGCCACGAGGTCTGGAAGAAGAAGATCGAGGCATTGACGTTCCGCGTGGAATACGAGGACGGTAATAAAGTCGTGATCAAGGTGAAAGACCCCCAGCCGGGTTGGCTCCAGCGACGGCCAGCGCAAGCGCGGGGCGGCGGGGATGTGGTGCAAGCTACGTCACATGGAGCATGTAGTCGCGACGATTGGATGAGACGGATTCCGGACTGACCTCAAATGGATTCAATTCATGTCCGCCAACGCCTCCGGCCTATTCGCTACGCCTTCGTCGTGAACGAGGGGAATTTCGGCGCTTGCCTCCAAGCGGCCTCGCTGAATGCAGCTCTCTGGGGCGGAATTTACAATCCCATCGTCCCTCTCACGCCAGGCGAGAATCGGGAGGGTCTCCTCAAGGCTTTCGATCCGGATCGCCTCGTCAATCTAGCAGATGCCGACCTCCCTGCTGACCTTGCCGGAAGGAAGCTGTTGAACTACCGTGAGTTGGTGGCAAGAAAAAAGGCCCATCTGGCGGAGGTACTGGGCAAGGAATGGGTTTCGTGAACTACACATACGGGTACAGGGCCGAGGAGATTCATCCATTCTTCAAGGAAAAACGTCCGTGGTCAAAGGTGAAGGACAAGATAGTCGGCGACTACATCACGTGTTATCTTAAAACGATCCAGCACCGGGGTCGCCCGATCTTTATTGTGGACGCCTTTGCTGGGCCCGGACGCTTTGGAGATGGATCCCCAGGATCTCCTCTCATTATATGCCAGGCAATAGAGAAAGCCCCTGGGAGCGGAGTAGGAATTGCATGCCTGTTCGCGGATTCGCATCCTGCACACCGAACTGCCCTCGAGGCCTGTTTGGCCGAATACACGAAGAGAGGCATGTCAGAGAAGCCATTATCTGGCTGTTCAGAGGCACTATCGCGCGCCCTTAGAGTTGGGAAAGGCGCCACTCTGTTCTTCTACCTGGATCCGTACGGGATCAAGGACCTCGAGTTCGAAATGGTGAAGCAGATCTACGAGAGAGACACAAGCCAGAGCACGGAGGTCCTCATCAACTTCAACTTCAAGACCTTCATGAGGATGAGCGGGAACTGGACTTACCGAGACTCGGCCACAGAGGTGGCGTGCAAGGTCAAGGCGTCAAAGATCGAGACAGTCAATAACGTGATGGGCGGTGAGTATTGGCTCGGTATCATCACCGATCCCAAACTGGACAAGATCCAGCGCGAGGATGCGGTCGTTGGCGCCTACGTAGATCGGGTCAGGCAGTTCTTTAAATACACCTATTCCATGCCCGTCAAGGAACAGGACAACTCACCTTGCAGAGTCCCAGTAGATGAACTCGCAAAGTACCATCTGATCTTTGGGACACGCAGCCCTAGGGCATTGGTCTATATGAACGACGTGGCAAACATCGCGTTGGAACCGTACTTCACGCAGTTTAAAGATGGACTTCTTTTTCCCATGACGCCTAAGCGATACGAGCCAAGCTCAGCAGAGGAGGTCAAACAGGCGATTCTCAAAGCGGTGGAAGGACAGCCGATGACGAGGCCAAAGATCTACGAAGCGGTCGTCCCCTGGTTTTTCGTGCACTACCGTTCAAGAGATTACCGCGCGATGATCGACGAGTTGGTGTTCAAGGAACACCGCCTCTTTCCCGACAACACGACAATGAAGCGCAAGAATCAGCTGAATGACCAGACGTTGCTTTCGACGAAACCGTGGCCTAGAGGTGGCGGCAAATGAGCATTGATTCCGGGATTGAATGGACGGATTCAACTTGGAATCCCGTTACGGGCTGCACCAAGGTCAGTCCGGGCTGTAAGCACTGTTACGCTGAGACATTTGCGGAGCGTTGGCGTGGCATTCCGGGTCATTCCTACGAACAGGGCTTCGACCTTCGGCTGTGGCCTGATCGCTTGGACATGCCCCTGACCTGGAGGAGGCCCCGAACGATCTTCGTGAACAGCATGAGCGATCTCTTCCACGAAAAGGTTCCCCTCACCTTCGTCAGACATGTCTTCGGTACCATGGAGAAGGCCTCGTGGCATACGTTCCAGATCCTCACTAAGCGGTCGGAAAAGCTGGCCGAGTTAGCGCCAAAATTGAACTGGCCTTCCAACGTTTGGATGGGTGTGTCAATTGAGACCGCCAAATACCTCTGGCGGGCGGACCACCTTCGACAGGTCCCAGCTTCAATGAGGTTTCTATCCTTGGAGCCTCTGCTGGAGCCCTTGGGACCCATCGACCTTACCGGCATCCACTGGGTCATCGTCGGCGGAGAAAGTGGACCTGGCGCTCGGCCAATCGAGGCGGCCTGGGTCAGGGAGATCCGCAAGCAGTGCCGCCGTCAAGATGTGCCCTTCTTCTTCAAGCAGTGGGGCGGCGTACAGAAGAAGAGGAATGGCCGGGTCCTTGACGGCCGAACGTGGGACGGGATGCCGAGGGGGCATGTACTGGAAGCGTGACGAGGAGGGGAAAGATATCAATCCGTTTTGAAAAGGAGGTTCACTCATGGGACAGTCAAAGCATGACCAGATCGCCAATCGAATAGCCAAGAAGGAAGGCACCACCTACAACGAAGGCCAAGGGCCGGACGTGCAGAGTCCCAGGCGCGTCATCGAGGTCGCTACCCACGAGGGCGATCTCAAGGATTCGATGAGACAACTTCAGGGGTTCAACAAGCCTCGATACCTCGCGACCACTTCCGACCTCCTGAAGAAGGCCCAGGAGATTACCAAAGGCACCAAGGTTGGAGTGATGGGTCCCACGGGACGAATTGCGAAGCGAGCGGGAGGCGGGGGAGGGAAGTAGCGGATGCTTTACCGGGACTCCGCATCGTTTGGGAAGCGCCAGGAGTTCGTTGCCATCGCGGAACTCCTGCGGCGGGGCTTTGACGTCTACCTCACGCTGGTCGATGACCTCCAAATCGACTGTGTCATTCGGCAAGAGGTGAACGGAGCACCGGTCTACCTGGACGTACAAATCAAGGCCCGATCACTGAAGGCGAACAAGCGGGACGCGGGCACCTTCGCCGCCCTGGAAGTCCGGAATCTACGGAAGAACTTCTTCTTCATCTTCTACTCGGAACAGGCCGGCTCCTACTGGGTCATGCCCTCGCTTGACCTTGTGAAGGAGGCCAATCAAAACAAGACGGGAGCGAACAAGGGGAAGTACCGAATCGCGTTCACGAACCACAGTCGAAAGACGGAAGAGGTCCGTCCGCTCCCCAAATTCGAGGCGTATCGGAACAACTTCGAGATTCTTCGGGACTACCGAGGTTAATGGGCGGTCCCAACAAGAGCTTGGAATGCTTGAAGCTGCTCTTTGGGGCTGTCGATCTGGGCGATTGGCCGGAGCGCCCGCTCGCTGATCGCCTGCCGGCGGGCCATGTCAGGCATGGACAGTACGTGCTGCTGGATCTCTGGCGCGAGGCGGAGCATGCCCATGACCTGCGTCACCCGGGCCCGGGTGACGCCCTCCCTGCGGGCGATGTCGGCCTGGTTAGCGGCCCCGCCGGATGCGAGGAGGCCCTGCCACTCGATGGCCTTCCGGAGGAGCTCAACCACACGAGGCAGCTTGCTTTCCGCAATTCGTGGTCGACGTGATTGTTGGATTCGGTGTAGCTCAAGCTGGACCGTTCTCCGGGCTTCCACCAGTATCTCAAACCGCCTGCCGATGGTTCGAGCACTGGCACACTGGCGGAGGAGGGTTGGACAGGCAGAAGAGGCCTCTTCTGCCTGTTTTTTTTCGCCTTCCTGCATGTTCCGGCCGCTATCGCAGGCCCGGGCCTCCTGGGCTATGCGGTGGATGATGTCGAAGGGAGGCTT
>Ga0315280_10001540_pt1 | contig 39354 bp, 33 predicted proteins | sample YL17G06_40_MG_FD_203697 | JGI IMG/M metagenome (GOLD analysis project Ga0315280, IMG submission 203697) | Sediment microbial communities from Yellowstone Lake, YNP, Wyoming, USA - YL17G06_40 | ecosystem: Environmental > Aquatic > Freshwater > Lake > Sediment | place: USA: Wyoming | collected... | reverse complement strand
TTAGGGAGGGAGGAGGAAGAAACCTATTCAGGAGGGCAACTAGCCCTAGGAACAAGAAAAAAGCTAGGATCGCTAATGTCGGTACTGGGATTCTAGATAGAAAAGGCGGAGAGAGATTTTTCTTGGATTCACTCTCTATGTAGGCCTTTAAACGCGCAGAGAAATCCGTTTTTCGAAAGACATGGAGCGCTTCCTCTTTCTCTTTTAAGATAAGTTTTTCTATATCATCAAACTTTTCTTCATTTACTTTTCTTTTCATTTTTTCCCTCGTTCATCCATTCAAGCACGGCCTGGCGGGCCCGGCTGAGCCGAGACATGACTGTCCCTTCTTTAATCTCAAGCGTGTGGGCTATCTCCTGATAAGAAAGATTGCCGTATTCTCTCAGGACAAAAACTTCCTTTTGCTTTTTGGGAAGGCGGCTGACCGCTTTTTTTATATTTTGGAGCTGCTCCGTAAAGGAAGCAGAAGTTTCGGGATTATTCCTGTTTCGAGCTTCGGCCATTTCCTCCTCAGCCTCGAAGCGAATAAAGCCTCCTCGGAAAAATCTTTTCTTTTTGTGATCGAGACATGTATTCTTGGCGATCCGGAGAAGCCACTCTTTCGATTGAAAGGGATTCCTCAGGGTGCCGATATTCTGGTAAGCTTTGAGATAGACATCCTGGGTCAGGTCTTCGGCATCGTGCGGGTTTTTGGAGAAGCCGAGACAGATGCGAAAAACATTTTCTTTATAAGTTAGAAGTTCTTCGAAAATCTTTAATTCCTCTTCGGTTCTAACAGAATCTTTCACGGATGTTTTCTTTTATAATTTAAAGACGATTGGCGACCCAAAATATTCCATTCCCTCTATGCCCTCCTTTAATAAAGGGGGGAGAAGGAGGAATTTACTTTTATAGTTTGTGGGTGATAAACCTGTCATGGGCAATACCTGTAGATCAGATACGTGTCCCCGAATTAATTATGCCAGAGCGCTTTTGAGGGGACGAGCTCGCGCTCAAACCCAGGACCTTCCCAGTCCAGCCTCAATCCGTTCAATAGATTGATTTCCGTGTATCCGACCCAAAAAGAATGCTTTCCGGCCTTGAGCGCGATCTGTCCAGCTCTTTCCCGCATCTGATACTTGTGTTCGCCGTTGTTGTCGATGACCTTTTTGTTGCCGATATGAAGTTCAGAAGCGTCGTCAGAAAGAAGATAAAAAGTGTAGATTCCATCCGCTGGTGCCTCTAGGTATCTGGTGAACAGAGCAGCCATGTAGTCCTTGCGTCCGGATGTCGCAAAGACGGTACCGCCGTCCCGCGCCTTTCCTTTGCTCGGATAGTTGATTTGAGAGACGATGTCGGCACACGGGCAACATAAACCCAAGAAGGGAACCAGGCCCAAAGACATCGGAAGGGGCTATTCAGTGTTTTAGTCCAAGGAGAGCCCGAAATTTCATGCCAGGTCTTGCCGTGATCTTCGGAGTGCGCAATATAGCCAAAGTCAGCATCCCCCGAGCGGGGTGTGGCCTGCGAAATAGAGGCGGCCTTTATAGAAAAGAAGGCTCGAAGGCTTATCATTCCTTGTGGTGCGGCCATCTGGCACAAACCGGTTTCTGACATAGTTCGAGGGATTAGACTCAATGAGAAAATAGGGGACTGTTCCCTTGAGCACGCCAACTCCGCAATCTGTGAACGGCGGCACATCCCCTGGACCTTCTCCATCTCCCCATCCAGTGTAAAGATGGCCATCATCCGCCCAAGTGTTCATCCAGAGGTCACCCCAGCTCGGGATGGGATTCATCGGCGGCGTCGCAACTTTGGCCGAGGGGATTGCGGGAGTTGGTGTACCAGGAAGAACAAAGGAGATCTGTTTTTGCTGGGGCAAAGAAGAGTGGGCAAGGATCAACACAGGAATTGAAAAAGCAAAATTTAGCCGACTTTTTCGAGATGGTTTGAGTTTTTGATGCATAATATTTTTATACACCACATTGTGCGCTTTGACTAGGATGTTACCTCTGTTTATGCGATGCCACTGATAAGGAATAGGGTCCTGTCACGGCTCCTCTCCATCCGTCCTCACCTTCGCTCCCGCAAGATATCGCAAAGGGAATGATTCAAGCGCCGTGAGGCTCCGGGCGGGTGGGGAGCCCCTCCGCCGTGCCACCCTCCTTGGATTGTCGCTTCATATCACATAAACAGATGCATCCTTTTGACTATATAAGCGGACATTTTTTTTATATAATGTCTCATTCATATTGCCAGCGTATTATTTGGTGAGAAAATGAAGCAAGAGATCGAAGCCCTGCCGAAAACCTCGGAGCCGATGAAAGCGAATTTCACCGAGCGTTTGGCCTGCCTGGATGCTTTCCGCGGGTTTGACATCCTGCTCATGATCTTCGTGAACTACATCGCAGGCATGAAAGGTATTCCCTTTATCCTCCGGCATGCAAAGGCTGAGATGGACACTTACACCATTACTGATCTTGTCTTCCCGGGCTTTCTTTTCATCGTTGGGGTGGCCATACCTCTTTCCTTGAGCAAGAGGATTCTTGCCGGCGATTCGACTTGGCGAATTTTAAAAAGAATAGCCGTCCGTACGGCTAGCCTTCTCTTTTTGGGCATCATCATGGTCAATGAGGAGCGATTTTCTGCTGCTGACACCGGCCTGAGTAAAGAGCTGTGGTATTTTTTGGCGTACGCGTCGGTCGTTGTGCTTTGGAACATTTACTCCAAAACTACTCATCGCCGGCGGCACCACTTTTACCTTGCCCTCAGGATTGCAGCCGCAGCTCTCCTTGTCTTTCTTGTCGTCATTTTTCGCGGCCGAACTGAAGCTGGAACTCTGACCTGGCTTCAGCCTTTCTGGTGGGGGATCTTGGGCCAGATCGGCTGGGCTTATTTGGTGTGCAGCATTGTTTATCTTCTTTTTCGCGGCAACCGGACTGCTTTGATGGGGACGCTGAGCTTGATGATTGCCTACTACATCGGCAGCAGCCACGGAGCCCTGGATTTTCTGGGACCGATCAGCAACTTCATTTACTCTGGCTTTAAAATCGTCATCCATTGTGCCATTGTTATGGCGGGAGTGCTGGTGGGTACACTGTTTACTGCCGGACGAGACAAAATCAGCCACAAGGCCCGCTCCTTGTTCCTGCTGCTCTTTGGCCTGGGGCTCTATGTTTCCGGGATTCTCCTCAGGCCTCTCCACGGCATCAGCAAGATCAGAGCCACCGATTCTTTCGCTCTGGTCACTTCGGGAGTTTGCTGCCTGGCTTTTATGGCCTTCTATCTTCTGATGGACGTGCTCAAGGTCAGGCGCTGGGCTTCTTTCCTGCAGCCTATCGGAAAAAACCCGCTTCTGGCCTATATCCTCCCCAGCATTGTGGATTACCTTCTGAGCTTTGCTTCATGGCTTTTCCACATTAATGTGTGGCGAGTCTTCTGGCTTTACCTGGAGCATGGCGGTCTAGCTGGAATGCTGAACGCTGCGGTTGTGACCGCGGTCATCTTGCTCATCACTTGGGCAATGACCAGGGCAAGAATTATTTTGAAGCTTTAATCTCTTTCCACTTTTTTTCACCGACACATTCTTTTGCCGACGGACACCAATCCACACAAGATGGGATTCTTTCTCTATAAACAGATTTCTTGCAATTCGGACATTTGACTCTGATCTCATCGGAGAAGATCTCCACGTCGTATCCGCACCGGGGACATTTCACGATCTCGGCTTTGATATTCCGCGAGTCCTGGCCGGGGCATTTGGAAGTCATCTTATTTTATTCTATCGCCTTTGATGTTGATGACGGCCTGATCGAAGGGGATATTCTTTCCTGATTTGGCGATGGCGGACTTGATTAGGCCCACCAGTCCAAAACAGCAGGGCACTTCCATATGGGCATATGTGACCGATTTTATATCTTTGTTCTTTATGATCTGTGAGAGTTTTTCTTGATAGATTTCGATATCATCTAATTTGGGACAACCCACGAGCAGAGTCTTGCCTTTGAGGAAATCTTCATGGAAATTGGCATAGGCAAAAGGCACACAGTCAGCGGCAATGAGTAGGTCAGCGTTGTCGAGATAGGGGGCGATGGTAGGGACGAGCATAATCTGCACCGGCCACTGCCTCAACTCTGATTCGGCCCTCATGGCTGCAGGTCTCTTTTTTGGAGAAGCTGTCTCTTCTCTGAAATCCATCACACTTGAACCAGGGCAGGCATTGGGACGGACATGCCGATGGGCTTTTTGTTTTTTTTCTTCCTCAAGCGGGACTTTGATATTTTTTGATTTCAGGAAATCGATAGCTTGGGCAAGATATTCATCCTGCCCATGGTCTTTGAGATGTTCGAGGTGCGCCTTGATGACATTCCGGCCCTGCTTCACGATATTTTCCATAACTTTTCTCTCATCATATTCTTCAGCTTCCCGCTCTTCGATGGTGATCGCGCCCTGGGGGCAGTGCCCGATGCAGGCACCCAAGCCGTCGCAAAAAAGATCGCTGATGAGCCTGGCCTTATCGTCGATGATCTGGATGGCGCCTTCAGGGCAGTTGGGAAGGCACAACCTACAGCCGTTGCAGAGTTCTTCATCAATCTTTATGATTTTCCTTTTAGCCATAACTTGCCTCCGTCATTTAACAAGGATTGAATGGTGATCGATTTCAATTCAGAGATGACCAATCGCTCGATTGAATTGATTTTGGGCCTCAAGGGGCAGGTCGCCCTGTCCGGGCAGATATTCTTCTTGAAAAGGCATTCGTTCAGCTGGAAGGGACCTTGAAAGATTTCGATGAGAAAGGAGAGGAAGATCTTTTGCGGGGGGAGGGAAAGCTCGAACCCGCCGCCCTGGCCCTTGCGGGATTTCAAAACCTCTCGCTTATTCAAGACCTGCAGGATTTTTCTCAAAAAGGGACGGGGAATTCTCAAGGCTTGGACCAAATCCGTTACCGAAACGACTTTCCTTTTGCTTTTGGCAAAAAAGAGAAGGGCTTTCACCGCATAATCAGTATCTCGAGTGATGAGTTTCATCGGTCCTGTCTCTAATTAGAAAACCATGAGTAATTCTCCCTCAATTCCCCCTTTTAAAAGGGGAGATAGGAAGATAAGTTTTCATCAAGAATAGATAATGATACTATATTAGTATCATTTGTCAAGAAAAAAATAAAAGGGTAAACCTTCAATGGTCGCTACGACCGTCTCCTGATCTCTTCGGCGCAGCCCACCCAAAATGGAGGAGGATCAATTAGTTTAGTTTAGGGACAGTTTGAGAATTGTCCTCTTTTTCTTTGACTTCCGTTTCCACAGTGAAAAATCTAAAATCTCTGTAAACGACTTTTGTCTCAGACCTAAGAAATTTTTCTCCCTTGGCATTGATATAGGATTCTTCGATCCGAAACCGGCTGGGGAACAGAATGCCATTTTTCTCCAGGTTGAATTCTGAAGTTAGAGTAACATGGGGATTGGCGTTGTAGATTTCAGCTCTTTTTTCGATAATTTCAAAATTTTCGATTCCTTTTTGGTCCCACTCGATTTTAAGGATGCTTCCATCGCTTTCTTTGACCCAGACTTTGCCAAAGAGATGTTCGGATTTGAAGGTTGGCTTGGGAAGTGCTTCTAAAACAACCGCTTTTTCGCCATCGCACTCTTCCTCACCGAGGATTCGATAATCATGATGAAGCTGATTCTTTTCGCTGAGGATAGCCTTCGGCTCCAGGAGAATTTCCTTATAGAAAAAATTCGTTGTTTTTAGGCTTGCATTTTTTTTGTGCTTTTTCTTTCCATTTTCCTCGAGGAGAGTCCTCCTCTCTTTTGATTTTTTGCCTTTGCGGATGAACTGATAGTCGTAGAGAAGGTAATTTTCAACAATTTTTTTGCCCGTTCGCGCTCTGCTCAAGATCCAGGAAGCACTCTGCCTTGAACTTGCGCCAGCGAGAGTTTCCAAAATTGCATCTTTAGATAGATCCGTGGTCTCTCGAATGTCCTCCAGGCAAACAAAATCAAACGCACTATTCTCTAATTTGTGACAGTAAGTTGCAGCCGTCCTTAGAATCTTGGCTAATTTCTCTTTCTCTGCTTCAGTTGCATTGACCTGGGCAGTGATATTTTGAATATAGAAAAATAGGAAGGGGAGGAGGGTTAGCGTTTTTCTATTTCTAGTTCTTTGCGTTTTCTCAACCATTTTATCATTTGATCGAGCAACACTTTTATCTCATCACGATGATGGGCGCAAATATCATAGAGTTCCTCAGCACTTATTTCATTTTTTCATGCTCATTACCCATGTCAATCATTTCCCTTCTCAAAAGTATTCCAATTGCTTATCTCTTTAGCGCACTCAGCCTCGTGCTTGCATCTACGAGTTCAGGAAGGCCGGGCTCGGCCTCTTTCCAGAGGCTGAGGAATTTCTGGTAATTTTCGATGGCGCGAGCTTTTTCGCCTTTCTGCTCATAGATTTTGCCTATCATATAAAAGCTCTTAGCGTAAACATCCCCATTTTCGAGTCGGCCGGTCGTCAAGGCAGCAATTCTGTTGTATGTTTCTGCCGCTTTATCTGGGTTACCAGCTTGGTAATGAGCCAGAGCCAGAGAATCCAGAAAATTGGCATTCTTGTTCAAAGGGCCGTAGGATTCCAGGGCTAAGGCGCTATCAAAATATTTCATAGCTTGAGGATATTTTTTTCTTTCAAGCTCTAGGAGACCCATCAATTGGTCGTGGTATCTGATCGCTTTCTTGTATAACCCTGTCTCGATCATTTTTTTAAGTTCATCGGCTGTTTTTTGAGCTCTATCCATCGATTTCATCCCGATGAGGACGCATGTTTTTAGATATAAAGCTCGTCTTTGGCCTTCCAAATATTCCGCTTTTTCTCCGCTTTCCCAAGCAATTTGACAGTATTTCAAAGCTTCTTCGAAGGCTCTTGATTTGAGACAGAGATAAGCCAACCCGTTGGAAAACAGCGATTTCCATATATTTTGGCCGACCATTTCGGCCAGGCCAACTCCCTGCTTCCAGACGTTTTTGGCCTTCTCATATTTTCCCTGTAATAGCCACAAATTTCCCAGACGACTTAACCCCCATCCATGGGCCACTGGCTCCCTGGCCTCAAGAAGCTTCTGGTATTCTGCTTCTGCCTTCGCCAGGTCTCCTTTGTAGACGTAAATATCTCCTTTGTCTATCAAGTTCTGATAGTCATTGGGGTCGAGAAGAAAGGCCCTGTCTATTTCCGCCATGGCTTGGTCAAGCTCTCCTTTTTCGATGTGGATATACGCAAAGGCCTGGCGGATCGGGGCCGCATCTCGAAAATTCTGGATATAGTCCTCGAGGACTTTCCCTGCTTTATCGTAAAGTTCCTTCGCCCTGTAAACCTCGGCAAGCTGAGTATAGGTCGGAATAAACTGTGTTTTATTCCTGACACCCATTTCATAATATTCAATAGCCTTATCCCATTCCTCCAATTGATAGTATAAAAGGCCCAAATTTTGGCTGGCCAGGGTATTTTCCGGATAGAGTTCCAGCAGCTTATAGAATGCCTCGATAGCTTGGGCACGCGTTTTTTCCGAATCAGAATAGAAATCTCCTTGAATTTGATGTCGCTCTGCATCTGAGAGCCGGTCAGATAGCTCCAGCGCTTTTTCTATGTATTTTTTCCTTTCTGAAAAAAGGCCAAGATTGTTATAGCTCATCGCCATGGATCGATAAGCCATGGCAAATTCAGGGTCGACGGCGATCGCTTTTTCCATGAGTTCGATGCTCCGGCGGTAATCTCCACTGTGGTGGTATTTTCTTCCTTCGCTGTAATACTCGTAGGCCTCAGGAGAGCTGGTCGTGATTTTTCCGATTTCTTTGTCGATGTCGGAAGCGATTTGCGTCTTGGAAATCTTAAAGTCTGTTTTGATTTTCTGCGTGAGCTCATCCACCATGCCGAAAATGCTTGCTTCGCCTTTGCCTGCGACGGATTCTGATCCAATAAGCTCCCCGCTGCGCGCCTCCTGAAGCGTAACGTTGACTCTGAATTCATCGCCTGCCTTTGCATATGCTCCCTGCAAGACATGATTGACTCCGCCCAAGGTGGCGACTTCCTTTAAGACATCTGACGAATATGCCTGTGCATCAAGCTGATTCAACTGGCCGAGGATATTAACGAGCTTGTCCTCACCCAAAATCCTGATATATTTCGACTGGGTGAGGTCGGCAATCAGAAGGTTGGCGAGCATTGTCCGCCAGTGATCAAGGTTCTTGTCGCCCGTATTATTTTTGAAATACATGATGGCCAGCGAAGGCTTATCTGAGGGGGGTGACACTATTTTCTTGTGAGGAAGAAACCGCCATAAAGCGATAGCGCCCACGACGACCACGATAACGACAAGCGCTGGAACCCAGAGCTTCTTCAAGCTGAACTTGACGGTGATCTCCCTAGAAGTGATGGCCCTTCGGCTGGGAATAATCCTCTGAGTCGTGGGAATCCCCTGCTCAATCTTCTCCAGTTCGGAGCGGAGTTCCGCAACACTCTGGTACCTCTTCTCCTTGTCTTTCTCCAGGCAGCGAAGGACAAAACGGCCGAGGTCTTCTGAAATCTGCGCGTTATGCTCCCGCGGCGACTTGGGCAGCTCGCTTTTGTGCTTGACGGCGACGGTGAGAGGCGTATCCCCTTCAAACGGCACGCGTCCAGTTAGCATTTCATAGAGAATGATGCCCAGCGAATAGATATCCGAGCGCTGATCGACCTCTTTCCCTTCGACCTGCTCGGGGCTCATGTATTCGGGCGTCCCGATTATCACCCCAGCGCCCGTGATTCCTCTCACCCGCAATGACCGGGCGATCCCGAAATCCATGATGCGAACGGTTCCCTCTTTGTCGATCATGATATTCGACGGCTTCAGATCCCGATGCACCACGCCCAACCGGTGAGCCTCAGCTAGTCCGTCACAGACCTGTTTGGCAATGTTGATGGCCGTTCCCACGCTCAATTGTCCTGACATCCGGATCATGCTCTTCAGGTCTTCGCCGGCCACATATTCCATGGTGATAAAATAGGAACCCGCCTCTTTTCCCAGGTCGTACATCCGGCAGACATTTTTATGGGCGATGTCGCGGGCGGTCTTCAGCTCATTCCTGAACCTCTCGATGGTCTCGATATCCGTCGAAATCTCGGGCTTGATGAGCTTTAAAGCGACCTTGGCATTGACTTCTTGGTCGAGTACCTTATAAACCTTGCCCATCCCCCCTTTTCCCAGCTCTTCAATGACCTGGTATCTACCGGCGAAGATAGACCCCGTGGTCAATTCCTTAATGGGAGTTTGGAGGGTCTCAGTTGGCGAAAGAGGATAGCCTGTCGAAGGCAAGAGCTGAGTTCCGCATTCAGCGCAGAAACGGGATGTGTCAGGATTGGGCGAATGACATTTCGGACACTTGACCGCCACAGCTTACCCTTTCATCTCGATTGAGTAAAGATTAGCAGGGAATAAAAAATTAGTCAACTGAGTGTTGGCTCTATAACGAAAAGTGTGGCTATTGTTTTAGGCCAAGATAATAATCACCCAGTTGGTGGCCAGGCCGGTCCTTGTATGTTCTTGACCAAGCCGACCCGCCCCCCTGGGTCTTCGAGCACACAGGGATCGGCCTGGCCCCATCTATTATCGGAATTTTGTGCTCTTTTTTGCTTTACCCCGCTTTTCGTCATAGAGCCCTGAGTATTTAGATTTGGGGGATCTCTGGCATTCTATCGGCCACATGTCTTCCAGGCGAGGAGTTTAGACTTCTAGCTTAAAAGAATTTTGCCGTCGCGGAGTTCGATTACCCGGTGGGCCATCCGCGCCAGGTTAGGGTTGTGAGTGACGAGCACCACAGTCAGCCCTTCCTTTTGATTTAATTCTTTGAGGATTTCCCCGATCTCCTCGCTGCGCTTGACATCCAGATTTCCGGTGGGTTCATCCGCCAACAGGATTCTGGGTTTGTTCACGAGCGCCCGCGCGATCGCCACCCGCTGCATCTCGCCTCCCGAAATCTGTCCGGGAAGATGGTTTTTACGGTGGTCGATTCCCATGAGCTTTAGCACTTTGTCAATGTCTTCTGAAGCGCCAGGTTTTTTATAAAAAGTAAACGGAAGAACCACATTTTCAAGAACTGTCAACGTGGGAATAAGGTAGAATTTCTGAAAGATATAGCCAAAAAGCTCTCTCCGGATTCTGGTTAACTCCGCTTCAGAAAGAGTCTTTCCTTGGTCAAAAATCTTGCGGCCGGCAACCTCTAGTTTTCCAGAAGTTGGGTTGTCCAGGCAACCGAGGATATTGATCAGGGTTGTCTTTCCCGAGCCGGATGGGCCGACAAAAGAGACAAATCTGCCTTCTTCAATCGAGAGTGAGACGCCGTTTACAGCGAAGATCTGCTCGCTGCCTCGGTGATAGACTTTTGTCAAAGTTTGGGCTGTTATCGCCAAATGATTTTTATTGTTCATTACTCCACCTCGCTCCGGATAGATTCCAGGGGCCGCACCTTGCCTGCTTTCCAGGAAGGATAGATGCCGCTCACGAGTCCGATCAAGCTCACAAGACCCAGCGTGAACAGCACCAGCGGATAATCAATCTTGACCAAACTGCCGCTCGGTGCATAAGGGAGAAGCTTGCGGATTAAAAACTCGGTCAGCTTGGCTGTGGCCAGAGCCAGAGCAGTCCCAACGATCCCCCCCGCCAAGCAAAGAATTAATGACTCGAGCCAGATCAATTTGAAAATATCTTTGCCCATGGCCCCGATGGCTTTGAGGATGCCAAGTTCCTGGCGGCGCTCCATGATGGACATGAGAATAGTGTTGACGACTCCCATCATGGCGATGAGGATGGCGATCAGGGCGATGGAGAAGACCATGACTTTGGCTGTCGAAACCAAGGTCATGATGGTGTTTTTAACTTGGGTTAGGCTGACCACCTGGACATCAGGAAGGTTGTACAGACGTTCTTCGAACTTGTTGATGTCAGCGTCTTTCTTGACTTTTATCCCGATTCCAGTGAGCTCATCTTTGATGCCGAATATTCTCTGGACGGTGTTGAGTGGCAGGAAAATTGTCCCGTCGTCCTGAGTTCCGGTTCGCGCCAGAATTCCGACAACTTTTATCTCGACATTTTTCTCAGGGATGAGAAGCAAATCTTCCACCTCCCGCTGCTCGAGCTCCGCTGCCTCATAGCCCATCACGGCTTCATTAGCATTGAGGCCAATAAACCACCCACCCTGTTTGAACTTGAGGGAGCCTTTCATCTTGGGAAATGTGGCCGGGTCAACTCCCAGATAGGCTGTTATTCCGCCATTTTCCCCCTTATTGGGGTCAAACACAGCCTGCATCAGCATGGGCGTCACTTTTTCGACCTCAGGTTCCTTGGAAACTTGGTCAGCAATCTCCTGTTTCATATAGCGTAGGCCTGTGCCGCCTTTGAGCATTAGGGTCGCCGCCTCATAAGGGCAGCCTTTGGCTGTGACGAGCATCTGGAAGCCCAAGTTATCGATATCTTTGTTGAGGGACGACTCGTAGCCTTTGTTGAAGCCGAAAAGGCTGGCCAAAACCCAGGCAGCAAGAGCGATTCCAAATATAGTCAAAGCGCTCCGCGTTTTTTTGCGCAGCAGGTTCTTTGTTGCGACTTGAAAGATATTGATCATTTTGATTCTCCTTACAAAGCATTTACTGATCTGTAGTGATGTAGCTACCATCAAAGTTGGGTGGCATGGCGGAGGGGCTCCCCGCCCGCCCGCAGCGGCAGGGTTCCACTGGGGGATGGGTGACGCGAGGACGGACGGGGAGGAGCCGTGACAGGACCCTATTCCTGATCATGGCAACCACAGAAAAGAAATGCTTACCTCTCATCAAGAAAGCCTGAAATATTTTAAGTATTTATTGCCTAACAAAAATTCATCCACCAGGATCAGATTCTTTTTGGTAGCACGGAGAGCTGCCTTGAAATCAGCCTCGGATTCTGGGGCGGGGTTCTTGATCTGGTTGACTTTGCCTGGCGGTGTCTCCAGGCCTGTGGCGACGTCATAGTTATAGAAATCTTTTAGGTTCAGGCCGATGAACTGCTGGCCGAACTTGGGATTTCGGAAGAGCCCTGCGTTCTGGGAGGTCATTTTTTGAAAATAGAAACCTCTGATGTTTCCTTCTAGATCCAAAGCTAAAAAAACTTGAATCCCGCCGTACTGACCTTTTTGATTGACGCCATGGATGTAACCGATGAGGTCTTTGCCTTGGTAGATCTGGTACATGGTGTAAGGCACATCGATTGTTTCATACAGCCCTTTGAATTTATCGCCGAGGCGCCGCTCTATTTCCTGCAGCAGCGCGTCGCCGCCTTTTTTGCTGATAGAAACGTAGATTGTTTTGTAGCCTGTTGAATCCGGAAACAGGCGTTTCACATCCCGGTCCGGGTCGTTAAGATCACAGCCGACTGCAGCATAGAGCCAGACCGCGGCAAGAACCAGAAAAAACCCCGTTATAAAGATGATAATGATGTATCTGGTCTTCATTTCACATATTGTAGCGGTCGGATTAATCCGACTCCCCTCTCCCTTTCCCTCCCCCTCTGGAGGGGGAGGGGAGGGTGCAGGTGCGATAAATCGCACCGCTACGCTCGTTTATAATAGTAAACTTGAAAAATAATTCTGTGATCATTCGTGCCGTGGACATACTGATACATGGAGCGGAGGGCAATGTCTGCGCTGAGCTGATAGGTAATTCCGCCGGAAAGTTGGCAATCTGAGGATTTTCCCACTTTCCAATAGAAAGGCTGGGCTTCGATTTTCAGCCGATTTTCTGCCAGAAAATTCATTCCCAGACGCCAGAAGAGGGCGTAGGCATTTCTCTCCATTTTTCTGCCAGCCATAACTTCAACCCTATTTTCGAAATTGTTCCAAAGATAAGTCCAGTCTGCGCCCATAAATTGGAAAGATATTGGATCTTGTGACATCAGATGATAACCCATGGTCTCTAGTGGTTTTCCATAGGCCAGGGAAAGCCCAAGACTATAATTATCTCTGTTTAAAACTCCCTTTGAGACCCGGACAGCTCCGAGATAATTCCCTTTGCAATAGAGCGGCATGCCGGAGCCGGTGGTGAAAGAGACAGCTAGATTTCCCCAATCCAGGTCTTTCGAAAACCCGAGACCCCAGTCTCGGTCAAATCCGAAACCTTTCATGGCCAGAGTTGGAAGGAGCAGGCTGTGGCTGTCGAGCGTGGAAGAGAGTCCTAAAGCGGGGCGGTTATGCCCTATCCAGAAGTCAGAAAAACCTGCTTTGTATTTGAAGTAGCCGTTATAAACCTGGAATTCAAATTTCTTGCTCCCTTCGCAGTTATAGGCCAAGCGAACCTGGAGAGCAAAGGCTCCGTAATCGCGAGTTTCGCCGGATATCTGCTGGATATAGTCAAAACCCAGGCTCGGCTTTTGCATGGCATCTTCCTGGGAAAGCGAGTAGAGAATCCCTTTTTTCAGGGCACTAGAATAACCGGCCACTCCTTGTGCTTCTAAATAAAATAAATAGCTTTTGGCCAATGCAAAACTCGACAGCAGCAGGAAAAAAGATCCGGCGAGCCAAAGCCTCTTAAACATTGAATTTAAAACTTCCCCTATAAATCACCTTTTTGTCCTTGGTAAAAGTAAGCCTTACTTCCCATTCTCCGGGCATGACGATGTTGACGGGTAGAAGGTAATCTCCCTTTTTATTCAGCTTGAAGAGAACTTCCCCCGAGTCATGAGCTCCGCCCATTGAGGGCATGCCTGAGTTGCCTGCGATTTCGAGGTTGGTGAATCTATCACCTCCTTTGTCAAAGAGTTGAATTTTGAGGATGGCCGTCCCCAGTTTCGGTTTTTCAACGAACTTATAGGTGAAATAGTATTTCTCCCCAATCCAGCACTTTTTCCCGGAACCGGGCAGCACCTTGTAAACCGGCTCCTGTTTATAGGTTTGATTCAGCAAGAGGCCGGAAAGAGGGAAGAGAATTAGAATCAGCCAAACCAGCCAAATTTTTGTCTTGGACATTCAAATTCTCCTTAATATCCATAATATTAAGAAAACGGGTGCGAAGAGCAAGCTGGATTTCATTTTAATCTCTACTAATAATATAAGTTTACTATAATTTAAGACAATTAGCAACGGGCCGAAGTAAACCGGATAGAAAATTAAGGTGAGCCCTGGACGGTCCCTGTGTGTTCGAAGACCTAGGGGGGTGGGTGGGCTTGGTCAAGAACACACAGGGACCGTCCAGGCCAACCATCGAGTGATGCTTGTGCTCATCCATCTTGTACCCATGAATAAGGTTAGGGGAATTTTTTAGTTCTATTGGCAATTTTGGATTCCCGATAGCGCTTTACTTCTTTGGACGCATCCGTTATCATTATAAAAGAAACGGAGTTTTCATGATTCAATCCACAACTATCATCTGTGTCCGCCACAAAGGCCAGATTGCCATGGCCGGCGATGGCCAGGTCACAATGGGCCAGACCATTTTGAAGCAAACGGCCCAAAAAATCAGGCGCCTTTACAAGGGTAATATCTTAGCCGGGTTCGCTGGGGCCACTTCAGACGCTTTTGCTCTTTTTTCAAGGTTTGAGGCGAAACTTGAAGAGTACCGCGGGAATCTTTCGCGCGCTGCCATCGAGCTTGCCAAGGACTGGCGGCTGGACAGAGCCCTGCGCCGGCTGGAAGCCCTGATGATTGTCGCTGACAAGGACAGCTCATTTCTGATTTCTGGCACCGGCGATGTGGTCGAACCGGACGACGGGATTATTGCCATCGGCTCTGGGGGCTCTTTTGCTCTGGCTGCAGCCCGGGCTCTCATCAAGCACACGAATCTCTCAGCGAAGGAAGTAGTCCTGGAAGCCATGAAAATCAGTTCAGAGATTTGCGTTTACACCAATAACCAGATCACAGTCGAGGAGCTTTAAATGTCAATCATTCTTCCCCAGAAGATAGAAAATTCCCAGGAATTCTCCAAAGACACCGAGCTTACTCCCCAGGAGATTGTGGCCGAGCTGGATAAATATATCATTGGCCAGAAAGCGGCTAAAAAGGCCGTGGCTATAGCTTTGCGGAACCGTTTCCGAAGGCGAAAGCTCCCCCCGGAGCTGGCGGATGAAATTGCGCCCAAGAATATTTTAATGATCGGACCCACGGGTGTGGGGAAGACGGAAATTTCGCGCAGGCTGGCTAAGCTGACATTTTCTCCTTTCCTCAAAATCGAGGCCAGCAAGTTTACAGAAATCGGCTATGTCGGCCGCGATGTTGAATCCATGATCAGGGACCTGGTGCGGATTGCAGTGGATGTGGTCAAAGCCGAGAAAATAGAGGAAATCAGGGAAAAAGCCATCCGGAACGTTGAGGAAAAACTGTTGGACCTTCTCCTCCCGCCGCTCCGGAAAAGAGAAAATTCCCTTGCTGAGATTGACTACCAGAGGTTCCAGGAGACAAGGGAGAAGTTGCGCAATCAGCTCAGAGACAGCTACTTGGAAGAGCGGATGGTCGAGATTGAAGTCAAGGAAAAAGTGTCCCCGCCCATGGACATTTTTGCCAACAGCGGCATGGAAGAAATCGGCATCCATATCCAGGAAATCATACCCGGTTTTTTAGGCGGAAAATCCAAGAGGCGGAAGATGAAGCTCAGAGAGGCCAGGGAGTACCTAATGGAGGACGAAGAGAAGCGGCTGATCGACATGGACCAGGTCGCCCGTCTGGCCGTGGAAAGAGTCGAAACTTCCGGGATTATTTTCCTGGATGAAGTCGACAAAATTGCAGGCCGCGAATCTGGTCACGGCCCAGAGGTTAGCCGCGAAGGAGTTCAGCGGGATTTACTTCCTATCATCGAAGGAACCACCGTCAATACGCGTTATGGGTTAGTGCGGACAGATCATATTCTTTTTATAGGGGCAGGGGCCTTCCACGTTTCTAAGCCTTCTGACTTGATTCCAGAACTCCAGGGCCGTTTTCCGATCCGGGTGGAGCTCACTTCTCTCAACAAGGAAGATTTTGTCCGAATCTTAACCGAGCCTGAAAATGCCCTCATCAAGCAGTACAGAGCCCTCCTCGAGACAGAAGGAGTTAGCGTGGAATTCACAGAGGACGCGATTGATGAAATTGCTGAAATCGCTGAAAAGGTGAATCAAGATTCTGAGAATATCGGAGCGCGCCGGCTTCACACGGTCATGGAGAAAGTCATGGAAGAGATTTCCTTTGAGGCTCCGAACATCAAGAAGAAAAATATTCTGATTGACCGCGAATATGTCCAAAAACAGCTGAAGGATATCATCGAAAACCAGGATTTGAGGCGCTTCATTCTTTAATGAAGAAAATTTTTCCCTTTGTCGTTTCTTCATTAGTCTTGCTGTTTTTTTCTTTCTGCGGGAAAAAGGGGCCCATCCAGGCTCCCCTGGTTAAGTTGCCTCAAAAAATTGAAAATTTGAACGCTGTCCAGCGGGGTGACAAAGTCGTCCTTGTCTGGGCAAACCCGACAACATATTCTGACGGAAGCTCCATAACTGGGACATTTGAGGTTGAACTTTGGCTCGTTGCAGAAGAGAAAGCGCCGGAGCAAAAGCCAACCGAAGTTAAGCCAACAGAGGAGAAACCACCCGAACAAAAACCAGAAGAAAAGCCGCTCGAGCAGAAACCGGCAGAAGAGAAAGCTGCCCAGGAGAAACCTGAAGAGGAAAAGCAGGCAGGAGAGAAAACAGGAGAACAAAAGCCGGCCGAAGCAAATGTCACTCAAGAAAAGCCCCCTGAGCAAAAGCCTGCGGAGACAAAACCTTATGAGATGAGCCTCCTTGACTTTAAATCGAAGGCAAAACTTGAAACAGTCCTCATGCAGGAAGTCTCTCCTTTAAACGAGAAAGCAAAGAAAGAACAGGGAGAGTCCAAAGAAAAGGCAGCTGAAAGCCAGTATATTTACAAAATCAACGGAGAAAATATCGTTGCGAAAATTTTGACTTTTGCCGTGAGAGTCAAAGACGGGAAAAAATATTCTGATTATTCCAAATTAGTATCTATCATACCTCAGATTCTCCCTCTGCCTCCCCAAAATGTGAGCTTAAAGCTTTTTGAGGACCGGGTTGAAATTCAATGGGAACCACCCAAGCAAAATATCGACCAATCCACACCGCCAAAAGTTGGAGGGTACAATATCTACAGGGCTGAGGGGAAAGAGCCTGCTAAAATGCTCAATTCCATTCTGATCAAGGAGGCTAAATTTGACGACCGGGAATTTCTGTTTGAAAAACAATACAAGTATTTTGTCCGGGCTTCAGCCACAGAGACTTCGCCTTACTTTGAAAGCGAAGATTCGGAGGCCAAAGAGATCTTACCTAAAGACACATTTCCTCCGGCCGCACCCTCAAACTTGATGATCATTTCTGGAGATACTTATATCAGCTTGAGCTGGGAAGCCAACCGTGAAAAGGACTTCGCAGGTTACAAAGTCTGGCGAAAAGGGGAGGGAGAGGCAGACTTTGTTTTATTAATCCCTGACCTGGTCGCCGAGACCAGTTTTAAAGATTCGGCAGTTGAAAAGAACAAGAGATATTATTATGCTATTACTGCTGTAGACCGAAACGGAAACGAGAGTCAAAAGTCTGCGAGTGTTTCTGAAATCAGCAAGGATAAATTTTGATGAAGATTTATCGCTTTGAATTCAAGAATGAAGTTTTGTCTGGAATCCTCAAGGAAGAAAACCTTTTCCCCGTGAGGGGGTCAGTCTATGAAGAGTTTGAAGTGGAAAAGGAGGGAATCCCTATCAGCCGGGTGACGCTCCTTCCGCCCTGTGAGCCTTCTAAGATTGTAGCCGTTGGTCTCAATTATAGAGACCATGCTCTGGAGAGAGGAAAAAATTTGCCTGGAGAGCCTCTGATTTTCCTCAAGCCTCCTTCGGCAATCGTCGGCCCGGATGATATTATCATCTTTCCCAAAATGGCCAAGCGGGTGGACTATGAAGGAGAGCTGGCCCTTGTTATCAAGAAAAAGGCCAGCCTTCTGGACGACGGAGCTGACCCAGAGGAATATATCCTGGGCTACACTTGCTTCAACGACGTGACGGCGCGCGACCTCCAGGAAAAAGATGGACAATTCACCCGGGCCAAGTCCTTTGATACTTTTGCGGCCGTGGGGCCCTGCATAGCCACAGACATCGACCCTTCCCAGCTGAGACTCAAGACTTTTTTGAACGGGAAATTGAAGCAGTCCGGCAGCACGAGAAATTTAATTTTTTCAATTCCTTTCTTGGTTAAATTTATTTCCAGAATCATGACCCTGATGCCGGGAGATCTCATCACCACCGGCACCCCCGCTGGAATTGGACCCATGTCACCCGGAGACAGGGTCGATGTCCAGATTGAAGGGATAGGCATCCTTTCGAACACGGTGATGAAAATCAAACACTAAGGAGGGATGAATGAAATTTTTCCTGGATACAGCTAACTTAGATGAGATCAGAGAAGTGACCAGTTGGGGAATTTTAGATGGGGTTACTACTAATCCCTCTCTTGTCTCGAAAGAAAACATGAAGTTTGAGGACCTTATCAAAGAAATCTGCAGGATCGTCCCTGGGCCCGTGAGCGTGGAGTGTGTGTCCCCAGAGGCGAAGGAAATGGTCAAAGAATCCAGGGGATTAACAAAGCTTGCGCCCAATGTGGTGATCAAAATCCCAATTTGTATCGAGGGTCTCAAAGCCACCAAAATCCTTTCGCAAGAGGGAATCAAGGTCAACACCACTTTGATTTTTTCCCCCAACCAGGCTCTGCTCGCAGCGAAGGCGGGGGCGAGGTACGTTAGCCCCTTCATCGGCCGCCTGGATGACATCTCCCACGAGGGGATGGACCTTGTAGACCAAATCCTGATCATGTATGAAAATTATGGGTTTGAAACCGAAGTGATTGTGGCCAGCATCCGGCATCCCCGCCATGTGGTCGAAGCGGCTCTCATCGGCGCTCAGATCGCGACGATTCCTTACTCTGTTATGGAGAAGATGATGAAGCATCCCTTGACTGATATCGGCATAGCTAAGTTCTTAAAAGATTGGGGCAAGGTCAAACGCTAAAAATTTATTAAAGACAATGACCATCGAAAAAAAATTTGAGACTTTAAAGGCAAAAATAAAATCGGCTGAGGAAGGCGGCGGCGAAGAACGGGTTGAAAAGCAACACCAGGCTGGCAAGCTCACTGCTCGAGAAAGGATCAATCTTCTCCTGGACGAAGGCACTTTCCAGGAAATGGATAAACTGGTCGTCCACGATTGCACCGATTTTGGGATGGAGAAAAAGAGGATCTACGGCGATGGGGTTGTCTCCGGATATGGCCGGATTAAGGGACGCACGGTCTTTATTTTCGCCCAGGATTTCACTGTCTTTGGCGGCTCATTGAGCGCCACCAATGCGGCTAAAATTGTCAAGATCATGGACTTGGCCATGAAAGTCGGCGCACCGGTCGTCGGCCTGAACGATTCAGGCGGCGCCCGGATTCAGGAGGGAGTAGCGAGCCTGGCTGGATATGCAGACATCTTTTTAAGGAATGTTCTGGCGTCTGGTGTTATCCCCCAGATTTCAGCTATCCTCGGGCCGTGTGCAGGAGGAGCGGTCTATTCTCCGGCGATTACAGATTTTATCATCATGACCAAAGAAATCAGCAATATGTTCATCACCGGGCCTGACGTGATCAAGGCTGTGACGCACGAAGAAGTGAGCATGGAGGAATTGGGAGGAGCAGAGGCTCATAGCACCTTCAGCGGAGTTGCCCACTTTGCTGCTGAGAATGAGGAGCATGCCCTGGCATTGATCCGGGAACTCCTGTCCTTCATCCCCAATAATAACTTGGAGGACCCGCCCGAGAGCGAAACATCCGACCCTGCAGACCGGACGAATGAGGAGCTCAACTTTATGATTCCTGATGACCCGAATCAGCCCTACGACATCCGGAAGGTCATTAAGGAAGTTGTGGATGATAATTATTTCTTTGAAATTCAAGCCGAATATGCCAAAAATATTGTGGTTGGCTTTGGTCGCCTGGGAGGAAAATCGGTGGGCCTTGTCGCCAACCAGCCCGACCATTTAGCTGGAGCTCTGGACATTAACGCCTCGGACAAAGGCGCCCGTTTTGTCCGCTTCTGTGATGCTTTCAATATTCCTTTGATCACTTTTGAGGATGTGCCCGGGTTTTTGCCCGGTGTAGCTCAAGAACATGGAGGGATCATCCGCCATGGCGCTAAGCTCCTTTATGCTTTTGCGGAAGCCACTGTCCCCAAGGTTACAGTAATCACTCGAAAGGCTTATGGCGGAGCTTATTGTGTTATGGCTTCCAAACATATTCGGGCCGACATCAACTATGCCTATCCGACGGCTGAGATTGCCGTCATGGGGCCTGAAGGAGCGGTGAATATTGTTTACAAGCGGGAGTTGGAATCTGCTGCAGAATCCGACAAAGTCAGGGAGGGAAAAATTGCTGAATTTCGGGAGAAATTTGCCAATCCCTACATCGCCTGTGAAAAGGGTTATTTGGATGAAGTCATTGAGCCGCGCCTGACAAGGCCTAAGCTCATTCGCGCGCTCGAGATGCTTGAGAATAAGCGGGATAAAAATCCACCACGGAAACACGGGAATATTCCTTTGTAATTAAAATTAAATTGGAGCGGTCGGATTTATCCGACTACCCTCTGCTTTTCCTCTCCTTCAGGGGGAGGGGAGGGCGGAGGTGCGATGAATCGCACCGCTACATCAAGACGAATATCATTATAAGTAGTGAGGCGTCCGTCGCAAAAAGGAAGATGAAAAGGCTTTTTAATAAAATACTGATCGCAAACCGCGGTGAGATCGCTGCCAGGGTCATCCGCACCTGCCGGGAAATGGGCATTATTCCGGTCGCGGTCTATTCAGAGGTTGACAGGACTGCGCTCCATGTGCGCCTGGCAGAAGAAGCTTACTATATCGGTGAGGCAAGGCCATCGGCCAGCTATCTCAATATCGAGAAAATAATTGAGGCCGCAAAAAAATGTAAGGCCGAAGCCTTGCATCCCGGGTATGGGTTCCTGGCGGAAAATTCTCAGCTTGTTAAAAGATGTGAAGAAGAGGGAATTGTCTTCATTGGCCCGCCTTCTGAGCCGATGGAGATTATGGGGAAAAAAACGACCTCCCGCAGGGCTATGACCAAAGCTGGAGTTCCGATTATTCCCGGGACTCTGGAGTCGATAAAAGACGAAAAAGAGCTTGAGGAGAAAGCTCAGGAAATCGGCTACCCTCTCCTGCTCAAATCCTCAGCCGGCGGAGGGGGCAAGGGGTTGAGGCTGGTGAAGTCCAAAGAAGAACTTATCTCCTCTTTCCATTTAGCCCAGTCTGAGGCTCTCTCGAGCTTTGATGATTCTTCGGTCTACATTGAAAAATACATCGAAGATCCTCACCATATTGAGATTCAAATCCTGGCCGATAATTTTGGGAATACAGTTTATTTAGGTGAGCGGGAATGCTCAATTCAGAGGCGGTATCAGAAGGTGCTGGAGGAGACGCCTTCGCCTCTGTTAGACGAGAAGACGCGAAAAAAAATGGGAGAGATTGCGGTCAAGGCGGCTTCGAGCATTCATTACCAGAATGCAGGCACAGTGGAATTTGTTGTGGACAAGAATAGAAACTTTTATTTTCTGGAAATGAACACCAGGCTCCAGGTGGAACATCCGATCACAGAAATGGTGACAGGGATTGATTTGGTAAAGGCCCAGATTGAGATAGCTGCCGGCTTGCCGCTGAGCATCTCTCAGGAAGAGATCAAGCCCCAGGGATGGGCGATGGAATGCCGGATCTATGCCGAAGACCCGGACAATGACTTTATGCCCAGCCCGGGCAGAATCGTGCATCTCCATACGCCGTCCGGAGGGGTGGGCCTGCGCCGTGATACTGGAGTCTATGAAGGCTATGTTGTTCCCCTGGAATACGATCCTCTGCTTTCGAAGCTTGTCGCTTGGGGAAGGACAAGGGAGGAGGCTGTCCAGCGGATGCTCAGAGCTCTTTCCGAATACCAGATTTATGGCATTAAGACAACCATTCCTTTTTTCAAACGGATTCTTCTCCATCCCCGATTCTTGGCTGGAGACTACACGACGCATTTCATCGCGGAGCTTGAGAAAGAAAAAGATGGGGAAGAACCGGAAGAAAGGACAATTGCCCTGATTGCCGCGGGGATTAAAAGCTTTAAAGAGAGCCTGAGGCCGTCTCATCCGACCGCCAAGGTCAGAGAGAGCAACTGGAAATTCCAGGGAAGGCTTCAAAACTTTTCCAACAGGCTGTCAAGATGAATCTTTCTTTCTGGCTGGATCAAAAGGAATTCAAGCTTAACCTTGAAGAGAAAGAAGGGAATGTCCTTCAGATTTCTTTAGGCGAGAAAAGATTTGCTGTTCGGGCAGAATTCATCAGTGCCCACGAACTTCTTTTGAATATCGACGGCAAAGTCTATAACATCGTCATCAATTCCGAGGCTCTTTCTTATTCGATTTTTGTTAATGGCCGGTTTTATAAAATCGAAAAAAAATCGGCACTTAACGTTTTGAGAGAAGTCAGGGGAAAGCTGAAGAAAAAAGACATTAAGACAACCATGCCGGGCAGAATTGTCAAAGTTTTTATCAGGGAAGGCGATCGGGTTGAAGAGGGGCAGGCGGTTTTAGTGCTCGAGGCGATGAAAATGCAGAATGAGATCAAATCTCCCCAATCTGGAGTCCTTTCATCTTTGAATTTCAGTGAAGGAGAATATGCCGAGGCGGGCGCCATCCTTTTCTCAGTCGAGTGAGAGAGATTATGAGAATCTCGAGAGGTCTTAAATCGCTCATCGTTGTTTCTTCTGTGCTGTTTTTATTGTTGGGGGCTGGTGTTGTTGCTAAGAGTTATTTTCTCAGCCAAGTGAAGAAAAAAATCCAGTCCACTTTTCGCTACGCTGATTTCCATGTATCTTTTTTCCCTCCGACTCTCACTCTAGAGGACGTCCAGACAATTTCCTCAACCCCCATTTTCCGCGCCAAAAGAGTTGTGATTCGGATTTCTTATATGTCTTTGCTGAGCGAGGACAAGCCTTTGGAAGTTTATATCGATCAGCCGATTCTGAGATTCAGCGAACTCCCATCTTCGCCGCCTGCATCTTCCAAGGATAAAAAGAGCAAACTGCTTGCTTTCCTTCCTCTACCCTTCGCTATTGAAAAGGGAATGATAAGGGAGGGAGAGCTGCGTTTCTTGGGAAAAGATATGACTTTTCAGTTGTCCCACCTCAAAGCTCGTTTTGCCCAAAAGCAAGATTCTTTTTCGCTCCAAGGAGAAGCTAAAAAAGTTCATTTTCGACTGAGCTCCGGGAGCCAAGAGCTTAGCGGAAAGATGGTCTTCGCCTTAGAAGGCAAAGGCAAAAATATAAACATCACAAAGATTTCAGTGAATGGTCCTGATTTAATCTTAAGGGCTTCGGGCGAATTGTTCGACCCCCAAGACCCAAAACTCCGACTTAAAACTTATTTGAGTGTCAAAACGCCCCTCATTGCCAATTTATTCTACCTTCCCTTTGAATGGGGAGGAAGGGCCGAAGGACAAGGGGTGCTCATAAGAAGCAAAGAAGAGCTTGTCTTTCGGACAGACCTCTCAAGCCGCGACCTCATCCTGAACAGGGTTGTTATAGGGAAAGTGAGGGGAGTACTCAGCCTGAGCGATCGTACAGGAGGAAGAGTTGAGCTGAGCATCTTGAAGGGCTCTCTGCCGACAGAATTTATCAGAATTGATTTTGAAGATGGCAAGATAAAAGGCAATGCCCGCAGGTTGCACCTGGATCCTATTCTGAGCTATGTTCAACTGCCATGGCCTGTCAAGTCTCCTGTCTGGGCAACCTTTACCATTGACCAGCAGGGCAAGCTCGAAGCTGATGGAGAATTCAAGGATGAATCTTTTCAGCCTGTTGGCAACAAGTATCCTTTTCAAGGACAGGTCAAGTTTAGCTGGGATGGGAAAAAAGAGGCATCTTTTGCTTCGACTGAACTTCGGTCCAGCTTTGCCCTTGTCAGTCTAAAAGGGAAGGTGAGGATCGGTGAGAATGACAACATCGAAATTCAGGGAGAAGTAACCGATCTGAAGCAGGCACGTGAGTTTACATCTCTCATTCTGGCGCAACGCTTTGATTTTCCTGAAATAAGAGGAGCCGGCAAAGCCAAGCTCTTGATTCTTGGCGATTATTATTTCCCTCACGTCACAGCCAATTTCTCCTTTTCTCCAGGAGGGTTTGATAAGTTCAATGCCCAGACTGTGACGGGGGTGGCTGAAATTTACAAGAATGACTTTTCAGGCAGATTCAAGGTCACAGACCCTTTTATGAAGGGAGATATTACCGTCTCTGTCAATCCTGAAAATTTAAAGGCGGATATTCGTCTTGACCAAGGAAATGTTGAAAAAATCCTTCGCAACTTTGACATTATCCTTCCTCTTCAAGGAAAAAGTTCTGGAACTTTTGAAGTCTATCAAAAAGGTACTAACATCCAGATGAAAGGCGACTTTTCCAGCCCTGTCCTCCAGTTCGCGAATCAGAATTTAAAAAATGTCAAAGGTCAATTAGAATGGAATGGAGATACTCTCTCTTTCCCTATTCTTCAATTTAGCCTTTACAATGGTATGCTAAAGGGGGCTGCCCTGGTAGGGTTCAAAAGCAATGAGTTTGATGTGGATGTTTTGGGAGAAGGATTCGACCTCTCCTCCCTTTATCCTAAACTTGAGGGGAAGCTGAATTTCAGCCTGAAAGGGAAGGGGTTCTTAGGTCAAAATCGAGCTTCCGGCAATTTTGAGGTGAGAGGCCTGAGCTTGGCTCATCTTCAAAAGGCAGAGGCTAGGGGGAGCCTAGGACTCGGTTTCTCAGAGAATAGCCTTCAGCTCGATGTGAATGGAAATTTTTATCCAGGCGAAAATAATTTTGAAGCTTCGTTGGTAATGCCCTTGGCCGGAAATCCTTATTCGCTCAACCTTAAGGGCAGCTTTAATAATCTCGAGCTCGTCATCCCCTTGAAGGGAGTTGCGGGACAGGCCAATTATTTGGCTGAAATCCGAGGCTCGCCTAATTCCCCTGAAGTCAAAGGAGTCGTTGATTTTAAAGGTCCGCTTTTTCCGCTTCCTAAATTTGCCAATGAACTAAAGGATTATTCTGGACTGATGCTCGTTGAGGGCAACAAGGTTGTAATCCGCTCCTTGCAGGCAAAAATAGGCGGAGGCGATGTCCAGGGCTCAGGCGAGATTCAATTGGGCAAAGGAGGGATAGAAAGGATTGATGTCAAAGCTGAGGGCAAGGATATGCTCCTTTCTCCTTTTGAAAGGTCGAGAGCTCTCGCCGATGGCACTCTTTGGCTTGTTAAAGACAGCAGCCGGTTTGATTTGGAAGGAAATTTTTTCATCAAGAGGCTTTCTTGGCGGCGCGAGGTTTATGAAAGAATTGCCTTTTCCTCGGTCTCTCCCTACCAGCTCTCAACAGAGCCCAGCTTTTTTGACGATTTAACTCTGAATATTCGGCTTCGGGCCAATGACAATGCCTGGATGGAAAACTCATTGGGCAGAATAAACGGCAGGTTTGACTTGACCATCACCGGCAATGTGAATGCCCCTATCGTTTCAGGTGATATTGAAGCTTTGGGCGGAGAAGTCTATTTCCAGGATAGGAAATTTAGAGTCTTAAAGGGCCGGCTGAGTTTTTTCAATCCTGTAACTTTAAATCCTTATTTGGATTTTCAGGGAGAAACCTATGTCAAAGACTACCGTGTCAGTTTTTCACTTTCAGGACTCATCGACCGGCTGAAGCCAGAATATAGCTCCTCACCGCCCCTGCCACCTGAAGATGTTTTGGCTCTCCTAGCCCTGGGAGAGGCTTTCAAGCGCACTTATTCTTACGACAGGAGCACTGAGCTCAGCACCGCCTCCTTTCTCTCTTTTCAGCTCGCGGAACAAGCCAAAAAACGGACCGAGAAGCTTTTCAGTCTTGACCGCTTCCGGATTGACCCTTTCATCATGGGCACTTCAACTGAAATGACAGCTCGCCTCACTGTGGGCAAGAACATCTCCAAGAATCTTTCTATTCTCTATTCAACCAACCTGACAACTCAGCGGGAAGAGATTGTTCGCCTGGAGTGGGAATTGACGGATGATTTCTCCCTGGTTGGGATCCGGGATGAAATAGGACGGATCAGTTTCGATGTTAAAGTCCGCAAGAGATTCTGACCTTAAGGATAGAAAACAGAGAATCCTTTGTTTCCTATTCGCCGGTTTTTTCTTATTTTTCCCAAAGGAATCTCTTTCCCTTCAGATAGCGCCTCAGCCTTCTATTGCGCGGGTGCTGGTCCGGGTAGATGGGCGGCCAGGTGAAAAAGACATTCGAGAGCTCGTTGGGATCAAAGAAGGAGAGCCCTTTTCTCTGAAAAGAATCAGCCGCAGCATTCGCCAGCTTTATCAAACGGGTCTTTTTTCTGATATTCAAGTTTTAAGAACCGAAGGCCAGAATGTCGAGCTCACTTTCCTCTTAACCCGGAAGCTTTTTGTTCGAAAGATTGAGTTCGAGGCAGGATATCATTTTTCTCAAAAAAAATTGAGAGAAAGCCTATTCTCTCTCAGGCCGGGCAGCCATTACACAGAAGAAAAGCTGGGCAAAGCGGTTGAAGAGCTGAAACAAGCTTTGGAACAGGAAGGGCTTTTTGCACCTCAAATCAGAAGTTTCACAGAAAAGGACCCCCAAAGCACGGCCGTGGATGTCCGCTTTGAGATTTCAGCTGGAAGGACGTTTATTCTCAAAAAGATTTCCTTCTCACCCGGGGAACTTCTCATTCCAGAGACCGAGCTTAAGGAAAAAATGAAGAGCAAGGAAGAAAGACTCTACGTTCCTTTAAGGCTTGAACAGGATCTGACCCGTCTCAAAGGAATTTACAATGCGCTCGGTTACCAGAGAGCGGAGGTGGAATTGGAAGAGGCCAATTTCAACCAAAATGCGAGAGAAGTTTATCTGACTTTAAAGGTTATTCCCGGCGAGAAAATAGAGATTCTGGTCAAAGGAGCAGAAGTTCCCTTAAACCTGATCACACCGATTTGGGAAGAGAGGATATTTGAGGAATGGGGTCTGGCGGAGGGCGAGGCAAGGATTGTGTCTTATCTCCGGAAAAAGGGATTCCTTTTTTCAAGGGTTAAGTCCTCTATTGAAAAAGCGGAAAATAAAATCCGCATTGTTTATGAGGTCAACCAGGGTCAAAAATACAAGATTCAAGATATATCCTTCGATGGACTTATCTATTTCAAGCCGGATGAATTAAAAAGGCAGCTTGGGATAAGCGAGAAAATTCCTTTTTTGGGCGCGATTGATGGCGAGAAATTGTTTGGATTGCCCAGGGAAATCGAGTGGCTCTACCAAGACCAAGGTTTCCCCAACGCCCGAGTGGATTTGAACTTTGTTCAGAAAGAAAAGAAATTCAAAGCCTTGTATTTCATCGCAGAGGGACCCCAGCAAAAAATTGAAAGTATATCTTTTGGGGGAGCTTCTCTCTTCAAGCCAGAAGATTTGCTTTCTCGGATAAAGAGTTATCAGGGAGGACCTTTTTCCCAGCCGGGTATCCAAAGAGATATCGGAGAATTGGAGAGTTTTTATTTAAATCAGGGCGTTCGAGGGACTAAAATAGAGGCCCGAATTGATAAAAAAGGAGAGGATCTCTTCTCCGTAGTCTTTGACGTAAACGAAGGAACAAAAACGAAAATCGACAAGGTCATCATCACCGGAAATGATGTCACCAGGAGGAGCACGATCCTCAGAGAGCTCAAGATTAAAGAAGGGGATGATGCTGATTATGATTTGATCTTGGAGACCAAGCGCGGGCTTGAAAAGCTTGGCATTTTTTCAGAAGTCAGGATCGATGAGATCCTTATGTCCGAAGGAAAAGAGAATATAGTCATCAGCCTCAAAGAAGGCGAGAGAAATTATGCCGGCTTAGGCGTGGGGTTAGAGACCAAAAATGAGCCCCGGACCTTTGAAGTCTGGAATAATATTATCCGGCCTCGGGCGACGGCCGAATTTATCCGCAGCAATCTTTTTGGCCAAGCTTCTCAGCTCAGTTTTGTGACGCAGTTCAGCCTTAAAGAGAAAAGAGGAGTTCTCTCTTGGGAACAGCCCTATTTTTTTGGAGTTCCGCTTCAGTCTTACTTAAATGCCTGGCTGGAAAGAGAAGAGAGAAAAAGTTTTGGCTATGACCAGAGAGGCGTCAGCTTGACGGGGATCAAATCTCTTTCCAAAAACATCCTGTTGCTATCCACACTGAGATGGACAAGAACGAAGTTGTACTTCCTTGAAATCTCGGAATCCGAAGTAGACCGGATCTATTTTCCTTTTTCGGCCACTTCGCTCTCTGGAAGTTTCATCCGGGATCAAAGGGACGATACCTTCAATCCTGAGAAAGGATATTTTTTAAGCGCTGTTGCCGAGTGGGCGTTTCCGCTTTTTAAAGCTGAATCTAATTTTCTAAAAGCTTTCTTCAAATATCAGCACTATGTACCTCTTTTTTCAGGCATTAATTTTAGCATCACAAGCCGTCTCGGTTTAGGCCGAGGAAGAATGCCCATCCACGAGAGGTTTTTTGGTGGAGGCAGCAATTCTTTCCGTGGAGACGAATTCGACGAACTTGGGCCAAAGGACACCTATTCCCAAAAACCTGTGGGTGGGAAGGCTCTTGTTTTGTTTAATTTTGAACTGAAATTCCCTCTTTCCTCAGCTCTCCAAAACCTGTCTGGCGCCATTTTTTATGATGTGGGCAATATTTTTGCCAAAAGGAAAGATCTTGATTTGCTGGGGCTTCGGCATGCTTTGGGATTTGGCGTCCGCTATAAGACTCCTTTGGGCCCTTTGCGCTTTGACCTGGCGTGGAATTTAAATGCACCCGAAAGAAAGGGAAAGCCTCTGGCTTTCATCACTATCGGCAATGTTTTCTAAAAATATGTTTGATACATTTATAAGGGCTGTTTTCCTGCTCTTAACTGGCTGCTGGCTGGCAGTCGCTCCTTGTTTTTCAGAAATTGTGGACTGCATGGTGGCTGTGGTCAATGATCGGGTGATTACGCTGACAGACGTCAGGATAGTGGACAGTTTCAAGCTCTATGAGAAGGAGATTGAAGGAAAGGCTGGCAATCGCCTCTACCTGACTCTGGAAGAATTAATCAACCAGAGAGTGGTCATCGATTTTGCCCGAGAGAATATTTCGATCCGCAGTGATGAGCTAAATTCTGCACTGAGGAGCCTGCTCGATAGACTCAGTCCAAGAGAGGTTGAGGGGAGGCTAGAAGAATTTGACCTGGATCTGGATGATTTGAGAGCATACCTTGAAGAAAAGCTTCTCTATCAAAAAATTATCTCTTTGAGGTTCAGCCAGAGCGTTCTTGTCAGCTTGAAAGAGATTGAAGATTATTACCAGCAGGCCTATGTTCTCTCCCAAAGACAGATAGGGATAGAACCAAAGCCGATGATTGAGGTTTTGAATGAGATTGAATCCCTCTTGAGGAGAGAAAAAATGGAAAAGCAAGTTGCCTTGTGGATCAGAAGTATTCGGAGCCAGGTCGAGATTGAGATGAGATACGATTGGTTAAGACAAAAGTATGAATGAGAGAGCAAACATGAACCGGACGGCTTTTTTATTTCCCGGGCAGGGCTCTCAAGCGGTGGGAATGGGGAAAGATTTCTATGACCACTCCGCCTGGGCGAGAGAAGTTTTTAGCCGAGCTGATGAGATTCTCGGGTTTTCTCTTTCCCAGTTTTGTTTTGAAGGGCCGGAGGAGAATCTCAAGCTGACCCAGAATACCCAGCCGGCTCTTCTCGTTGTGAGTTTTGTCGCCTTCACCCTTCTGGGCAAAGAGCCCGGGGCAGCTGCCGGTCACAGTTTGGGAGAATACTCTGCGCTTGTGGCCGCAGGGGCCTTGAAGTTTGAGGACGCGCTCCTCCTTGTTCACAAAAGGGGAAAGTACATGCAGGAAGCTGTTCCCGTGGGAGCCGGGGCTATGGCTGCTGTTTTGGGGATGGGCTTTGAAGAGATTCAGAGGGGCCTCGAAAAAATAAAGGGAGGAACCGTCGAAATAGCGAACTGGAACTCGCAGGATCAGATTGTGATTGCAGGCCATAAGAATGCGGTTGAAGACGCTTTAAGGACTCTCAATGCTCCCCGCGCTGTGATGCTGCCGGTCAGCGCTCCTTTTCACACTTCTCTCATGAAAAGTGCGGAAGAGAAACTTGCGGCTGATCTAGATGAGGTCGAGTTTAAGGACCCTCGATTTCCAATCGTCACTAATGTGGATGCAAGAATCATTCACAAAGCAACTGAAGCGAGAGACGCCCTGAAAAGACAGGTGAGCCGACCGGTCCTCTGGCATAAATCCATGGAGGTGCTTGGGAGGGAAGCCATCCCCATTTTTGTGGAGCTGGGCTCGGGAAAAGTGCTTTCGAACTTAATGAGAAAAATCAGCCGGAACTGGCCCCAGCCGATAACCATGCTCAACATCGAAAATTGGGAGAGTTTAGAGAAGGCGAGAGAAGCTCTACGAGGAGCGCTGAGAAAGAACTAGACGGCCATATTTAAAATAATATTCTACGGCAGAAAAGATGGCTGTGGCAATAATCAGCCAGAGGCCGAGCTGAGAGAAGAAATAAAACTTTCCCAGGACTTCTTTCCCCAAGAGCAAGAGCATGATGGTCGTCGTTTCCAAAACCATTTTGATTTTGCCTAGAACTGAGGCGGGGATATGGTATCCTTTTGAGGAAGCAAGGGCTCTAAAGCCTGTGACAGCAATCTCTCGACCGATGATGATGATGACCATCCAGGCCTTGACGATTCCCAGTTCGACCAGGCAGATGAGGGCGGATGCGACCAGGAGTTTATCGGCGATGGGGTCTAAGAGCTGACCAGAGACTGTGATGAGTTTTTTTCTTCTCGCCCAGAATCCGTCGAGCATGTCTGTGAGTGAAGCCAGAAGAAAAATAGAGAACGCAACAATGTTGTTTTTTCCAAAAGGAATCATGAGGACGATCACTAGGGCAGGGATGCAAACAATCCTCAGGGCTGTCAAGATATTGGGAATGTTCATAGTTTTTGAGATATACTATAGCCCTCGGGGATTGTCAAATTTACGGGGACGTTCCCAGGGAGCATCCCAAATTCTGTGATGACTAAATAGTGGCTTTGAAAAAGACTTGGCTCCCCGCTCCGATGGGCGGCCCGAGAGCCCGTCTTCCTCGGCTCCTCCGGCCCAAGGCTCCAGGCAAATTTATAAGCTTTTTTCTGTGATAGCCATGATCAGGAATAGGGTCCTGTCACGGCTCCTCCCCGTCCGTCCTCACCTCCGCTCCCGTAAGATACGGCAAAGGAGATGATTCAAGCGCCGCGAGGCTCCGGGCGGGCGGGGAGCCCCTCCGCCGTGCCACCCAACTTTGATGACAGCTAAATCATCACAGAAAAAAAATTACTTGCGGAAACCCATCCTCAGAGCCTGCGGCTGCCCTCGTCAGACGGGCTCTCAGGCTGATCTCCGCCAATGGTCGCTCGAGCCCTTTTCAAAGGCCCGTTATCACGGAATTGCGGATGCTTACACGTCCCCATTGAAAAAAGGCAAAGCTCCAGGTATAGTTGATAAGAGAAGATGGCAAAAGAAAGTTCTGTCAGTCCGATGATGGAGCAATATTTCCGGCTCAAAAAGAAATACCCTGACGCCCTTCTTTTTTTCCGGCTCGGCGATTTTTACGAGATGTTCTATGAAGATGCTAAGATTGCTTCGCCCATCCTGGAAATTGCTCTGACCTCGCGCCAGAAAGCGCCGATGTGCGGTGTTCCTTATCATTCGGTGGATTCCTATTTGGCCAAGCTCCTCAAGCAAGGCTTCAAAGTGGCTATCTGTGAGCAGCTGGAAGACCCCCGGAAAGCCAAGGGAGTGGTGAAGAGAGACGTGATCAAAGTTTTGACTCCCGGGACAGCCATCGAGGTGGAGCTTGAAGCCGCCAAAGAAAATACTTTTATTGCCTGTTTGTATCTTGAGGAAAAGGGCTGGGGACTGGCCTTTATGGGCTTGACTTCGGGCGAGATGAAGACGACTCAGGGCAACTCCAATGAGCTGAAAAATATGACCGACGAACTCTTCCGGGCATCTCCCAAGGAAATAGTCTTTCCCGAAGGCGAGAAGGAAGAAATTGCTTCTCTCCTTTCTCGTAACAATCTGACCTTTGCGCTAAAAAGTCCTATGGAAGATTGGGCGTTTGATCTTTCGCAGGCAAGAAATTTCTTATTAGATCATTTTCAAGTTCAATCCTTGGCCGGTTTTGGCCTTGAAGATAAAGCTCTGGCCGTCTCCGCGGCTGGAGCCCTTCTCTATTATTTAAAAAAAGTGCGGAAAGATTCGCTTTCCTTGATCCATAATGTCTCCTACATTCATTCTCGAGAGAGAATGATTCTGGATGCGACCTCGATTCGGAACTTAGAGCTTGTTCGAAATCTCAGGGACGGGCGCCTGAAGGATTCGCTGCTCGATATCATTGATTTTACAGTGACTCTATTGGGCGGAAGACTCCTTCGCGACTGGCTCCTTCAGCCTCTCCTCGATTGCGCGAAAATCGAGAAAAGATTAGATGCGGTGGAGGAAATGCTTAAAGCTACTATCGAGCGCCAAGAGTTGAGAGAGATCTTAAAGGGAATACTGGATTTAGAGCGAATCACCGGAAAAATATCCTTAGGCGTGGCTCATCCTCGGGACCTTATTTCTCTGAAAAAATCACTCTTGCCTCTTCCCAAGCTTCAAGAACTGCTGGGATCTTTTTCAGCCAAAGTGTTCGAAGCGATTCATAACCACTGGGACAATGCGGCAGATGTTGTCGAGCTCATCGCCAAAGCTATTCTGGATGAACCTGCTTTTCTACTCAGCGAGGGAGGGATCATCAAGGATGGCTACAACCAGGAACTCGATGAGCTCAGAAGCATCAGCCGCTCCGGGAAAACCTACATTTCTCTCCTTGAAAAAAAAGAAAGAGAGCGGACAGGAATTTCTTCCCTCAAAGTCCGTTATAACAAAGTCTTTGGCTACTTCATCGAAGTAACCAAGCCCAATCTTCCGCAGGTACCCGCTGATTACATCCGCAAACAAACCCTCGTCAATTCGGAACGGTTTCTCACACCGGAGCTTAAAGACTACGAAGAAAAAGTGCTCCATGCCGAAGAGAAGATTGCAGACCTCGAATCCAGGCTCTTTCTTGAGGTGAGAGAAAAGATTTCTCTGGAAACCAAGAGGCTTCTGAAAATCGCTTCGGATATCGCTTCCCTGGATGTCTTTTCCTCTTTAGCTGAACTTGCTTCTCGAAAAAACTACAATCGGCCAGTGGTCAACACAGCTGACAAAATCAAGATCCAAGAAGGCAGACATCCGGTTATTGAAGTCACCAATGAAGAACCTTTTATCCCCAATGACACTTATCTCGATGGGAATGATGATCAAATCCTGATCGTCACCGGTCCTAATATGGGAGGGAAATCAACCTACCTGAGACAGGTAGCCCTCATCTGCATTCTGGCTCAGATGGGTTCTTTTGTGCCAGCCAAAGAAGCGGAGCTAGGGGTAGTGGACCGGATTTTTACTCGAATCGGAGCCATGGATTTTTTGAGCGTGGGCCAGTCGACTTTTATGGTCGAGATGATCGAGACTGCCAACATTTTGCACAGCGCCACTTCCCAGAGCCTGATTCTCCTGGATGAGATCGGACGGGGGACGAGCACTTTTGATGGGCTGAGCATTGCCTGGGCTGTGGCGGAATACCTCCATGAGAGAGAAGAGCTTCGGGCCAAGACACTTTTTGCGACCCACTACCATGAATTAACAGAACTCGCGCTCACCTTCAAAAGAATCAAGAATTATCACGTTTCGGTCAAAGAATGGAAGGATGATATTATCTTTTTGAGAAAAATCATTCCCGGTCCCTCTGATCAAAGCTACGGCATTCATGTGGCCAAGCTGGCTGGAATTCCTCGGGCTGTAGTGGAGCGGGCCAAAGAGATTCTTTTCAACCTCGAGAAGCAAGAGCTGGATGAGGCAGGTCTCCCTCGTCTCGCAGGTCACTCCCTCAAGAAACGAGACAAGGCCCAGCTCCTTTTGTTCAAGGAGGATCAAGAGCGGCAACTCCTGGAAGAAATCAAAGAAAGAATCATGGAGTGTGATCTTTCCTCTCTTACCCCCTTGGAAGCATTGGACTTCCTCAGCGAAATTAAAGAGAGATTGAAGAAGTAATTTTTATTTATTTCGAAAGCGAGCGAAGTCTCAAAAACCTAGAGAATCAGTAGGTATCTGATTCTTCTTCAATTTCGAATTCTTCTCCCTCTTCTTCGAGGTCTTCTTCGAAATCTTGGTCTTCTTCGTAGGGAGCTTCGCCGCCTTCTTCGAGTTGTTTCTCGATGGCGATCTCAAATTCGTCTTTATCCTCGTAGCGTCTCAAATAGTTCGATGTGGAATCGCTGTAGCAGAGCTCCAGATAATCATCCTCGATGACACAGAAGACAGACATGGAATGGCCTGTTTGAAGATTCCCTACTGTTTCCACTACATTTGCTGTCTTTTTGATGGCATCCAAAGTCAGCCAGCTGGTAATTTCAATTTCTTCCATTTGACGTTCTCAAGAAAATAAATATCAATTTTTAATAAATTGTCAAGAAAAAAAAAGAAAAAAAATTCTTGCAGATACATTTCCGTCTAGGTGATGCCATTGATAAAAAATAGGGTCCTGTCACGGCTCCTCCTCGTCTGTCCTCGCTCCACCCATCCATCATTGGAAATCATCAGCTCTCACGCAAATTGAGATGCTGGCTTGGGGCTATGGCTCTATGAAAATTGGGATTACTGTTTAGGCTAAGATAATGATTTCCTAGTTTGTGGCCAGGCCAGTCCCTGTATGTTCTTGACCGAACCCACCCGCCCCCCTAGGTCTTCGAACACACAGGGACTGGTCTGGCCCCATCTATTATCAGATTTTTACACCCTTTTTTGCTTTACCCCGCTTTTCGCAACAGTGCCTGGGAGCCTGGGGCTACTTGACAGAACACCGAATGAATATTAAATATTTAATTCAATAAGAAAAATAGGCTTTGGATGCGAAGAATTGGAAAATTTATAAGCGGGAGTGATAAATGAGATGGAATAAATTGACTGTCATGTCTCAGGAAGCCCTCGAGTTGGCTCAAGCGAAAGCTCAAGAATGGGGACATCAGGAACTAATGCCCGAGCACGTTCTCTGGAGTTTTTTAAATCAGGAAGCGAACGTCGTTCTTTCGGTCCTGGCCAAGGTTGGAGCGATTGTTCCCAAGATTCGAGAGGAATTGGAAGAGGCATTGGAAAAAATACCCAAAGTCAGAGGAGGAGAAGTCTATCTCTCTTCTTCTTTGCGCCAAATTATGGATGAGGCTCAGAAAGAAGCCGATAATTTAAAAGACGAATATGTCTCCACCGAGCATATCTTTTTGGCTATTTTGAAAGAAGGGACTTCAGGGGCCAGCCGAATCTTAAGAGACAATGGGGTTGATGAAGATGCTGTGCTTCAGGCTCTCGCGGCCATCCGGGGGACTCAGAGAATAACGGACCCAGAGCCGGAAGGGAAGTACCAGGCCCTTCAAAAGTATGCCCGAGATATCACGGCTCTGGCCAAGCAGGGGAAGCTTGACCCCGTGATCGGCCGCGAGGATGAAATCAGACGCGTCATTCAAGTCCTCTCGCGGCGGACAAAGAACAATCCGGTCCTCATCGGCGAAGCCGGAGTCGGCAAAACAGCGATCGTGGAAGGCTTAGCCCAGCGGATTGCCAATGGCGATGTCCCTCAATCCCTGAAGAACAAGAGAGTGATAGCCCTTGATGTCGGAGCTCTCGTGGCGGGAACCAAATACCGCGGGGAATTCGAGGATCGGATGAAAGCTATCCTCAAGGAGATCAAGGAAGCCAGTGGAGAAATCATCCTTTTTATTGATGAACTCCATACCATCATGGGGGCAGGAGCGGCGGAGGGAGCTGTGGATGCCTCCAACATGCTGAAACCCGCTCTGGCCAGGGGAGAGCTTCGCTGCGTGGGGGCGACAACTCTCAATGAGTACAAAAAATATATTGAGAAAGACGCGGCCCTAGAGCGGAGATTCCAGCAGGTTTATGTCGGGGAGCCCTCTGTGGAAGACACGATATCTATCTTGAGAGGATTAAAAGAAAAGTACGAGCTTCACCATGGAGTGAAAATCAAGGATTCGGCGTTGGTAGCGGCTGCCGCTTTATCCAACCGCTATATTTCCGGCCGATTTTTGCCAGATAAGGCTATTGATCTGATGGATGAGGCTGCCTCCCGGATCAGGATTCAGATTGACAGCATGCCCGAAGAGATCGATGAACTCGAAAGAAGAATTCTTCAGCTTGAGATTGAACGCCAGGCTTTGAAGAAGGAAAAGGACAAAAGCTCAAAAGAAAAGTTGGACAAATTGAGCAAAGAATTGGCTGACCTCAAGGAACAAAGCAATTCGCTCAAGGGGAAATGGCAGAAGGAGAGAGAGCTGATCGATGCCATGAACAAACTCAAAGAGCAAACAGATGGCCTGAAGATTGAGGAACAGAACGCAGAAAGGAGAGGCGATCTGGAGAAGGTGGCAGAGATCCGCTATGGCAAATTAGTTGAGGCCGGCAAGGAAATGGAAAAACTAACAGCCCGGCTGGCTGAAATCCAGAAAAAAGGGAAAATGCTCAAAGAAGAAGTGGATGAGGAAGACGTGGCCCAGGTTGTCTCCAAATGGACTGGAATTCCCATCTCCAAGATGCTGGAGGGCGATGTGGAGAGGCTGATCAAGATGGAATCAAATTTGGCCAAACGGGTTGTCGGTCAAGACAGCGCTCTCAGGGCCGTCTCAGATACAATCCGCCGGGCTCGAGCAGGGATCCAGGATACCGCTCGTCCCTTGGGATCCTTTCTTTTCTTGGGTCCGACAGGCGTCGGAAAAACAGAACTCGCCCGGGCGCTCGCAGAATTCTTGTTTGACGATGAAAAAGCCATGGTCAGGCTTGATATGTCGGAGTACATGGAAAAGCACACTGTGTCTAGGCTCATAGGAGCACCCCCCGGTTATGTGGGTTATGAAGAGGGAGGACAGCTCACAGAAGCCATCAAGCGCCGTCCTTATTCCATCATCCTTCTGGATGAAATCGAGAAAGCCCACTCCGATGTTTTCAACATTCTCCTCCAGATTTTGGATGACGGCCGCCTGACGGACGGAAAGGGAAGGACTGTTAATTTTAGGAACACCTTAATCATTATGACCTCCAATTTGGCAAGCCAGGTGATCAAAGAGCTCAGCTCTGATTTTGCGAGGATGGAGAGAGAAATCAAGAAAATATTGGAGAGCCATTTCCGTCCTGAATTTCTCAATCGCGTCGATGAAGTCATCATTTTTAAAGCTCTTTCGATAGAAACAATCCTCAAGATTGTTGACCTTCAGCTCAATGAATTGAGAGAGAGGCTTCAGGAGAAAAAGCTAGGACTTGAAGCTAGCCGAGAGGCGAAGGAATTGCTCGCTGAAAGGGGCTATGACCCTGTCTACGGCGCTCGGCCTCTGAAGAGGGCGATCCAGAGGGATGTCCAGAATCCCCTGGCTCTAAAGATCCTTGAGGGAGAATTTAAAGAGGGTGATACAGTTAAAATCGAAGTCAACAAGAATAAGGAATTTGTCTTCGCCAAAAAATAGAAGGGCTATCTTTTTAGATGTTGGATAGCTCTGTTGCGAAAGGTGAGGTAAAGCAAGAAGGGCACAAAATTCCGATAGATAAAATAGATAAGGCCAGTCCCTGTGTGTTCGAAGACCTAGGGAGGCGGGTGGGTTTGGTCAAGAACATAGAGGACTGGCCTGGCCACCGACTGGGCGATCATTATCTTGGCCTAAAACAATAACCCCACTTTTTGCCAGAGAGCCATGTTGGATTTGACAGGAGTCTAAGAAATATTGTAAACAGAAGGAACAGATGCAGGAGGTAGAAATGAAAAAAGGAAAGATTTTTCTTTCTGTAATCGTTTTTGTTCTTTTTCTAAATTCCCTTTCCTGGGGCAACGGCCTAAATCTGAACAGCCTCGGTTCTAGAGCTCTGGCCATGGGAGGAGCGTTTGTCGGATTGGCCGATGACTTCAGCGCCATTTTCTGGAATCCGGCCGGAATCGCCCAATTCAAGACCGAGTATTTTGGCTTCTACGGCACGGACATCATGCCCTCTGGCAACTACAAGCTGACGGTTCCCTATCCCGGGCTCGGGAATATCGCTGTAGTGAACGCCAAGACCCCCACCAAGCACTATCTCGGGGGGCTGGCAGCCTTTTATTACCCAGTAAGTGGAAATCTTGTGGTGGGAATTGGCGTCTACACGCCTTCGGGCTTAGGCTCTAAATGGAATGGTGAAGATTTTAAGCTTATTTCTGCCAACAAAGCTTACGAATGGGGCAGCAAGGTGGGAGTTATTACTATTTCCCCTGCAGCGGCTTATAAGTTTAATGATAAAGTCTCTATTGGGGCAACTTTCAACTTGAATTACGGAATGTTCAATATCAAGACGCATGGTGGATCTACAGAAATTCCTGTTTATCCCTATACATTGGACCTTGGCCAGTATGAAGAAAACATGAATGCCTGGGGCATCGGAGCGACTTTCGGCATCCTGGTTAAGCCCAGTGAGATGTTCAGTCTGGGTGCTACATTGCGGACAGCGAGCACAATCAAATTCGAGGGAGACGCCAAAATGCAGTATCTGAGCCTTTTAGGTTTGCCCGGCAGTTCGGATTTAAAAAGAGATGTCACCTGGCCGATGTGGCTGGCCTTGGGAGTTGCGTTCAAGCCAATAGATAAACTTACCTTAACTAGTGATGTTCAATGGACTCAGTGGTCAAAAATAGATGTGATGAAGACCGATTTTGTTGACCCTTACTGGAAACTCATGATGGCTGCAAGCGGCGATGATAAAAGGCAGATGTACTGGGAAGATAAGGCTCAGATCAGGTTTGGCGCTGAATACCAAATTTCTCCAGCTTTTGCACTTCGGGCAGGCTATTATTGGGATCCATCCCCAGCTCCTGACAGAACCATGAATGTTCTGCTCCCCAACTATGACTTCAATGTGCTGACTTTCGGAATCGGATATGCGCTCGATACGCTGAAGCTTGAATTTGGGGTTGAATACCTTATGGGAAGGGAGAGAACAGTCGACTACCTCAAAGTCAAGACTGATCCGGAGTGGGCAACCGCAATGCCCGGAACTTACAACATGACAATCCTTGTTCCTAACATTTCCGTGAGTTATAAATTCTAAGAGGCAAGTGCAGAAGGTTTTTT
>Ga0315280_10001539_pt1 | contig 39394 bp, 43 predicted proteins | sample YL17G06_40_MG_FD_203697 | JGI IMG/M metagenome (GOLD analysis project Ga0315280, IMG submission 203697) | Sediment microbial communities from Yellowstone Lake, YNP, Wyoming, USA - YL17G06_40 | ecosystem: Environmental > Aquatic > Freshwater > Lake > Sediment | place: USA: Wyoming | collected... | reverse complement strand
TGGTATATCCAGACCTGCCAGACGGCCAGATCGTCTCGAGGCCCGAGGGGAACACGAACCTTTATAGGCGTCAACAGGTGGAGGAATACGTCGGGGCGAAAAAGCTAGGATTAAAACATGAGGGGGAAAACCCCTCAGGATCCTTTAAGGATAGGGGAATGACGGTCGGCATCTCCGAGGCGAAGCGACTGAACGCAGGAGCCGTCGCCTGCGCCTCGACCGGGAACACGTCCGCCTCCCTCGCCGCATACGCCGCTCAGGCCGGCATCGGTTGTGTTGTCTTCGTGCCCGAGGGCGAGATCGCATACGGAAAGCTGTCTCAAGCCCTTGCTTACGGCGCGAGGGCGTTGCAGGTGAGGGGCGATTTCGATGATGCCATGCGCATCGTCCAGCAGGCCTCCAAGGCGCTGGGACTCTACCTCCTCAACTCCGTTAATCCGTGGCGGATCGAGGGGCAGAAGACGATCATGTTCGAGTTGATGCAGCAGCGGCGCTGGAGGCCGCCTCAATGGATCGCGCTACCGGCGGGCAACCTCGGGAACACGTCTGCTTTCGGAAAGGCATTGTCGGAGATGAAATGCCTCGGCCTGATCAAGGAGGTGCCCAAGCTCGCCGCGATCCAGGCTGAGGGGGCCAACCCATTCTATCGGCTCTGGAAATCGGGGGAGCGAGAGCTTGTACCCCTTGAGAATGCCGAGACCGTCGCGTCGGCCATCAGGATCGGCGCACCCATCAGCTGGAGAAAGGCGCTGGACGCGGTCAAAGCGACAGGTGGTGTCGTGGAGCAGGTCTCGGATCAGGAGATCATGGACGCGAAGGCCGTGGTCGACGCCAGCGGAATAGGTTGCGAGCCGGCATCCGCCGCGTCCGTTGCAGGGGTCAAGAAGCTGATAGAGGCCGGCATCATCGACCGAAATGAGGAGATCGTGTGTATTCTCACGGGCAACCTCCTGAAGGATCCCGATTCCACGATCTACTATCACAAGGGGACGTTGAATGGTATCAGCCCGAGGTTCGCCAATAGGCCGATGACGATCGAGCCTGAACTTTCGAGCGTCGAGGAGTCGCTACACGAACTGGGCTTTGTGACGCGCACGCAGGCAGATTAAATAATTCGTTTGAATGGTTTGGTTTGCATTTCTAGCAGCTGATTCGGCATGTCTATCGGGAGAATCATGGCTGATGATCATCCATTGAAACAGGGGAAGGAAGGCAGATGCCTCCCTTCAGTCGTCTTCCGGTGGATGGCGTCCGCTACCTGATCCCATCCATCCTTCCCCCTCCTCAGCCGAAGTATGCGATGCTCTGGCGCATCTCCGGCCTTTCAATCTGGGCTGCCGCTATCGCTGCCGCGTAGACGACGCTGAAGACCAGGCTGACGTGCACCGAGGCGTTCCAGAGGCCCTGCCAGGTGAGCCCCTCGAAGCCTAGGCGGCTTTTCACGCGTCCTACGAGGCTCTCGGCCTTAGACCTCAACAACTTATAGGCGCTGCACATCCTTCCGGTCCCTCCACGCCGATGCGGTCCTTCGCCGTCAGCACGTCTGGCGGGTTGACCTTGCCCCTAATCCTCCTCCGGGCTATGATGTGGTCCACCTTCCTGGACTGAAGTACTTCGAACACGGCCTGTGAGTACGCGCGCGTCTTAGAGGTCGTCTAGAATGTGGTGAGGTGTTCCGACTTACGCAGTTAGACGAGTTTTCTCTGTTCTAATTTATAGAATTAAATATGCCCAAGTGTTTTCTTGGGGCGGAGGTGGACGACCCTTACTCGATCTAAAACACGATACACACAAAATAATAAAAATACCTTATCATTCTGTAGTTTTCTCATAAATGGAGACGACGTGATGCCGAGCTCTGTTGTATAAGCTGGCAGGATGCTCCTTTTTGGGGTCTTTGGACAACTTTCTCTTAATAGACTTTCTCTTAATAGTTGAACAATTAGATTTAACAATTGGTTTTTCTCGATTATCTGTTCCGAGTGCACGCGCGCGTAGAGAGTATTTTTAGCAGTTGTTGATTATCTTTTTCATCAAGTCTTATTATCACCATATCACCGAGGCTCAGCCTTAGTTCTCTCACTACCTTCACAGGTATAGTTACAATCATGCTGGATGCCACATATCGTAATTTGGCTTCGAAGGTTGCACCGTATGATTCCATCTCTTCGGGTTTGATCGCATCAAATCTTGTTGTGATTCGTCTCCCCTCATGGTCCTTCCGATTACACGGCATTAATTGTTACACCAGCGTAACGGTGTATGATACAAATATTAGAAACATTATGGATTAATAATCTATATTCGGGGTAGTTTGAAAATATTTTAAAAAATAGGTTATGGGGTTCAGATATAACGAACACATGTGTATAATTGTTATTGCAAACTTCTACACAATTTTTAATAGGAAGAGGTTGATGATTCTTTAATGCCTTTCAATGGATGAACATAAATATCCGACAGGGAAAGATAAAACTAAACCTGTACGTTTATCGGAGGGACTTTACGATGCTGTTGAGCGTTCTCTTAGGACGGAACAGGCGAGGTTACTTGGCTTTCGATTTATGAGTGATGTGATAAATGCTGCCGTTCGTGATCTTCTGACAAAGTATAAATTCCTTGAGTCTTTAAAAGAAAGTGACGAAGAGCGTCCCGAGTAAATTCGTCGACATCTAAGTAACCAAGTTCAGGTTTCTCAATTATTAAACGTTCTATCTCATTATAGAGGTGTGCGGATAAATACATTTTTTTCATCTCACGACTCATTGGTATGACCTAACCCCGTGAGACGTCTCACATCCTTCCTTTCCCACCCATATACATATGGATAATAACTACGTAAGTGATATATAAGTCTTATTATCACTATTATTTGACATGGCTTGGAAAAGACAAGGAAAAGTATAAATAAGGGAGATCCATCAAATCCACGGCAATTGATCTCCAAAGCCTTCAAGGCCAACCCGAACACGATATCCCTCAGGGCGACGATCCCCGAATCCGTAGCCATGGCCCTGAAACTGGAGCACGGCGACCAGATAAGCTGGACCCTAGAAATTCAGGGAGACGAAATCATCGCCATAGTGAGGAAATTCGTCATAAAGAATAGGGACACGATCGATCGATAGCGATCGCGATCGATCGGAATGGGCGAATAGGCGCGTGCCCTTCGATTGAAGGGGAAAGAAAGAAATAGCAACTTCACATAGGCGCGCGTTCCAGAACCCATTCTTTTATCACCACGAGGATCTAATGGAATCCCCTTTATAATTTTAATGTTCTATTGATGCTTAAAAGATTTTCAATAACTAGGAAAGAAAAGCCTAAGTAATAATGGTAAACTGAGAAGATGATAAGGAAATCAGTACCTTATGGTGCCTTATAAAGAACGAAATTTTGATATTTACGCGCGCGCGTAATGAGAATATAGGTTATGAATACACAACAGTCAAAGACATGAATATGTTAGTTGGAAAAGAGGGAATAACTATCTTTACCGAATTTATTCAGTGTGTTGATTTCAGAGAAATTCGCGCGCGCAATAAGGTTTTGTTTAGAAATTGGAAATGCTAAAGGACAAATCATACAGCCACTAAGTCGTTTACGCGCGCGCGGCGTTGCTCTTCGTTAGGACGCCGCACGCAAGGAAGATGTTGTCCTCGAAGCCGACTCTCACGTGCCCCCCGAGGGTCATGGCGACGGCGGACATGGGTATCTCGTTCCTCCCGAGGGCGCATGCGCTCCACGCCTTTAAACGTCTTTTATTTTTCATTTGTTCCCTTTACTTCTATACATTAATTATAAGTCAATGCACGAGGTTCATCTAGTTTTAAAAATATATTAATTATATAACTATTAGAAGACCATAGCGATTATATCCACATTAATTTTATATAATAAAGTTCTCATTAAAAGTAATGATGCAAAAATCTGATGAAAATCCGAGTGACTCGCTTGTTACTTTAGATACGGATAGAGTTACTACAGGCATCGAAGATTTGGACCAGATTCTGGGGGGGGTTACCCCCGTCGAAGTCTTATTCTTGTAGCTGGTAATCCTGGCACGGGGAAGACCGTTCTTTCTGCTCAGTTTCTATATGGAGGCGCTGTTAGTCAAGGCGAGGGAGGTGTATATGTCTCGTTTGCCGAGTCTCGGAATGATTTCCTCAGAAACACGCTGAAACTTGGCATGGACATGAAATCTTTGGAGGAAAAGGGGGTCTTCAAGTTTATGGAGTTGATTACGATGGAAGGCCCCGCAATGACTAAAGCCGTGGAGATGATCATGGATACAGTTCTTCAATCGGGCGCGAAACGACTGGTGATCGACTCCATAAGTGCTGTACTTCAGATGTTCGGACGGGATGAGACGAGGATATTTCTCCACACTATCCTGGGAAGACTCACGAAGGACCACGATATCACAACTATCTTAGTGGGAGAAATACCAATCGGAAAAGATAGCACAGGGTTTGGAATAGAAGAGTTCATAGTGGATGGCATCATTCTCCTAAAACAATATTTCGAGAGAAACATGGATAGGAGAGAATTATATATAATCAAGATGAGGGGTACGCAATTACCGCAATTGTCTTTTACGTATCTAATCGATTCAAAATACGGCGGCATCAGGCTATTCAAATTACCTCTCAGAACGAAAACGAAGATTGTACCCACGGAAAAGATCAGCACAGGCGTTGAGGGGCTGGACAAGATGCTCCACGGTGGCGTATTCAGAAACTCTATCACCTTAATCGAGGGAGCCAGAGGAATAGGTAAGACCACGCTCTGCCTCCAATTCCTGATAAACAACGCCGAGAAGGACGAAAGAGTACTGTATATCTCCCTCGATGAACCTGTAAACCAAATATATCGTATGCTCCACAACTTTGGCAGGGATATTAGTAAGTTAGGAGAAAAATTTCAGGTAGAGTCGTATATTCCTGAGGCTTTCATGCCCCTCCACTTCTATACGATTTTGAACGATGTCATAGAGGAAAGGAGGCCGAGTATTATCGCACTGGACAGCATCCCAGCCATTGAGAATGTTTTGTCAGGAACCGTTTTCGATTTCATGCGTTATCTTCAGATCCTTTGTAAGGAGCGTGGAGTAACCGCATTCTTGACCTGTAACGCGGAGACCATCGCTGAGTCGAAGAACGTGAACATTTCGACCCTCGCGGACAACATGATCGTCATGCGATACTATGAGCTGAAGGACAGGCTCGCCAAGGAGATACTCATAGTGAAGACGAGAGGGTCCGACCACGAGAAACGCATCGTAACATTCGAGATAACCGATGAAGGGATGATCGTCCATGCATAAAACACAAATAAGCATCTCGGATGGTTGACAATGCTCGACCTCGCCTAAAAATGCGAGGTATCTTGTATGATCACAGAAAAAAGGGTAGAAGTAAGCGAACTGAGAAGAATATTTCAAGAGGCCTACGGGCTGACCATAGGACAAACCTTCAGTTCGATGGTAAATTATATACTTGATCAAAAATTTGGAAAAGACCCTTACGAGGTGCTCTGTGACGACCCTAGCCAGTTCTACCACGGATTCAAGGAGGTCTTTTCCGACGGAGCCGAGATAGCCCTATCGATGGTAGGAAAAGTTCTCGTGGAAAAATATGGCGTCAACATCCCCTTTGAAGGTTTCACGGCGATATTGGCTAAAGGAGATGATTCATCGAAAAACAAATTTCGCGAGATTATGGAAAAAGCAATTATGTCGGGAAAAAACTCCTTCCCAAACGGGATGAATAATCCCCGATAATAGATTCCATTGTTTCATAGGTAAACCAGGTGATTCGAAATATCCGAGAATGGGTCGTGTCTCGCCCGAAAGGAGGTCAGGAGCCTAATAAACGCGCTGAACAACGGGTTAATAAGCACTCTGAATCCAGTTATCGACCCAGATATAGGGATCACATACCCGAACGTTGAGATGGCAACGGGCCTCTCCCACGATCAAGTTGCGGAAATACTCAGAGATCTGACCTCGGAAAAGGTTCTCATAAGAAGACAGATCGATACCCTCTTGGCTTGCCCTCGATGTAGAAACGTCTCGACTGTTCTGAAGCTGAAGTGCACAAACTGCGGCGAAACATCCCTAAGGACGGGGACGGTAATCGAGCATATCCCATGCGGATATGTAGATTTCTCCGAGAAGTTTTACGACGAGGACAGGCTGCGGTGCCCAAAATGCAGGAAAACCATGAAAGCCTTGGGGGTGGACTACCGGAAACCTGGTTCCTATTACAGGTGTCAGTCCTGTGGAGAAGTGACCCCAGTACCCGCAAGGATCGCTCACTGCGAGAGATGTGGAAAAGCATACGATCTAGACGAGCTGGACGAAATCGAGGTGTATGCCTACCAGCTCAACCCTGAAAAGCGGGGGGAGCTAGACAAACTCTTCCTCGATTTGGATGATATAGCTTCAAGGCTAATGGAAAAAAACCTGTTCGCCAACTCTTCAGTACGAGTAAAAGGAAAATCCGGCGAAGAACACCTGTTCTCCTTGATAATACGAGACCCTGATCCAAGCGAGAATGATCCTACCTTCGTAGACATCTTTACCAGCGATAAGTTGATCGACGAAACCCGGGTACTCTACTTCTACACCAAATGTCTGGATATGGAAAGTGCGAATAATATGTTCGTAGCTGTTCCTGGCTTACTGCCCCTAGCTGGTGCCCTAGCTAGATCCTATAAGATAAATATCGTGGAGACATCGAGATTCGAAGAGATAGCGGACAAGATTTTCCAGGCCATAAAAAAATTCATCGAGAAAGAAACGGAAAGATCGATGAGTCATGGAGAGGAACAATTACAAATTACGCCTAAATAGGCCTAAAATGGACGTTCTATTCCTCTTTCAAGCTGCCATCGTGGCGTCTATACCCCTGATGACCTTTGTAACATTATCCCTTTCCTCTCTGTTGCAGATGGAAGTGGTACCCCTAATTCTCACCATCAGCATCGGCCTCATTTTCGACTTGAGCCGCACGCTGGTTAAGTCGCTGATACTGCCAGTCGACGAGAGGAGGCGCAGAAACCCCAATCCTCAGCTAAGGGAGCAGCCTCTCATCAGTATCTTGATACCCGCCCACGACGAGGAGGCCGCTATAAAACAGGCGATAGAGTCTGTCCTCGAGAACGAATACAAGCGTAAGGAGATCATCGTCATAGACGACGGTTCAATGGATCGCACCTACGAGATCGCTAAAGAGTACGAGAGGCAAGGCGTAAGGGTTCTCAAAAGGACTAAAAGCGGGATGAAGGCTTACGCTATCAATTATGGACTGCTTTTCGCCAAAGGCGAGATCGTGGTAACAGTAGATGCTGACACAATCATGGGAAGGGATGCACTTACAAACATAGCGCGTTCCTTCTCTGACTCAAACATTATTGCAGTATCAGGCAACCTCCGCATCCTTAACAAGAGCAGAAATGTCCTGACACGACTGCAATCCTACGAGTACGTTGTAAGCTTCGAGATGGGACGGCGGCTGCAGTCCATGTTCAACACCTTGCTCATACTTCCAGGGGCATTAACCGCCATCCGAAGGGACATGTTCTCATCCCTTGGACAATTCGACACCAGCTGGACAGAGGATTTCGACGCTACCCTCAAGCTCCACAAAGTTCAGGGTCGCCTTATCTTCCAGAAGGAGGCAATGGCCTGGACCACTGTTCCGGAACGTTGGTCAGATTGGTTCGAACAGAGAGTGAGATGGTCAAAGGGACAGATCAAGACACTCCTGAAACATCGAAACCTCTTCTTCAGGAAGAGATTCGGCGCTCCCGGGACAGTGGGCGCCCCGGACATGGTCTTGATGGACATAATTTCCCTGATGGTAAGACCCGTTGGATACGTCCTAATTGCACTCTATATAACACCATGGATAAACATCGTGATACTTCTAACCGTGCTTTATCTTTATAACGAACTAATTATTATAACTACTGCTATAATTATATCAGATATACGAGATGATTATAGAAATTCGCTTCTATTTCCCGCTATGTTTATCTACAGGATCATATACGCTTGGGTGAGATTCATAGGATATGTTCTCGGTTTCATACCTTTAAGAGAGAGATGGTAGATCGAACTCATGAATTGATATATTAAAATCATAAAAGATTATCACACAAGAGACAAAATTTATTTAATTGAGCGTCAGTAAAAGGGAAGAGTTATGACCGTTTGAGCCCTAACATTTTTCTTATGTCGTTAGGCGTCGCTATTGGGCGTTCGCGCGCGCTGCTCTCAGCTCCCTCGAACACTCTTCCATTGTCGAAGTTGCGCGCGCGTAATTGGCTAAAGCTTTGGGCGCGTAGTCTTGGTCCAATAAAATAATTAATAGCTGATTAAATATTCACCTTCTGAGATTATTAATATTGTTTTTTTTATATTACTGCCAGATGCATATTGTTTGTAGATTAATAAATGTTTTTATTTTGTTGCGAGATTAAATAATTTAGACTATAATATTAGTCAAACAATGATGATGGATGTGGAATATGATATCGTGTAAACAAACGGAAAAGGTGTGATTCTGAGGTGAAAGAGGGTTTACGCGCGCGCGGGTTGCTAAAGCACGCGCGAATCAGATCTAACGATAACGTGGTCATGACGACTGGCTACCAACAGCAAACCAAAGACTTGGTGGAAGAAGCAAGCGCGTATCGTGTTTCAGATTGCGCGAGGAATAGATGATCTGAATGGCTGAATCTATCGTTGAGTCTCCTACAGAAACTATATTAAATGTAGCCAAGACAGGAAAAATTGAAGTCTTACACGTTGATGACGACCTTGTTTTTTTAATGGTTGCGAAACAATGCTTAGAAATGCAGGGCGAAATTGAAGTAGATACTGCGTCTTCAGTCAACGAAGCTCTAGAAAAATTGAGGAAAACGGATTATGATGCCATTGTTTCCGATTACCAAATGCCTGATAAAGATGGTCTCGAATTCTTGAAAGAACTACGAGAAAAGGGAAACACCGTTCCATTCATTGTTTTCACCGGAAAAGGCAGAGAAGAAGTCGCCAAAAAAGCTCTAAACTTGGGCGCTGACCAATACATTGATAAAAATGGCGACCCAGAAACAGTATACTGTGAACTTGCATATGCCATACAGTACTCAGTGAACAGAAAGTCAGAACATATCGAGTTGTTGAAGAGAGAGGCTAAACTCTATGCATTTTTAGAGTCATCTCCAGAAGCTATAACAGTTAGTGACCTCAATGGGAACATAGTTGAATGTAACCAAGCAACAGTAGATTTGCATAGTTGCCAGTCGAAAGAGGACTTGATTGGCAAAAATGCTTTTGAGTTCATCGCGAAAAAAGACCGTGAGAAAGCAATACAGAGTCTAAAGAAGACAATTGAGCAAGGGTCTACGAAAAACATAGAATACACTTTTCTCACTAAAGACGGATGTGAATTCCCAGCGGAATTGTCCGCAAGTGTTGTAAGGGATACCTCAGGAAAACCAGAGTATTTCATGGCAATAACTAAAGACATCACTGAACGCAGGTTAATGGAACAAAAATATGTCACTATTATCAAGACAGCCTTGGATGGTTTCTTGATTACTGACAGCAAAGGACGTTTCATTGATGTAAATGACGCATATTGCAGAATGATCGGTTATACTCGTGAAGAACTCCTTTCAATGTCTATACATGATATTGAGGAGTCAGAAAAGCTTAAGGAAACCACTGAGCACATCAAAAAGGTTCTAAAAGAAGGACATGACCGTTTTGAAACTAGCCATAGGCGAAAAAACGGCGCAGTGATAAATGTTGAAGTTAGTGTGTATTACTACCCTGTAGACGAGGGGCAGTTAATTGTGTTCATTCGCGACGTCACCGAACGCATGAAAGCGGAGGGGGTTTTAAGGGGATCTGAAGAGAAGTGGCGTTCACTGGCAGAAAATGCCCCAAACATAATTATGATCGTTGATCGTTTCGGCATAATTCAGTTCATCAATCGCACTGTAGTAGATGCGCGTCCGGAAGAAATTGTCGGGAAGAGTATTTACGATTTTATAGATCCCGAGCATCACAACTTAGTAAAGAAAACCATTGAACAGGTTTACCAGACTGGAGAGGGTGGACGTTACGAGATTAGTGGAGTTGGTCCTAAAGGCGGTGTTTCATGGTATGAGACCCATGTAGGACCGATCAAGCGAGATGGACAGGTTGTCTCTGTGACACTTATCACTACTGACATCACAGAACGCAAGAAGGTAGAGGAAGCTCTGCGTGAAAGCATGGAGAGTTACAGGGAACTCACTGAAAGCATCAGTGACGTGTTCTTTGCAATGGACAAGGACTTCAGATATACTTACTGGAACAAAGCGTCTGAAAAGCTCACGGGGATTTCAGCCAAGGATGCTATTGGAAAATCTCTTACCGAGGTTTTCCCAGATGTTAAAGGGACGATAGTAGAACAATTTTACAAAGAGGCGTTAAGAACACGGCAACCCCGAAGTTACTTGAACAAGTATCAGCTTAGAGGCAAGGACTACGTCTTTGAAATCAACGCGTATCCAACAAGAGACGGAATATCTGTTTTCGTCAAAGACATCACAGACCTGAAAAACGCAGAAGAGCGTCTGAAAGAAATAAACAAGAAACTCGAGGTCACGAATGAGAAGCTACATGTTGTAGGCAGCCTGACGCGGCATGACGTGCGGAACAAGCTTTCCGCGGTGACTGGGAACGCCTATCTGCTAAGGCGAAAGCTGGCTGAGGATCCCGGAGCATTGGAGCAGCTGAACGACATGGAAGCAGCAGTTCGGCTGGTGGAAGAGATTTTTCAGTTCGCGGGAACCTACGAGAAACTGGGCATCGAACAATTAGCCAGTATGGATGTTGGTAAGGCTTTTGACGAGGCGGTGTCGCTTTTCTCAGACTTGAAAGATGTCAAAATAGTGAACGAGTGCCGCGGGTTAACCGTTTTGGCTGATTCACTGCTGAGACAACTCTTCTACAATCTAATCGATGACTCATTGAAGTACGGTGAAAAAATCCGGCGAATCAGAGTACTCTACAGGACGCCAAGCGCGGACAAGCTTGAACTCGTCTACGAAGATGACGGCGCAGGCATACCCGACAACATGCGAAGCAGCCTCTTCAAAGAAGGCGTGGGGAAAGGCACAGGCTACGGCCTTTTCATGATAAAACGAATATGTGAAGTATATGGTTGGACAATAGAGGAAAAAGGAATTCCCGGTAAGGGTGTCCAATTCGTTATGACCATTCCGAAAAAGAGCGCGAAATGGACAAACCATTAAAGCAGAAAAAACCACATATTCATCGAGGCTTATCAGATACAAATAAATGATACTACATAATGGAGAAAATGTACAATCTCACTTTAGTTGATATGCTATTACCTTGTATCTTTACCCTCCTCAACTCCTTCACGCGCATGCCTGTTGCTAAATTTGGTAAAAAATGGTAAAAATTATCTGATCCGGATTGGTGCGCGTCATTCTCCCCCGGCTTTTTGATGTTTTTGAATAAGCGGGGACTGAGGATAAAAGGCACATTCACAGCTCTAATAAAACGATCCTGAATTGGGAGCTTGAATTAAAACCATTTTATACCATTTTAGCAACACCCATGCGCGCCGCGCCCGAAAATTCTTAAACGATAAGAAATTTTCCAATGAAGGATGAAACCCCCCATTCTAAAAACGGATGACCTTGTCCTCAGGGGCTTCGAATACAAGGATATCGATCGATTAGCCATGATACTGAACGATCCAATCGTCATAGGGTACATGCCGGGATCCAGACCTTGGCCGAGGGAGGCAGCGGAGAGGGAAATTGGGAAGATCATTGACCACTGGAGCGAACGTGGCTATGGCAGGTGGGCCGTAACTTATGGTGGCTGCTTGATCGGCTGGTGTGGGATAGAGCATATCAAGGAATTGGGGGAGACCGAGGTGGCTTACCTCTTGGACAGGGAATATTGGAACAGAGGCTTCGCAACTAAGGCGGCAGGGCTCAGTCTAAAATATGGGTTCGAGGAAAAAGGACTAGAAAGAATAATTGCCTTAGCCTTTCCCGAGAACATCGCCTCCCGAAGAGTGATGGAGAAGAACGGCATGACCTTCGAAAAGATGACCCACATATGGAACCTTGATCTCGTGCAATACCAAATAGGCTTCAAAATGTATAAAAACAGACAAAGGGGCTGAAACGCGTGCGACTGACGTTTATCTCATCGCCTTGGCAAGCTGGGAGCCCAGCCTCCTGCACTCATCGAGGATTTTCTGGCTTGGATCGCCATGCGACTCAACTATGTCACCCACCTTGTCGCCGAGGCGGCTGAAGAGGCTCAGCGAGTCCCTGGCCCTTCCCCCTCCGCCGTGGCTGTAGAAGACGGCGTAGGGCTTGCCCCCGTAGCCCGGCTCATTTCTGTGGAGGTACCAGTCGTCCATAAACGTCTTCAGGGTCCCAGCCATGTAGCTGAAGTAGTCAGGGGTGCCGAGGGCGATGCACGAGTAATTCGGAAGGTCCGTTATTGGGAACCTGCCCCGATTTGCGTTGTGGAGGGTGATTTCACAGCCCCCCGCCTTAAGGCCCTCGGCGACCGCCTCGGCCATCTTGGCGGTGTTCCCATGCTGCTGGGAGTGGTATAGCACAAGTGCCTTGACCATGTTCATGGAGTCAATAGATTTGCTCGACGGATTTACGATTTACGATCCAGTCTATATGAATCATTTATCCTCACCTGCGTTCGCGCGCGCAGGTGGAACTGAGGATAAGATTATAGAAAAAAGGTGATGGATTTCTGCGTATACTCAGGGTTTCCAAGTCCTTCTATATGCCTCAAGTTTATCTTGGAAGCTCGCATCTCTCCTCATCTTGATCTTCACCATCTCTTGGGCTAGGAATTCAAAGCCTATGAAGTAGTCTCGCCCCCATGCAGCTTCAGCTTCTCTTCTGCTAAGAATGAATCCACTGTACTTTTCCCACATTCGTATGAAGCCCCAGGCACCTAAGTCGTAAACTGTCTCAGCCCTGACTATCTTGTTTTTAATCATGTAGCCTAGAGCTTCCGCAGTAAAGAACCATGAGGTCCAGTGACCGAAAAACTCGGTGTTATCGTACCCGTATTTTTCCATGAATTCATCGTGATCTTTCCACTCTATGTTTTTTTGCATCAGAATACCGTAATTCTGCATCACTGGGTCTGAGGTCATCCGATCGGTTAGGAATCTACAAGTCTCTACTTCCCTTGCTTTTAGCGTGTATCTCAGATTCAAGATATAGAATACTGTTGCTATTAGTACTCCTGTTGCAGCCACCATGTAGTAAGCCGTCTGAATCTCAGCTAAATCCACCAATACAAGTCACGGTTGAGTATTAGGTGGAAGTGAGGATAAGACAATGGAGATAGCTGACTTAAATTACGCAATATTATGGCACTATTCATATTCTACGCGCGCCCATTAGGGGGTTCGCGCCCGTGGAAAACGTAAATAGATTAACCATTACGTGATGGTGGGGGCTCTTCCTCTGCTCTCTTTTAGGATCTCGATGACGACCGTACTGTCGAACAGGAACCTCATGGCTGTCACGTTAACCCAGAGCCTTCTGATGTTCGCATCTTTCCTGTGGAAACCGTTCTGGAGCCTGTACATCTTGGAGCTAGGCGGCTCCAAGAGCATCGTAGGGGCTCTGGCAACGCTGCAATCGTTCTCCAACCTAGCTCTCCTGCTACCGGGCGGCGTGCTGGCTGACAGGTTTGGGAGGAAGCGCGTCATACTGGCCTCATCGATCTTCAGCTTCTTCTCTCCGCTGCTCCTGCTTTTCTCGACCACCTGGATAGGGCTGATACCTGGGATAATTGCCTCCTCTTTCTCTGCTCTCGCGACTCCAGCTCAGAGCTCGCTGATAGCCGAGTCCCTTCCCCCTGAGAAGCGGGCGACAGCCTTCGGCGTGTATACAATGTCCTGGTATATGTTCATCGTCGTTGCGTATCCCTTTGGCGGCTATGTCATGGATAGTTTGGGGGTGGTCCCTGGCACGCACATCGGCCTAATCCTCTCCTTCCTCGTCATGGTGCCTGTTCTCCTGATCCAGTGGAGGATCATTCGGGAGACGTGGACGCCCGATCAATCCGCCACTGAAAGAGAAGCATTGAGGCTCAAGGTTGCCCTCACAAAGTTGAGGGCCACCCCGCCCGAACTGTGGATCCTCCTGGCTGTGGCGATCTTCAGCTGTTTCGGCTTTCAGCTTTTCTGGTCTTTTGTGGTTGTTTTCTGCGTCGAGGTGTTGGGCATAAGTATGATGCAGTGGAGCATCGTCAGCATCGTCGGGAACTTGGTCGCCGCCTGCTTCATGATACCCATCGGCTTTCTATCGGACCGTGCGAAGAGGAAACCGTACATAATCCTGTCACAGGTTCTCGTGTCTGCAGCAAGCTTGGGATACGTGCTTTCAACAGGCTTCCTCGGCATCGCGTTGACCAGAGCCGTCGGAGGCGTAGGGGAAGGGTTAGGTGGAAACGTTTTCAGCTCCGTTGGAGGGCCGGTTTGGCAGGCGCTCGTGACGGAGGTGGCTCCAATGGACATTAGGGGGAGCACGTTGGGGCTCATGGGAACAATCACGGGCTTTATCTCCACGCCGGCGCCGTGGATAGGCGGGTACATTTACGAGAACATCTCGCCGCAGTCGCCTTTTTACCTGAGCTTCGTGTTGGGGATCCTGGGGGTCACATTATTCACCTTCCTCATTAAGGAGCAAAAGAGGCCTCAGCAGATCAGCGGTTAGGATCTGACGCGCGATATCCGTACGCGTGGTCGATCGGGATAAGCATCTTTGGGAAAGTGATTCAAGATAACAAGGATTGAAACTATAATAGCCCCATATACAGGGCGCGCGCGTAGCGAGAACCCCGAGGTGGTTTACGGCGCGCTGCGCCTGCCTGGTCTCGAATGTCTGCTGCTGAGCCTTGAGTGTGAGCTACTGGTTTCTCTGGCTTATCCTGAGGTTCAGGATGTAGAATACTGCCGCAACTAAGAACCCTGTCGCCGCCACCATATAGTAGGCGGCCTGAATCTCAGCTAAGTCAACCATACAATTATTCACTTAATTCAGAAACAGGTGGAACTCAGAATAAGGCTATGGAGATCTGCGCGCGCAAACGAGTTAAATAATTTGATTATAAATGGGTTTTATCCCTATTTTATTTTTTTTAGGGCAGCTTTGGAGTTCACAGCTTCCCCCGATCTTCTTACAGCGTCTCCCCTTCTCGTGCCTGCAGAGCCGCTGGAGCTCCTCGAAGAGAGAACCGCCAGCTTGGGGTACGGGTTCACGAGGGCGGAGGTGGCCCGCCTGACGCCCCTGGGCAGAAGGTAGGTGAACGTGGGCCGCTTGCGACCACGAGGCATCACAAACAGAAAGAATCTAAAGGGAACTCAGCTACGAGTACGATCGGTGAAATATGTCCATTCTGATAGGCGGCACCATCATAGAGATGGGGAAAAAGGCGAAGGGCCTATTAAAAGTGGGGGAGGCTTCCACCCACGACGTTTTGATGCCCTACATTGTCGTCAACGGGTCGCAGCCGGGCCCGAAACTCTGCGTCCTCGGAGGCGTGCATCCCCTCGAGTACGCGAGCATCGAGGGCGTCCTCAGGGCTGCGAACGAGGTCGAGCCCATGAGCCTCAGAGGCGTCCTTCTGGCCGTGCCTGTGGTGAACGTCGACGGCTTCCACGCGCGCGCGGCCTTCAACAACCCAATAGACTATCAAAACCAGAACAGGGTATTCCCCGGGGATCCAACGGGCACGATGAGCAGGAGGGTTGCCCACGCCGTCTACACGGAGTTCGTATCCAAGTCTGACTGCCTCATCGACTCACACGGCGGAGACCTGACTGAGGACATAAACCGGTTCGTGATCGTCGGGAAGACGGAGAACAATGCGCTACACCAGAAGATGGTGGACATGGCGTCCTGCTACGACGCCCACTACATCCAGGTCAGCGAGATAAGGGGAAGCTCAGGGGAGGCCACGAGCCGGTTCGGCATACCCTGCATAACTCCCGAGTCCGGAACTCCCTACCCAGTCAGGGAGGATGAGGTGAGGTTCCACCACGACGGCATACTAAACGTCATGAGGTACCTGGGAATGCTCGAGGGCAAGCCCATGATGAGGAAGCTCGCCGTCAACCCCCAGTCTGAGAGGCTATTCGCAGAGAAGGGCGGGATATGGCATCAGAAAGTCGGCGCAGGACAGAGGGTTAGAAAGGGCGACGTGTTAGGCGAAGTGGCAAACCTGTTCGGTGAACCCATTCAGATCGTAAGGGCACCGTTCGACGGGGTGGCGAACAACAGCAGGACATCCTATGCAGTCAACTCCGGTGACACTCTCCTCTCAGTGATCAAGGTCTGAGGGGAAATCCGTCGCGCACAGGCCACAACTTTTTCTCGGTTATAATCTACTTTTTTCAGGTGGCTGGGGATATCCGGAACTTCTTCGCGCGCGATGATTCCGATCTAGCTTTCGGTCTTAAGCTGTCTTGTTATGTTTCGTGCCCATTCTTTGGCTTTATTGAGGTTGCTTTTTTATTGGCTGATTCTTCTAAGTAGTCTCATCCTTTCCCCAAACACCTCTATAGCAAATGGTTTCAACTTTACGTTCTGGGAAATATACTAACTCGAAAACGACTGCGCGCGGATTGAAGTTTTATCCATAGTAGGCGGTCTGAATCTCTTCAAAACTAACCATAAACGTTCACGAGAATGAATTAGCGTGAAGTGAGGATAAGATTATGGAATAGAGGCCTCGGATGCGAGTTAGGTCGCGAACGCGCGCGATCTCTCACAATAGATATCCTCTTTTAATCAATATTCCGAGCGCGCGCGTAGGAACCTGTCGTACGAGGAATGGCTTTTGAGTGAGTCCATCCCTCTATACTTGGTACAAATTGAGAGACACATGGAAGTACACTGGCCCTATTTTTGATTCGCACACACACATTGGAACTATTGAAAATATATCCAAGATGATGGCTATTGAAGATGATTTCGGGATTTCAACACAGATTGGGATTGTACATAATGAAGAAGGATTTTATGCTGCTAAGGAGCAGTATCCTCACAGGTTTATCTTCGCAAAATATCTCTCATTGAAAAACATAGCACAGTACAATGTGCAACCTGTTCTTGACGAAATATCAAAACTACAGGATCAGGGCTACACTCTTGCCAAGGCATGGTTTGGTCCCCGCTGGCGTGACTATATTGAAGACGTTCCTAGAGATTTTCGGATTAATCACCCCAAACTAGACTCCATCTTTCAAGCCCTTGAGGACAACGAAATACCCTTCATTATTCATATGGGTGATCCCGACACATACTATGCTTCCCACTATCAAGATTCGGAGAAATATGGTACTAAAGAGGAACACCTCATACAATTAGAGGATGTTTTATCCCGACATCCTAAATTAAAGTTTCAGATTCCTCATTTTGGTTCACAACCTGAGATACATCGGTTACCAAATCTATCTAGGTGGATGGAAAAGTTTCCTAATGTTGTGGTGGATTCAGCTTCATCAAGATGGATGGCCCGTGAGTTGAGTAAAGACACAGAGAAAGCTCGAGATTTCATGCTCAAGTATTCGGATAGGGTTCTCTTCGGGACGGATCTTTTTGCAGGTGAAGGTGACCGTGACTACTATTCTGGTAGGTATGTTGCACAAAGAATCCTTTGGGAAACAGATGAACGAGACACTCCGCTGCCTTTTCCTGATGCTGATACAAAGGACATTGGAGGTACATTTATCAATGGTCTTGATCTACCTCTCTCTGTCCTTGGAAAGTTGTACTGGAAAAATGCAAATCGAATCTATATAGCGTAGAACTCCCGCGCGCGCGAACTATGATTTATTTTATCATGTATCTTCAGTAACTCTGTTACGTATCACTTCTTATATGTGAGAGAGAAGAAATAGATATAGAATAAAGAGATAGAGATAAAAGGATACAGACACATACATACAAAGAAAAGAGGAGGGAGGTGTGTGTGGGTTTGGGTTTGGGGGATAAGATTATGGAGAAAATGTGGATGAAATCAAGACTCCCATTAAGAGAATCATCAGAATACTAGAGATGCTGAGTCTCCCCTGAAAATTGTAGCGCGGATCTTTAAGCGACGATGTAAAGGCAATCCGAATGTCCGTTCGAGTCGAAGTACGATCTGAGGAGCTCGTCGACGTCAGCCTCCTCAAGGTAAACGGCCAGAACCATAATCGCATGACGCAGGAACAGAGAAATGCCCTCAGGGATGCGATAGTCCGCTACGGGTTCATAAGCCCAATAATCACGAACCAGGAACTTCTGATCTCCGACAGGGAGCGGCGCCTCGAGGTCGCGCGCGGAAGGGTGAGGCGAATAGAATGTGAAGACGTGCGCACGTCCAACGTCGAGTCCATTCAAGGCGGCGTGCCCTTTTCGTTAGACATAATAGGTTGATCAATCGAGAACTTCTGATCTCGATGGATGTTCTAGAAGCGATTAGGACTCGAAGGAGCGTGAGGAAGTTCAAGCAGGTTCAGATCCAAGAGAAGGACCTGAGGGAGATACTCGCCGCGGCCCAGCAAGCCCCGAGCGCAGGCAACAGGCAGCCTTGGCGCTTCGTGGTGGTTAGGGATCAGGATACTAAGAGGCGGCTGGCCTCCGCGGCGAACAACCAGGCTTGGATGGGAGACGCGGGCGCGATCGTTGCCGCGCTGGCGATGCCTAAGGATTCGCCTGAGGTGTCTCCGAAATGGGCGGAGCGGGATGTCATGACGGCCGTTGAGCACATCGTCTTGGCGTCGTGGAGCCTCGGCTACGGCTCGTGCTGGGTCGGTGCATTCGACGAGTCGAAGGTCAAGGATCTGCTGAACATCCCCGAGAACATGACGGTGATGATTCTCCTGCCTATAGGGGTGCCCGACCAGAGGCCCGAAGCCAGGTCGAGGAAGGCGATAAGCGAGATCTTCAGCCACGAGAAATACGGACAACCCTTGATCATATGATGCGTCCACGTGCCAATCGATCGCAATCGACATCGTCGTCGAGCGCGAATCGGCGCACAAACCCAAATCCACGGCATTAATCGACAGGAAAGGCATGCACGGCGCGCGTGCGCGCATGAACATTGCGCACCCATTTTAAAGAAGGGTAGAGAAGTATTGACCATGGGCATCGACGTCGAAAAGGTGAGGAGAAACTTCCCCCACCTCGATGACATGATCTACTTGGGCGCAGCGGGCTCAGCGCCTTTCAGCCTCGTCGTCTACGAGGCTGTGATGGAGTTCTGGAACAGGAAACGCTACGGGGGAGCGCCCACCGCCAGCGATCACTCGTGGTTCAGCGAAAAGGAAACCCTCGCCAGGAGGGAGGCGGGGAACCTCATCGGAGCCCACCCGGACGAGATCTGCCACGTGAGCCGCGTCGTACAGGGGATAAACACCGTGAAGGACATCGTGGACTACAGCATCGGGTGGAAAAGCGGAGACAACCTCGTCATGACCGACCAGGAGTACCCCAGCAGCGGCCATACGTGGTTGAGCCTCCGAAAGAAGGGAGTGGAGATCAGGATGATCCGTAACCGTCGGGGCCGGATAACGCGAGCGGACATGGAGGCAGCAGTCGACGACCGGACGAAGATCGTCTGCGTCAACAGGACGAGCGCAGGAAGCGGCTTCACCTTCGACATGCGCCAGGTCTCTGAGATCGCCCACGACCACGGTGCCTTAGTCGTGGACGACGCTTTCCAGACTGTCGGAGCCAAGGCCGTGGACGTCCACAGGGATGGAGTCGATTTCCTGATGTCAGGCAGCTACAAGTGGCTTTGCGGACCCAACGAGGCAGGTCTGCTCTACGCAAGCAGGGAGCACTGCGAAAACCTGAAGTCGAGCTACTTCAGCTACATAAACGTCGACAGGGGTCCCGACGTGACGGGTATGGCGCGCTTCCCCTTCGGAGCTCGCGACCACGACCCAATCGTCAGCTACGATTACTCACCCTACAAGACAGCTCAGCGCTTCGACATGGGGACGACGGCGACGGACCAGATCTGGGGGTGGCATGCCGCCCTCAAGTACATGAACGCCCTAGGGATCCGAAACATAGAAGCCAGGCTGATGCACCTAGGAGGCCATCTGATGGACGCACTCGAGGGCATCGGCTGCAACGTCCTGACGCCGCGAGAACCCGAGGCGGAATCCCTCAACACCCACCGCCACGCACTGATAATGTACACAACTGGCAGTTACGAGAGGGACCAGAGATGCGCCGCCGAGATGAAAAACAGGAAGCTGAGACCCATCATAGGGCCCGTCCTGAAGATGCAGGGAGGGTTCGGGGGAATACGCGTCAGCCCCCATATCTACAACACGGAGGAGGAGATCGACGCCTTCATAGAGTACCAGAAGACGCTGCTAGCCAGGACCTAGCTTCTCCCTGATCATGGCGTCGCTGTAGCCGAGAAGGCGGCCGAAGCGCCTGGCGATCGCCCTCCTCTTCTAGCCAACGTACATTCCAATGGACAATAGGCTCCTCCACTCATCGTGGAGCCTATGATACTCCTCAATCACTTCTGGCTTCTTGTAGATCACGTACACCCATTTATCATCTAAGTCAACATTCGGGAAGAGATCCGTCCTTATCAACGCCTTCTCGAGGTAATAGCTGACGCCCTCCCTATCTGCCTCCTCCCTCATGGCCTCCTCCATGAAACCGGCGTTGATCGGCATGAATGGCGCGCTGAGGCTCATATCCTTCGCCTCATTCCTCGCGGCCTCGCACCAAGACCTGATCTCCCCCACGAGCTCGCCCTTACGGTAGCTCGATAGGCCCCTACCCCAGCCCTCCACGGGCTCCGCCCCCGGATCACCATACGGGGTGATGTACTCACAGAACTCAACCGTATAACCCTCCGGGTCCTTGACGGTACAGGTCTTGATCCTCAACTCCTCACCCACATACACCCGAGGCGGCTCCACGAGCCCAAGCCCATTGAGGTAATTGAACCATGAAAGCACGTCACGAACCCATATCTGGAGCCTCACAGGTTTCTCCGGGCTCGGCTTATGGCTGCCCCTCACCTGATCGACCAAGCCGAGGTGCCCCGTTTCATGAACACGGAATATCGTCACCCAGTCCCTGCTCATGACCAGCTCGAAACCGAGCACTTCCCCGTAGAATCTGGCGGCTCTTTCCAAGTCGTTATAATAGAAGAACGTAAGATAACCATCGATCTCCTTGCCCAAAACGATCATGGAGAATGGGGCCGAGGAGATAATAAAATTTGAGAAATCTAAGCTCACATCGAGCGACAATGTAAGCGGGTGATGATTGGGTATTGCAGAAAACGGGGACGTATTCGTTCGTCTCTCACGTTCAAGCTTGTGCCTCCCATGCAGATCAGCATAAAGGGAGAGCTGAAACATCTATCTACTTAACCTCTGCAATAGACTGCAGATCACGTTTACCTCATTGAAAAGGGAACCAATAAGCCCTTAGGGATATTTCTAATTACCTCTAGCATGCTTGATCCAACTTTGGATAGCGCGAGTACCGGGTGAGCACATGTTTGGTGACCAAATCCTGTTAAACTGTGCCCTGCTCGTCGCGTGTTACGCTTACATTTCGCTGATAATCATGATATCTGGAAAAATTAGCAGTGCCTTCCGAGTCTCCCGCAGTTCTTCTCGGAAATTCTTGCACGTGATGATTGGAAACCTGCCTTTTGTGATTCCTTTTTTTTCTTACAACTCTTTTCCGCTCAATTTTCCTTTTTTTGTTGCGGCGCCATTTATACTTCTTACACTTCTGGCTTCACCCTACTCTCCATCTAGGCGCGTTTATAGAAAATTGACGAGCCTATATGACATAACCGAGGAGGGACATGCTTTAGGTCTTGTTTTCTACGCTGTGTCTTATACATTGTTGGCATTCTTTTTCTCTTCAAAACATTATGTGATCGCGGCAGGGGTTTTGCCGATGGCTTACGGCGATGCCTCTGCCGCTTTGATAGGAGAGAAATATGGAAAGAGGCGATACCAGATTTTCGCCAGTAAGAGCCTTGAAGGCTCAATCGCGATGTTTGTTATAAGTTTCTCCAGTTTCACGGTTGGCATGCTATTCTTTTCGGCCGTATACTCGTTTGCAGTCTCTAATGTAATCGTGGCTGCATTAGGCGTGGCTTTCATGGCTGTTTTAGTTGAGGGCCTATCACCCATAGGATTTGATAACCTAACTGTGCCTATTCTAAGCGCCTTCACATTCTTATTATTGACGGGAGGCCTCTGATGTGATGTTCATCGTTATCGATGGACTGGACGCCTCTGGAAAAAGCACTCAGGCTCTTCGACTTTTTCAATTCTTCAATGGCAAAGGGAAGACCGTTTGTCTTCGTTTTCATCCTTCAGACGATAATTTCTTCGGAGTTAAAACCAAACAGTTCTTGTATTCAAAAGGAAAGAGCGCACATTTTGCTTCAGCCCTATTTTACATGACCGATGTTATTCGTTCGGTTCTGTTATATTCTTGGCGGAAATATGATTACACAATTTTTGTGAGGTACTTGATGGGCACAGCCTATCTGCCATCTCCATTGGATAGAATCGCCTACCATTTTTTCGCTCTCATTTTGCCAAAATCAAACATGATGTTCTTCCTTGACACCGAGCCCGAGGAAGCTTATAGGAGAATCCACCAGACAAGAAAAAGCAGAGAAATGTTTGAGAGCGTGACTGAGCTTAAGAGAATCAGAGTTAAAGGGCTACTGTTGGCTCAGGTCGGTCAGTGGACGATCATAGATGCAAATAAATCAATCGATGAAGTAGGGGCCGAGATACAAAAACTGCTCGAAGTGTCTTAGGAAGTGCGCGCATGTTTTACCGAGTTTAGGAATGCTGTTCAGCCCATAAAAATTGGTTCATCTCCGTTGAATGGATGACGCATTTTTTTCGGTGTAGAGTTACTTCCCAGACCCTATCAGCCTCGGCGTTGCTCCTTCTCCTTCCAGTTTTTTCGGCTTTCTGGTCGCACCCTAAAAGTGCGATAATGAAGCTAGTGTCAAGGCATACCATACGGCACACCTAGAGTTCAGAAGCCGTCAAAGTAACTTTTCCCCTATTCCTGACTACATCATCCATTAGGGTGGCGAACTCCTCGTCGGGCTCTAATGTTTTTATATATTCTAATAGATTTCCCATCTCCGATTTCTTTGTCAACCTCAAGGGAGTTCCCATCCTGCTCTGATCAGCATTTTCCTAAGCTCCTCACGCTCTATTGCTCCCTTTTCATAGGCCGTCAGCATATCCGATACCTTGAGTGAAGGGACCTCAGGCTGACCCCAGTTGAGACGTACCTTAGCTTCGAGGGGGCTGATCTTAGATATCCTGAGAATCGGGTTGAAGACCTCTGCCTCGACTTTCCTCTTAAGGAAGCGCTGGATACTCATCACCTTCCTCTCGGCAGCCTCTAAAGCTGCCCTAGCCGAGGCCTCAGTGAAGCCAGGTGTGGTGAACAGCCTCGGAATCGGTGTCTGGAGTCCTAATAGGAAATCATTAATTATATTCTCGGCGTACGCTTCCCAGCCTCGACCCAACTGCTGCGCAGCCTGCTTAACATCCGCCTCATCATTATAAGCAAACCTGACCCCCTTTCTCGGGATCCTCTTCAGAGAACTAGCATAGGCCTGTAGTTCATCTGGACCAAGATTCTTGAAGATCCACAACTCATTAGGAGCCGAGAACTTCTCAAATGATCAATCATAGCCTTCTGCATCCGAGCTTTCATCTCCGCGAAGCTCAGCCTAGTCTCCCCATCACTAACCCTCAAACTCTCCAATAACGTCCTCAGAAGTCCCGTACCGAAAGCCTCTCCATTAACGGGATTCCACCTGAAGTGAACGATATCATCAGGCTTCAGAGTTCCTCCTCCATAAGCCTGCGACTGTCTGTATCCTTGAACGAGTCCCTGAGGCGTCCGAATCACCTTCTCCACGCTGAGGATAGGAATGATCTTAACACTGTCACCAGTCCGCTCCCAGAAACAATTCCCAAAACCCACAACCTCCTTCGAAGTCGCGACGCGCGCGTCTTTATGGATCTGACAGCGCACGAACGTGCGCGATCCATTAGATCTTCATCCACACTCCACTCCGGGACTCAGCCTTCTCCATGGCAGTGTCCATGTAATAGTACGTGGGCTCCCTGCTCGTGGACACGGCCGCGACGCCGCCACAGCGCTCAAACGCAACGCAGCTCAGCCGTGGATCCTCGACCATCTCGCGGACCTCCCTCATCGCCTGCGTGCAGGCCTCGGAAACTGTTTTTCCAGCCTTCATGTACGCCACGATGATGCGGGCGGTGCCATGCCGTATAGATAGTTCACCCCTTCCAGTGCAGGCCGCGGCCCCCACTCGGTTGTCGCAGTAGTTTCCCGCGCCTATGATGGGAGAGTCGCCCACCCTTCCGGGGAGCTTCAGGTACGTGCCGCTCGTGGAGACGCCGCTGCAGATGTCGCCTCGGGAGTCGAGGGCCATCACGTCGACGGTGCCCTGCATGCCCTCCGTCAGCTTTTCGTACCAGTCTCTCATCGGATAGCGCGCCGCGTCCTCCTTGAGGTATTCTACGTCCTCGGAGAACTCGGGGCCCAGCTCCTCCATCTCGCCCCTCAGGAAGGCTCGATAAAACTCTCTGCCGTACTCCGTCAGCGCCTCCTCCCTCTTGAACGCCATGCGCTCAGCGAACATCTCCGCTCCTCGGCCCACGAGAAGGACATGTGGGCTCGCCTCCATCACCCTGCGCGCGATGGATATGGGATGGATGAAGCCCTCGACGGCGGCCACAGCCCCCGCCTCCATCGTCCTACCATCCATTATCGACGCGTCCAGCTGCACCACACCGAGCAGGTTGGGAATGCCCCCGAGGCCCACACCGTGGTCATCGGCGTTAGACTCCACCCCCCTGATGGCCGCTTCCACGGCGTCGACCGCTGATCCACCTCGCCTCAGGACATCGGCACCGAGTTCCAAGAAGCCCTTTGCGCTCTCTGAGCCGACCAGAAAAGGTCTAACCATGTCAGCTAATTGAATGCAGGATACATATCAAGTTTGGGCGGATTACCAAACGCGCGTAGACGCCGGCCATCCATTAAAAGGCGATGCTCAGCATCGAACCTGACTCAGAAGTTAGGCGCACAACTCGAGTCGGCGCCTTCTCCTCTCACTTTAGAGCGGGTTGACGCTCCCCCAAAGAGTTCCTTTATGGGGGTGAGCATCCCCCTCGCGCGTAAGTTGTTTAAGCCATCCAACGTAGCGTTGATCGGTGTCATGTTTGTCGATCGGCTTGAAGGGTAGCTTCGTTGTGGGTTTCGATGGCGTCGAGCACAGGCTTCTGAGAGATGGCGTCGTGGTCATCGAAGGAAACAGGATCATCGACGTCGGCAAAACACACACAGGGAAAGTTGACCGCTGGATAGACGCCCACGGCTGTCTCATCATGCCGGGGCTCATCAACACCCACGTACACGCCTCGACGGCGCCCAAGGACAAGAGCTTCCTCGAGGACATCGGCGTAGCACCCCTCTACGGCAGCAACCTCGGCGAGAACCTCACAGCCCTCGGCGCAAGCGCCACCAAAGGGGACCTCGAGGTCTACGCCAGGTACAGCCTCGCCGAGTGCCTCAGGAGCGGCAACACAACCATCATGGAGATCGGCATGGTGCCCGCCCTCGGAGAAGCCACAACCCTCAGCATCCTCGGCGACTCGGGAATCCGCGCCTGCGAGGGCCACGTTATCGGCGACGGCGTCCTCGAACGCGTCGATAAATACGACTTTAAAACCCGCTGGCTCGGATCTGAGTCAAGCCTCAAAGGGCTGGATGAGGCAGTCGGCTTCGTCGAGAGGAACCGCGGAGGCCTGGAAGGCAGGCTCCTGCCCGCGATCTACCCGAGCGGCGTCATGACCAACAGCATGAGTTTCCAGAAGGAGATCAGAACCAGACTCAACAACCTGAAGGTGTCTGCATCGATCCATGCTGGCGAGTGGGCGCTGGAGTTCCAGAACACCCTCAGGATGTACGGGAAGAGCCCAGTAGAGGTGTTGTACGAATCGGGCCTCCTGGGCCCAGACCTCGTGATAGGTCACGGCTGGGCAATCGCTGGTCACCCCCTCCTCGGCTATCCGGAGAGAGGCAGAGGCGACTTGGAGCTCCTAGTAGAACGCGGCGCGACCGTGAGCCACGACCCCGTCGTCTTCGTGAAACGGGGCAACCGCATGCATAGCCACAGCCGCTACCTCCGCGCAGGCGTCAACGTCAGCATAGGCACAGACACGGCTCCCCAGGACATGCTCAACGAGATGAGGATCGCCAGCTACGTCTCAAAGCTGGCAGACTGGGACTACGCCTCGGGGACGAGCAGAGAGATATTCGACAGCGCCACCATTCGGGGCGCCAGGGCAGTCGGCAGAAACGACCTCGGCCGCCTAGCCAAGGGATCCCTCGCAGACATCGCGGTCATCGACATGGCCTCCTTGAACAACGTTCCCTGCCGCGACCCCATCAGGAATCTAGTCAACTCTGCTCAGCGCAGCGACGTCCGAATGGTGATGGTGGACGGCGAGATACTGGTCGAGGATGGCCGCCTCCTCCGCGTCGACGAGAAGAGGCTTGTGGAGGAGGTTCAGCGCGTCAGTGAGGGCGTCTGGAAGAGGCTGAGTGAAAACCACCCGTTCAAGAGGACAGCAGACGAGGTCTCGCCTCAATCCCTCAAAGAGTGGGATAGTCAGGCCCCCACACCGCGCGCGCGAGTATAAAGGAGGTAAGTGAAGGGGCAATACCTGTCGAGCGTACAAATGGCTCAGTGCTTATGATCACTGGCCGAGACGATCGGATGAGGCCTTCCTCTATGATGTCGGAGTTCGTTATGAGGAGGCTGCATCTGAAGGGCTTCTCCCACGTGTATCAACATCTAAGCTATGATGGTGCGGGGCATTACATGAAATATCCGTACCTGCCAGTTAACGTGGATCAGTTGAAGCACCCTGTGGATGGATTATATTACCTTGTCGGGGGGAGGTGCGGATCATCATAAGGCTGAAGTTGATTCGTGGGCAAAGATGCTGGAATTCCTTGAAGCCAATTTTAAAGGCGTTTAAAGCGCGATCATTTATTGGGTTGAAGAAGACTGCATAGCTTTATCCTCACCTCCACTTGTTAGTTAAACATGTGAATTGTAGGCTGAGGTTCATGGCCTCACCCGCGCTCGCCTCAGCCTGTTTTTAGCGCGCAGATCATCGCCCATCAGCGCGCATCGTGAGCTCAGGGTGAGAGGGAATCTCTGAATAGATCACGCTCGCCTTCCTAAAGCCCGAATCGTAGAGGTAGAGAAGGGCCTTCGAGTCCCAGACTATCCTTGAAGTGTTCTGGTCTTCTAGGGCCTTCCTATGCGCGCGGCGAGAAGGTGTTCACCATGGAGCAACTGAAGGAGATCGACCGCAGGATCTCAGAGATAAGAAGCATGACGAATAAATATTAGTTTATAAAAAGTGATTAACTAACTTCATCACAATATTCATGGTGTTGGCGATGTCAGCGCAGTCAAGTTGGAGTTACGCGCGCGCGTCTGGGGGCAAGTCAGGCTCAGGGAGCGCGACCCCGGTAGGAACCTGATCCTGGTGAAGAGTCGAGACGGACGGACCATCGCCGAGGAGGACATCATCGCTGCGATGAGCGACAAGGTTCAGGTCTGCCACCTCCCGAGCGTCTACTACACGAGCGGCCAGCTACTCGACATGAAGAGGCTGACGAGGGCGGCCCACGACCACGGCATAGTAATCGGAATCGACTTCTGCCACAGCGTTGGGATCATCCCCCACAAGTTCGACGAGTGGGGCGTTGACTACGCTCTTTGGTGCAACTACAAGTACATGAACGGAGGATCTGGCGCGATAGCGGGCCTCTACGTCAATAAGAAGCACTTCAGGACCATGCCCGGCCTCCCCGGGTGGTGGGGGAACAGTTGGAGCAATCGCTTCGACTTCGAGTTAATGTTCAAGCCTGCCGAGGATGCCCAGGCTTGGTGTATAGGCGGCTCATCTAATCTTGGCGAGGCTCCACTGTTGGGTGCAACCCAAATGATTCTCGAGGCAGGGCTTGATGAGATCAGGGAAAAGAGCCTAAAGATTACAGGTTATCTGATGTTTCTGGTTGACGAGCTTCTCAGCAAGCCTCCTTACAACTTCAGCTACGGGAATCCCGTGGAGGACGAGAGAAGGGGAGGCCACGTGGCGCTCGAGCATGAGGACGCCAAAAGGATCAGTTTTGTTATGACTGACCGCGGTGTCATCCCCGACTTTCGACCACCACGCACCATCAGACTAAGCCCCATACCACTTTACACGAGCTACACGGAGGTGTGGGACGTCGCCCAGCACCTAAAAGCAATCATAGAAAATGGGGAGCACGAGCGCTACTCGAAGAACCAGAAGGGGATGTTCTAAAGCCGAAGTGGAGTACTGGCAATTGAGGATCCCGATACAGTCAAGCCCATCTCTGATGAAGCCCGCCGCAAAATACTCCACCTCGCAACCCGCAGGAAGATGTCTCAAACATATTTCTGTAAAGTGCTTGGTGAGAACAACTCAAGTAAGGTCTATCACCTTGAGCTTCTTATGAAGGCGGGGTTAATCGAGAAGACCCGAACTGAGCTTGTCCAAAATAAGATCCAGCCTTTTAAACGCTCCAAACCATGGAATCATCATATCTTAAAGCGCGCGATGCGACCCTTGGAGGATTTCTGTTCCTCGTTAGCGCATTTCAAACCCTGTTCATATAGGTGCGACCCTGGGGTGTGGTCGCAAACGCGTCGAAGGCGTGGTCAGTCACATCTATTTCTGGACCATCTGCCATAGTAACCCGTGTGGGTCCCTCAAGGTGGCTAGACGCCTGCCGGTCGCCTTAGAGGTTACTGGGCCATCGACGGACATGCCCTCATCCCTCAACTCTTTGCAGAAGACGTCGAGGTCGACTACGGAAAACGCCATGTGGTTCAGCCCCGGGTTCTCAATGTTATTGGCTTGCTGCAATTCGAAGATGATGGGCGAGCTTGGCACCTGCATCATACAGGACCGCCCCCCGTGTTCGGTATATCTAACTAGTTTAAGGCCTAGAAGCTTGTGAAAGCTTATTGCCTCTTCAAGGTCCTTCACGATGATGTGGACGTGGTCTAAACCCAAGTTTTTCCCTGAAATTATTGATTGCTCAGCCCCTTTAGAAACAGATGGGTTTTGCTCCTCCACGCGCTGTCTGATGTAGCTATCGCTGTATCCCAAGAGCCTACCCATCTTCATCGCAATGTTTATTCGTCTCTGTCCGTGATACTTTCCCTCTCCTTCGAGGCGTTCCTTTTCAGCTTTAAGGGCCAGATACTCTTCCATGACCTGATCTTTCTTGTAGATCATAAACACCCATTTGCCCGTCATGTCCACGTCGGCGAAGAGATCCGTGGTCATCAGGCTCTTCTCGAGATAGAACTTAACCCCGTTCTCTTTCGTAACTTTATCCACGTAGGTAATGAGAGAATCGTGGTCAGTGGGCTGGAAAGGCGAGCTCAGAGACATGTCCTTCGCCTCAGCCCTCGCCGCCTCGCACCAGGCGGCTACCGCTCCGATGAATCTCCCAATGTAGAAGCTTCTTGGGTCCATTACCTCTTCACTCATTTTTTCAGCCATTACGCGAACCATTGTAGTCAAAAATATATTTTGCTGGATGCCCTGTCAGCGTGTATGCCTTTCATATGGATGGGAAGAACGAAGAGGTACGAATGAAAAATACCCCCATACCCGCGCGGGGTGTGTGTCAACTCGTCTTTTTCAACCATTGGGGGCCTCTGTCGCTACCATAGAGGAGGGAGATGCGTGGAGACGAAGGAAAAATGTGGAGCCGATCTATGCCCTCAAATCCGGAGGAACTATAAAAACCATTTCAACGCAGATTTCTGAACAACCTCGCGCAAGACGCAGCCTCATCAGCGAGTTATGCAGGAAAGACAGGAAAAAATACGTAACTAAAACCGTAGAAAGCACAAGCATTACTTAAACAAACTACCGGCAGAAACTCAGCGCGTCATAAAAGGAAAATAGAGAGTCAAGGCGATTCCTTAAAGGCTTGAGCTCCAAGATGGAAGGCTTTAGTGTTCAATTCCAAAAACCTGGCTGGGACCGACTCCTTCAGGGTGGCGAGGACCTCCTTCTCTTCGAAGGGTAGCACGCCGCTTTCGGTCAGTGCGCCGAGCATCACCATGTTGGTAGCTATGGGGTCTCCAGCCTTCTCCGCGAGGAGGGTGGCGTCGAAGATCACGAGCCTTCCCGAAACCTGCCTGAGCAGCTCCATCAGGTTCTCCTCCTCCGGGTACTTCCTCAACCCGCTGATGACCTCAATCGGGGGGATCTTCCTCCTGTTCACTATGGCTAACCCTCCCAGCCTAAGGTAGGTGACCCCTCTTCTCGCCGCCTCCGCAAGCTCAAACCCTAGGATGGCGTCGGCCTCACCCGGCCTAATCTGGGGTGAGTAAGCCTCACCCACCTGAACGTGACCCATGACGGGGCCTCCCCTCTGAGCCATTCCGTAAGTCTCACCAATCCTCACCGGGAGACCCAGCTTGAGAGCGGTCTCCGCGATGAGCCTAGTCGCCAGCAGGGTGCCTTGACCGCCCACGCCCGCTATGACAAGCCTAGTCGTCCTCATTCTAACATCTCCTCTCGATGCAGCTGACGCTGCAGACCTGCGAACACACGCCGCAGCCCATGCAGATCGTCGGGTCGATGCCAGCCTTTTTCCTCTCTTCGTCGAAGCTGAAGGCTGGGCAGCCGAATGTGCTGAGGCAGAGTCCGCAACCGACGCATCTGTCCTCATCTACCTCGTAGGGAACCGGACGGTTAGGCCTCATACGCCTGACGGCTTCTGTGGCGCAGATCCTCCTGCTGATCACCATGGCCACGCCGGGTGCCTGAAGCATACGCTTGAAAGATGCCTCCGCGGCCTTGACGTCGTAAGCGTCCACAACCTCAACATGCTCCACGCCGCAGGCTCTCGCCACGTCCTCAATCATGATCCTCTTTGTCGACTCCCCTGTTGCCGTGACTCCCTGCTGAGGATTCGGCTGGAAACCCGTCATGGCCGTTACCCCGTTATCCGCCACGACCACCTTAACGTTCGTCTTGTTCTGCACAGCATTCATGAGCCCAGGAATAGCGGCGTGGAAGAAGGTGCCGTCGCCGATCCAAGCGACCGTGTCAACGCCAACCTGAGCCATCCCCTGGCTGACGCCGATGCTGGCGCCCATGCAGAAGTAAGTGTCCTCATAGCTTAGGGGCGGAGCCCACGCCAACCCGTAGCAGCCGATATCCCCGTTGACGACCACGCCGTGAATGTCGCCCTTCACCGCCTTCACGGCCCTCTTCAAAGCGTAGATGCTCGACCTGTGGGGACAACCGGCGCAGAGGGTGAGCATCCTGCCAAAGATCAAGTTCCTAGCCTCAGCCTCGAGCCCAGCCCTCGGGTTCTCGGGTAGCTTCTCGCCCAGCAGCTCGGCGATGGCGCTGTCCACCATTAGGGGCATCAGCTCCCCCTCCCCCGGCAGCCTTCCGTTCATCCTGCCATGGACCTCGACCTTGGGGTTTACATCCTTAGCCAACGCCTTAACGTGAAGCTCCACGAAGGGATCAGGCTCTTCAGTGACAAGCACCTTTTCAACGCCCTTCAAAAGCTTTGAGACCAGCCCCTCTGGCAGCGGGTGAGAGGTGCCAAGCTTGAGAACCGCAACCCCGTCCCTCGCACCAAGCTTGACCAACGCGTCCATGACGTAGTTGTATGTCTGACCCACAGCCACGATGCCGACCTTCTCCCCGCCTCTCATAACAAGCCTGTTGAAGGGAGCAGACTCAAAATCCTCCCGAACCCTGCCAAGCTTATCATTAGCCTCCCTCTCCCTCCCATAGAAGAGCTTGTCAAAACCAGCCTTAACGTAGCTGAACTGGTCGAAGTCGAAGCTCGCCTCTCTATTCGGCCTCTTGATCACGCCTAGCTTGACATTGCTCCTCATGTGGCTGAGCCGGGTGACCGTGCGCAGCATCACGGGAAGCCTCACCCTCTCCGAAAGCTCGTAAGCATGGACGGTAAAATCCTTCGCATCCTGAGGATCCGAGGGCTCAAGCACGGGGAGGCAGTTCTGCTTCGCCAGCCACCGCTGATCCTGCTCCTGACCGCTGCTGTGCTGGCTCGGGTCGTCGGCAGAAATGAAGACAAGTCCACCCTTCACCCCCCTCAACGCCGCCATCTCCAAGATGTCCAACGCCACATTGAGGCCTACATGCTTCATACTCACCATACCCCGTTGACCGCACATGGAGGCGCCGTAGACTACCTCAAAGGCTACCTTCTCGTTGGCACTCCATTCGAAGTGCACGCCCACCTCCTTCGCAACCTCGGCGAAAGTGTTGCCGATCTCCGACGCTGGCGTTCCGGGGTACGAAGCCGCAATCCTCACCCCAGCCTCAAGCGCGCCACGCACTATCGCCTCGTTACCCATCAGTAATACCGTTTTCCCAGGCTCGTCGAGGGTTACAGGATTACTCATAAGATCATCTAGCCTTCTGGACTCTTTTTAAACATCGTTTCTGGTGCCCAGCGCGCGGATATGATGCTTCGAAAGCAACTATTCGATTGAACTGGGATCAGCCCGACATTCCTGATATAATTGTGAGTGATGTGCTGACGACTTATGAAATGGGTGCTTTTCAGGTGGAGGAGGTGAGAAACATGTACGCGAGCGTTATTTCAAAAGATTTTTTCCTACGCTGAAAGCTTTGGCAAATTGAGGCCCCAGCTCTACGTATTGGTTTGTGGGGCTCTCTACTAGCAGGAACGGCTCTGTCCCTCGTATGTCTACCTTGCCATTGGTTACGTATTTTTCATCGGCGTATGCCGCGATTATCTGCCCAACGAAGACATATGCCCTCGGTAGCTCAAATGTTTCCATTAGCTTGAGCTCGAAGCATATCGGGCATTTGCTGACCATCGGCGCGGTCTCTAGTTCCCCATAGTGGACGTTGAAAACTTGAGACTTGTCTGATTTCCTTCCCGATACGAGCCCACAGAAGTCAGTCTCTGCGACTAGAACCTTTCCCGGGAAGTTGATGCTGAAAGCCCCGTTTTCTTTGATGCCCTCCGCAGTGTATTGCTCTTTGGCGAGTGAGACCATCATCATGGGAGGATCGTCATTCACCTTGGAGACCCATGCGACCGCCATGAAGTTGGGTCTCCCCTTCACTTTGGCTCCAACGAGGCACACAGGCATGGGGTAGGCCGTAACGCGTGGATCGAACTTGACCTTCGTCATTCTCATCAGCTCAGAATTAAGTAAGATTGAACGATTGTGATTTAAGCCTATGTGCACTAAACGAACCATAAATCTTATCGCGTCTGGAAAATTGCACTATTTTCGTGCGCCTCTCCCGTGAAATTTTTAATAGCAGCCATGTATACACCGCGCGTAAACAATTTATCTTTAAAAAAAAGCTTAAATGAGAGAAACCTTTGGGTAGCCCGAAGATATTTGACGAAATGACTCAATCTGTCGAAGAATTTGACATAGATAGAGCTTTGAAGCTGACCGAAATAGCCCTAAGAGTCGGGATCGACGCCATAGACATCCTCGAAAAAGGATTCTCAAGAGGATTGAAGCAGATAGGCAACAAATTCGGTAGAGGGGAAGCCTTCCTTACAGAGCTCGTAGCCGCCGCAAACGTTATGGAGAGCGTTTCTGAAAGACTGTCTGATGAGATCATCAAATCGAAGAAAGAGAGAGAATTGCTCGGCAGGGTACTTATCGGAACCGTAGCAGGAGATGTTCACAGCATAGGGAAAAACATACTGAAAGCGATGCTTGAAGTAGGGGGCTTCGAGGTTTTTGACATCGGAGTCGACGTGCCAACAAGCACATTCGTGGAGAAGGTCAGAGAGCTTAAGCCAGAAATCCTGGGCCTATCGGCGCTGATGAGCACGACGATCACGGAGCAGAGAGAGGTCCTAGAGGCTCTGAAAAGGGCCGGGCTGAGAGACGCTGTGAAGGTGATGGTCGGCGGCGCAGCCGTCACGGAAAAGTGGTCGAAGGAGATTGAGGCGGACGCCTACGCCGAGAACGCATCGGACGCGGTCAAGATCGCTCAGATGCTAGTCGGCAAGCGTTAAAGAATGGGGTGTGTCACATTTGTCCGACTACATGGGCGGTAAGTTCAAGGTATTATCCTCAGATCAGATCTACGAAATTCATGCGGCAACCCTCGAGGTTCTCGAGAAAACAGGCATCTTAGTCAAGGAGCCAAGGGCTTTAAAACTCCTAGACGAGAATGGTGCCGACGTAGATTACAAAACCAAGAGGGCCCAGATACCCTCATACATGCTCAACGAAGGGATCGCGAAGGCGCCGAAGACGATTAGACTCTGCGGACGCGACACAAAGAACACCTTGAGAGTGGAGGGTAAAAGATCATACTTCGGCTTAGGGGGCTCCGGCATCTACATGCTCGACCTCGACAGCGGTGAGAGGAGGATAGCGACTAAAAGGGACCTCGAGGAAATAACCAGGCTCGCGGACGCCCTCGAGAACATCGACTTCCTCATGGGTTTGATTATCCCCCAAGATGTTAACCAGAAGATCTGGGATAGGCACAGCGCTCAAGTTAAACTTCATAGCACTATGAAGCACTCCTTCACGGGTGCCTTAGGCGAGGAAGGGGCGCGCGACGTGCTTAAAATGGCTTCACTGGTCGCGGGGGGAGAAAAAGAGCTTGAAGAGAATCCCCTCTTCTCTTTCATACTCTGCACCGTCAGTCCCCTTACCCACGACTCTCGCAACACCGAGACCGCGATTGAGTTGGCTAAACACAAGGCGCCCATAATCTTCGCCTGCGAATCCATCTGTGGGGGTACAGCGCCCGTCACTCTGGCCGGAACGCTTGTACTTCAAAACGCCGAGGTACTCAGTGCCATCCTTATAGCTCAGCTGGTTAACCCAGGGACTCCCGTGATCTACGGCGCCGTCTCAAGCCCGATGGATATGAGGAATGGAAGCATAGTCTTAGGCGTCCCAGAAGTCGCGCTCCTCGGCGTTGGAGTCTCTCAACTTGCACAGTACTATGGTATCCCGCTGTACTCTATGGCAGGAATAACCGACTCAAAAATCCCCGACCCTCAGGCTGCGTATGAGAAGGCGCTCCAACAAGTGCTAGTCGGCCTCGCAGGCGGAAACCTGATCCACAACGCCGCAGGCATGTTGGATAAGATGATAACCGGCAGCCTCGAACAAATGGTCATAGACAACGAGATAATCGGCATGGTCAAGCGAATCATGAGAGGCATAGAGGTGAACTCGGAGACATTGGCAACCGATGTCATAAACAAGGTGGGTCCAGCCGGCAACTTCCTCGGGGAGAAGCACACGAGGACGCACTACCTCAATGAACACGATCTGTCGAAGCTCAGCGACAGAAACACAAGGGAAGCCTGGGAGAAGGCAGGCAGCAAAGACATCATTCAAAGAGCCAAAGAGACGGTGAAGCAGAAGCTGAGGGACCATCAAATCGAGCCTCTGGAAACCTCGATCGCCAAGGAGCTTGAGGAGATAATCAGGGTCGCCGAAAAAAGGTCAGCGTAAAGTTGATATCAATTACGCAGTCCACGACGAGAAGGCGTCGAAGTACATTCTATCGAGAACCCCGCTGGGAAGACTCGGAGAGCCCAACGACCATAAAACCACGCTCCCATACCTCGCCTCGCCCGCTTCAAACTACGTCACGGGGCAGACCATCTTCGTGGACGGGGGATGGAAAACCCTAAAGATAAAATGCCATTTCATCCCACGTGTCAAAAATTATTTTTTCTGTCCTTTATTCAGGGTAAGCTCCCATCCAGATTTCACCAGCATATTTCTGATCTCATCCAGATTAACGGCTCCTTTCTCATAGGCCATCAACATGTCTGTAACAACCAGCTCAGGGACTTCAGGCCGACCCCAGTGTAATTTGACCCCGGAATCCAAGTATTTAAATCCACTCTTCCTGAGAACGGGGCTAAAAACCTCAGCTTCAACCATTCGTTTAATGAATCTCTGGACGCTCATCACCTTTCTCTCCGCAGCTTCGAGCGCCGCCTTTGCTGAAGCTTCAGTAAATCCAGGCGTTGTAAATAGCCTCGGGATCGGTGTTTGAAGCCCCAATAAGAAATCGTTTGTGATGTTCTCCACATAGGCCTCCCATCATCTTCCCAGCTGCTGGACAGCCTGTTTGACGTCGGCTTCATCATTGTATGCGAATCGTGCGCCCCTCCTAGGGATCCTCTTCAAGGAGCTGGCGTAGGATTGGAGCTCCTCCGGTCCGAGGTTCTTGAATATCCACAACTCATTAGGCGCCGAGAACTTCTCGAACTGATCGATCATCGCCTTCTGCATCCTGGCCTTCATCTCCGCGAAGCTCAGCCTGATCTCGCCGTCGCTGACCCTCAGGCTCTCTAAAAGAGTTCTGAGAAGTCCCGTACCGAAAGCCTCTCCGTTGACGGGATTCCACCTGAAGTGGACGACATCACCTGGCTTCAGAGTTCCACCGCCATAAGTCTGAGTTTGCTTATACCCCTGAACGAGTCCATGCGGGCTCCTGATAACCTTCTCGACGCTCAATATTGGAATGATCTTAACGCTCTCCTCAGTTCGTTCCCAGAAGCAGTTCCCAAACCCCACAACTTCCTTAGCAGTGGTCAGAAGCATCTCGTCAAGGTTGACGTGAAGGCAGAAATCGTCAACAACACCTTTCGCTTTTTCATCCTCAGCCGTGGTGTAGAACCCAGGCCCAGCAACCTGCTCAGCAAGGAAATCTACTGCACTTCTAGCCATAGGATCAGCGAGGTAGACAGCCATCTGCGCAGCGAAGCTAACCGAAGGCTCCTCTCCCCTGAACCTATCCTGAAGCGTGATGAACTGGCTCTGTGACTCCGACTCCCTGCCCAACGGAATCAGGAACCTGCCGCGAGGTCTCAACAGTCCTCGAGCCGCCTCAACGAGCCCTGATAATCGCCCTTCTCGGCTCCGCACCAACCTCATCCTCTGCCCTCAGTTCCCTGCTCCGCATGTTCCTCATGGACTCCCTGAGAAGGTACTCGGTGTACGCGCTGAAGCTGAAGCCATCCCTATTCCTCTCGATGAAATCGATCGCGCGCGCGTTTTGGTCTCGAGGAAGGAGGGTGATCTCGAGTAAAGAAGGTGCTCCCCACGCCGTCATAGTCTACACGCGCGATGAGCACTACCCCAAAGTGGAGCGCGCGTCAGGGAAAAGATTGAGTCCAAAACCCTCCACTACGCGCGCGGTGCACGCGTCTATTATTGATACTCTGTTTCTCTTACAATATTTTTATCGGTTACCAATAAGACCTGAACCCATTTAGGTTCAAGTCCGGCCCGGCCCACTGTGGCTGGCACTTATAGTGGTTTTTTCGGGTGGTCTTGAGTGATAAGAATTAGATTTCTCTATCATTTTTTTATTATTGTTAGTCGTATTGAATTATTATTACCTCTATTTTCTTCACATTTTAGTTATCTTTTCTAATATATCAAAAGATTCTTCATCAAGAGCTTCTGCATTTTTCTTAAACTGAGTAATTTTGGAATTTTCTGATACTTCTTTTAGGCTGGGCTCCCAAATGTTTTTGTTGAATTCCTATAAAGACATTTGGCATGGGTCACGATCATTCGGAAACTTTATTTGTATTTTTTCAAAGTTCAAAGTAGGTGTCATTTATATAAATATCAAGGGTCTTATTCATTAAAAGGATTTTGCAAATCTGATACGGATCTAAATCTCTATTTGACTTCTTAAAAACTACGTATATATTACTAAATTGAAAACTATCTTCTGATGGATCATAGATTTTTCCTAATCGCGTTAAAACATGTTTGTTTAATGTATGTCTTATAAATTTCAAAACATTATATTCATTCTTTCTTAATTTCTTTACTTCATTTAAATAATAGTCTATATTCTCAATTAATTCATATGGCATTTGAAATTTGTAATAGGTCTGAGCCATTATTTGCTCAATATCATCAGCGGAAGGACAGGAGTATTCTAAAAGCTCGTTTGAATGCTTCTCTAGAGCTTGGGATAAAGGATCATAAATCTTCTCAACTAATTTTTCTTTGGAGGCCCACTTCATTCTGAAGGGGTCAGCGACCTCGTAGTGTTCCATTGGCTGAATTTCAAAGTTCAACCTTCTGTAGTATCGATTGTTGGAAGTCATGTGAGGGCGATCATCGCTTCGGGGAATATCAATTAGGAAGATCACTTCAAGCGAGCCTTCACCCTTACGGACAGGTTGTATTCTGAGCCCATTGATACGAGGCCTAATCTTAGCGATGAGGTTATCTTCTAATTGTTCTCTTGTTAGTGTTGGATTCCCCCATGTTATATCCTTAGGGAGAATGCTTAAAACCTTCCCAGCTTTCCTAATTTCCTCTTCACTTACCCCAAATATCAATTATACCACCTTCCGAATTAGCAAAAGCTGACACATACTTAGATAAACCATCGCGCGCGCGTTCCTGAGCCGCCGCGCGCGAGCCTTGGCTCGGGCTGGATCTCAGGGTTTCCGTCTGATATAGATTTTTATAGAACGCGCGTGATGTGGGGTTACTCCTCTTTGTAATCCTCAAGTACGATGTTAGCTCGGAAGCTATCTATATCAGAGATTGCCCCGAGCCTCTTCTCGATGAATTCCTTGTACTCGGCCATATCTTTGAGGGTGACCATGGCGAGGATGTCAGAGGAGCCCGTAAGGGTGTGGAGCTCGACGACCTCGTCCATCGCGGCCAGGCTCGCGGCGACCCTGGCGAAGTGTTTCGGGGAACAGTTGATGAGGAGCGCTGCCTCTACCTCCTTCCCTAGCCTCCTCCAGTCGACGGAGACGGTGAACTTTTTTATTACGCCGCTCTCCCTGAGCTTTCTGATCCTGTAGGAGATGGTGCTGGGGTGAAGGCCTAGGTAGCCAGCTATTGCGTTCGCAGGCGCTGTGGAGTCTTGGAGCAGTAGATTAACTATCTTAAGGTCGATGTCATCTATTTTGGGCTTACCCATTGAAACCACCGTAATCCTCTTAAGTTCGAAGTGGAGCCGTTTCGGGCTCTTACGTTGTCATATTTTTTCCTTTTCCTATTTAAAAAGGTCCCTTATCTTTCTCTGTTCAGCGACTTTTGGGGCTTTTTTCCGTTGTGCCTCGAATGGCTCGTTCTGCATGATTATATTAG
>Ga0315280_10001538_pt1 | contig 39397 bp, 38 predicted proteins | sample YL17G06_40_MG_FD_203697 | JGI IMG/M metagenome (GOLD analysis project Ga0315280, IMG submission 203697) | Sediment microbial communities from Yellowstone Lake, YNP, Wyoming, USA - YL17G06_40 | ecosystem: Environmental > Aquatic > Freshwater > Lake > Sediment | place: USA: Wyoming | collected... | reverse complement strand
ACCGTTTAACCTCATGGCGTAGAGCCTCCGTGTAGCCCTCTAAGGCAAATTTGCTTGCAGAATAGAAACCGTGAAATGGCTCCGCGATTAACCCCGCTATGGAACTGATATTGATAATTTGTCCGCTTCTCTGCTGCCTCATGATGGGAAGTACCGCCTTAACCATTCTCACCACACCGAAGAAGTTGGTTTCAAACTGCGCTTTCGCCTCATGAATCGAAGCTTCCTCGATGGCACCAGCCAATACGAATCCCGCGTTGTTAATGAGAATGTCCAAGCGCCCCATCCGCTGGATCAAAGCGCCAACACAGGCGTTCACAGATTCATCTGAATCGACATCCAACTGCAGCATTTCGAAGCCATTTGATTTGTCGCTGCGAGGCTTTCGGCTTGTGCCAAACACCTTGAATCCTCGATCGGCCAGCAGTAAGACAGTGGCTCGCCCAAATCCCGATGACGCACCTGTGAGAAGGACAACCCTCTGTTCTGACATATGATTCGCTCTGTGTTAAAGGAAAACTTCAATCTTTTCTATTTGCGAAGAGCACACTGATCTTTTCGCGAATTTTTGTTACGAGGCGGCGCCCCGTTCCGGGAAGACTGCATTGCAGCCATCATGGAGTTGGGAATGTGGAACCAATGATCTATCTCAGTTCTCGCCAGTGACAAGCGCGTTGTCCACTATGAAAACACGAATTCGACATATCCGTTTTGGCATGTGTTCCCGTACAAGACTTTGATCGCTTTTCTGTTTGGGTAGAAAATCACTGAGCGGAGAGTGCTTACGTATCCGCCGTGTTGGCAGATCGTTAGATTGGAGGGTTTGTTGTCCTTGCCGTGGTCGCGTAGGATCGTGGTTATCGTGTTTTCGTCCATTTTGGTTTTGGCTTTCAGCAGCTCCTGTGCTCGTTCTAGTCTTTGCTCGCTGGATTCGTGGACTCTGACGCCGACCTGTCCTTCTGGGACTCCCTTACCAAAGTAGACCGCGTTGCGTGGGATTTCGTACTGTTGCATTTCTTCTGTATGGTAATGGTTAGTGTTGATTATCTGGTCGTCTATCATCTCGCGTGTTGCAGAATGGTTGGATGAGATTTCCACTGTTTTTATGTCTCCTTCTGCATCGGCTAGCATCAGAAGGGCATCATGTCCTCCCCGCTTCGCTTGGATTATGAACTTGACGGCTTGCTCTGTGTTCTTGCATGTCTCAAGCATCTCTTGCAGGGCCAAGGAGAGGGGCGCGAAGTGTCTTGGTTTATCAGTTGTAAATGCAAGGTTGTAAGTTACTGTCAAGCCGTGTTCGTTCATGCCGTCTAACATGCCAGGCAATGGCGCCATCGTGCAACCTAGGGTCTTGTAACCTTCTTTTGGTTTTGTTTCACATGTTAAGTGGTAGGGTGCCAAGGCGTTCAGATAGTCAAAGTTCTTAGCAACAATCGTTTCCGCGGTTGCGGTTCGCTGGGGGCTAAACCCTAAGCTGGTGCATGTTTGAAGACGGAAGCTCGGTTGACCAATTAGCAGCTCCATTGATTGCAGAAACAAGGTAGTGGGGATGTCTATTCCTGCCCCTTCGGCTATGCCTCTCAGGCGCTGTGCCTGTTTTGGATAGTATTCGAATATGTCGTTTCTTAACAGTTTGGTGGCTCGGCGTTTAGCTAATGCGAGAAACAGAGAGGTTGGTAACAGTTTGGGTTTCATGAGTTTTATCGCTTCAAGACTTGGAATTTGGTCCAAGATTTTTTGTACTGACTCGCAAACAGCACGCCCTTGTTGAGCACCTATCTCGTGATGATTGCCTGAAAAAGTATGCAGCCTTATGGTCGTCGACAACAACGTCTCAAATCGATATTATATCAAATAGGCACTTATGACTTATGTCAAGAATCTGAAACTCGGATGAGCAGGGGCTTTTCGAGGTTTGTTAGTAGCCCGGGAGAGATTTGAACTCTCGTTTACTTTTTAAACCATAAAGGAATGGAGTGAATAAGTTGCCAGCCCCTTGCAAGAACTCCGAGAATTTGAACTGAGTTTCAAACCTAGCCAAACACTACTTCAAAGGTTCAAACCTAGCCGCAAAATTGCCGCACATCTACTGAATTCTTGCAAAACAATCTTCGCGAATTGGGCTTAGTTCTGGCAAAAACCCTCAAAAATTGCTTGTTTCTGGAAAAGGAGCTTGGTGGGGTCGGCGGGATTTGAACCCGCGGCTTTCAGCCTAGGCTAGCCCCTAGGTCTCCAGCGTTCTGGGCGCTAACTATGCACCCCAGGATCCCCGCGCCATGCGCACTGGGATCATAGGCCATGCTAGACGACGACCCCTAATCCGCTAGAGTAGCGCTTACCCCCATCATTTAATGTTTTCTTGAGAGTCGGTCTTGTTCTAGAGCCATCTCGGTCTGCCTTTGAGGTAGTCGGTGAGAAACTCCACGAAGCTCTTGTTTGAACGGTTGAAGTGGAGGATCTCGTCGTTGACTAGAACCTGAAGGGTTCTCCGCATGTCTTCGACTATCATCTTTCCGACGCCTATACTCCTCCCATCGTCTTCAAGTTGCTTCTTGATCAAATCAACGGCGCTTGGGTGCTCTCTTCTCACTAGAGCGGTCCAGCGTCCGTCGTGTATCCACGGTCCCGAGATCGTCGCCTCGGGCCCTGCATACTTCTTCAAGAAGTTTTCGTCTTCACCCTTCGCTACCGGAGGCCCCAGACGTTTTTGGGTTGGAGGGAGTCTCTGTTGCTGCACCTCTAGGATCAGCACGTTGTGGGTTTTTTCGTCGCTCCACACAGCCGATCTGATATTCTCAAAGTCGTGCCTCTCAAGCAGCCCCTCGATCGATCTCAGCGACTTATAGAGCTGTCCCCAGAGGATGTCTGAGACCATGGGTTGGCTCTCGAACTTGACAAAGATCAGGTCAGACCCCCGGCTTGCCAACTGTGATCTTAATACGGACTCCGTGACTGGCTTGATGGGTGAAGGGTAGAAGAAGTTCCGGCTCGGCTTCGCGAGGAACGCCCTCGAGGCGGATATGAACTCGCAGTATCTGTCCCTATCCACCGCTGCCGCGACATTCCTAGCCTTGTCCACCGGGTCTACGACCACCAGTCCGTCGCCAAACATCTTTTCAATCTCGTCTTCTCGTCCCTTGTAGTACCTCTGCAGGTCGATCAGCTGGTTGGCTTTCCACCGACTAGCCGACTCCAGTGTCTCTCTGAAGCTGCCGAACTTGATAATGAGGAGTTCGCAGAGGTAGCCGCTAAACCCTCTGATCTTGATCTCGGCGCCGTAGGATCCGATGCCTTTCATGAACTTCTTGATGAGCCTGATCTCGTCCCTCTGTCGGTCGCTCTTCAGGTGCTCTTTAACGTACTGGGTGTGGAATGGCGTTCTGTCTGTGGCGCTCTTCCACTGCCCCGGGGAAACCTTGTAGCACGGCACGATGTTCAATCGCACGTTGTCCTTGAACGTCTCGATGTATGGATGCTCGGCAAACCTTTCAGTCCAGACACACTCTTTTACCGCTTTCCTTGCTGCCTCAAGGTACTTTGTCCCAAGCTCTTCTCGAGGCGTCTCAGGCGGCACTTGTATGAATATGTCGACGTCTGCCTCTCCACTAAGCCACGTGTCCTTTGCGACAGACCCCTCTAGTTGGGTCTCAGCCGCCAGACCTAGCTCCTGAGTTTTTGCTTGAACTCTGGAGCGCACATCCCCTGCCAGCTTGAGAACAATCGCCCTCTCTTCGTTCCTAGGCTTAATCTTGGAAAGGATGAAGCTGCATACTTTTCCTACCTCCGACTCGGAGTGTCTATTCGCGGGCATGGGCAAGGTCGGTTTCAGCCACCTCTGCACCGTTATTTGCGATCTCCTTCGGAGCACGCTGTTTCGTACAGGTTTGAGTATATGGGGCCAGAGCTGGTGAGAACGCTCCTTTTAAGTCTCAGGACTCTTGCCTCGAAGCCTCCGAAGTCGTTGTGGGCAAGGTCTAGCAGCCTCTTGGCTAGCTGTTCCGCGTTTCTGTCGGACCGCACTCTCGCGATTGTGAGATGGGGGTTGAACCCCCGATCCTCGCGCTGGAATCCCAGCTTGACTAGGCATGGCTCCAGCTGGGAGAAGATGTCTGAGAGCTCCTTGGAGCCTTCGCTGATACCGATCCATACCACTCTAGGGCGCCTTGTGTTGGGGAACGCGCCTACGCCCTGTAGGCGTATCTTGAAGAGTGGGAAGGCTATCCTCTTCATCTCCTCGCAGACCTGTTCGACCTTGTGGCGCGGGATCTCCCCCAGGAAACGTAGAGTTACATGAACGTTCCGGGGCTCAACTATTTTCAGGTCTGCTCTTGTTGCTACCAGTTCTTCCTGAACCCTTCGGATCCGGTCGAGGATACCCGGATCGTCGATGTCGAATGCTATGAAGCTTCGGTGGATCTCCTCTGGCTTGGACATCGGTGAACTGCTCCAAAACCGTGGACTCTAAATCGTGGACTCTTATCGAACACTTCGTTAATAAACGTTGGAGAAGTATCTTCAGACCGGTTCTAGCGGCGGATAGCAGCCAAGATGAGGATTCGTGAACCGCTTATGACTGAAGAAAAGGAGGAAACAGGATGGGCGTCTTTGGGCGAGCTCCATGCGACTTTCCTAGTCGCGTGCTAAGCAAGCATGTATCTGTCTAGCTCCCAGGCGGTGACCTCGCTTGTCGGCTTGGGGAAGCTTTTTTCGTACTCATTCCACTCGGTCATCTTCATCTCTCTGAGCTTCTCAGCTGTCTCCTTGCCTAGCGCCCTGAAGCACAGGTCATCGCTCTGCCACGCTTCAAGCGCTTCCTTGAGAGACGAGGGAAGCGTTCCCACTCCCAGTTCCTTCCTGCGCGCGTCGCTCAGGTGGTAGATGTTCTCCTCGATCGGATCGCCGGGCTCTGTCTTCCTCTTTATACCGTCCATTCCTGCTTCGAAGAGAACTGCGTACGCGAGGTATGGGTTGCACAGAGGGTCGGGGCATCTGAACTCGAGCCTGGCCTCACTCTCGTTACCCGGGAAGTAGTCGGGAATCCTGACGAAGGCGGATCTGTTACCCTTGCTCCATGCCACGTACACCGGAGCCTCGTAGCCGGGGACCAGCCTCTTGTAGCTGTTGACCGTGGGCGCGACAACCGAGGAGAGAACTTTCGCGTGTTCCATGAGGCCTCCGATGAAGTATCTGCAGGTCTGCGAGACGCATGCGTATCCGCCAGGGTCGTAGAAGACGTTCCTTCCACCATTAGACCTGAGCCCTAGGTGAACGTGCATGCCGTTTCCGGCCTTTCCGAACCAGGGTTTTGGCATGAACGTGGCTATTGACCCGTACTTTCTGTCGGCCACACCCTTGGCAACGAACTTGTACCTCATGATCCGATCCGCCGTCTCTGTCGGTGAGGAGAACTTGAAGGTTATCTCGTTCTGCGACGCTCCGACTTCGTGGTGGTGGCGCTCTATGATGATTCCCATGTCCGAGAGCGCATCGGCTAGGTCCATCCGATATGTTTCGGTCAGATCTCTTCCGGGTGTGATGTCGAAGTACCTCTGGTGGTCGGATACATGTGTCTCGAGGGGGGTGATTCCGCCATTGTTATCGCTCTTTGCTAGGTAGAACTCGAGTTCCGCCGCGGCGGTAGGCTCATACCCCTCTCCGCGTATAATCTCGTCGCTTCTCTCAGAGATGTATCTCGGATCGCTCTCGAATCTCTTGCCGGTTGGTCTGAAGATGTCGCAGATGAAGCTCGCCACGCTTCGGCCGTAGAAGTATTCGGGGAATAGGGCGAAGGTCGCGGGATCGGGCTTCATGACCATGTCGCTTTCGGATATTTCCACGTAGCCTGGTATTGATGACCCGTCGAAGCCAACCCCGTCTTTCAGAGCTTCATCGATTATATCGCCTGGAATAGTTCGTCCCTTGAGGAGTCCTAAGAGATCTGTGAAGTGGAGTAGTGCGTACTTGACTCTACCTAGTTGCGAACTCAGGGATCTGTTTTCGTCTCTCTTACGAACCATTCAGGCACCACCGTTCTAAATTTGACCAGTAAACTGTGAATACGTCCATATTTAAAGCTTATTGATAGATAAATGTCTAATGAACTCCATCCATCTTTGTAGGAGTCCTGCCGGGCCCCTCACATATTGTCTCAAGAGCCGAATCTACGGCTCGGGTTCGAGGCACGCAGGATGAATCATGTCTTGGGGGGAACATCGCCGCTTTGTATCGCGTAGGTCTTTCCGAATGGTCGGCTGGATACTGGAGCGATCTTTGTAAACATGTGCGAGAGAATCTGCTCCACCGGGACGTTGAAAGCCCGGCAGTAGTCTTCTACTGCCTGCTTCAGCTCCGATCTGTCAGCGTCGGTCACCTCATCTATCGTCGCGCCTGGTCCAAGCTGGTCCTTTGAGACGGCTCCTTTGACAAAGATTCTCCCGCCGTGCATGCCGGTGCCCACGTAGTCTCCTATGGCTCTTCCATTGTCATGTTCCAGCGCTAAGACCACGATGGTGCCGCCAGCCTGGTATTCCCCTAGGAAGTCCTCGGCGGTTCCGCCGACCACTATGGTCGGGTTCTTGTCTTTGTAGGCCTTCATGTGTAGCCCTGCCCGGTATCCAACGCTGCCCCTTATGAGGATCTTTCCGCCCCTCATGGAGTGTCCGAGTACATCACCCGCCCTTCCATCGATGAGTATCGCGCCCTCGTTCATGGTATTGCCTGCAGCGTCTGCGACGTTGCCCTTGACTAGGATCTTCGGGCCGCTCATGAAGGCGCCGAGGTCGTTCCCGGCGGATCCACGGGTGACTATGGTGACCGGAGTCGTTAGCCCGTCTCCTATGAACCTCTGTCCGTTCACGTTAACGAGTTCGACCTCGGAGGCGCCTGACTTAACGGCTTCCCTGACCTTCTCGTTGAGCTCCTTGAAGGAGAGACCTTTCGCGTCTATTCTCATGTCTACCTCCCCGCTGGCTTGATTCCGAGGACTTCGAGGGTTGTGTGGTCTAAGCCGATCCCCCTCAACCTGTCACGGTTGCCTCTTAGACTCTCGATCGCGTTCATACCCAGGGCGCCGAGTATCTCCTTCAGTTCGATGCTCCATGCATCTAGAAGGTTGCATAACCTGCGGGTTGCCGTGTTCAGGTCGAGTCTCCGCCTGAGCTCCGGCTTCTGTGTGCATATCCCCCACGCGCACAGACCGGTGTGGCACTGCTTGCAGATTCTGCAACCTAACGCGATGAGGGCGGCTGTTCCGATTGCAACGGCGTCAGAGCCGAGGGCGATGGCTTTAGCCACGTCTGAGCTGCACCTTATGCCGCCCGAGGCGATGATGGACACCTCGTCCCTGATCCCCTCCTCCCTTAGCCTGTCGTCAACCGCGGCTATGGCGGGCTCGATGGGAATTCCGTGGTGGTCCCGAATGACTGTGGGAGCGGCTCCGGTCCCTCCTCGGAAGCCATCGATGACTATTCCGTCCGCTCCAGCCCGGACTATGCCGCTTGAGATCGCCGCTACGTTGTGGACTGCGGCGATCTTCACGAGGATGGGCTTCTTGTACTCCGTCGCCTCCTTGAGCGCGTAGATCAACTGGGATAGGTCCTCGATGGAGTAGATGTCGTGGTGCGGGGCTGGCGAGATCGCGTCCGTCCCGGTTGGGATCATTCGGGTCTGGGAGATCTGCTCTGTCACCTTCTCGCCGATCAGGTGGCCGCCTATACCTGGCTTCGCGCCCTGTCCGATCTTGATCTCGATGGCCGCCGCTAGCTTGAGGTAGTCCATGTTCACGCCGAAGCGGCCTGAAGCCACTTGCACGATGATGTTTTGTCCGTACTCACGCATCTCGGCGTGGAGTCCGCCCTCGCCCGAGTTCATAACCGTCCCCTTCTCATGAGCCGCTGCTGCTAGAGCTTTGTGTGTCTCCAGGCTGACGGCGCCGTACGACATCGCCCCGAAGATTATTGGCGTCTTCAGCTCTATGCTTGGCGGAAGGACGGTCTTGAGCTCGAGACCTCCGCTGTCCCCCTCAACGAACTCTAGCCCTCTCGGTCTTCGTCCAATGTAGGTTCTGAGTTCCATCGGTTCTCGGAGTGGATCGATGGGTGGGTTCGTGACTTGGCAAGAGTCGATCAGTATGTGGTCGAATAGGCTCGGATAGGAAATGTCGGTCCCGGTGCCGCTGAGGAGGGCTCGTCCCGTCTCGGCTTGCTTCCAGATATCCCTCCTGTTCTTCTCCGTCCATGTTCCGTGCAGGGCAAAAGCCAGCGGGTGGTCCACGACCATGATTGCCCTCTGAGGGCACGTGGCTACGCATCTCTGGCACGCGACGCATTTCCTCTCATCAGCCTCGATCTTGTCCGTCCTCCTCAAGGCTCCGAAGCTGCACTCCTGCACGCATCTGCCGCAGAGTTGGCATTTTCCCACATCAACCATGATGTGGAACTCAGGTGGAATCTCTAGGGGGTTCACGATGACTCACCGTTTGCAATTGATATTATCGGCTCTCCGGCTCTCGGCATCCACAGCTGATCCGGTTCGCCACAGACGCTTCTGATGGCGCACTCTTCGCTCGCGATGTATATCTCCTCTCCTCTCCTTGCCGCGACCATCGGACGCAACTTTATTCTGTCCGTGAGACCGATCATGCCGGTTCCATGCGCGTTTGTCCCAATTATGATGCTGAATGGTCCGTTCAGCAGGGCATTCGGATAGACGACTCTCAGGGCTCTAACTATCTCAGCTTGGGAGGGAGATAGTCTGGTTATCTTGTCCCAGAAAGGAGGTGCTAATGCCCTGCACGCCAGCTTCAGCGGCAGCCCTTCCCTACGGACGAGGAAGTCGAGCAAGTACGCCACGAGCTCCGTGTCCGTTAGGAGCATACACTTGTAGCCGTACTGCTCAAGGAACCTGCGATTCGCGTCGTAGGAGCTGATCTCACCGTTGTGCACAACTGACCAGCCGAGGATGTTGAAGGGATGGGCGCCTCCCCACCATCCTGGAGAGTTTGTCGGGAACCTTCCATGCCCAAGCCAGAGGCTAGCTTGGTACTCCTCTAACATGTAGAAGTCGGCCACATCCACTGGGTATCCCACGCCCTTGAAGACGCCCATGTTCTTGCCGCTGGACATCACGAAGCACCCCTCAACTCCGGAGTTTATCGCCATAACAAGGTTCATGATGTAGCTATCGGGGTCTTCGACAGGGAGGCCTCCAACTTGCTCGGGTGGCTTCACGAAGAACCTTCTGAGCATTGGTGGATTATAGAGAACGTGTCTCCTCGCTGGGATCTCCTCCTCTCTAATAATATTCGCCTTGCCGCCCAGCATTTCGCCGACTTTGCGAAGAGACTCCTCATCGTCTAGTATGAGATGGATCGCATAACAGTCGCGGTATCTAGGGTATATCCCGTAACCCGCGTATCCGGCTCCCAGACCGTTGTACCTGGGTCGCATCGCCTCCAGAGCCTTAACTATCCTTGATCCGGGGATACCCCTTCCCTTTTCATTATGTATCCCCGCGACACCACACCCGTCGTGCACTCGGAAGCCTAGGCTCAGGGCTTCCTCTTTGCGTCTGCGCTCGGATAGATGCATAAAAGCAATACTGCCATTTATCTAACGTAAAAGCTTTTTGCTGGTATTTTCGCTTATGACGGGTTAATTATTTACTTTGTCAAGGATTTTGTCATTTTGTCTAATGTATTGGTAGCAGCGAAGGTGACGGACTGAGACGTACCCAACAACCATGCAAATCCTTACCCAAGGCGTCCTCTGAGTAAAAAGCCGGTGTACGTCGTTCCAACTTTCCCGAAGGAAGATTTCAAGATGCCGTGGTACTCTGTCTAAAGCGGTGACTATTAGAAGGAATGCCGCGACACAGACTAAGTGCTGTCAACTCCATTGAGGACGGAGGTCCTCGTTCAGCAGAGACTAATACGAGAAGATGGTGAGGATTCATGAAAAGGCTAGATAGCGGCGCTCTGAAACTGGATCTAGAGAAGACCGTTTACGAAATCGTGGTTTTCATCAGGAGAATCGTGGAGGAGTCTGGTGCCGATGGAGTGGTTATCGGGCTGAGCGGAGGTGTTGATAGCAGCGTTGTGGCTGTGCTTTGCGTTCGTGCATTATGCAAAGAGAGGGTTCTCGGCGTAATGATGCCCGTGGCTTTCACGCCTGCCGAGGATATCAAGAACGCAAAAGAGCTGGCTGAGTGGCTAGGAATACGGACAGAATTGATCGAAATTCAGGATATTAGCGAGTCCTTCGGTAGGAAGTTGCGCATCAATCAAGAGAATCTTAGACAGCGGATTCCTATGGCTAACATCCGCGCTCGAATCCGCATGATTATCCTCTACTACTTTGCGAACCTCAACAACTACTTGGTGGTCGGTACCGGAGATAGGAGCGAAGACCTGATCGGATACTTCACGAAGTATGGGGATGGCGGCGCGGACTTTATGCCTATCAGCCACCTCTACAAGACGCAGGTTAGAGAGCTTGCAAGGTACCTGGGCATAGCAGATGAGATCGCCGACAAGCCGAGTAGCCCGCAACTCTATCCAGGACATAGGGCGACAGACGAGATACCACTCAGTTACGAGGAGCTCGATCCTGTTCTCGTCGGGTTGTTCGATAACAAGCTACCGCCGAGAGAAGTCAGTCGACTAACGGGTATCCCCCTCAAAGCTGTTGATGAGGTGCTCCGTCGGTTCAATGGATCCAGACACAAACGGGCATTTCCGCCAATGGTTAGAGAATGGTGACCGGAACACAACGAACCCCCTGCGGCTCTGGATATCGAATCACGATCAGCCGTTTTGCAACTCTTGTTGAGATTCTTCAAAGGAATGCCGAATGAGCCGAGAAGAGAGAAAAGTGTTTTTGAGGGGGAAGGTCAAGATAGAAGAAGTGTTCATACTGCACAGATTCTGGGCGGGGTATCACGCAGCAAATCTTGGTGGAGGCATCCTTGCCGTCGTCTGCTAGAATCGGGGGTTTCCTCGACGTCTCGACCATCGACTGGCATGGTCATGCGACCTTCATCATATTCTTTGCTGGATGTAACTTCCGCTGTCCATTCTGTTCCAACAGCCCCCTGATCCCCCTCGACTCCGGGAAGAACATCTCTCTCCAAGGGCTTAAGGACAAGATCTTGGAGAACAGGGCGTTCATAGATGCTGTTGGCTTCACGGGTGGCGAGCCTACGCTCCAGCCTAGTCCTCTCCTCCACCTGTGCCGCTGGTCTAGGAGAGCTGGGTTTAGCACTTTTCTTAACACGAATGGAAGCAATCCTGCTGTCATCGAGAAGCTAGCTGAGCTCGGAGGGCTTGATTATGTGGCGTTAGACGTGAAGGCCCCACTCGTTCCATCAAGATACGCGAGGGTCTCGGGTCTGCAGGGAGGCGAGAGTGTTGTCCTAGGTATCACCAGGACCCTAGAAGTGTGCAGTAGGATGGGCATCCCTGTGGAGGCTCGAACCACGATCGTCCCCGGCCTCATCGATGCGGAGGAGGATGTTAGAAGCATCGCGAGAGCGGTCAAGGCGTGTGACAGTTATGTTGTCCAGCAGTTCTACCCGTTTAAGGAGGTACTAGACCTGAGGCTCAGGGATGCTCTCCCACCGCGACGGGAGTTCCTTTTGGGACTAGCGCGTCAAGCTCTTGCGGTGGGGTTAGAGAGGGTCTTTGTTAGGACTAGAGACCACGGATTGGAGATGGTGGGTTCTGTTAGGTCGTAAGGTGGTTCTAGGAATCGTGGGGATGCCTGGGTCAGGGAAGAGCGTTGTAGCAGACGCTCTGCGTCGACGGGGAGTTCCCGTGGTCGTTATGGGGGATGTGGTTAGGGAGGAGACGCGGAGGAGGGGACTCGAACCCACGCCTGAGAACGTCGGCCGCGTGATGCTTGAGATTCGGGATGAAGAGGGGTTGGTCGTGGTCGCCAGGAGGTGCATTCCGAAGATCGAGGCGCTTCAGGGGCGGGTCGTTGTTGTGGAGGGGATCAGAAGTATGGATGAGGTTGAGGAATTTAGGAGGCACTTTGGCGACTTCTCCCTGCTTGCGATCCACTCCTCCCCTGAGACTAGGTTTGAGAGGCTGTACCATCGAAGGAGGAGTGATGACCCCGGCAGTTGGCAAGCGTTCATTGAGCGGGACCTGAGAGAGCTCAGGGTGGGTATTGGCTGGCCGATAGCCCTTGCGGACCACGTCTTAGTGAACGAAGGGAAGCTCTCAGATTTGAGGGCTCGGATCGTGACGCTGGCGAAGGAGATGAGGAGTTGACATCCGAGACCCGTTTGCTGCTTGAGGCTGAGGTGAACCCGACCGAGGATGCCGAGCGGATAAAGGTGGCGTTTACCAATTTTTTCGAGCACCTTAGACTCGAGTTGCTGACAGAAGATGATCGTCAGGTTCTTAGGGGGACGGCGGAGGGGGAGCGAAGTCTGATGAAGTTTCAGAGCCTCCTCTATCAGGAACGGATCATCGCGGCGGCTCGGAAGGTTCTTCTCCGGGGAGTGAGGGGGAATGAGATCACCTTCTTTCTCAACAGGCAGGTTGCGTTCGCGGGTCACATCTCTTTCTGTAAGCCCATAGGCGAGTCTCCTCTCGGGCCTATAATGGCTCGGATATTCACCGAAGATCCCAGGGCTCTGATCGACTGGCTTACCCCTGTCGTGTAGGAGTAGTACTGGGCGTGGCGCGAATTCCGACTAGTCAGGGCTTGGAATGTCGAGCTGGAGTAGGTCGCTTGCGACCAGAATGTTGGGAAATATCGCCGAAGCCTCTTTCACCAGAATAGATGTGTCCTCGTACCGAGCGCTGATGTGGAAGAGCGCGAGTTGCTTGACCTTAGCCTTCTTGGCGACAATCGCGGCGTCAGCCGCTGTTGAGTGGCCATCATCCCGAGCTTTGTCAGCCAGATCTTGGTTGAACGAGCAGTCGTGGATGAGGAGATCTGCCCCATTAGCCAGCTTCACGACCGAGCGTGATGGACGAGTGTCTCCTGAGTAGACTATCTTCCTCCCCCTTCTTGGGGGACCCATGACGTCTTGGGGTCTCACGATTCTGCCGTCTGGAAGCCTGATCTCCTCGCCTGACCTCAATCTCGACCAGAGGGGGCCTTCTGGTACACCCATTCTCTCGGCACGGTCAGGAAAGAACCTTCCAGGTCTCTGTCTCTCGATGAAGGCATAGGCGAGACAGGGCACGCTGTGGTCTGCCCACGCGGCCTCAACCTGATAGTTCCTCTCATGATTCAAAACTCCCTCCTCATGCACCTCAGAAATGCCTATGGGAAATGATAGGTGGAAGTTTACCGTCGCCACGACCGAGTCTAGATACCTTCTGAGACCTGCTGGACCGAACATGTTGACGGGCTCTGTCCTGTCTAGGAGGGACATCGTCTGGAGCAACCCCGGGATGCCCAGGACATGGTCTCCGTGCATGTGAGTTACGAAAATCTTCATCTGCTTGGGAAATCCTGTCCCCGCCAAGATCATTTGCCTCTGGGTTCCCTCCCCGCAGTCGAACAGTATGAGCTCAGAGTCCGTTCGGATAGCCATCGAGGGAAGACCCCGGCGGACGCTTGGAACAGCCCCACCTGTGCCCAAGAAGCTAACTCGCGTGTGCAACACCTTCAAGCGTGTTCTGGCTACATGTACCTTCGAAGCGCCTCGGCGATGATAGGAGCGACCGAGACTTTACTGACCGGGCTTAGTATACAGTCTGTCCCTACTATCTCCCTCGCCCCGCTCGCAAGTATTTTTTCTTGCGCCCCTCCCACAAGCAGCGGGTGAACGCAGGCGGCGTACACGCTTCTGGCACCATGCTTCGTCAGCATTGCCGCCGCGGCGACCATGGTTCCGCCCGTGCTGATCATGTCGTCGAAGATCACTACATCTCTTCCTTTAGCGTTGAGCTCTCGCTCCTCCATCTTGACCTCGCCGGTGATCCTGTCCCTCTCCTTACTCATCCATCCGTGACCTCCCTTGAGGATCTCGTCTGCCTCTATTGCAATGTCTGAGGCCCCCTTGTCAGGGGCTATCGAGAGCGGCTTCTTGAGACCCAATCTCCGGAAGTGCTCTGCGAGTAGGGAGATGGCGGAGAGGCTTTCCCCCGGGATTCTAAGGCTTCTCAGAACCGCCTGTGAGTGTATGTTCACGGTGATGAGCCTGTCGATACCCGAGGCCTCCAGAAGCCTTGTAACCGTCATCATACTTATCGCCTCGCCCGGTCTGAACCTCTTGTCCTGCCTTGCGTAGGCGAGGTATGGCACAACCGCGATGACCGAGCGTGCCCCAAGATCCTTGGCTGCACTTGCGATTATGAGGAGTTGGATCAGGTTCTGGTCTTGGGGTGGGCCAGTCGACTGGATGATTGTGACATCCTGCCCCGATATTTCCCCGGTGAAGCGGATATAGTTCTCATCGTCTGGAAAGTGCTTGAACTCTAGTTGCACCGCCTTCAATCTGAGGATTTGCCCAACCGTCGTTCCCAGCTCTTTCGACGAGGGGCCTGGCACAACTATCACAGTGTACCACCGCTAAACCCTCAATCAATAGGGTTGGGTAAATTAACCTTTCAAAGAACAGATGAAAATCCACGGAGAACCTGCGAGAGGATTGGCTCAACTTAAGATTCTCTCCAAGTGGCCGCAGTTGGAGCATTTTCGGTAGGTCGTCCAGACGTAGTGGTCTCCGACCTCTTCCCTCTGATATTCAAGTTCGTTCATTTCCGCACCGCAATTCGGGCATCTGATGCCGGTGTGGCGTGTGCCATTCGGTCTGATGGATGGTTGGATACCTCCCATTCCAGTACTCAATATTGATCAGAGCTCCGGTTGGCTGAGGATGGAGAATTGTGAAAGTTCCTTATATCTACGCCCGATGTTTCTTTTATAGCTGTTGTCATCTAGGGGCTCTTCACGCGACCGCTTTTATGATGGTCTTAAGCCGTTCTTGAATGCTTGACCAGTAGCAGATGGACGTTGCCTGGGACACGTGAGCAATGAGCCATTTTCCCATAGGACGTGTGTTTCCTTATATGCGTCGGTCAGCCTCGTTCTATGTTGAGGCATCATACTAGATGACTTGGATGGTTGTCCGACCGGACGCTTTGGCTGTGACGAGAGATCCGAAAGCTCGGGCAGCCCTATCTAGGTACTTTGATGTGTTCATGGGCAAGAAGCCAGCGAAGTTCCTGATTGGGCAGAGGCTATACGCTGATTTCAGTCTGGGAGATTCCACCTCTAGGCTGTGGGTGCTGCACGAGCGGCTCTCTGAGGAATACTACCAGGTTGAGCGGGATGTCGATGAGGGAAAGAGGCGTCTAGAGGAGATGGGACAGCCTGAGAGATCATTCCTTGATCTTAAGGCAGAGATCGCGCGTAGAATCCTTAGAAACTGTCACTTTTGTGAGAGAAGGTGTGGCGCAGACAGGTTCTCGTCTGGGCTCGGCTGGTGTCAAGCAGGGTCAGAGATCCTTGTCTCGTCTATGTTCGAGCATCTGGGAGAGGAGCCCGAGCTTGTGCCCTCGGGGACCGTCTTTACGATCTCCTGCAACTTCAGGTGTCTCCACTGCCAAAACTGGTCAATAAGTCAACGCTTCGAGAGGGGTGAGGCGTTCGACTATGACCGTCTGGCGAGAGCTGTGGAGGGTCTGCGCAGAACTGGGTGTAGAAACGTGAACATGGTTGGCGGTGAACCGACTGTGTGGCTGTACCACTGGCTGGAGGTCTTCAGGCGGCTCAGGGTTAATGTCCCGGCGCTCTGGAATTCGAACGCCTACTACAGCGAAGAGTCGGCTAGTCTGCTCGGGGGTTTCATAGATATCTACAAGCTGGACTTCAAGTACGGAAACGATGCGTGCGCTGAGAGGATATCGGGTGTCCACAGGTATTGGGAGGTCTGCACAAGGAATCATCTCCTCGCGAAGAAGTTTGGGGAGTTGATAATCCGCGTTCTCGTCCTTCCGAATCACCTGGAATGCTGTTGTAAGCCGATTCTGAATTGGATAGCTGAGAAGTTGGGGAGAGAGACACGGGTGAACGTAATGTGGCAGTACAGACCCGAGTGGAGGGCAAGCGAGTTACCCGAGATGAGGAGACGGCTTACCCGGGCGGAGATGGAGCGTTCGATCGAGATAGCTCGCGAGGCAGGGCTGACAAATTTCATAACATGATTCTCTAGACAACTATCGTGGGTAGGATTGCCTCGGCCGCAACTGCGAGGATCACTGAGCCTACTATCATCTCAGCACCGGTCCTCCGATTGTAGTGACTTGCCCAGAAGAGTAGCCCGATGATCGCGGTTACTACGTAGCTGACTCTGGCAATTCTTAGGAGGAAGCTGGTTAGGTTCAAGGCTATGGCTGTTATCGCGGCGTCTAGCTGATCGAAGAAACTCCGGAACCTCTGGTCATACTGTCCAAAGATCTCGACCCACCTCTTAATCAAGTCGATGTGTTGGTCGATGAGGTCTGGGTAAAGCGTTTGTAGGATCAGGTTTGTTTCCATCTGGTGACCCTGACTGCTATCCCAAAGAAGGAATTTAAGCGGCACACCGGTTGTTGACCCAAAAGCAGAAATCTGTCGTTTTTCATTGAAGAGACCTGAACCGGTGGGAGATAAGCTAGATGCCTTATTGCCCTGAGTGTGGAGGTCAGACCCAGTATGACAGCACACTCAAGAGGTATGTCTGCAAGAGTTGCGGGCTGTCGCTGACATCACAGGAGATCATGGAGCTGCAGGACAAGCTCCGACCTGATCTGGAGGAGGAAGAGGAGAAGCAGAAGAAGCGGAAGGAGTACCTCTCCTGGTGGCTCTCGAAGAAGGGGTGAGCCGAAGGGAGGATGTCCTGCGCCGTCGAGATCGTGAGCGTAGGTAACGAGCTCCTCATCGGCAAGATTGCGAACAGCAACGCCCAGTGGCTCGCTCAGAGGCTGGCGAGCCTGGGGTTGACTGTAAAGCGAATCACCGTCGTCAGGGATCACGTTGAGGAGATATCGGGGGCTCTTCGAGAGGTGATTCGGAGGAGGCCGAGCCTAGTGATTGTTACGGGTGGGCTGGGTCCGACCTTTGACGACAAGACTCTCGAGGCGGTGGCAGACGCTGTTCGTGTTCCGCTCAGAACCAATCGTCAAGCCTTGAAGATGATCTCTGAAGGGGTTAGGGGTGGCTTGGGAAGGAGCGGGCTTGGTCCAGCCTACGTCAAGATGGCGAGGTTGCCTATGGGGTCGAAGACCCTCCCGAACCCGGTCGGTCTAGCGCCCGGGGTCAGTCTTGAAGTCCACGGCGTTGAGGTGATATGCCTGCCCGGTGTGCCGCTTGAAATGAAGGCGATCTTCGACCAGAGCGTTGCACCCGTCATCCGTCGGCTTTCCGGGGCGAAGTGCCTTTACGAGTCGAGCCTTAGGGTGAGCCGAATTTGGGAGCCCGAGATAGCCCCGCTGATCGAAGTGGTCAGCCAAGACAATCCACACGTCTACATCAAGTCTCATCCGAAGCTCGGTCAGGAGGGAAGCTGGATCGAGTTACACCTGTCAATGGTTGCGGAGAAGAGTGCAGAGGGGGATCTCCGGATTTCGCGGGCAAAGGAGCAGATCCGATCATTGATCGAGCAAAATGGGGGGGTTGTCGATGATATTCCCGCGAAGCCCTGCGAAGAAGAGGTTTAGGTGGTGGATCTGATGTTAAAGGTGAATTGCGGATCTATCGGTCATCTCGAACCCGCAGTACGAGCAGAACTGGCATGTAGTGGGCACTGTGTTTCCGCACTGGGGGCACGCCATCACCCCACTCTTCGGAGATGTGTCCATGAGTCGACCTCTATATCTCCATGGAAAGAAGGTTTAAGCGTTAGTAGTAAGCTCGGTTGGGGATCGTGATGTACTTCGTATTCCTGATCGGAACTGCTGGCTCGGGGAAGTCGCTCTTGACCCGGTCGTTCGCCGACTGGATCAAGTTGAAGGAGATGGATGCGATATCGGTGAATCTCGACCCGGGCGTCGTGTCGTTGCCCTATGAGCCAGATGTTGATATTCGAGATTACGTATCGGTCCAGGAGCTCATGGAGGCAAAGGGGCTTGGTCCGAACGGTGCCATGATCGCTGCGGTCGACCTTATGGCGACCGAGTTGTGGCGGATAAAGGACGACATCCAATCCTTCAGCTCGGACTACGCCATAATCGACACACCGGGGCAGATGGAGCTCTTCTGCTTCAGGGCTAGTGGGCCCTACATAGCGAGAGAGCTGACTGCTGAGCCTAAAACTATAGTCTACCTCTTCGATGCCTCATTCTCGAGCAACCCGTTCAACTACGTATCAAACCTTTTTCTTTCCGCCGCCGTGTATGTCAGGTTCCTCCTCCCCCAGGTCCACATCCTCTCTAAGATCGACCTTTTGCCCGTGCCGGAAGCGAAGCGGGTCTTGGACTGGTCCACACGGGTCCAGGCGTTGGGCAATGCTATTGAGAAGTCCGGAGGGGAGGAAACGAGGCTGCTGAGCAGGGAACTTATGGCTGCGATCTCCAGGCTTGGTATCACTTTCAATCTCACCCCGGTCTCCGCAAAGACTAGTGCTGGGTTCAACACGCTGTTTTCCATTCTCACCCGTATCTTCACAGGCGGAGAGGAGGCTCTGTAGAGTCGGCCTGTCAGAGTCTTTTGTCAAGGTCGATCGATGGTTGGAACACCTATGTGATCTGAGGTCGATCGCTTGGAGCGTCTCTTGTTAAGACTCTCTGAATTGGAGGAGAAGGCGAGTGCTCTTCGAGTTAGGAGAGACGCTCTGAACGTGAAGGCTGCGAAGTGGGCCGAGAAGAGGGATGGTTTGAACACAAAGGCTAGGGATCTCTGGGCGGAAGCTGAGAAGCAGAGGCTGGAGCGGGACGAGCTTAACAGGCAGGTTCGGGATCTGAAGGGGAAGCGGTTGAAGCTTGAGAACCAGATCGCTGAGAAGAGAACGAGAATGGATGGTTTGGCGGAGAGGCTCAGGGTCCTCAGGCAGAAACTGGTGGTGGACCCAAAGCTTGCTGAGGAAAGGGTTAGGGAGCTCGACTGGCGCCTTCAGACGAGCGTGATGAGCCTGGCAGAAGAGAAGAGGGTGGTCGAGGAGATCAAATCTCTGAAGCGTGAGCTGATGCCGTGGAACGAGATTCAGAAGCTTCTCGAAGAGACTGTCAAGCTTGAGTCTGAAGCGGCGGCTCTCAAAGATCAGGCTAAAGAAAGCTACGAGCGAATGGTGCCGCTTGTTGAGGAGAGCGGTGTTTGTCATCTTAAGATGGTCGAGACTCTTGCGGAGGCTCAGAGAGTTCAAGCCTCGGCAGATGAGGCGTACGGAGAGTTTCTCAGGGTTAAGACCGAGGCAGACGCGGCTCACGGAGACTATGTTCTGGTGAAATCGGATATGGAGGTGTTGAGCAAGGAAGTGGCGAGGCTTGAGAAAGAGTCTCAGGAGGAGAAGGGCAGGCGGGCGAGCCAGAGGCTGGAAGAGGAGGCTGTTGAGAAACTGCGCAAGGGGGAGAAGATTACGCTGGAAGAACTAAGGGTGCTGGTCAGAAAGGGGCTGGTCTAAGAGCCTGAGGTAAGGGTTAATTTGTAGCGAACGTACCGTACGACTTAGGGTGGGAGATTGACGGCGGCAGACAAGTTTCCCTTAAAGGTTCTGATCCTGTGCGTCGACCGCGACAACGACATCGGAACAAAGACCGAGGCAAAGACCCCAATCGTCGGTAGAGGGGAGATTATTGATGCCGCGACAAAGCTCGCGCTCAAGGACCCCGAGGAAGCTGACGCCAACGCCCTCTTCGGCGCGGTAAGGATGTACGACATGCTGAACGCGGGGCGTAAGGACGAGGAATACCAAGTTGCCGCCCTGGCGGGCTCCGAGCTTGGGGAGGTGATGGCGGACAGGAAGCTGGCTGTTGAGCTGAAGGAGACGCTCGCGAGATTCCCCGCCCAGGATGTCGTCCTTGTGACCGACGGCTTCGGGGATGAGGCGGTCATACCCATCATTCAGTCGTATGTACCAATCATGTCTGTGAAGAGGATAGTGGTTCGCCACAGCCAGTCGATCGAGGAGAGTTATGCTCTCTTCACGCGTTATGTGAGAAGAGTCTTTGAGGAGCCTCAGTACTCGAGGTTGGTGTTTGGCGTACCTGGCATGATCCTCATCGTTCTGGCTGCACTCTGGTACTTTGATCTCTTGGTCTATGCTGGTCTGGCGTCCATGTTCATAATCGGCTCTCTTCTCCTGATCAAGGGCTTCGGCGTTGACAAGAGGTTTGCATCACTGTCTGTGCCCAGTCCGGCGGGTCATGTGAGACTCATCTCCACTCTTGCTGCGGCGGCGATAATGGCTGTGAACGTCTATCAAACGTACACCGTTCTGGTTCCGTACGTACCCAATGACCCCTCGCTGGTTTGGGTCGCTCTCCCTACCCTTATTGGCATGGTCCTGGTACGAGCTACAGACCTCACTATCGTGGCGTTCACCTTCTTTCTTGTGGGAAGCGGGGTCTACTACTACTTCACGCATGACACGAGAATGTGGCGTGACGTTGTCGGTGTAGTGGTGTGCCTCTCCGTCAGAGAGATCGGTTTGAGAGCCTCGGACATCATCATGAAGGCCCCGGTTCCTCCACAGAATATCTCTGACCCATTGGTCACCAGCCTCCTCCTTGTCGTCACTCTAGGTATAGCGTCAACCGGTATCTCGATCTTCATAGTCTCCAGGATGAACCGGAGGTACGCGTCCTACTTCAGGAAAACCGATTCTAAGGAGGCTAGTCTGGATGAAAAAGGTTAGAGTGGCGATCATTGGGGGAACAGGGCTCGAAGCGCTGTTCAAATCTACAGAGAGAAAGAGAGTGGGCACACCCTTCGGTCCCACGCCCCCTGTCTCCATCGGTAAAATCGGTGACAGAGAAGTTGCCTTTCTCTCTCGTCACGGCGAGAAGCACACAGTCCCTCCCCACCTGATTAACTATAGGGCCAACATCTGGGGCTTGCACTCATTAGGCGTGGAGAGGGTGATCTCCACGAACGCCGTGGGTGCGATCAACGCCGAGATGAAGCCCTGCGACCTCGTTATCCCCCATGACTTCATCGACTTCACTAAGCGAAGGGTCTCCTCCTTCTACGAGGGTAGCCCAGTCACACACATAGACGTAACCGAGCCCTACTGCCCCGAGCTCAGAACCCTGCTCCTGGGTTCTGCCGCGGCTCTGGGAGAGAGGGTTTGGGACAGGGCTGTTCTGGTGTGTGTTGAAGGTCCTCGACTGGAGACGCCGGCCGAGATCCGGATGTTCAGAACCCTCGGTGGAGATGTAATCGGGATGACCGGTCTTCCCGAAGCCGTGCTGGCACGGGAACTCGAGATGTGCTACGCTACCGTCTGTTATGTCTCCAACATGGCGGCTGGGATGCAGAAGAGGATCTCAACTGAGGATGTCGCGGGCACATCGGGGGTTACCCAACCGAAAATCCTAAGAATCCTTGAGCGGGTCATCCACGACATACCTGAGGAGCGTGGCTGTACCTGCTCCAGCTCCTTGGAAGGAGCTAGGCTTTGAACTGGAAGAGTCGGCTTCTGCGCCTCGCCCGGATAGTCGTCCTGAACCCGCTGGTGTACAAGGCGTACGAGAAAGCCCTATGGTACCAGATCAAGGACGGGATTAGACCTGAGCACATAGGGCTGATCCTAGACGGTAACAGGAGATGGGCATCTAAGCATGCAATGCTTCCTTGGATTGGGCATCAGGTGGGCGCAGACAAGGTTGAGGACCTCCTCGAGTGGTGCCTTGACCTGAAGGTGAAAGCGATCACTCTGTACGTGTTCTCGACCGAGAATTTCAGCCGTCCCTCCGAGGAGGTCGATGAGATCATGAAGATAGCCGAGGAGAAGCTTGGGGAGGTTCTCAGAGACGAGCGGATTCGGAGGAATAAGGTTCACATAAAGGCCATAGGGCGGATAAGCTCTCTCCCCGAGAGCGTTCAGCGGCTCATTCGCGAGGCTGAGGAGTCCACAAAGGAATACGACAATTTCTACCTGAACGTGGCGATAGCGTATGGTGGGAGAGCCGAGATTGTGGACGCCACCAGAAAGATCGCTGAGGAGGTCTGTCAGGGGAGGCTGACGGCGGAGCAGATAGACGAGGGGACGATCGAGGAGTATCTGTACACGTCGGATCTTCCGAAGTCCGATCCAGACATTGTTATAAGAACCTCGGGAGAGGAGAGGCTCAGCGGCTTCCTGCTTTGGCAGAGCGCTTATAGCGAACTCTGTTTCCAGGATGTTTACTGGCCCGACTTTCGTAGACTGGACCTGTGGAGGGCAATAAGAACTTATCAGCGAAGGCAGAGAAGGTTCGGAAAGTAAGTTCACCTGCTGGTCAGGATACGTTGGGCCGTTACACCCTCGCATTCAGGATAGCGTCTTCGGGCTCGCTGTCAGCCTCCTACCCCGCCCCTTTAGGACCACGACAGTGTCTTCCAGTCTGACTCCGCCGAGTTCTGGGATGTACACAGCGGGCTCATCCGTGACAACGTTGTGCTCCTCAAGAGTGTCTTCACTGTCCAATCCAAGCCTAGGGGGCTCGTGGATGTTCAATCCCACCCCATGACCTACACCGTGAATGAATCTCTCGCCCAATCCCTTTCCTTCGATGATAGTTCTGGCAGACCGGTCGACTTCGCACGCCTTGATTCCTGCTCTTATGGTTTTGAAGGCAGCCTCGTGAGCCTCTAGCACCGTGTTCCAGATCTCTGCCTGTCTTTGGTCACACCTCCCTGCGACGACCGTCCTTGTTATGTCTGACCGGTAGCCCATGTGTGTGGCACCGAGGTCTATGACAACGAACTCACCCTCCTTTATCCTCTTCGCGGAACACTTGCCATGGGGGTATGCCGACTTTCTACCGGAGACTACAATGGTGTCGAAGGCAACTCCCTCCGAGCCCATCTTCCTCATCGCGTACTCCACCTCGGCTGCGACCCTGAATTCCTCCACTCCAGGCTTGACCGCTTGTATCGCTGCTTCCATCCCTCGATCCGCGATCTGTGCCGCCTTCCTCATGTGCTCCAGCTCCTGATCGTCCTTCACTCTTCTGAGCCTCCAGATGAGCTCGGGTCTCGGGGTGACCTTTGCTCTCCTCAACTCTCCTGAGAGCTTCAGGTATGCCGGAACGGTCATCGTGTCAAAACACACATTCTTGAAGTTGGCGCGTGAGAGTTTCTCTATGACTGCATCTTCCATCTTCTTACCCCTCTGAACCTCCTCGACGACGCATTCTGTGGCAGAGTCACTTGCTGCCTTGAAGCTCAGGCTAGAGACGAGAAGAGATGGCTCATCCTTGAGTGGAACGATAAGTACGTTTGATGCGTCTGGGATGTCGAGGAAGCCGGTTAGGTAGTAGACGCTGTTAACGTCTGAGAGGACGAAGCAGTCGAGGCTCTCTTCTTCCAGGCAATGCTTGAAAGCTTTTATTCGCATTCGCGTCCCACACCAGAGTCTGGGTTCTGATGTATAATCCTAAAAGGGTTTCAGAGGCGATCGCAAAGGTCAGGCGGGAGCTTGGTCTCAACCCGTCTCACGAGCCAGAGGTAGCCAATACTCACTTTGACCCCACTAGCCGGACTCTTCTCGTTGTCGTGGCTGACCGTCCCGACAAGTCCACGGCGTTGGGGCACGGTGGCTGTGTGTCGAGTAGGCTCAAGGCCGAGCTAGGAGTCGAACACTTGGGCGTTCGGGCAAAGACGGACCTGGACCTGAAGAGGTTTCGGGTCAGGAGGGCGATCCGACACTTGAAAAGTCTATTGCCCAAGGCTCAACCCGCCGTAGAGGAGATAGCGGTCACTAGGTTGATCCCGATGTTGGAGAACGAGCTTCAATACCCGGACCGAAGCCTCTTCGAAGCAGAGCCCCTTCCGAGCTATGGAGCCGTTGTGGGCTTTTCGGGTGGGGTTGATAGCACCTGCGCTCTGATCCTTCTCAAGAAGGCTGGACTGAATCCAATTGCGGTGACTGTCAGCCCGGGGACGTGGCTTCTTCCCTCGGATGCGCGAAGGACGATTGATAGTATGGTTGATAGGCTAGGTGTCGAGCACCACTACATAAACCACCCAGATGGATATGAGGAGGTTTTCAAGGCCTCTCTCGAGGGAAGGATCCATCCCTGCAGCAAGTGTCATCCTCTCATCGAGGTTCATGTCACCAGATTTGCCGTCGCGAATCGGGTTCTAATAGTCGCTTTCGGGGACCTTCTCCCAACGGGCGGCTACTCCTCGAGCCTCGTTGGGGAAGTTCTCCGATTCAATCCACCTGCCGCCCTCGCCCTAACGAAGCTTGAGACGAACCTCATCGCCCGAGAGTTCGGGCATCTAGGCGCGAGGCTGGTCTTCGGCTGCCCCCTGCTTAGAGAGGTCTTCAAGCTTCACCCCGAGAAGAGGCTTCCCTCGATCGGTAGGGTTCTGCGAGAGACCCGGGCTGGCGTTCTTGAGCCTGGTCAGGCAATGAAGTACATAGAGAGCATCATTCGATCGGAGGGTTAGCCATGCTTGTTGTCGTCGGATCAACGAACCCGGTCAAGGTGAAAGCGACCTCAAACGTCTTCCGCAAGTTCCACCCACAGGTTGAGGTTGTAGGCTTGAACGTTAGGACCGAGGCTCCGGTACAGCCGATCGGGCTGGGGGCGACGGTATCTGGCGCGCTACAGAGGGCGCAGGAGGCTGTGAGACGTAGACCCGACTCGGACTACGGCGTCGGGATAGAGGCGGGGCTCGTACCTGTGCCGCTGACCATGACTGGCTACATGGACCAGCAGTTCGCGGCGATACTGGACACACAGGGCGTCGTGACCATCGGGGGCGGCTCCTCATTTGAGTACCCGAAAATCGTCGTGTCTAGGGTTCTAAGAGACGGAGCAGAGGTGGGATTGGCTATGGAGGAGCTGACAGGGATCAGGAGGCTGGGTAGGAGGCAGGGGGCGATAGGTTTCCTATCACATGGAACCTTGGATAGAACTCGCCTGACCGAACAGGCGGTGCTCATGGCGCTCGTTCCAAGGCTCTCATGGGACCTATACGCCGAGAAGGGGTGATGCCGCTCCGCGGGTGGAGCTTCGACGCACAGAAGGTCTTAAAGGTCATGTAGGGCGGCATTTATATGAAGGTACAAGGTGAGAGACCCCTCAGTTGACCTGTTCTCAGGCTCGAGTGTCGGGGGAAACGTGGCTGGTCTCGACAGGTCGGAGAAGTTCTCCTCGTCGACTATCAGGAGAAGAAGACCCCGGGTCACCTGCACCCTCGCTAGTGAGGGGTGCTAGGGCTGGTGTGAGCTAGGGAGGGGTGGCAGACTGGTATACATCAAGAGCGTTGAGATGAGGGGTTTCAAGTCCTTCGGTCCCAGGAAGGTCAGGGTACCGCTTGCCAAAGGGTTGACCGTTATCACTGGCCCGAACGGGGCTGGGAAGAGCAATGTCTTCGACGCGGTGAGGTTCGTCCTCGGGGAGCTGAGCGCACGTTCACTGAGAGCCTCGAAGTTTGCAGAGGTCATATACGACGGCGGGCAGAGCGCTGAGAAGGCGAAGTCGGCGTGGGTGTCCGTTGAGTTTGACAACGCCGACAGGAAGATACCCATCGACGCGGACTCCGTCGTCATATCCCGAATGGTACACGCGGACGGTCAGAGCGTTTACAGGCTGAACGGTAGGAAAATTCCTCGGATCCAGCTGACGGATGCGCTGACCGTTCCTGGACTGACCTCGACGGGGCACAACATGATCATGCAGGGCACGATCACTCGACTCGCGGACATCGCGCCGGTCGACAGGAGGAAGCTGATCGAGGACATAATCGGGATCGCTGATTACGACAGGAAAAAGGCTGAGGCTGAGGCTCAGCTCCAGCAGGCTGAGATCAACCTGAGGGTCGCGACGGCGAGGATAGATGAGGTCCAGCAGCGCCTTGAGAGCCTTGAGCGGGAGAGGAACGACGCCCTAAGGTACAACTTCATCAAGGGCGAGATAGCGAGGCTTGAGGCGACTAAGATCTCGTTCGAGATCGGGAGGCTCCGGGTGCAGGTAGACGAGTTGACCTCGAAGTTAGCTGCGAGAAAGGCGGAGGCGGATAGGCTTAGGGCTGAGAGGGATAGGCTCCAAACTGAGAGGGACCAGGTCGAGCTCGATCGGAGGAGGTTCGACGAGGAGGTCGCGGACAAGGGGAGTGCGAGGCTAGTCTCTCTCCAGAAAGAGATAGGCGACGCGAGCGTGGACATAGCGAGGCTGAGGACCGAGATCGAGTCGTCTCGAATGACCCTGCTCAGCCTTGTGAGGGTGAGAGATGAACGTAGGGAGCAGATCGAGTCACTGAGGAAGAGCATTGGTAAGTCCAAGAAAGCGCTCAATCGCGTGGAGCGTGAACTCGGCAGGGCTACGCCCCGCCTAGAGGAGAGGAAGAAGACCCTTGCTCAGATTAACGAGCGGCTCAAACAGCTCAAGGACGGACTGAAAGAGAAGACGGAGAAGATAGAGAGCATCGAGAACAGGCTCTACGAGATCGGAAGGAGCCTCGTCGGTATAGACACTGGACTGAAGGGGAGCGTAGCCAAGTCTAGGATACTCCTCGATAACCTGCGTGGGTTGGAGAGTAGAAAGGAGAGCTTCGAGTCAACTCTAAAGTCGCTCGAGAAGCACGAGGAAGAGCTGAAGACGCTGAGGAAGACGGAGCAGGAGAACCTCAAACGCGCCATGGACGACATTTCGGCCAAGACGGCTAGGAAGGAGGCTCTCCTGCGGGAGTTGCTTGAGGGTGAGGTGACCGCGGAGAGGGCTCGAAGCGCCGTTGTGGAGTTTGAGACGCAGAAGAGCTTCGCGGAGAAGATCGCCGCCGAGGAGGATGCCCTGAGGAAGATCGAGGAGATGGGCAGGATCGGTGCGATCCCAGGCGTCTACGGCAGGCTGAAGAGGCTCATAGCCGTGAGGCCGGAGCATCGAAGACCCATCGAGGCGGCTTCGATGGGGTGGCTGAAAGCCGTCGTCGTGAGAGACCTTGAGACAGCCCTGAGGTGCGTCGAAAGCCTCAAGAAGATGAAGATTGGGAGGGTAAAGCTGATCCCCCTCCGCGATGTGGCCTCAGCCAAGCCGGTCGAGGCGCCAAAGATCGAAGGCGTGATCGGACCGGTGACCGAGCTCATAAGGTGTCGGAGCAAGAGGTTCACGGCAGCCGTGAACTTCGTCTTCGGAGACACGATCGTGACCAGCGGCGAGAAGTCGGCCCTCCTAACCTCAAAAGCCGGCTACAGGTCGGTCGATATGAGCGGTGATGTCTACGAGCCATGGGGAGGTATGGAGAGCGGTTTCTTCAGGACCCCCATCGATCTCTCGGCCATAATACCCCGCGACTCCGCCGTAATGGACCTCGACCAGAGCGTGAAGGCCCTTCAGTCTCTACTCCGGGAGAGGAGAAAGGACATTGAAGTCCTCGACTCTGAGGTGCAGGCGCTGAATGAGGACCGGGTCCGAAAGTCTGATGTCATTGAGATGCTTGAGCGTGAGACTGGCGAGGTGTCCGAGAATGCGGAGAGGGCTCGGAGAAACATCCGCGTAATCGAGAAGCGGTTGGCTCGGCTTAACAAGGATCTGGCGCGGGAGAAGGAGATCTCCGAGAGCCTAGAGAGGCGGAAGTCGGATCTGAACCGCGAGGCGGAGAGCCTGAGGGCTGAGAGGAAGTCCCTGAGGCTTATGGTGCGGCCGGCGACGATCGTCAAGTTCGAGGGAGATCAGACCCAGCTGAACTCCGAGATCAACGACCTTCAGAGGGATGTGGACAGGCTTGGAAGCGAGGCTCGGTCCCTCAGATCGAATCTCGAGTCTGCCTTTCTGCCCGAGCTTGGTCGGAGCAGGATAGCCTTCCGAAACGTGGAGTCGCAGATCGATGCGCTCCAGAAGAAGATCGAGAACTCTTCGGCTGACCTCGCTGCGGCGACCATGCGACTTTCGGATCTTGAGAGGGTGAAGGAGGAACTTGCGGGTTCACTGGTCACGGTCAAGGACGAGCGGAGAAGGTTCGAGGAGAAGCTCGACAAGGTGGACCGGGTTCTGAGGGAGATCGATGGAAAGTACGAGCCGGCTAGTAGCGGGGTACACCAGCTGGAGCTTCAGGTTCAGGGTATTATGGTGGAGCTAAGGCACATGGAGGAGCGGCTCCATGGTCTAGGCTATGCCGAGCCGCTCCTGGTGACCGCCGAGGATCTTGGGGGTATCGAATCCTCCCTCAGGCTGATGAGTTTTGAGCTCGAGAGACTGGGCTCTGTGAACCAGCTCGCCACCGTACAGTACGATGCGCAGAAGGACAACTACAAGCAGCTCTCCACCCGAAGGAACCAGCTGGAGGAGGAGCGACGGTCCATAGTCCAGTTCATGGAAGAGATCGAGAGAAAGAAGAGGGAGGCGTTCGGTCAGGCCTATAACCAGGTTAACGGCAACTTCATGGATCTCTTCGGGAAGCTGACCGGTGGTGGTAGCGGTTGGCTCCAGCTGGAGAACCCCGAGGACCCGTTCGCGGGGGGACTCGACATCTTTGTCCAGTTCCCCGGGAAGGCAGCTAGGCTTGTAAGCGGCGCCAGTGGGGGTGAGAAGTCCGTGGCCGCTGTGTCTTTCATCTTCGCCCTCCAGAGGATGCAGCCCGCAGCCTTCTACATCTTCGACGAGATAGACGCCCACCTCGACCCATACAACGCCGAGAGGCTGGCTGATCTTCTGAAGAGCCAGGCTGGGGGTTCGCAGTTCATCGTCATAACCCTGAGGGATGTGATCGTGGACAGGGCTGAGAGTCTCTTTGGGGTCTACGTTCAGGATGGCGTCTCAAGGGTTGTCTCTATCAGGATACCGGAGATAGTGGCCTAGTTGACCGAGAAGGCAGGCTCAGCCACGGATGTGGAGCGGCCATTCTGGCTCCGTCCTCCCTGGATGATCCTGTTCGACCTGGTCAAGCTGAGGAGGGTAAGGCCGTGGGACGTGGACATCGCCTACCTCCTCAACACGCTCCTCGCCGAGATGAGGCGGATCGGCTTCATCAACTTCTCGGCCACGGGTCTGGCCCTGTACTCCTCCGCGTCGGTCTACAGAATGAAGACCGAGCTCATCCTGAAGCTTGAGGAGCCCGTCCAGCCGCCGCCTCCAAAGCTTGAGGAGTACCTTCCACCACCGGTTCAGCTCCCCTTCCGGTATGAGTACACCTCGACCACCGTGGACGACCTGCTCCAGGCGCTGGAGGAGGCGCTAAGCACCGAGCAGCTGCCAGCACCGGTGAGGCTGGAGCCCATTCTGCCCCCGCCAGCCATACTCGAGAACCTCGACCAGTTCATGGTCGATGTCGAGAAAAGGGTCGATGAGATGTATGCGCGGATCCAGGAACTGGTGAGAGAGCAGGGCGTAGTCCGGTTTTCTAGACTTGTGGCGGGTCTCAAGCGGCTGGAGATAGTGAGATCGTTCATCCTCCTCCTCTTCCTCGCCTCGAAGGAGAGGGTCAGAATCTGGCAGGAGGAGGAGTTCGGGGAGATTTTCATCGCACCGATTAGGGGGAGGCTAAGCCCTAGATGAGGGAAGGAGGAGCGGAACCGGGTGAGGAGGAGGCCCGCCACGCCATAAACCTGATCGAGGCAGCTCTCTACGTGAGCGGCAGACCCCTCGACCTGACCACCCTAGGCTCGATCCTCCGAACACGGTCTAAGGGGAGGGTTCAGGAATGGGCTAGGATGCTAGTCGAGGAGTACCGGGATCGGGCTGGCGCCCTTGAGGTGATCGAGCTCGACGACGGAAGGTTCACGATGCAGCTGAAGCCGGTCCACGTGGCGAGGGTCAGGAGGCTGGCGATGAGGCCCCTACTCACGCGAGGGGCGCTGAAGACGCTTGCCTACATCGCCTACCGCCAGCCGGTCCCTCAGTCGCGCGTCGCAGCCGCGAGGGGAGAGCAGTCGTACGACCACATCCGCGAGCTCGAGCGGATGGGCTTGATAGTCGGGGAGAAGCTAGGCAAGACGCGGGTGCTCAGGACCACGGACATATACGCGGACTACTTCAACCTGAGCCACGACATCAGGGTGATGAAGCGGCAGCTCCGAGCAATGTTCGAGGCGATGGGCAAACCGCTCGAGGAGAAAACCCCGGAGCCCGGCCATAAGGAATGAACGTCGAGGAAAATCATTCCTCGTTGAAAAGCTTCGCTGAGAATACGACTCTAGAAGCGCTCCGGTGAATGTTGGATGGAGAAAACAATCAAGAAACTAATCGAAACTAGCAGGCGGGTCATCTCGGATTGTGCCTTAGAAAACGGCGCCATCGTTGCTGCCAACTGTTCAAAGGAGTATTTTCCAAAGGTGGCCAAGTATTACACTTACGTTTGGCCAAGGGATGCGTCCTTCACGTGCGCTGCCGCTGACATCTTGGGGATCAGAGGTATTCAGGAGAAGTTCTTTGATTGATGTGTAAAAAGGGCGGAAGGATTTCTAGACACTGGATTGTTCTATGAGAACTACTTCGTGAATGGACTGAAAGCGTCTGGGAGGTTCCAGCCGGACCAGACCGGTTCGGTTTTGTGGGCGGCGTATGAGTGGGTGTTGTAGAGAGTTGATAGATTCATCTCAGAACAAGTATTTGACAACAACATTCAGGTTTCAGTGAGCCCTCTCTGCTGGAGCCATGCAATGTTCACAATAGCCAGCAGAGAGCTTGGCTACGTATAAGCCAGAGAAAGCATGGTTTTTACGAGTCCTCGGGGAGTGTAGGCCACGAGTCTTGAAGAAAGGGCTGAGATGGTGTTTGAAAAATCCATCGAGATTTTGAAGCTTCTCTGCTTCGAGAACGGGGCCATCATAGCCGCGCCGACATCCCATAGCTACTGCGCTCACATCTGGAACGCTTTGGGGACACCAGCCCTGACATCCGATCGCTTGGAGTATCACCTCGTCTGGGTTCGGGACGGAACCTACATCGCTATGGCCCTCGACGCCACCAAGAACCACGAACAGGCGAGACGCTTCTATGAGTGGTGCATGCAGGTTCAGGATCACTCTGGATGCTGGCTTCAGTGTTATTGGCCGGATGGAAGGCGCGCCATAGACAACCTGGAGATGGACCAGGTCGGCACACAGATCCTTGGAACGTACAACCATTATCTGAAGACCAAAGACATCGACTTTCTGTTCAGGACATGGCCCATGACCCAGAGAGCCGCCGCATTTCTGGTTCAAAACCTGACAGCGGATGGCCTAGTGAATCCGTCCTTCGACCTTTGGGAGGAGCGTTGGGGGCATCATCTCTACTCGAATGCGGCGGTGGCGGCCGGGCTCCTTTCAGCCTCGCATCATGCCGGATTGGTTGGCGAGGGGGCACGGAGAGAGAAATGGGCAGAGGCAGCGTGGAATCTGGAGAGGACCATCATCGAAAAGTTTCTGCCTTCCGGAAAGAGGGTTTTTCTCCGTTCGATCAACCCCCCGGACAGGACAGCTGATATCAGCACTTTGGGTCTCGTTTTTCCCTTCTCCCTTCTTCCGCCCGAGGATGCTCATATGGTGAAGACCGTGAAAGAAATTGAAGAGACACTAGTGAAGAATGGGGGGGCCATGCGATATCTGGGAGACAGGTACGACGGTGTTCCCGAGCACAGACCTTGGATGGAAACCCGAGGCAGTCTCTGGGTCACGTCAGCCCTTTGGCTGGCCCTGTACTACTCGGAGGCTGGGAATCGGGAGAAAGCAACGAAACACTACGGTTGGGTTGTTGACAACTCCACTGATGACTTCCTCCTTCCTCAGCAGATCGACGAAGACGGAAAACCGCGTTCAGCGATCCCGTACGGTTTGGCTCACGCCCTCTTTGTCCTAGCAACGCTCAGACTTCGCGAAGAGCACCTTCTGCCTTCGGGCTGATAGCAAATCAAAAATAAGCGCCCTCATTCTTAAAACGCGGGCTCCGTTGGGATCGGTTTGACTGATGTTATCTTTGTGTTTGAGGTCCACCAACCCTTCCGACTTAAGAAGACGTTCTTTTGGGAGCAGAACCTGTTTCGCCGCCTGAAGAAGGAAGATCTGTTTGGCTTCTACTTTGACGGGGTCAAGGACAAGGAGATCTTTGAAAGGGCTTGTATGAAATGCTACTTTCCCTCAAACGAAATCCTGCTACAGCTTATTGACGAGTTTAGGAAGGGGAAAAAGCAGTTCAAAGTTTCCTTAAGTGTGTCAGGAACATTCCTCGAACAGTGTGAAAGGTTCAGCAAGGACTTGTTGGAATCCTTCAAGCAGTTGGCTGAGACCGGGCGCGTGGAGTTCCTAGATCAGACCTACTATCATTCTTTAGCAGGACTATTTCCCACCCGAGATGAATTCATAGAGCAGGTCGAGATGCACAGCGGGATAATGAAGGCCCTGCTCAGCGTCGAACCTAAGACCTTTGAGAACACCGAACTCCTTTACAATAATGCGATAGCAAAGACCGTGGAGAAGCTTGGTTACTCCGGAATCTTCACAGAGGGTGTTGAAAGGATTCTGAAGGGCAGATCGCCCAACTACCTGTACAAGGCTAAGGACTGTGAGAGGCTCAGGGTTTTCCTAAGGAACTACAGGCTCACCGACGACATTGGCTTCAGGTTCTCCACCAGATCGTGGAGTGAGTGGCCCTTGACGGCTGACAAGTACGCTAGCTGGCTGGCGGCAACCCCAGGCCAGTGCATCACTGTCTTTCCGGACTACGAGACCTTTGGAGAGCACCACTGGCCAGAAACGGGTATCCACGACTTCCTCAGGCATCTTCCCAGAGAGATGATGAAGTATGAAAACCTCAACACGGCGACGCCCTCGGAGGCCCTGAACAGGCATCGGGTGGTTGGAGAGATCGACGCTCCTGAGCTGGGTGGAACTGTCTCCTGGGCGGACCTTGAACGCGACGCGAGTTGTTGGCTTGGAAACACCATGCAGTGGGCTTACTATACCCACACAAGGGATATGGAGCCTTTGGTCAAGGAATCGCGAGATGAAGACTTTCTGAAGCTCTGGAGATACTTTCTGGTCAGCGATCACCTCTACTACATGTTCACTGCAGGCGGCTCTCCCGGAGAGGTTCACACCTATTTCAGTCCCTACGGATCGCCAGCCGACGCCTTTGTCACCTCAATAGGCGCCATCCTCGATTTCGAATCGAGGCTTAGGCTTTACGTGATGGCCGCCAACGAGCCCTTCCTATTCTACACAGGCTCTGACGAGGAAAAATTCACGGGGACAAAGGCTTGGAGCCTGATGGGCTTCGTTGAAGCCGCTGGGAAAGTTGATGTGAGGTCCATCGAGTTCCACAACGAAAAGGGGGACTTCGAGAGGTGGGCAAACTCATCCCTCCGCGACGAGAAGTTGGCGGAGAAGTTCAAGAGAATAAGGGTCTCCAAAATCTCCGGTGAACCCCTCAGAAAGAGAGTTCAAGAGGCCGTGGAAGCCAGATTCACGGAGCTCAGTGGTAAGACCAGCGCTATGACACAGTTTTGACGGTCAAGAGAAGAGAGAGCAGACCCTAACTATCCCGGATTTGGTCAGAAAGTATCTCGATCTTCTACCATCGTCCCTAAGAGCTGACACGTAACCCGATTGCACCAATCTCCGAAGCAGCCCGCGGAAGGTGCTGAGCTTCATGGAGAGGATTTCGGAGATCTGCTCCGCCGACAAGGCGCTTTCCTCATCAACGGCACCCAAACTAAGCAAACAAAGGAGAAGCCTGACCCCTTGAGGATACCTTTCGAACTCTGACCGAGGAAGCCTGACCTTCGGAGGTGTTGTAGGTCTTTGTGGAGCAGACGTCATCGCGCCATAGTACGTTTCTATCGTCTCGTTAGAGATCCTATCCCAGTTGTAGTCATCAACAATTTTTCGGTGGGCGTTCCTTCTCAGCCTGCTCGCATACGCTTCATCCGTTAGGACTCTGATAATCCCCCAAGCCACCGAGTCGGAGTTGTCGGCGTACACCTTTACGCCCGTTGTGTCATGCTCCACTATCTCTGATAGGCCTCCGATGTCCGAGACAACCAGTGGAACCTGGGCGGCCATGGCCTCCAAGGCCGTGATTCCGAAGGGCTCATAAAGGGAGGGGACGACCGCAACGGCGCTCACCTTGTAAAGGAGTGTAAGCGTCTTCTCGTCAAGAAAGCCTGTGAAGAAGACCTTGTGCGAAATCCCGAAGTCCCAGGTCTCTTTCAGTAGTCGTTCCTTCATTCCCCCCTCGCCAACGATGATGAATTTGGCGTTTGGGAGTACACTGAGAACCTTTGGAGCTGCTCCGATTAGGACTTGGACGCCCTTCTCGTGGACAAGCCTCCCAACGAACAGGACGATTTTCTCGCCGGGGTTTGCAAACCTTCGTTTAACGACCTCATAATCGATATCAAGATTGAACTTGGAAGCATCTACTCCGTTTCGGATCACGCGCACCTTCTCTCTAGGCGCCTGAAGCGTCTCACAGATCTGGTCCGCCATGTAGTTGCTGCAGCAGATCACCCTTGAGCTCTCGCTAACGAGCCATCTTTCCGTATCATTTATGGTTCGCTGGTAGTCGTTGCGGATCCCGCCGCGCCTACCCCACTCCGTGGAGTGGATGGTGGATACAAGGGGCTTTTCGTAGAGGTTCCTCAGCTCAACTGCGGCTCTCGCAACGAGCCAGTCGTGGGCGTGGATTATGTCAATGCGTCCGTTGTGGGCGTCTATGACCTCGATAGCTCTCTGGGCCATATTTCGATTCATTGAAAAGACCCAGGACAAGAAATCGTAGGCGGGTATTTTGTAGGACTCAAAGCGGTATACCCTAGCGCCACCGATCTCCTCGTACTCCGGGGTACCCGGAAAATCACATGTGACTACATGCACCTCAACGCCTTTTTGAGCCAGGGTCCCCGATAAGTCGTAGACGTGGGAGGAGATTCCGCCTATTATTCTGGGCGGAAACTCCCAGGAAAGCATCAGAACGCTAAGTTCTTTTCCGGTCATTTTTGTTCAGTTCATTGATGCTCCACGCGCATCCATGTATTGGAGCTATTTCGACAAACGTTATTTGAGATTCCTACATCATAAGTATAGCCATAGCGTTTGGATGTGGTAATTTGGATGAAGATAGTCTCCAGATCTCTGAGAGGCTCCTAGTTATTCTACACAATTTGTGTGCAACAAACGCTGGAAGAGCAAGAAAGTCGGATGAGTTGGCGCGGGTTCTTCGGGTTGACAGGAACGAGGTTGACAGCCTCTTGAACCAGTACGAATCGGAGGGATACGCCGGAAGCCTTACCGACGACGAAGGAAACAAGAGGTACTACCTCACAGGCATCGGGATAATCAGGGTGTGCTCGGTCTTCACTTGAAGAAGTGAAAGTTGTTCTTGCGCGTCATAATTTTAACATGGGAGTTTCCGCCGAGAGTAGTTGGTGAACTCTCCCGTTACGTCAACCGTCTGGCTGTTGAGCTTGCGAGTAAGAAAGTCGACACGCACGTTGTCACGTATCACGATTCTTGGACAGGCTATCACGAGGGGGCTGACGGTGTTAAGGCGCACAGGATTTCAAACCCGATCAAGGCTCAGGTGAACATTCTCACATGGGTCTTAAGCCTGAACACTGAGGTAGAGCGGGCCTCAGCGGGCATCTACTATTTAGCCAAGCGAGAAGTCGATTTGGTCGACGCGCACGACTGGCATTTTATCCCGGCCGCGGTGGACTTGAAAAAGGCCTTTCATCTGCCCTTCATCTTTTCGGTGGATAGCTTGGAGGATCACAGGTCTCACGGTTCCGGCGCACCCCTTAGCCTCTCAATAAAGAGAATTGAGTGGTTGGGCGCCAGTGAATCCGAGAGAGTAGTCACAAAATCTGAGTGGATGAGACAGGAAGTGAGCCGAATCTATGAGGTCCCCCCTGAGAAGATAACCGTTGTCTCACCACGTGCCTCAAGTTGGATTGATGAAATCCTCGAATCCTACAGGAAGGTGATAGAAGCGACTTCAGAGAGCCTAGCCCAGTCAGAGGCGGACCCCAGTTGAATCACTCCCTCCGGGTTTTGATGCTTTCCTGGGAGTTTCCGCCCAGAATCGTCGGTGGCATCGCCCCTCACGTGTACAACTTATCGCGGGATCTGGTCCGCAGGGGAATAGAGACCCACGTGGTGACCTGCGATTTTCCCGGCGCCCCGGGGTATGAGGAGATCGATGGTGTCTACGTGCATCGCGTTGACTCATACAGGAGTCCATCGCCAGACTTTGCCACATGGGTCTATCTCATGAACGTAAACATGGAAATGGAATCGGCGGCTATTATACGACGCCTTGACGGCCAGATCGGTTTGATTCACGCCCACGACTGGCTTGTGGCCAACTCCGCGATCGGGCTGAAGCACATTTTCCGAGTCCCTCTCGTAGCCACGATTCACTCCACCGAGATAGGGAGGAGGAATGGGCTCCACACAGACTACGAGCGGATGATTCACCAGACAGAGGCACGGCTAACCAATGAGGCCTGGAAGGTGATCTGTTGCAGCCAGTACATGACCTCCCACGCGAGGTGGGCCTACGGGCTGCCAGAAGACAAGGTCATGACGATCCCCAATGGGGTTGATGTGAGCGCGTTCGGTGGAGAATTCGACAGAGAGAAGCTCAGGAGCACGTATGCTTCCTCAGACGAAAAGATCGTCCTGTTCGTTGGGAGGCTCGTCCACGAGAAAGGGGTCCAGGTCCTGATTGGGGCTATGCCAAAGGTCTTGGCGAGGGTGAACGCGAAATTCGTCATAGTTGGCAACGGGTACATGAAGGATTCCCTCATAGGGCAGGTCCACACAATGGGCTTAGCTCACAAGGCCTACTTCACCGGCTTCTTGGACGATCAGGCGTTGAGACTCCTCTATCGTTGTGCGGACGTCTGCGTTGTTCCCTCGCTCTACGAGCCCTTCGGGATAACAGCGCTGGAAGCGATGGCGGCCGGGGTTCCGCTAGTGGTCTCGGATACGGGTGGCCTCTCGGAGATAGTGGAGCACGACAGGACGGGCGTGAAGGTGTTTCCGAACAGCTCCGATTCGCTGGCCTGGGGGATAGCGAGGGTTTTGCTTGACCCGGGCTATGCTGACCGGATCAGGGCGAACGCGTACGATGAGGTCTTGAAGGAGTATTCGTGGGGAAGAATAGGTGAGAGGATGGGGGTTCTATACCAGTCGGTCTATGACGAGTACCAGGGGGGCTCGTGGAAGCCCGCGTAGTGATCACAGCATTCTTGAGATTTCCTTAGCCTTCTCTTTGGCCTTTGTGCAGCAGATTCTGGACCGGTTTAGCCAGTCTTGAGCTCCCCACCAGAAGTAGTCGCTTCCCTCAGCCATGAGGAGCCACCTCCAAGCCTCTTGGCGGCTGGTGCCCAAGCCGGCTGCAAGGCTCCTGCCTGACTTCTCGATCCTGTCATCCAGTTCATGAACGAGTTTGCTCGTCTCCAGAATGTTGCTCCAGACCTCCTGTCTCTCTTTCCCTTCGGTCCACTTCAGAAATCGCCCGTCATCATAGGTTCCCGGAACGTTCCAGCTTCCGTCCTCAACGACGACCGTGTCTCTGGGAGGATGCTTCTCTAGGTATTCGTCGACGGTGGTCAATTTGATGAATTGGAAGGCAGGGTCCTTGTTTAGTAGGTAGAGAAAGGGCTCAAAGAACCAGCCCCAGAAGCCGGCGTTCTCGCCGAAGTGTCTGAACCAGCCGTTCTCGCCGTCGGTGGCGACCGTTAGCAGCATGTCTCCGTCGTCGGATGGCTGAATCCTGTGCTCCACCTCGTTCTTCAGCCAGAGAGGGTTGTAACCGCTCTGCTGAGCATTGCTTATGTCTCTGTCTCTTGGAATTACGATTATACTGTACCCATCACGCTCCGCGTAGTGGGGGCGATACAGGAGCTCGCTCCTATCTCTGTCCCTGTTGGCGTTGATCACGTGGGGTCCATCAACTATGACCCACTCGAAGCCTGTCTCCTCAAGCAAAGGGATTTCGTCCATCCTGAAGGCCAGTTCCGGAAGCCACAGACCTTTAGGTCTGCCTCCGAATGTTTCCTCGTATGTCTCCAAGTGCATCTCGATCTGCTTTCGGCCGTCCCTTTGGGAGATCAGAGGGAAAATCGGGTGGAAGTAGCCGCAGCCGGTGAAGTCGACTCTCCCCAGCTCCTTGAGCTCTCTAAATCTGTCCCACAATCCCTTGAGTCTGGGGTCAAAATCGACGTTCATGAGCTCGTTCAGCTGCTCGATCAGGCTGCCAGTGTAGTTGAAGGTCACCCTCGCTTTCTCATGGCACTTGATCGCTTCGGTCGGATACGTGTAGGGGTGAAGCGTTTGGCCGAACACGTCCACCGCGAGTTCAGACTCGTAGGCGGGGTCGAACAAGTTGTATCTGGGCTGGTGCATGTGCAAGACTAGCGCCAAGTTCAGGGTTTGTCCAGTCATTTCTGCTCACTCAGGTCCAGGGAAAACAAGCTGTACGAGCGTCAAATAAACTATTACTTCACGAGAACTAATGGTGGTTTGAGGTGGTCTCATTCCGCATCTTACCGAAGACGACATCAAGATTCTACGAGCCATTCACACCGTGGGCAAAGCTACCCCGAAGAACTCGCCAGAAGACTCGGAGAACCCTACATTGCACACAACCTTCTCACCTACCTCGGTCGGCTGGAGAAGAACAGTCTTGTAGAAGGGGTTTGGAGCGATCCGCCGACGTTCAGGGTCGCGGTGTCAGGGCTCATGGCTCTAGGCGTCCTGCCAAGAGAGGCATGGGAGGTCTTCATGCGGGTTCTCTCAGACAAATGTTTTCGCTTCCAGACAGGCGCGGGTCTGGGCAAGTCTACCGGAGTCTCCGCATGCAATCTCTCAGAGATGGCTGAGAGGATCAAAACGGTCGATGTCAAAGCCCTAGAGTTTCGTGTTCCGAGAGGGGATATTGAAAGATGGGTTCGAGGCGTCTTGGGCGATGATGAGCTGGCTTGAAGGATTAGGCAGGTCAGAGAGCAAAACCTCAGAGGGGAGGACTTAAGGAACTGGCTTTCCAGCCTGATAGAGGCTCGATGCAGAGAACTAACCTCAAACAGAAACTAGTGCAAGTCATCCCTAGAGGCTCCGATCGGCGATGAACGTACTAATCCTAACCTGGGAATACCCTCCAAAGCGGCTGGGAAACGTCTCCGACCATATTGCTACTCTGGCTCATGAACTTGTGAAGGAAAAGCACGAGGTCGAGGTCATCGTAATGGACGATTGGCGCCCGGGTACGAAGACGTATACGGGGTCCATGTCCACAGGGTTTTCAACCCGGTGAAGACGCACCCCATGGCGAGTGTGCTGACCTACGCCATGACAGCCGCCACCCAGATGAAGGCTGAAGCCTCAA
>Ga0315280_10001536_pt1 | contig 39414 bp, 41 predicted proteins | sample YL17G06_40_MG_FD_203697 | JGI IMG/M metagenome (GOLD analysis project Ga0315280, IMG submission 203697) | Sediment microbial communities from Yellowstone Lake, YNP, Wyoming, USA - YL17G06_40 | ecosystem: Environmental > Aquatic > Freshwater > Lake > Sediment | place: USA: Wyoming | collected... | reverse complement strand
AGGCTTCGCCCAAACGTAGCATCATGGCTTCGTAAATTTCAGTAGAACGCGCATCTTTTATTACTGGGGTTATTGGCATCACCCTACCATAGGAATCTAAGATTACATCTACCCAATAGTTACTTGAGACATCTGGATCAGTTGCAACATCAGATCTGCATACAGCCTTGGGAGTAGCTAATGTTGTTCCTTTAACGATCTCAGCTGAACTCGTCCATTTGACAAATTCCCAAACGTAATCTTTCTTTGGAGAATTCTTCAAAATGGCTATTCCGAGCATGTCTGGTCCTTGTGGAAAAGGCCTCATAGATATGTTCCATGGATTGTTTGCATCTGGCAGCATTGGATACATATAAGACCATTGATCGGCCATTGCCAGTTCCTTGTCACCTACCTTTCCCTCCATTACCGCTCTTTCAGCTTCGAAGGTTCCATCTTCAAGGTATGTAAGCTGTGCATATTGCGTCAAGTCAATGAGATATTCCAGCGCTTCAACACTGCCAGTGGAGTTAGCGAGTATTTGTCCCGTTGCGGCATTGTAGATTCCTCCACCGTAATAGGCTGCAATCGGCGGAAATATTGTGTATGCTCCTGAGCCCATTTCAGTTGTTGTCAACTGCAGGTGTATACCTATGTAGCCTTTGTCGTGGAAAAATTCAGCAACATCTAAAAGCTCATCTGGATTCTCTGGAACCTTTAGTGCATATCCATATTTCGCATTAAAAGCTGACTTCAATGTTGTATCTGCAAATAGGTCTGTTCGATAGAACAACAACAAAGCGCCATTCCAAAGCGACGGGAGAAAGTACAATTTTCCATTTATTTCCAGTATGTTAAGTTGCGATTCATAGAATCCCTCGTCGATCCACGTTTGTTTTGATTTATAATCATAAAGGTTCACAAGTCCTCCTGTCGCAGCGAGACTTGGTGCCTCTAGCACGTAAACAATACTTCCATCGATTGACGGTGTTGGCGACAACATTTCCAGCATGAGCCTTTCGATTATATGTGCACGCGGTATCGTCAAGAATTCCACGGTGATGCCAGTTTCATCTTCAAATTCATCTATGTGCTCTGCAATAAAGTCAAACTCTGGACCTTCTGTCCATGCGATTTTGATACTTTTCTCTGGCTTAGCGGGTTGCGAAGTGTATAGATAAACTCCTACTGCTGCTACCGCGATTACTACTACAATGATGGCAATCCACACTGTTTTTGCAATGGCTTTTACATTAAGCATTTTCATCATCTTCTACCGATAATCTGATTTATTCTTTAATAACCGTTTCAGATTTAAAGTTTCTCATATAAGTCCTCAATTATTCAATGCGCCAATAACTCAAAAAACTTTAAATTGCATGAGAAAAAAAATATCGCATATGAAATCAATTATCTTTGCAGCCCCAAACAAAATTACAATACAAGATATTGAGACCCCAAAAATTGGTAAAGACGACGTTTTAATAAAACTAAACGCTGCAGCAATTTGCAATGCAACTGACATGCATTTTTTGAAGGGTGAAATCCCAGGGGTCAAATATCCGCTTCCACCGGGAAAACCTGGACATGAATGCTCTGGCGAAGTTATCGAAGTTGGAGAAAATGTGAAGCAACTGAAAATTGGAGATAGAGTTGTTCCTGGTCCACTTTATGCGTTGCCTTGCGGAAAATGTTACTATTGTACGAGAGGCATGCAAGAACTTTGCGAAAATCCAGGCGAAGCTGACTTTGCATACGCCGAGTACCTCAAAGTTCCCGCCAAGTACTGTTATCAACTACCAGAAAATGTATCGTTTGCAGAAGGAGCACTAATTGATTTGCTCGCTTGCGCTCTTCATGGAGCAGAGAGAGCTGACTTTTCAATAGGCGAATCAGTAACTATCATCGGTCAAGGACCAGCAGGACTATTGCTCACACAACTTGCCAGATTAGCCGGTGTAAATAAAATCATTACTTGTGATATCTATGAGTCGAGGTTAACGGTTTCTAAAAAGTTGGGTGCTGATTTCACAGTGAATACTTCCAAGGAGAATTTGATAGAAAGAGTTCTAAAATTAACAGATATGAAGGGATGCGATGTGTCCATAGATGCCGTTGGAAAACCGTTTATTGCATCGCAAGCAGTTGAAATCCTAAAACCTAGAGGCCGCGCGATAATATTTGGTTTTCATTTAAAGCCGGCTGAAATTGATTTGGCTAAAGTCTTTGAAAGAGAGTTGGAACTAAAGGCAAGTTTCAGAACAGTGGGTGAATGGGATTACCGCCTAGGAATAAATCTGGTTGCTAATAAAAAGATCGATCTAAAACCCCTAATTACCCATACCATGCCCTTGGAGCAGATTAAAACTGCTTTAGAACTTATTGGAAAAGGGGAAGAAGGAGCAATAAAAGTTATACTAAAACCATAGATGCGCTATAGAGATAAGTCAAAGCGTATTAAGAATTATTGGTTCCCATCTTTTTGACCGTATAGATTTATAGCAAGAATCCAGCATGCAGTTGACAATGTATCCGTCTTTGAAAGTTTCAATCGGTTTCTCGCCCTTTAGGATACATGATACGAAATGCTTTAACTCGAATAGGTATCCGTAAGTTTCGTGTTCTCTCCAAACTGGATACATCCATCCCTTTTTAACGTCAGCTTTCTCAACAACGTACCTAACTTGCTCTTCTGGAGCGACTGTGAAAACTCTTATGCCAGTTTCTCTAGTCAAATCAATAAACATTGTGCCCTCAGATCCATAAACTTCAATTCTTATGTCAAGCCCTCCACGGGCTGCCCAGCTGTTTTCTGATTGACTAAGACCATTTTCTTCGTATCTCATTAAGGCGATGCTGTTATCTTCGGCTTTGGTCTTATCTGTATGCACTAGCGTAGCGCCCCATGCAAAAGCCTCCTTTGGTTTTTTACCAATGAGATATCGGGCGACTTCTACCGAGTGACAGCCCATGTCCATTAAAACTCCGCCTCCCGCGGATTCTGGATTCCAGAACCAATCCGAATGTGGCCCCGAATGCGCTTCTCTGCTTCTAATCCAGAAAACCTTTCCAATTACACCATTTTCAATAAGTTCCTTTGCTTTAGTTACCTGTGGTATGAAAACTTGGTTTTCAGCATAGCAATGAATTCTGCCCACCTTCTCAACGGCGTTAAGCATATCTTTAGCCTCGTTTACATTACGGGCCAGAGGTTTTTCGCATACTACACTTTTTCCACTCTCCGAGGCAATTATAGCTGCTTTCTTATGAAGGAAATTAGGCAGACCTGTATCCACTACCTCAATTTCGGAATTTGCGCACAATTTTTCAATGAAGTCTTCTCCCGAGTAGATCTTTTTAACACCCCACGATTCCGCAAATTTTTCTGCAGCCTCCCTTCTGCGTCCGCCTATTGCCACTACATTTGCTTCTTCAATCTCTTTGTAGCAAGGCATATGAAAGGTAGACTGAACAAACCCGTATCCTAAAACGCCAATGTTCAATTTCTTCATCTTCAACACATCCTATTTACAGCTTAGCGCTCACATAACTGCAACTAATTGCTTGTAAAAAGGTTTTATTAGGGTTAATATTAACATTAAGGAGCAAAGCTAATTTCTCCCGCAGGTTGAGGCAATGCACAAAGAAAAACTAGCCATAAAAGGCGGAAAACCGATAAGAAAGAAAATCTTACCCTTTGTTCCTGTTGAAGCGGATGTAACTGAAGCGGAAATCAACGCAATTGTAGAGGTTTTGAAAACAAAGCGTCTTTCTCAGCTTACAAGTGAGAAGGTAAGTGAATTTGAAGAAGCCTTTGCAAAATATTATGGAACTAAATATGCCATAGCGGTTAACTCAGGAACCACGGCATTGCATGCAGCTCTTGCTGCGGCAGGGGTAGGCCCTAAAAATGATGTTATTCTTCCGCCGTATACTTTTATGGCAACAGCAAACGCAATTCTACATCAAACAGCCGTTCCAAACTTTGCTGATGTAGATCTGAAAACCTATACTTTGGACCCAGAAGATTTCGAGAAAAGGATAACACCGAAGACAAAGGCGGTTATTCCCGTCCACATGTTGGGGCATCCAGCCGATATGGACTCAATAATGGAAATTGCAGAAAAACATAATGTAATTGTGATTGAAGATTGTGCGCAAGCCAACGGCGCGGAATATAAAGGGATAAAAGTCGGAACATTCGGCGACTTTGGATGTTTTAGCTTCTATTTGAATAAGCATATGACAACAGGCGGCGAGGGGGGCATGATCATTACCAATAATGAAAAATTAGCTAAAAGAGCAAAGTCCATAGTAAATCACTGTCGTGTTGATGTTTCTCCATATCCAAATGTTCCAGCTCATAATGTTTATTGGGGAATTGGTTATAACTACCGTATGACAGCACTCCAAGCGGCTATGGGAATCATTCAACTGAAAAGGCTCGATGGCTTCATAAAAAAAAGAATTAAAAACGCTGAATACTTTGACAAGCACTCAAAAGAGTTTGAAGGAATAAAGCCCCCATTCGTTTCAAAGAATGTGAAACACGTTTATTGGGCATATGGTGCTCTAATTATTGAGGAAAAACTTGGAGTTTCAAGAGACAAGTTCGCAGAGGCTTTATTGAGTGAAGGAATAAAGGCTGAGGGCTACTGCCCTATACCAGTCCATTTGCAAGATGTATTCAAAAATAAAACAGGATATGGAGGTACAACCTTCCCATTTGAAAATCCACTCTATGGTCAGCCGCTACACTATGAAAAAGGAGTTTGCCCAAATGCTGAAAAATTATCTTCACAAGACCTCCTCCTACCAGTATACCATACTCTAACCGAGAGAGAACTGGCAGATGTTGTTGCTGCAGTTAAGAAAGTTGTAACCAATATTTCCGAACTGAAAAAAGCCTGAATTTTTGGTGCGGGGGGTGGGATTTGAACCCACGAACCCCTGCGGGACAGCCGCCTCAGGGCTGCGCCTTTGGCCATGCTTGGCAACCCCCGCTCAGCAAACGACTATTTTCATTCTTTGAAGGGTTTCAATTAAATGTTGCTTGTGTCTTTAGCTTATATGAAGCGGAAATCTTCTTTTATGGTTGTTAAGACCATGTGTGTGTTGGTTCGTTCTACATGGGGAAGGGCTAGCAAATGCTTGGTGAAAACGCTCAATTCTTCTCGGTTCTTGAATTTAGCGATTATAACAGCATCTGTAATCCCCGTTACATCATAAACGCAGCACACGTTAGGCATTTTTGCAATCTCGTTTTCCACTTCCAGAAGACGACCTTTTGAAACAGTTATCTCAGTGAGCGCTGTCAACTGATACCCAAGTTTTTCGTGGTCGACAACCGCGGAAAAACCTCTCACCACGCCTTCTGCTTCCATTTTCTTAATTCTTGCCAAAACCGTACCAATAGAAACACCTGATTTCTTTGAAATCTGCCGTGACGAAAGCCTTGCATCAGAAATCAATGTTTTAAGGATTTTGAAATCTGTCTCGTCTAGATTCATATATCTTTTTCATCCATTACACATTTATTCAATTAAATACAATTTTTTTCAACATTTGTCTCATTATGCTGAAAAATATTTACATTCTAATCGAGATAAATCTTTCTGTCAAAACTCGCAGAAGCCCACGTAATCAGGTTTATTCTCTAACTCTATTTAACCATCAGCGCCCTTCTACAGGTCATCATGACCCCCCTCCCCCCTAGAACCCTTAAACGCAAAGTATAAGTGTTCTTTAACGGTAGTGGTTCAGAACCGTCCAAAGAAGATTCATTCAAAATGAAACCTGACACAATCTTAGTACTCGACTTCGGCGGTCAATACTGCCACCTAATAGGACGGAGAGTGCGCGAACACAGCATTTATTCAGAAATTGTGCCACATGATGTTACACTTAAAGAAATTGAAGCATTGAAAGAAAAATTCAACGTAAAAGGCTTGATTTTATCAGGCGGACCTGCCAGTGTTTATGACAAAGACGCTCCTCGTTGTAATTCAGCGCTCTTTGAGTTAAATTTGCCTGTTTTAGGCTTGTGTTATGGGCATCAATTAATTGCGCAGATGGCGGGTGGAAGAGTTGAACCGGGTAAACGCAGAGAATACGGCACAACCAGTGTTATTATTGACAAGACAGTGGGCGTGTTAAAAGGACTGAATGAAAAAGAACGAGTTTGGATGAGTCACGGCGACACTGTTTTTTCTCTTCCAAACGACTATGAAGTTTTGGCTCACTCAGAGAATACTCCAGTTGCCGCGTTTAGGCATAGGGAGAAACCCATTTATGGGTTGCAGTGGCATCCAGAAGTGGTTCACACTGAACACGGTGCCCAGATGCTGCGTAACTTCATTTTTGATGTATGCCAATGTAAGCCAAACTGGCGCATGGAAGACTTCATTAAAACTGCAGTTGAGGAGATAAGGCATACAATTGATGAGGGCAAAGCCATAGTTGCGTTGAGTGGCGGCATCGACTCTAGCACGGTCACTGCCTTGGCGGCTAAAGCCTTGGGCAAAAATTTGACAGCGGTTTTTGTTAATCACGGTTTTATGCGTGAGGAAGAGCCCGAGTTTGTAGAGCGTACGTTTGGAAAACTCGGAATAAACTTTGTCTCGGTTGACGCTGAAGAGCAGTTTATGCAAAGACTGAAAGGCATCTCAGACCCAGAGGAGAAGAGGCGAATCATTGGCAGAGAGTTTGTTCGAGTTTTTGAAACTGTAGCCAAACAAGTGGGCGCTGCTTATCTGATTCAGGGTACGATTTATCCAGACCGTATTGAGTCGGGTTTTAGAAAGTTTTCGGACAAGATTAAGACGCATCACAATGTAGCTGGGTTGCCGACTAAAATGGAGTTTAAGGTGGTTGTTGAGCCATTACGCGACCTCTATAAAGACGAGGTTAGAAAAGTTGCTGAAAAACTTGAGTTGCCTAAAGAAATTGTTTGGCGACAGCCGTTTCCTGGTCCAGGCTTGGCGGTGAGAGTAGCGGGTGAAGTGACTGAGGAGAAGGTTATGGTTTTGCGGAAGGCGGACAGTATTGTGACAGAAGAAATTGAGAAGGCTGGTTTGAAAGATGGTTTATGGCAGTACTTTGCTGTTTTAACTGATACGAAGTCGACTGGAGTGAAGGGTGACGCTAGGGCTTATGGTTACACTGTTGCAGTTAGAGTGGTGGAGAGCCGAGAAGCCATGACTGCCAGTTTTGCGAAGGTTCCGTATGATGTGTTGGAGAGGATTTCTACGAGAATAACTAATGAAATATCATCGGTTGTGCGGGTTGTTTACGATATTACGCATAAGCCGCCTGCAACAATAGAATGGGAATGACGAAACATTTTTTGTGTTTGTGTGTGCGCAAGGTAGGTACGCCCCCTCTATTAGAAAGTGATATTAGGTGAGAGACAGAGACGCCTAGAGGGTCGTCTAAACCGTCTATTTGGATTCAAATAGTTTTTCGTTAAAACTATAATGTGGAAATGAATAATGAGGTGTTTAAAGATATCATGAGATTGTTAAAATATTCTTCTAGAAGTCTGTTACTGTTATCTTGATATTTCTGTTAATTCTATAATTTTATGGATGTTTATGTGGTTATCTAGAGAGGAAGAAGAGAAGCAGAAAGAGTTAGAGAAACTGATTGATTGGGAATTGAATAAGCAACTTATTTGGGCTGTAGTGTTTTTAACAACAATTTTGGGATTGCTGGTACTTCTTGCCAGGGGTTTACTGAAGCAATGGATTGATTTTTCAAAGTTTCCTCTAATCACAATGAATCTTGTTAAGACTCCTTTTGTAATAATTTTCTTTCTTTTGCTTATCTTTGGAGTTGACTTAAGTTTCTATAGACTTGCTACTTCTCTTGTTAAATTGCGAAAGTGGATAGAAATGTTGCCAAGCGAGTTGATTCGACGAGAATTAATAGAAAAGGCTATTCTGAAATGGCTTTACGAACCGTTCGTTGAGAAAACGGGTAAGAACTGTTTTTCTTTGAGAACATGGTTTGTGTGGTTGCTAATTGTTCTTGGAGATTTATTGTTTATTTGGGCGCTCGTCTCTGTATAATCGACGATTGAAGTTATATTCAAGTGAATAATGATAGAGAGGGAGTCTTACCTATGAGTCTTGTTGTCTTGTGCGATTTTGATGGCACTGTCGTTGACATTGATACATGCGTGTTCATTTTAGCTAAGTTCGCTGAGGCAGAATGGAAAATATTTGATATACAATTTGAGAAGGGAGAAATTACGCTTGAAGAATGCTTACAAAAGCAGTTCTCTTCAGTGAAGGCTCCCAAGACAATTATATTAGAGGAGATAGAACGGGTTACGCACATCCGACCTAACTTTGAGAAGTTAGTTGAATATTGTAGAGCGCATAAGATTCCTTTAATTTTAGTTAGCGCTGGCTTGGATTTTGTTATTGAACATTTTTTGAAATTAAACAATTGGCAAGGGTTGGTAGAGGTTCATGCTGCAAGGGCAAGATGTACAGTTGACGGCATTAATTTTAGTTTTCCCAGATTGTTCGATGAGGCATCTGTTAACTTCAAGGATGATTTAGTAGCATATTACAAGAAGCAAGGTAAAAAAGTGATTTACGTAGGCGATGGATTCTCTGATTATCATGCGGCTAAAAAGGCTAATTATGCATTTGCGATTAAAGGTTCTAAGTTAGCTGAGTTATTGAGAAGAGATGGAATCCCACATGAAGAAATGAATGATTTCCAAGGAGTGGTTGAAGCAATTAAGTTGCTATTCAGGTGAATAATGTTTGAGGTAGCGTATTATTCGTTTCAGAATTAGGGCTAAAGCAATTATGAATGTTATGCTTGACAAGACGATGACCACTGTGTTGTCGCTTTGTATGAGAAATGCTGATGAGATAAAAGCTAGAAACAAGCCTACATAGAGGTCGATGTTCTGGCGGAAGAATCCATAAAGTTCTGTGATTATTGCTTGACCGTGTCTTCTGAAGAGACTCACTACAAGGGCAAAGGTTAACAACGATATCACAAACGTGTAAGTGAGTTCGCTGTAGTAATCGCCAAAGGTTATTAAGAGACCAATCTCGTCGCCAACTAATCCTCCACCTATTCCAAAGATTATGGCTGCTATTCTGTCAATGTTGTCGTCGCGGTAGTTGATGCCCAACCATCCGCCAATAGCCAACAAAGCCAAGCCATACCAGAAATGATGAACATGATAACCCGAAACTTGGAGCACAGTTGACGGAAAAAAAGCCGTGAAAACTCTGGCAACAACGAAGGAAACAAGGAAAGAAGCCAACATGATGAACGACAAATTCGGCTTCGAAGCCGCATGCAACCTCTTCACACCAGTAAACCTCGCACAGAAATTTAATTTAAAATACTGCACAGGTTTTATTTTTAAATGCCGATATCTCATAATATACATTCGCTTTAAAGAGCGGCCGTAGTCTAGTCTGGTCTAGGACGTCGGCCTTCCAAGCCGTTGACCCGGGTCCAAATCCCGGCGGCCGCACCATAAACTTTCTTTTTGGGAAAAGAGAAGATTATTGTGGAATGGCATGGTTAATAAGATATTCCTTAGAAGGTTTAATCATTCCAATTATCCAGTTATTTCCATCATCTTTGAAAGTTTCGCGGCTTACAACCTCGATATCTTTGTCAGATAGTAATTTTTCAATTTTTTCTTTGTTGCTTCCGTCTCCCAAAAATATACAAAATGCGCGTTCGTTCGGATACTTTAGGGCTCCTTTTTTAATGTAATCTGGGTTGAAATCAGTTGCCGCTTTCAATTCAATTTCCAATTTGTTTTCATGAACCTCCACAATTAAGTTAGGTCCAATATCATTTACTTCTTTAACGTCATCTTGCAAAGCTGCAATTGTCTCTACTTTAAGCCAACCTTCAATGCCTGTATACTAAGAATTACTTCAATAAGCCAACCCTAGTGTAGCCCAATCTAAGAACCAGCAGATTTTGGCTTACTAATACCTCTCTTTGCCCAAGAAGAGGATATGCCCATCTGTTCATAAATTTGCAGAGTTTGTTCAGCTGCTTTTCTCCATGTGAAATATTGTATGACACGTTCACGCCCATTTTCACCCCATTTCTTCGCCCTTTCATGGTCTTTCAGCACTTCTTTTATTCCCCAAGCGATGTCAGAGGGGTCGTTGCCGTTGACGTGAACGCCGTTCTGGTCTTCGCCTGTGGCCACAACTTGTTCTCTGAAGCCAACTACTCCTTGGGTGCCAACTATGATGGGTTTTGCCATTGACATGGCTTCGAGGCTTACTATTCCGAAGGGTTCATAGATTGATGGAAAAACACAGGCGTCAGAGGCGGCATAATTGGCGATTCTTTCTTCCTCTGGCACAAACTCAAAATTACAGGCGAAGTTATCTTTGAAGCCGAGGCGGCCAGCCATATCGACAATGTCGCTTTGTTCTTCACCTTTGCCTAATATGACTAACTTTGTTTTAGGGTATTCTTTCAGAATTGAAGGCATGGCTTGCATCAGGTTTCTCACTCCTTTGACCCAGGTGAGGCGACCTAAAAAGAGCAGCATGAACCCGTCGTCTGGAATGTTGTATCGTGTTCTGACTTTTCTAACAGCTTCTGGATTCACTTTTGCTGGGTCGTATCGGTCAGGGTCAACACCGTTCCAGACAACACTAATTTTTGCTGCAGGCCATCCGTGCCGCACTAGGTCGTCGCGCATGGCGTAGCTTACTGTAACAACGCGGTCGGCAATCTGCGCACTCTGTGATTCAAGATGCGACACAACTTCTGAACCTTGGCCTCCGCTTCGTCCCCATTCGGTGCTGTGAACGTGGAAAGCCACTGGAATTTTTGTTTCATTTTTGGTAATTATCCCCGAGATGCCGCTTAGCCAGTCGTGAACGCACACCACATCGAATTTGTAGCCTTCTTTTTTTACTAAGTCGTTGATGAATTTGGTTGAGCTTAATATGTTATAGAGGAAGATATCGTTGAAGAAGCGGATGTTGGTTCCCCACTGTCGTAAGTCTTCGGCGACGAACATTGGAAAAACGTTGCTAGCGTCAGCAATTAACGGGCGATGAACTTCAATGCCCTTGAAAATTTCTCTAGTCTTGAGGTTGCCTGGATTGAGTGTGAAAACTGTGACATCGTGTCCAAGTTCTATGTATTCTCTAGTAATGTATTCGGCGTATGTGCCTAAACCCCCTACAAGCGCGGGCGGATACTCCCACACGAAGAACCCTATTCTCAAATTAGAAAACCCCTTATCCTTAATCTGAATACAAGACTTATAACTTTCCCCTTTCCGCTTCGCTGAATTGAAGAAAATTTTAATCTATCATGGTCGTTTCTCTCTTAGAGTAGCAATACTTTTCTTTAAAGTTCTCTTTACAGCCTTCTTGGAGCTGAGAATTGTTGAAGAAAGGCTCTTACAAAGTGCAGTTGATAGACGCTGAAGAGAAAGACCGTCTCTACGAAAAATATGAAAAAAGATACTTGTACACGCGTAAGGCTTCGATTTACGGGTGCTGCATAAAGTTGCTCACAGACGTGGAATACGTGAAAGAACGTTGGGACGAAAACTTCTACAGCATGAGTGAAGACATTCGTTCTCACGGCAGATTAATCGTGATGACCGAGCCTAGAAAAGAATTGAGTGTGAAATATGACCCTTACACTAAAACCGCGTTTCTCATTAATGTTGACTATTATGGGTGGATAAAGAGCATAGCCCTCGCCGTGGCTGGAGACGTTCTTGAAGATGAACACAAAATCTATTCTGTTCACGGAGCAGCCATTGATGTTAAAGGCATCGGCGTGTCGCTCATCGCCCCACCTGAAACAGGCAAGACCACGCATTCTTGGGGACTCTTGCGCCTAAAAGGTGCTAGACTGGTCACTGACGACTGGTACTTTGTGCGTCTGTCAAGCCGTGAACCGTTGGCTTTCGGGTCTGAAAAGAACAGTTACATTGAGGCTGACATAGGCAGGATATGGGGCGAATACGAGAAGCTTGTTGAAAAGGTGCAGTTTGACCCACAGGGCAGAGCGGTTGTCAATGTTAGATGGATAACGGGAAGCGGAGGCGTCATCCCAATGACAACCATGCAAGAAATCATACTGCTGAAAAGAGACCCCGACGACAAAAAGATAGTCACAGACTTAACTGAAAAAGAAGCGTTGCAATACCTTATCGCTAACAACTTTTGTAACCCTCATCAACTGGTCACAGACAAGAGAAAATTCGAGTTGAGAAAAAACTTCTTCCACCAATACTTCAAACAAACAAATATTCACGTGGTTAACACAACACCGCCGCCAAAGGAGACGCAGCGAAGAATCAGAGAAATAGTGACTAAAGACGGTTAAGAGCACAAAATAGAGGGCGCCTAAAGCAGAAGCAGTATTGGAATCATTAAAAGCGCAGTCATGTTTGTAAGTTTCATAAAAATATTGAGCGACGGACCTGCAACATCTTTAAGAGGATCACCAACCATGTCGCCTGTAACCGCAGCCGCATGAGTAGGTGTGCCCTTCATCCAAAACTTTCTTTCAATGAGTTTCTTAGAGTTGTCCCATATGCCGCCGCCGAATGTGAAGAAAGGCGACAATAGGGCTGATGTAGCTAATCCTCCCAGAAGCATGGAGCCCAACGCGAATTTTCCTAACAAGAACCCTACCGCAATAGGCGAAGCAATAGCAAGTAACCCCGGTGCAATCATTTGTTTGAGCGCATTCTTCGTGCCAATGTCCACGCAGCGTACGTAATCTGGCTTGACCTTACCTTCGATGATGCCCGGATTCTCTCGGAACTGTCGTCTCACTTCGTCTACCATTTGATAGGCGATTTTTCCAGTGCCTCCAATCGCCAAAGAAGAAAACAGGAAGGGCATAGCAGCGCCTAACAAGAGCCCAATAATGATGACAGGGTCTAAAAGACCGAAGCTTGAGCCTAACCCAACTTTTTCGCCGTAAGTGAGGAAAATCACAACTGTTGAAACTGTGCCTGATGCTGTAGCAAAAGCCTTAGTGTAAGCTTTAGTGGTGTTGCCCATAGCGTCAAGCTCTTCAAGTGTCCCTCCGTTTTTTGTTCCAGACATCTGTGCAATACCTGCAGCGTTGTCACTTATTGGTCCAAACGTATCGCTTGACATGATAATGCCTATGGCTAGGTCGGTTCCAAGATTAGCTGCAACTATCCCGTAAAGAGGAGAAAGCGAACCATCAATTATGAAAAAAGAAAACAATATGGCCGCCAAAACAGCCAAAAATGGCATTATGGGGCTCTGAAGGGCGTAGGACAATCCAGTTATGATGTTGATGGCTGCTCCGCGCTCAGACGATTCCGCTATTTTTCTAACTGGCCTGCCATTAATTCCGATGTAATATTGTACGGCTAAGCCAACTGTGAGACTCGCCACTAAGCCGCTCACCACAGCGTAGAATACGGTTATGTTGTTTAGCAACACTATGGAAGAGATGAAAGCGCCCAACACACAAACAATAGCGGTGATTAAGAGACCAAGGTTGAAAGACATGATAGGTCTCATTTTTCTCCATCCTCTAATAACGAAAACTCCAACGATTGTTGCCAAAATCCCAGAAGCGCCGAGCATTAAGGGAAACATTAGGGCGTTTATCCCAAACCCTAACGGGCTAAGCAGTATAACGCCTAAAATCATGGCGGTGATGTAATCGTCGCTTATGGATTCAAAGAGGTCAGAGCCTCTTCCAGCACAATCGCCCACATTGTCTCCAACCTGATCAGCGATTACTGCGGGATTGCGCGGGTCGTCTTCAGGAATGCGTTGTTCTATCTTGCCCACCAAGTCTGCGCCTATGTCAGCCGCCTTTGTGAATATGCCTCCACCCAGTTGAGCAAACAGAGCCGCCAAGCTGGCGCCGAAGCCGAAGCCCACAATCAAGTTTGGGTCTTGATAGAGCCAGAAGAGTAGGCTTATGCCGATGAGGCTGAGTCCCACAACTGAGAGACCCATTACGGATCCGCCTCTAAAGGCGAGCGTGAAGGCTTTTGCTGACGACGTTCTCGCTGCGTTGGCGGTTCTTACATTTGCCTTTAAGGCAACACGCAAGCCTATGTAAGCAGCAAGCAAAGACAAAGAAGCACCAAAAATAAAAGCGATAATTACCCTCACGTCTTTAAAGACAAAAGCCAATGGAACAGTGATCAATGCGACAAAAATTGTGATGGTTTTGTACTGCCTTTTAATGAAGGCACGAGCGCCCTCTTCAATGTACCCTGCAATCTCATCCATTCGCGGTGTTCCAGCGTCTTCCTTGCCGATGGACCAAGCTAAGTAGGCTACAACGAACATGGCAAGGACTCCGACTGACAAGGCAAGCCACGTTAGGTCCATTCGTCACCGCGCTCTCCTGCTCCTTCAAATTTTTTTGGATTTTTCGTTACGTTTAACTGGTCTCACACATACAGCAAACTCCAACTTATAAACATAGCATGTTTGTTTTGACAATTTTCATATTATTTTGCCTAGTCGTTTCTTGGATAAAGAAAAACTGCACACATCGCACTCATAGATAGCTTGAGTCCATTGTTCTACCATTAGGGTTACCATTGCTCCAACCCATAAGGTTATATTTATTACACCCCCTTTTTATTGGGGGGTTGATGAAGCAAACTTTTTTTCCCTTCAAATCCTTTTCTCTCTCCTTAGAAAAATGAAACCCCCCTCCTCCTGCGCGTCGATATTGGGGAAATTTTTAATTTGCCAAAGTCTTCTCATGTAAGCAAATAGACCTTCGCAACCGAAGGCTAACATGAAAAGAGGGGATACATAAAGTTGAAGCTAATCTACGTGGTCGTCGACGGCATGGGCGACCTTCCAATCAGAGACCTCAGAAATGAAACTCCACTGGGTGTGGCTGAAACACCAAACATGGATAATCTAGCTAAAAACGGAAAAACTGGACTGATGTACACTGTTGGTAAAGGCATAGCGCCTGAAAGCGATGTTGCCGTCATATCCATTCTCGGCTACGACCCATTCAAATATGCAACTGGCAGAGGCATCCTCGAAGCCGTGGGCACAGGCATACACATGAAGAACGGTGACCTAGCCCTACGCTGCAACTTCGCAACGCTTGGCCGCAACTGGGAAATAATTGATCGGAGAGCTGGAAGAAACCTAACCACAGAAGAGGCGACGCAACTCAGCAAAAGCATAAACAAAAACGTTAAACTACAATCTTATCCTGCAGATTTACAGTTTAAAAACACCATCGGACATCGAGCCGTTTTAGTCATTCGAAGCAGAGAAAAAAAGCTTTCAAGCAAGATTACGAACACCGACCCATCGTATTCAAGAATGGGAGAACTCGGCGTGGTCGATACAAAAGCTGAAATGATTGTCAAAAAATGCGAACCAATGGACAACAGCGATGAAGCAAAAATTTCAGCAACGCTCGTAAACGAATTCACCGAAAAATCACATAAAGTCTTAGAGGACGATGAAGTGAACAAAAGGCGGGTCGCAGAAGGCAAATTGAAAGCTAATGTGATACTTTCTCGTGATGCAGGACATCTTTTGCCCAACTTCTTCAACATCAACGAAAAATACAATGTACATTTTGCCTGTCTCGCCGACATGCCTGTTGAGAGAGGCATATCCCAAATCGCTGGCATGCATCTGGTTGACCTTCCTCCTCCATCTGGCGATCTTAAAAGTGACTGCTTGTTGCGCGTTAAAAAATTGCTTGAACTTCTAGGTTCGTACGATTGCTTCTATGTCCATATCAAAGGTCCTGACGAACCGGGTCACGATGGAAAGTTTCAGTTGAAAAGTCAATTAATAGCGATAATAGATAAGCACTTTTTCGGAGAACTCTTACCAAAAATAAACTTAAGCGACTGCATTGTCTGCGTCACAGCTGACCATTCCACACCGTGCACATTGAAGGCACACAGCGACGACCCAGTTCCATTATTAATATCAGGCAACGGAATCAAAGGCGACAAAGTTGAGAAATTCTCTGAAAAAACGTGCAAAAGGGGAAGCTTAGGCGTTTTGAAGCACGGTTCAGAACTGATGCCTAAACTGATGGATTTCATAAAACGAAAAGACTAAAACCTAACACAATAATTATAATGTATAACTTAAATGAGAAGGAGTCTTGATTCATCATGGCTGGAATGGTTTTAGTTCGAGATGTAATGACTAAAAACCCCAAGGTGGTTAGACGCGATACAAGTGTCCAAGAAATTGTGGCCACTATGAACAGCTTTGATATAAGCAGTGTCATAGTTGTGCAGGAACAGCGCCCCGTGGGCATAGTTACCCACAAAGACATCGTGTCCAAAGTTGTTCAGCCGCGCATTCCTCCAGACGCCCTCAAAGCCATCGAAGTAATGTCCACCCCTGTGGTTACTATAAACGAAGACGCAAGCATAGAGGAAGCTGCTAGGCTCATGTCTAGAAAAAGAATCAAGAAGCTAATTGTTATCAGCAATGAAAAACTTGTTGGAATAATAACAAGCATGGACTTGGTAAGAGCAGAGCCTAAATTGACGGCACTTATCGAGAGTATTCTCAAAGCGTCTTAGCTTAACCTTGAACACTGACCTCTTTCAGCGCTTCTTCCACGCTTGCATTCTGCATCACTATTTTACGGATAGCCCTAGTCATGCCAGCTGGGTCAGGGTGTCCCCAAACGTTTCTTCCTATTGTGACGCCTGTGGCGCCTGCTTCCATGACTTCTTTAACCATTTGTAAAGCTTCTTCTGCTGTTTCTTTTCGTGGACCTCCAGCGGCTACGACTGGTACATGACATGATTTGACAACTTCTCGGAATGTGTCGGCGCTTCCAGTGTAATAGGTTTTAACTATGTCTACTCCTAATTCAGCTCCTAACCTAGCCGCATACCTGACAACGTCTACATTGTATCTGTCTTTGATGCCTGGTCCTCGGGGATACATTAGGGCTAGTATGGGCATGCCTGATCTGCGGCACATGGTCTCTACGCGCCCGAAGTCTTCAAGCATTTTGGGTTCGTTGTTAGAGCCTACGTAAATTGTGATGGCAATGCCATCTGCGCCTAAACTAACTGCGTCTTCAACTGAAGCCACATGTGCTTGTATGGCTAATTCTTCAGACATCAGCCTAGTTCTGCCTGTGACTTTGAGAATAAGCGGGATTTTGCCCATCCATTCTTCACTGGTGTATTTGGCGATGCCCTTGTGCATCATAATGCCCTTGGCGCCGCCTTCTGCAGCTGCCCTCACAACAACTTTAGAGTCTAAGACTTTTTCTGGAAAGTCTGTGGGACCATGCTCGAATCCATGGTCAAACGCTATGATAACTGTCTTCCCTGTTTTTTGGTCTATTATTCTGCTCAAACGAAGTTTTTTTCCGATTTCTGACATGAATTTTTCACCTTTCTCAAATTTTTGATTCGAATATGTTATTAAAGTTTCTATTGTATTTAATGAAGAAAAGTCAGCATCGGGCAGAACCTAAGAGGACGAACAGCAGATGGTTGTGAGTCTGTCAAAGAAAAACAGAAAAATTGCTCTTTTAGAGGGTATAACAGCGGGTGCGCTCTTTGGCACGGCAGCCATATTTATACGTCTTTTAAGCGGTCTAAACGTTTTTTCCATAGCTCTTTGGCGCTTGATAATTGCCTCAATCTTTTTAGCTTTATTACTCATTGTTTTGAAAAGACCTTTCGCTCAGAACCTGTTTAAGAAGAATTTGCCACAGATTTTGGTTCTTGGGATTCTGTTGGGCTTGCACTTCATACTTTTCGTTTCAGCTGTGTTAGACACTACTATTTTGAACGCTACTGTTTTGGTGAACACCACGCCTATATGGTCTATGTTTGTGTCGTCTCTTGTCTTCAAATTGAAACCATCTCGTTTGGCAGTCTTGGGTATTTTGACGTCTTTTTTCGGTGTGAGTTTAATCACTTATGCTGATGCCTCCGCCAAAACGTGGACATTGAATTTGCAAGGAGACTTAGAAGCCATATTTGCAGCGGTTGTTGAGGCTTTCTACCTCAGCTACGGACGGGATGTCAGGCGCAGGTTGCCGCTGTTAAATTTAATGTTGACAATCTATATTGCTTCAGCCTTCACCGTTCTAGTCTGGGGTGTTATGTCGCGTTCTCCTTTCAACTTTCCAATTCAACCTGAATTGATTTTTGTACTTATCGGGGTGGGATTGCTGCCCACGGCTTTGGCGCACACCTTCTATTTTTCATCTTTGTCCAACTTGAAGTCGTTTGAAACAGCAACTATGGCTTTGCTTGAGCCAATTGTAGCCACTTTGTTAGGCATTGCCATATTCATTCAAGTTCCAAGTCCGCTCTTTGTTTTTGGCGCTGCCTTTGTCTTGGTTGGCATTGTCTCAGTAGCTGTGACAAAGTGAAATGGGAAACTGTTCCGCACTGCTGCCAATATCATTATTGTTTAAGTCTCTTCTTTGAAATCGAGAGCAAGCGTTCGTATTCGTAGATGGCTCTGGAAGTCACTGTCCAAGTTTCCAACATGTCAGGGTCAATGCAGACTGTTTCGTTTACTAACTTCAGCGTTGCTTCTGAAAAGTGTCCATGTGGAAAGCCGCCTACAATCAGTAGAGGTCTCTTTTCATTTGATAGTTTAGAAGTTGCCTCTTCCAACGTGCAAGGCTTACCTGTTCGGCTGAAAGCCAAAACATAGGACGGCTTGACTTCTTCAATCAGTTGCTTCAAGGTTTTGTGTTCCAATGTGAGCAGCGCTGTTTGACGCTTTTGCGGCGGAACCCTTCCGTACTCGAACAATTGTTCTGTTAAATTTACAAAGCGGTCATAGTTTCTGGGCAGACGAGTTTCAGGGTTCACTGTAATCACATAATCATTGAAAGTATGAACATAAACTTGGAGAAGCCTTTCTTTGTTAAGCGGTGAGCCTAAAGCCTCCAGTATGGCAAAGTGAACAATGTCTGGTCGACCTCTCTTTTCATTCTGTTCAAGAAATTTCATGGCTGCATGATGGTAGGAACGGTCAAGGAGAACAAAACGCGGATGTTTTCGGCGCAGTTTAGAGTACTTCTGAACAGATGGGTGCGTCCACAGATGCTGTGGAACGGTTTCAAGCGCTGATTCAGCAAGAACAAAAATCAACAAGGCACAGCCCTTATAATCGTTGAAAAGTATATCTCAATAAAAACCTAATCCTACTTTTTTCAACTTAATCAATAGAGTTGCCCAAGTTACTTGGACTTGCGAGCAAAATACTTAAACTAGAGGCGTATTTAAGAGACGGAATGGAAAAGGCTGACACGCGTTGTTACGAGGTTTAAAGAAAATCTCCCTCCAAATCCTTCTGGGAGTCATTGTTATTGCAGCCTTGAATTTCATTGGGCTTAAGTTGTACAGTCTCATGACTGGTCGAGAAGTGCTTTCAAGATTATGGATTGTACTCGTTGTAGAAGGAATTATCATAATGGTGCTTGGAGTTTTAGGAGCAACCCCGGCGCTTCCACCCCCAAGTGGCACTGTAGGCGGTTATCCATGGCAAGTGCCAGTTAACGATGCCATTGAAGAAATTCAGAAAAACCCCTCTAGGCAAGTGAACTTCTGGATTGGGTTAGCCATAATCGGCTTCATTTTGTTCATTTCAGGTCTTCTGCTTGGCACAATGTCTTCACACTTATTAGGTTAAAACTTAATGGAAGACATGTGCAAGGAGACTACCAGAGACATGGATGAGACTCGGCAGATAGCTTTGCAGCGTATTCAAACGTTATTTCGTCTAGCAAAAGAAAAAATTCAGGAAGAACCTGAGTTGGCTCAGCGTTACGTGACTATTGCCCGCAGAATTGCCATGAGAACCAAACTGCGATTGCCCACAGAGTATAGGCGCATGGTTTGTAGGCATTGTAAAAGCTTTATCTATCCAAGCGTCAACTGTCGTGTCCGTGTTCAGCAAAGAAGAGAACCACACATGGTTATCACATGCCAAGTCTGCGGCAAAATTACACGCATACCTTTGAAGAGTAAGAGTGGAAAAAAGAAGGAGAGAGAGGAAAAAACAAGATGATAACATCTGGAATGAAACGTCGAATAAAAAGAGAATTTAGCTTACAGAGACCCACAGTTTGGGTTGGAAAAGAAGGCGCAACAACAAAAATAATTAACGAAATCAACAGGCAACTAGAACAGCACGAAGTGGTGAAGGCAAAGATTCATCAGACAGCGCTCAAAGACCAAGAAGCAAAAACAATAGCTACAAACATAGCCGCCCAAACAAACTCGACACTAATAGACTTACGTGGACACACACTGGTACTCTACAAAAAACGAAAAAAGAAAGCAACCTCTAGCTGAAAAGCTATATTAGTTTATTTTTTGCGAAACTCTAATATATATGGATAATTCACAAAAACTATACCTATTAAGCTGGATTGAAATCTACAGGATATGTATAAATGTTTCAATCACCATTAATTGGTTGGTGAAAGTTTGGCGATATCCCCTTCTTTTGGAGTGGCAACAGATTATTCGGGCAGTGCTTTACGGTTTGGACTTGTTGATGTGAAGCCAATTGAAGTGGTTGAAACCATAAAAAGATTTGGAATTAAATTCATAAGAAAATCCCGAACATTTGAGTCTCTTCGACCGTCACAGTCTTTTGCAGACCTTGTGACCTTTGAGAACGAAGCAATCCTCAGCATGATACCTCTTCCAGACAGGTTTGAGGCTGAAAAACTAGTCAAGATATTCTCACAGAGCAGCATCAAGAGATATGATGAAGATACTGAACTGCAGAAAGCTATTAACGAATTAAGAAGTTCCAAAGCCATTGAAGGACCCTTGCTTAAATTTACTCGTTTTATCATAAATAGATTCGAATCCAAACGAGAACACTATGTTGAAATTGAAGCTGAGAGATTTTTGACTTCTAACTTTCCCTTATCGTTCTACAGCAGATTCGTAGTTTTCGATAACACCTACTATGATTTTCTAAAAATCTTGGAGCAAATAGTCAGATTTTCCGAATTTCATGCTAGAACAGCAAGAAACTTCAAAATGTATTCTAGACAAATTGAAGCAATGAAAAGAAGCATAAGTCCTCTTATTGACCAAATAGATATATGTATTTTCACAGCCTCATGTTTGAAAAAATACGTTTCTGTCTGGAATGCTAAAACCTACGAACAAATTGAAAGAGGACCAGATTTCTTAGATATCAAAAACATTGATTACCAACGTTTTGAGAAATTAAGCAATGATTTTAAGGCAAGGCTTGTAGAAACTAGAGAGTTTTTGCTTAAGTATGACCCAAGAATTATTCAAAAGGAATTGCACTTGGAGAATGAACCCACTGCAAGGATGTTTGGCAAACTTGTAATGCTCCCTCCAAGTTCCTTGAGTTTAGAGCGTTGATTTTGTTTGCAAGCCTCAACACCCACTGGATGCTTTTTCACTGACACAACTGTCATCTTATCAGAAATTTTAAGAGAACATATTGCCAGACTTGAAAAGTTTAAAAAAGACGTTAATTTCCACAATGTTCCATGTTTTATTACAGATTCAATTAAACAGGAATGTGACACGAAGATTGAAAATACAGTGAATTTTTTGGGAAATATAACTAGAGAAAGTATTGCTATGGCTCTCGAAGACTCCAGAAAAAATAGAAGAGTTCCAATTGAATCTCCTATGACTTCCGAAGACATCATTGCTTTAGAGGAATTATTTTCTTTACTTCATAAGGCGACCAGAGCCACTTTACAATTAACTAGTCCCATTCAAATCGTCGAAGAATGGGCTATAACGTTTCTCGGAGAAATTCTGGAACGAGGAACAGAAATTAATATTTCTCAATTTCTGGTGGAATTGGTAAAGAAATTACTTTCATTAGCTGGTTCAATTCAAGACCCTTATGATGAATTAATAACGTTTGAGAGAAGTTTTGTTAAGAAGATTAACATTGTTGTGGATGCTTCTATTGTTGATTCATTAAGAGGATTAGGAATACATGAACCCGATGCAACACACATTGCCTGTGCAACTAGTCATTCAATAAGAAGTGGGCAAAGAAGCGTATTTGTTACATTTGACTATGGTTCAATTCTTTCTAAGAAAAATGACATAAAAAATGCATTGAATCAGATATGCTGTGACCCTTTATATGCTATATATCACCTGACTCCCTGAAGCCTCACAGTATCGTTTGAGCTTCCAAGCATTTTTATGCTGTGTGCTGGCTTTTTGGTGTTCGAACCATTCTATAGGGTTCAATGGCTCCCATGAGTTCTCTACTATTGCCATGAGTTCTCTGTGGTTTAAGTATTTGTGATAACGTAACAATTTGTTTCGTCCTATTTGGAGTCTATTAGGATCCAAATAGAGGGGCTAGGTCAACAAATGCGCACACACACAAAAAATTTGTTTTCAAACAAACAATAACATCATTTAGCGCACTATTTCTCGTTTCTTCCAACGCAGACTCTTACGATGACACTTACGACACTTAACAGCCGAAGCCGCATTTCTAGCGCCACAATCACGACAAATTTTCATGTACAAACGATGCTGCTGAGCCAAGGCTTTCTTAAACGGATCACTGATAGGCAATAAACGCACACTTCCTAACGCTTGCTACGTTTGAATTCAACCCAAACAAATAACCTTTTTCCCTCCACATCTTGAAAAATCTTAACTTGATGAAAGAAACTATAAAAAATCGGTTAATTAGGCAAGGTGACAACTCCAGTGACACAACAAGCGATAGACTTTATCACCCAAGATCAAGTAATCAGATTTATTCTCTAACCCTGTTTAACAATCAGCACCCTTCTACAGGTCATCATGATCCCCCTCCCTCCCCCCAAGCCTAAACACCAGCAAGCTTTTCAATCAACAATCTAGCCACATCACTGGGCTTCTCAGCAACTTTAACACCAGCCTTCTCAAAAGCTTCAATCTTGCTTTCAGCTGTACCCGTCTTGCCCATGATAATAGCGCCAGCGTGTCCCATACGTTTGCCAAGCGGCGCCGTTCTACCTGCCACAAAGGCTACAACAGGTTTAGAGTAGCCCTCAGTTGAAACAAACTCAGCTGCAAGTTCTTCAAAGTTGCCTCCTATCTCACCTATCAACGCAACTGCCTGTGTCTGTTCATCTCTTTCAAACTCTCGAAGCACATCTACGAAGCTGAGACCCACAATTGGGTCGCCCCCCAAGCCTATGCAAGTAGACTGCCCCAAACCTCGAACAGTCAAACCAGTCGCAATCTCATAAGTTAAGGTGCCACTTCTCGAAGCGATACCCACCACACCACGCTTAAAAACGTGAACAGGCATTATTCCAAGCTTACACTCGTTAGTTGTGATAATTCCAGGCGTATTTGGACCAACAATCACCGCTCGTTGCTGCCTTGCCTTAATCATAACTTGAATGGCGTCACGCACAGGAATATGCTCAGTAACTATTACAATCATCTTCAATTCAGCCTCTAACGCTTCAAAAGCGGCGTCGGCTGCAAATGGCGCTGGAACAAAAATTATAGACGCGTTTGCCTCATGTTTTTCAATGGCTTCCTCAACCGTGTCGTACACTGGCACTCCATGAACCTCTTTTCCACCTTTTCCAGGCGTCACGCCAGCCACAATCTTTGTGCCGTATTCAAGCATCAGTTTTGTGTGGAAACTTCCCTGCGTCCCAGTTATGCCCTGCACTATAGCCTTTGTTCCTTTGTCCACGAAAATGCCCAATTTCATTCGCCCTCAGCTTTAGCGATTTCAACCGTTTTCTTCGCTGCTTCTTCCATGCTGTCTAAGACATGGATTCCAGCGTCTGTTAAGATGCGGCGTCCTTCTTCTTCGTTGGTGCCTACAAGCCTTATCACCATGGGTTTCGTGGAGCCAACTCTTTTTCTAGCCTCAAGAATGCCGTTTGCCACTTCGTCGCAGCGGGTTATGCCACCTAAAATATTAACGAAAACAACTTTGACTCGTGGGTCAGACAAAACAATGTTCAAAGCTATGCTTATCATGTCTGAGGAGGCGCCTCCACCCACATCTAAAAAGTCGGCTGGACAGCCATCATAAAGTTGAATGATGTCAAGCGTAGCCATCACCAAGCCAGCGCCGTTTCCAATTATGCCTATGTCGCCGTTTAATTTGACGTAGGCTAATCCAGTCTTTTGAGCCTCAAGCTCTTGCGGAGTCAATTCAGCCTCTTCGAACGGTCGCTTCTGGAACTCTGGATGACGATACAACGCATTGTCGTCGACGATAATTCTTGTGTCCGCAGCCACAAACTTTCCATCAGGCTTTTCAATGAGAGGATTCATCTCTGCAAGTTCGGCATCCTGTTCAACCGCTAATTGATAATGCTTTAGAAGAATCGAGGCTAAATCAAGCATCTGAACGCCACTGTAACCCAGCCTCTTTGCAACTTGACGAGCGTGGTGCGAGCGAAAACCATAAACTGGGTCGATAAACACCTTGACTATCTTCTCTGGAGCCTTAGCTGCCACGTCCTCTATTTCAACCCCTCCTTCTGAAGATGCTACTGCCACATAACAACGATTAGAGCGGTCTACAGTGACGCTGAAGTACAGTTCTTTCTTCGCAGAGACTTTCTCTTCAACCCAGACCGCTGGAACCTTGATGCCCTTTATTTTCATGTTCAATAACTTTTCAGCCGCTTTCTCAACTTCTTCCGGTGAATCTGTGAATAGTATTCCGCCTGCTTTTGCTCTTCCAGCAACCAAAACTTGTGCTTTGACTGCTACTGGCGGGTTTATCTTGATGGCGATGTCTCTAGCTTCTTTTGGATTGGTCGCTAAACTTCCATTCGGCGTTGGTATGTTGTATCTTTTGAAAATTGCTTTGGCTTCGTATTCGAAAAGTTTCAACAGTTGACTTCCTCATTTTGATTATTTCAATGTTTGAATTGTCACGTAAGATTTTGTGTCCTGAATCCCATCGATTGCCGCTAGTTTTTTAAGCGCTTCATCCAGTTTTTCGCTTTCCACAAATAAGATTGCGTCCATATCGCCTGTGACTCTGAAAAATCGTTGAATCGGAAAATCCAATAACTTCTGGTAGACATCGCCGCGTCTTAGCGGAGAAACTTTGATGAAGACGAAGGCAGGATTTACTGAAACACCTAGAAGCGTCAATCCTTTTTCTGTGACATCGATGAAGCCTCTGCCAGTGCGTATATATCCGTTTTGTCTAAGTTTGCGCAAATGCACGTTTAATGCTTGGCGACTGATGTTGAGTTGTTTGGCGAATTCGCTCTGTTTTACGTTTATGCTGTAGGTTGTTGTGGGTTTGCCTTTCATGTAAAGCATGCGAAGCAAACGAAGTGGTCGTCCAGTAGGGATTTCTTCACTCACTGCACCTAACACCTTGCCTAGTTAAAGGTCAATTTTTACATAAGTCAACTTAAATAGTTTATCCCGTCAACTTCAATTTTTCTAATGATAACTTTTAGGAGTAACAGTTATTAAAAAGAACGTTGTAGTTTTCTGTGCCAAGGAGCATAGAAAAGCCTCTTTGAGAAAAAAATAGAGAAATAGCAAGGAGTGAAGCATTGAAATGTCAGAGCCACGAGAAAGCAACGCTGTATTGATTGGGCGAAAGCCTGCAATGAACTATGTACTGGCTTGCATAACCCTCTTCCACGGCGGAGCAAGTGAAGTAAATGTGAAGGCAAGAGGAAGAGCCATAAGTCGAGCAGTAGACGTATGTGAAATCGTGAGACGCCGATTCCTGTCAGATGTCAAGGTTAAGTCTGTGGGCATCGGCACTCAACAAATGCCAGCTCGAGAAGGCGAAGAGGGACGCGGGCCGAGCAATGTCAGCACCATCGAAATAACGCTGACACGATAAAAAACTGAAGAAGCAATAGAGCAGGCATCAGAGAAAGCTCCATCATCCCTTTTTTATCTTTTTTGTTTGTGAACAATTTTTAGGTATGTGTGTGCGCGCTGTTGACCTAGCCCCTCTATTTGGATCCAAATAGAAAGTGATACTTGGCGAGAGACAGAGACGGGTAGAGGGGGGTCTAGAGCCCGTCTATTTGGAGTTTAATATGTTTCAAATATGAGGTGTGTCATTTGAAAGGTGCTGTGGCGAACTATATTATTTTTGTGGGGTTGCATTGTATTTTTGGTTTAAATAGTTGTTTTGGCTATATTACTGAACTTCCGTGAAATTGATGATCTCTTAAAAGAGGAATGGCTAATGGTTGGTGAACCGTTAGTTTCGATTGTTTCAGCTGGATTGTCAAAGTTTGGTAAAAGAGACGGAGTTTACGCTAGAGAGTTGTTTGCTGAAGCTGTAAGTGAGGCTTTTGAACGATGCCCCAATTTGGATCCAAAGAAGGACGTTGAGGCTTTGTTTGTGGGTCACATGGGTGAATCTTATGAGCATCAGGGTCATACGGGTCCAACTTTGGCTGATTGGGCTGGTTTGACGCCTTCTGCGGCTGTGAGAACTGAAGGTGCCTGTGCCTCTTCTGGTGTGGCTTTGCGTTTGGGTATGATGTCTGTTTTGTCTGGTCTCTATGATGTGGTGATGGTGGGCGGTGTCGAAAAAATGACGCACAGAACAACAGCTGAGGCTACTGAATTTTTAGCTATGGCTTCCGACTATCCCTTTGAACAATGGAACGGCATGACCTTCCCTGGCTTGTTTGCTTTGATGGCTACGGCGCACATGCACAAATATGGCACAACTGAACGACAGTTGGCTCTTGTAGCCGTTAAAAACCATAAACATGGAGCACTAAACCCTAAAGCACACATGCAGAAAGAAGTCACGTTAGAGCAGGCTTTGGCTTCGCGAGTGGTTGCTTGGCCCTTGAAATTGTTTGATTGTTCGCTCATAACCGATGGGGCGAGTTGTGTTATTCTAACCAAGCCTGAATTAGCTCGAAAGTTTACGGACACACCTGTGCATGTTTTGGGTTCAGGTCAAGCCAGCGACTCTATTGGTTTGTATGAACGTGAAGAATTTACTAGTCTGAGAGCAGCACGGTTGGCGGCTAAACAGGCTTATGAGATGGCTGGTGTTAAGCCTGAACAGATTGATGTGGCTGAGGTGCACGATTGCTTCACAATCGCGGAGATTATTGCCTACGAAGACATGGGCTTCTGTAAGCTTGGAGAAGGCGGAAAACTGGTTGAGGAAGGTTTTACGACGATTGGTGGTAGGCTTCCTGTTAACACAAGTGGTGGTTTGAAGTCGAAGGGGCATCCTGTTGGCGCAACTGGAACGGCGCAGGCTTATGAATTGTTTTTGCAGTTGACTGGACAGGCTGAGAAGAGGCAGGTGGATGATGCGGAAATTGGTTTAGCACATAATGTGGGCGGTTCAGGCGCCACCGCAACCGTGCACATTTTCAGGAGAGGATAAAAATGGCTGAGGCTCAACCAGCTTTTGGAATTGAAAGTTTTTACAAGTTTGTGGGCGAAGGTAAGCTGATGGCGGCTAAATGTAACAAGTGCGGCGAAGTCATGTTGCCTCCCAGACCAGTTTGCACCAACTGCTATTCAAAGGATTTACAATGGATTGAATTGAAAGGAAGTGGCAAATTGTTAACTTACACTGTGATTCACGTAGCGCCCAAACAATTTGAAACGTTGGCGCCCTATCCAGTTGGAATTGTGAAATTAGACGAAGGACCCCAACTCTTAGGCATGATTCGAAACATCGAACCCAACAAATTAAAGATTGGAATGGAATTAACTATAGACTTCGAAAAACCTTCGACTCCACAGACACAATGGCCAACATGGCCAAAATACTACTTCAAGCCACACAAATAATAAAGGAATTGCGTTTTTCTACGGAGAAACTTGTTCATCAACTGAAGATGAAGCTTTCAATATAGGTTTACCATCTCTATACGAGCATTGAATCCCATACTTTTTAACGCACTCAACACACAGAGCTGGGTCGCATAAAGCCGTGCTCAGGTATTTCTCGCCACCGTCCGGAGCTAAAACAACCATGACGCCTTTTTCAATTTCACTCGTCTTCTTCATGGCAATATTGAAGATGGCGCCAGAACTAGACCCAACAAATACTCCTTCCCGCAACATTAGCAACCTCGCCGTTTCCTCTGCTGCCTTAGGATTCACATAATGAATTTCATCAACAAGTTCACGCCTCCAAATAGCCGGAACATACTGCGTCTGCAAATCCTTCAAACCCTGAATTGCCGTGCCAGGCTCAGGCTGAACTGCAATTATTTTAACGTCTGGGTTGTACTCTTTAAGCCGCTTCGAAACACCCATCAACGTGCCACCTGTGCCGATGCCAGCTACAAAATGGGTTATTCGTCCACCTGTGTCTCTCCACACCTCTTCAGCCGTGGTTTCATAATGAGCCAAAACATTAGCTGGATTAGCAAACTGATTCGGCATAAAATACTTGTCAGGATTTCGAGCCACAATCTCACGTGTCAAGTCTTCTGCACCGTTCATTCCCTTCGCGCCTTCACTTAACAGGATTTTGGCGCCCAACGAAATGAGAATTTGACGCCTCTCCAAAGTCATGGTTTCAGGCATGACTAAAACCAGATTGTAACCCTTCACGCGGCAGACTAGGGCGAGGCCAATGCCTGTGTTTCCACTCGTTGGTTCAATAACAGTTTTCTCCTTCGACAGTTGCCCAGACTTTTCAGCCTGCTCAATCATGTACTTGGCTATTCTATCTTTAACTGACCCGCCGGGATTGTACTTCTCTAACTTAACATACATTTCAAGCCTAGAATTGGGGTTCAAATATCGTATCTCAACCATGGGAGTGTTCCCAATGAGGCTGAGAACGTCCTTAGCAATCATAGACACATATCCCAATAGACTCGCTACAACGATGCTATAAACTTTATGCGGACAACTAAGCCTTAAACCACTTGAAAATTAAGTATTGTATGGCTTCTGTTTCAAGGTCTGGCACTGCAATTATGAAGCGCTTCCGCACCGTGGTTGCAAGTCTTCCAACCTTAACAATTTCAGTTGCCGTCACTTCATCCTTTGTCTTCTTCACCGAAACCATGAAGGGCGCGTGTTCAACACCTGGCCCTTGCTTGTAAACAGCGAAGTCACAACCGTATTTTATGCCAGGAGTGACAATGAGTCCATGGTCGCGCAAGTCTCTGTAAACCGCATATTTCAAGTCGAACTCCTCATACAGTTTGCGAGCGCGTTTCCTCAGTTGTTCAAGGCGCACCTTTCTCTTCCTCTTAGCTCCTTCAAGCACTGTTATTAATTGTTTTTCAACCAAGTACAAGCCTTCCATGAGGTCGAGGATGAGGGGCACATTGAAATCAAAAATCTTGGGTTTAGGAATGCCAATAGGCTTGCCGTAGTAACCTTGCTTGTATAATTCTGAGCCTTTAGCTGGGTCCCAAACCACTAAAAAGTTCTCAATGAATTCAGTTTCGATTTTTTTTGGCATCTCTTGAAAATCGTCCTCGAGTTTACATGGCGAATGCCAAGATGCGGGCGGCGTCTGAGGCGTCTTCAGCCTTATCGGCGGTGTCTTCCATGAGTTGAAGCACGTCTCTGAGAAGGAGCAACGCTGGAATCTCAATGTTGCTGCTGAGAACTTTGACTTCTAAGTCTCTGTAAAGATCGTCTACAACCCGCTCTGCCACCTCAACTTCTCGAGATTTCTCTGATGCCTTCGTTGCGCCGTAGTTCAGTGTCATGGCGGTTTCCCGCAGTTTAGACACTGTCTCAAGCATGGCGTCGGAAAGCTTAGCTAAATCCTTCTTTATCTGTGGCGGCACTTTCCAGCCTCGTTCCATAATTTCTAACAGACGAAAAGCTATACCTTCACAGAAATCGGCTATCTCGCTTGCGAGGTTGGTGAAGCGTAAGAAGTCTTCTCGGCTGATGAGAATGGCGCCTATTTCAGCCAGTTCTTGCGCTACGGTCCGCCTGGCGATGTCTACTTCTTCTTCCGCCTTCCTTATCTCAGCGTGTAACTGTTTAACTGTGGCTTTGTCTCCCTTCACGAAGCCATCGACTAATTGAGGCACTTTCCGAGTTATTTCCACTACTTTGCGCAAATGATCTTGACAGATGGAAAGAGCCCTACGTTTCACACGTTCTTCAGTTTCAACGGGAAAGACCATTCTCCTCGCCTCACTAAACGTTCAGTTAACCCTTGAAACTAAGAATGCAGTGAAGCCTTATTAACATTTAAGGAATTATCCACTAGACTAAATTTTCATTTGCACGGTTTTAAAATGTCCTATGCCTTTTGAGTCGAAATAATTTTAGCTTTTAACCAATTGTCCCAAGTCTTCAAATGTTTTTTCAAAGTGGAAGTAGGCGCGAAGCAGTTCAGGCAGCATTTTTATCTCAGTTCTCACTTGCTTCCATGAATCTCGGTCACGTATCGTAACTGCGTCATCTTTCAATGTCTCATAGTCAATGGTTACTCCCAACGGAGTGCCAGCTTCATCGGCTCTAGCGTATCGCCTACCAATAGAACCAGATTCATCGTATTCTACTGTAAACCCTTTTTTGACTAACATTTTGAAGACTTCTTTGGCTTTTTCTGGCAAACCGTCTTTGCTGACCAGTGGATAAACGCCTACCTGCACAGGTGCCAAGTCACGGGGAAAACTGAGCAATGCGCGGTCTTTTTTGGCTTGATAGGCGTATTCCACAGCCACGTATACTAGTCTGTCCGACCCGAAACTAGGCTCAACAACGTGAGGAATGAATCGTCTGCCTTCTTTGAAGGCTTGCATGTCGACGCCGCTGAACTCCATGTGGCGCTTTAGGTCGTAGTCAGTGCGGTAAGCGTGCCCAGAAACCTCGGTCCAGCCCCAGCGTTCTAAATAGATTTCTTGGTCAAAACTTTGCGTTGAATAGTGGGCTTTTTCCCAAGGGAGTTTTTCCATGAAACGTTGTTTTTCATCTGGGACGCCGAATTCTCTGAGTAAGCGCTTGGCTAACGCCATAAAGTAGGCTTGCCACTCCGCTTTGATGTAGCCTTTCTGCAAGGCTTCCTTAACCGTAACAGTGACTGGTTCTTTTTCACCTTTCAACTTGGCTTCGGCGCGCACCAATCTAAGAGTTTCGTTTTCAATGTCTTTTAATGGAGCGCAGTTGGGCGCTTCTGGGTCGAAGAAGAATTCGACATCCATGATTGTGAACTCTCTCAGCCTTATTGGACCTTGCCTAGGTGAAATCTCATTTCTCAAAGCGTGACCAATCTGAACAACTCCGAAAGGCAGTCGTTCCCGAGCGTATTCCCACAAACGTCGAAACTCGACGAAAATGCTCTGAGCAGCCTCCGGACGCCCGAAACCCACCGCTTCAGAATAAGGACCAATAGTTGTAGCGAACATTGTCAGAAAATACTTGGGCTCACCGAAATTTCCGCCGCATTCTGGGCAATTAATACCGTGTTTTTGAATCTCTTTTCCTAATTCTTCGAGGCTGAGTTTTTCGGTTTCAGTGTCGCTCATTCCCGCCTTTTCCTGTAATAAATGGTCTGCTCGGAACTTGTGCTTACATTTAGTGCATTCTACCATGGGCTCCTTGAAGTGTTCAACATGACCTGAGGCTTCAAACACTTTACTCGGCAAAATCACTGATGATTCTATCTCTAAAATGCCAAGTGGACGCGTATAGAATTCACGAAACTTATCTTCAATTTTCCGTTTCAATGCAGTGCCTAACGGACCAAATGTGAGGAAGCCGCTTACGCCGCCGTAAATTTCGTAGGAAGGAAAAAAGAAGCCTCGGCGCTTAGCCAATTCATTAATAATTTCTGATTTATCAGAGCTTTTCAAGTTTTGCACCTTAAAGATGGTTTTACCCCTCTTTTAGGGCATTACTCTATAATAAATAAAGCGTTGTTTTTTGGATAGAAGCAAAAAATTACCATAAAACAAGTGAGTTTTAAAGAAAAATTCTATTAGTAAAACGTGTTTTAAACTGCTGAGGTAGTGTGTTGCCCCTTTGAAGAAACTGAGTGCTCAAGACTTGGCAGACCTTATAGATGGCGCTGCAATCTTTTCAGCTGGAGGCGGCGGCGACCCTTTAGTTGGTCACAATATAGTGGAGATGCTTACTGAGAAGCGCTTTTCTGTTCACCTTATCGACGCTCAAGAGGTTCCAGACGATAAAATGATGATAAGTTTTGCATGTGTTGGAGCCACTGCCTCAGTGGCGTATCACGGTGACGCCGCCCTAAAGATTCTTACGACGCTTGAGGAATTTTTGGGGAAAAAAGCCTACGCTGTTATTCCCTCTGAATTAGGAGGTTTCAACACTTTGGCAGCAGTGGATGTAGCTGCTCGACGAGGCATACCTATCATAGATGCTGATGGCGCTGGAAGAGCAGTGTCCGAAGTGCATCTAAAAGTCTCCACGCTAGACGATATTCCTTTAACACCTATGATTGTGGCGGACATTGATGCTCAAAACGTGGTTCTCATTAAACAAACTCTGAATTCTAAAGCAGTTGAAAGAATTGCTAGAACGCTGGCAGCCGAGTGGGGTCAAACCGCCTATACTGCGCACGGGGTCTTAACAGGCATGCAAGTGAAGACTTCGCCTGTCCTAGGCACGCTTTCACACTCCATGCGAATCGGCATGCTGCTCAGAAAGACAGTTGACCCCTTGAACGCTGTTTTAAAAGAAACACACGGCTTCAAACTCTTCGAGGGCATTGTGAACGCTGTTGAACACGAGACCAAGGCTGGTTTCACATGGACAACCGCAACCCTGAACGGAACACACGAGAATGAAGGAGCAAAATTTGAATTTAAAGCTAAAAACGAGGTTCTTATAGGCTACAAGGATGAAAAACTCGCAGCCATAGCGCCTGACATAATCACTCCTGTTCACGCTGAAACGTGCAAGTGTGTCCCAGCTGAGAAAATCAAAAAAGACGACAAACTGGCTGTAATAGGGATTCCAGCACATAAAAAATGGAGAACTCCTAAAGGATTAGAATTGTGGAAGGATGTTTTGCAGCGGGCAAACATAAATGAAAAATACGTTGAGTTAGAGCAATTAAATGCCTAGCTAAACCGCCTTTTTTCTTTTTGACAAGTGTCTCGCAATTTCCGTCTCATGAGCCTTCCCTTCATCATTTATTTTTAAGCTGAGCATAATGCGGTCAGTGCTGCTTTTCTTTGTGTTGAATGTTGTGTGGCAGGTTCCGCATTCTATGTCAGCGCCTATTTCAGCAACGTACCATGAAGCGTCTGCGTAGTAGCGTCCACAATTGGGACACTGAATAACAGAAATGTCAAGCCAAGCCTTCTCGCCCATATTTTCTTCGCCTCTCCCATAAATGTGAACATGTTGTTATAAAGCAGTCGTGAAACGGCAAGCTTTTGAACCACAACTGCAGAGAATACGTGCATAAATAGACAAGGTTGGTGGGCTCAAATGCCAAAGATTCACGTTGCGTTAATTGGTGTTGGAAACTGCGCCAGCGCCCTTGTTCAAGGCGTAAACTATTATGCAAAAGCTGAAAAAGAAGAACAAGCTTTAGGTTTGAGAAATCTATTCTTAGGCGGCTATCACCCACACGACATAGAGTTTGTCTGCGCCTTCGACATAGAAGCCAGAAAAGTCGGCAAAGACCTATCTGAAGCTGTTTTTTCGCTGCCAAACAACACACTAAAATTTGCTAACATCCCCAAAATGGACGTTCCTGTTTTGAAAGGACCAGTCTTAGACGGCGTTGGCGACCTCTTAAAAAACGTGATAAAAGTAAGTAAACAACCCGAAGCTGATGTGGTCAAGAAGCTAAAGGAAAATAAGGCTGAGATTGTGGTAAACCTCTTGCCCAGTGGAGCCTCCAAAGCTACAGAATGGTATGCCGAGCAAGCGTTAGAAGCTGGCTGCGCCTTCGTCAACGCCTCACCTGTTTTTATCGCCAGTCGCATCGAATGGGCAAAACGATTTGAAAAGGCTGGTCTGCCAATTGTAGGCGACGATTTGGCGGATCAGGTAGGTTCAACTGCGGTTCATAAGACCCTTCTCAAATTACTTTCTGAACAGGGAGTGCGCATCAACGAAACCTATCAGTTGGACGTTGGCGGTGGAACCGAATCCTTAGATACGTTGGACCGAACTCGAGAGTTAAAGCGCACAGTGAAAACTCAATCAGTTGAGTCGGTTTTACCATACAAAGCTTCAGTTGTAGCTGGCTCCACCGACTACGTTGACTTTTTAGAAAACCGACGCGATAGCTTCTTCTGGATAAAAGGCTTCTACTTTGGAAAAGTGCCCATGTTACTCGATTTGAGACTGAGCACTGTGGACGCGCCGAACGCTGGCTCTGTTCTGTTCGACGTGATTAGGGCTGTAAAAATTGCGCTTGATAGGAGAATTGCTGGACCCATCTTTAGTGTTTCAGCCGCTGCTTTCAAGCATCCACCAAAAACTATGCCTATGGAAACAGCGGAAAAACAATTTGAAGAGTTTGTGCAAGGAAAGAGAGAACGCTGAGCTTTTGGCTTTTTAATTTACTCCTTAAGGCATACCTTAGCAACTCCACTTAGCAACTCATCTGTTTGAAATGATGTTGACTCAAAGTGCATAAAGTCAAAAACACAAAAATTTATACTTGCACGTCTATGTATATTCCAAATGGAGGCGTTTAGCAATGGAAGTTAAAGACATTAAGTTGTCAGCTATCCAATTATCCGAGTCTAACACGAGAAAAGATCTGGCTGCTGGAACTGAAGATGCTGGGTTAGATGAACTAGCTAATAGTATAAAAGAAAAGGGTTTATTGAACCCCATAATTGTAAGACGAAACAGCGATGGATCATATAGTTTAATTGCTGGACAAAGGCGTTTTCTCGCCTGCCAGAAATTAGGATGGGAAACCATTCCTGCAATTATTCGAGAGATCACAGATGACACAGATGCAACTATAATATCATTGATTGAGAATGTCCACCGAGCAGACATGAACCCAATTGATAAAGCAAGGGCATTCCAAAAGATTTACGAGAAATATATGGATTACAATAAGGTAGTTAGAGAAACAGGGGTCTCAGTTTCAACAATAAAAAAGTACCAAACACTTCTCAATCTCGCTCCTTCTATTCAGGAGAAACTGACAACCGCAGAAGGACCAGCAGGTATAGGGACATTATCTAAACTTGCTGAGACTTTTACACCAGATAAGCAAGAAGAAGTTCTTGAGAGAATTGGCGGGTTTAAACAACAAGTTCAATTAGAGATCATTAAAAGAAGTGGTGGAGACGTAGGTAAACTTGAGGATTTAAGAGTGCGGGCTTTGGAAGGAGCTTTTGATACCCATCTCTGCCGAAGTCTTAATGATTGTCAGTTCATCCCTAAGGAATTGATTGAACCTGTGAAGGAAGCAATAAAAAACTTTAACGAGAAAGGTGGCACAAATTCATTCGAAGATATAGTGAGAAAGCTGAAGTAGTTCCATCTCTTTTCTTACCAAATTTAATCTAATGATCTTAGGTTCTCGGAGTTATATATGGTGACGGTTTGGAGCGAAGCAATATTTCCTTCTAGGCGCAAAAGTGAACTTTCGATAGCCATACCTGCCTCTTTTGTCTCAGATGTTCCTCACTTGCGTGAGAAAACCTTCAGAATCGGCTTAGTTGGACGAGCCTTAGCTATATTTCGCGTAGACGAGGTGATAGTTTATCCTGACTTTCCTCAAACAGACCAGAGACGAGACACCAACTTAATCTCAACAGTTCTAGCTTACATGGAGACGCCTCAATACCTCCGCAAACGACTGTTCAAGATTCAACAAGAGTTGCAATACGCTGGTGTGTTGCCGCCTCTGCGCACGCCGCATCATCCACTGGCAAACCGAACAGAAAACCTTAAGGTTGGCGAATTTCGAGAAGGCGTGGTCCTATCGTATTCCAAAGAAGGTTCACAGGTGGATGTGGGAGTTGAGCAGCCAGCGTTGGTTGCAGGCATCAAATTGAAGCCAAACACAAGGGTCACTCTGAAAATAACAGAATTAGGAAAACATTTGAAGACAGTCTTAGCTAACCCAACAGAAATTAAAGCTTACTGGGGCTTCAAAGTTAATGTTTCAAAAGTGTCCTTTGGACAACTTGTAAAAAATGGACAGTTCGACCTTGTTGTGGCAACTTCTCGAAAGGGAAAACCTATAGAGGCTGTTATTGATGAATTAACCGAGAGTTGGAAACAATCTAGTAAACGGTTGGTGGCTTTTGGCGCGCCAACTCAAGGGTTGTATGAAATCGCGGCGCATGAACATCTCAGACTTGAAGATTTGGCACGCTTTGTCGTTAACACCATTCCAGAGCAGGGAACAGAAACCGTTCGAACTGAAGAGGCGTTGTACGCTTCTTTAGCTGTGCTCAACACGTTTGAACAATGAGCCTATCATGTTGCAACTGTTTTTCAAGAATTTTTTAAGAGAACTTGTTCTTCAGAGGAATTATCTGTAGAAAACCACAAATTTCTTATGGTTTCGAAGCTTTCCAAGAGCTTTAAACCCTTCAGAGTTGTCTTGAAAACTCTTTGGTAGTCTTTTCTGCGTTTAATTTTTACGTTTTCCAAGAAACCATTTTCAACGAGTTGTGGCAAATACTCGTTGAGTTGTGCATAGCTCAGCCTTGCCTTGTACATTATGTGGGTCTTGACCTTGCCATTTATAGCCGTTTTCAATATTTCAACAATAATGTCGTGGCGGTCTCTTCTTCTTGTTGCGCCGTCTTCCTCGGTGCTGGTAATCATTTCTTATACTCTCTTAAGAAAAATTCTTAGCGAAGATAATAAGGGTTCACATCAACAGTTATCAATGTTGAGGCAACGTTGACAAAAACCTTTAAAAGTTTTTGAATCAATAATTCAAACTATGTCTCAAGATAGAATGATTCTGCTTTTGCAGGAATTGATTAAAAATTCTAAGAGAAGCGACCGAGACTTGGCCAAAATTTTGGATGTTTCTCAGCCAACCTTGACTAGGATGAGGAAGAGGCTGGAGCGAGAGGGTTACATACTTGATTACACCGCCATACCAAATATGGCAAAACTCGGATTTGAAATAATTGCCTTCACATTTTTGAACATTGACAGAGTCAATGCAAAGACAGGTGAGTTAGACGTTGCCCTTAGCGAACACGCTCACAAGTGGATTGCTCACAACTCCAAAATTATTTTTGGGGCGGGTGGTGAAGGACTTGAGGGAAAAAATTGCATGATGATATCTGTTCATCGAGACTTCACAGATTTCACAGACTTCATCTCTGACTTTCGGGTTCAGTGGGCTTCTCGCATCAAAAATATAGACACCTTTCTAGTCTCGCTGAAGGGAAAGATGCCTAAGCCTTTTTCATTTAGGAATCTGGAAATAACTCATTGAAACTGTGTAGATTCGGCGTAATTCTTTGACTGGGTCTTGGTGTGCGTCTACTCTTAGGTCGAGAACTGGGCGAGTTTCACTTATCCATTGCTCGCCTGCAACAAGCAGCGCCGCTGACATACGTCCTCTTTTGTCGCCTCCAGCCTCTTGTCCTGCCTCTAAAGCCTTTAGTAAGCGTTCCGCAAGTTTTCCCTTTGTCGCCTCAAAAGTTTCTATCATGGCTTTAATTACATGGCTTCCAGTGAGTATGTTGCCAGCTGCGGCGCAGTTTTTTCCAATCATGTGACCTTTCCATTCAACGTTTTCTCTGCCTGTAAAAGCAGCTGTTCTGCCTTGTGCGTCTATGATGATAACCTGCCTCTTCTCTCTGTCAATGTCTCTTTGTAACATGGTTTCTAGGGCGGTTTGAGGAGGCAAACCCGTTTTTAAGAGTTTTAAGCCCTCTATCCCATAAAAAACGTTAGTCTGTGCCTGAGTTGCAATTGCGCCAACACCAGCCTCAATGTGTGGAACAACGCTTCCAACTGCTGGAACAGCCGTGGAGACAGAGACGCCTAGAGCCTTCGTCTTTGGGTCAAGAGCTACAATTGAAAAAGTCAAGTGTGCTCACTTCGTTTTGATGGTGCAAAGAAAGAGAGCAGAAGTGCGGCTAATGAAAACATCATTAGGGCATAGAAAGCTATGTTTAAGTTGTATCTTTGAGCTAAAGAAGTTGTTATTGCGGTTGAGGCTGAACCTAAGCCGAAGGAGAAGAAAAACAAGATACCGTACATTGTTCCCCGCATGTCATTGGGCGTTATTAGCCCAGCTAAAGAGTTTAGGGCAGGTTGATGAGCGTAAAAGAAGAATCCATACAGTGGAACAAAGAGAAGCAGAGAGACAAATGTTTCAGGCACAGTTGGCAGAAGGAAGAGGCTAATCGAGACGAAGACTGAGGTTATTATCAACGCCTTTTTTGAACCGAACTTGTCTGAAGCCTTGCCGCCTAGCCACTGCCCAAGAATCCCAACAGCTAATATGCCGAATACGACGGATCCCTTTAAAGTTGAAACCACCTCTTTCGAAAAAAGTGGCTTGAAGCGATCTTCAACAAAACTTGGAAAAATGAAATCAACCCCTTTGAAATATAAGCCTGCCAACATGTTGAAAGCCAATAATATGAGCAAGCCTTGCACCTTTACCACATCTCTCATTCTAACCTTAACTTCATTCTTCTTGAAAGAAACCCGCGATGTTTTCAAAATGAGCAATGAAACAATAATTGACAAGAGTCCAAATAAAATCCAAGGATAGCGCCATCCCCATAGGTCGCCTAGGGCTACCGTGACCAATGGAGCAAACATGTAGCCTACGTTTCCGCCTGTTCCGTGGATTCCCATTGTTTCTGCCATGTTTGTTTGAAAGACTTTTGATATGATGCTGTTGGCAGTTGGGTGATAGAGGCTGGCTCCGGCGCCTACTAGGAGCAATGCCACACTAAAAGTTGAGAGGTCGTGTGCAACAATGAATATGAGGGTTGAAGAACCTGCAAACGCTAGACTCAGTGTTATTGTTTTGATTTCGCCTAACCTGTCAGATAAGGAACCTCCGAGTAGTGAGCCTGCTCCGTATATAAAGCCGCTTATCGCTGCTACTAGCCCAATTGTTTCTGTTGTTGTTCCGAACTCGGTTGCTACTTGAAAAAGATAGAAGGGCAAGACTAAAAAAAGTGAATGATTCAGCGAGTGAGCAGCGCTCAGCAATGTCAGAAAAATACTTTTGTCTCTTTGGTTCAAAACTGTTCCTTCTATGTTCATGGCGACGTGAAAATTTCAACTTTCACTTTGTTTCCATCTTTCAGTTTTAGGCTACTCCGCAGGAAAGTTGGGGCGATAACTTCTACCACTGAAGAATTATAATGACTACGCAGGGCAGACACAACTGCACCCTTCACCTTATTGTTAACCACGGCTGGATAACATTTGACGGCGCCAAAAGAACGAGTCTCATTCTTGAAACCTTGCAATTCTATTCCAGGATAATTCTCCAGTTCCGCCCTAGTTTTCATGTCGTAGTCTGTGGTCAACTTCAGATTAAGCGTGCC
>Ga0315280_10001535_pt1 | contig 39422 bp, 58 predicted proteins | sample YL17G06_40_MG_FD_203697 | JGI IMG/M metagenome (GOLD analysis project Ga0315280, IMG submission 203697) | Sediment microbial communities from Yellowstone Lake, YNP, Wyoming, USA - YL17G06_40 | ecosystem: Environmental > Aquatic > Freshwater > Lake > Sediment | place: USA: Wyoming | collected... | reverse complement strand
GTTTTTTGGGGATTGGGGGTTTAATAACTTTTGGTTTTGTAGGTTGTTTCAAGCCTGATAATTGGTTTTCAATCTGATTAATCCGTTCTGTTCTTTTTAAAACTTTATTCTCAATAGTTCTTGATAATTTTATTTCTTCTGGCGTTGCCACTCTTACTTTATAACTTGGTTCTGACAAGGTTTCAATAAAATTCTTGGTTTGATTTACATTTTTTACTTTGCCTAAAATTGTTTTAGTCAATGCTCCCGCTCCGATTGAAAGTGCTGTTGCTCCCGCTCCCAATAATGCTCCCGCTCCTGTGCTAATCCCAGCACCCATTGCTATTTGTTTCGGTGTTCCGCCTGCGGCTGCTGTTCCTGTTGCTCCAAATCCTGCGCCATAACCAATCCCAGCCCCAGCGCCTCTTGCTACTTTACCAGCGAAAGAAATGCCCTTAGCCGCCTTACCGGCAATACCAAGAAAAGGAAGTGCTGATAATGCGGTAAAACCAATCTCACCAGCCACTTGCGTTGGTGTTTTTTTAAACGATGGGGCGACTTCTTTTAATTTTTCTTGGTCGCCTTTAACATACTGATATTCTTTTGTCATCGGGAATAAAACCTGTTCACCAATCGTTCTGCCAAGTCCGGCAATCGGCCCGATAAACATATTCTCTTCCAGTTTTTCTTGTAAGGTCTTACCCTTTTTAGGAATTATAGCCTTACCACCAGTTTTTTTAAAAGAAACACCGCCAGTTTTAACTGGCGCAGTGCTTGTCGCTGTTTTAGTCCTTACAAAACTAATAGACATAATTATTCATTAGTAACTGTTTGATTTTCAAAATCTACTCGGCCAATAGTTTTATTCAAGCCACGGGTATCAACAATTCTGCCATCGCTTTTAATTTTAATTTTGCCAGTCGCCTGAAGTGCGGCCATAAAGCCATTAAAGTCTCCACCAGCATCCAAAGCAAGTTGTGCCAATTGTTCTACATTAGGATTTTGCTGTGATAATAAACTGCCAAAGCCTTTTTTAGGATCAACCGCTTGATTTAATAAATCAATATTAGATTGATTGCCACCCACTCCAGCAATTTCCGTGCTTTCGCCTGTATCAGGATCAAAAGCGTAAGCCTTATTACCAACAGTCTTAAACTGGTAGCTTTTACCACCAGATTTAACTGGCACGCTGACAATTTCTTTTGTTTGCGGATTGATAACTTTTCCAAAAACTGCAAGAAAATCTCTCATCTTTTGATATTCATCTTCACTTTTAGCATCCTGTGCTTCTTTAGCCGCAGTTAATTTATCTTCTACTTCCTTATTGGCCGCGATTAATTCATTTCTTGAAACATCATAACCAGATGATAAAAGTTCTATATTGGCCTGCATTCGTTCATAAGCATTATTTAATTCCTCATCTGCTATATCAAATTGACTGGTTAAAGAAGCTTTTTTAGTATCAATTTTAGCCGTCTTCATACTCTCAAGATTGATTCTTCTCGCGATTGCTTCATTTAATCGTGAAGCGGCCGTGCCCAGAGCATTCCAATCACCAGATTGTCGTGCCTGTTCTAAGGCATTTCTTAAATTTGCAATATCGGTGGTATTTGCCTGAAGTGAAGGTAAAAATTCATTTCTAATTAAACTTTCTGAAATATCCATTTCTTGTTTAGCCGCTCGTCTGGCTTCGGTAAGTCCTGGAATATTAAATTTTTCTTCTTCGCTTTTCATTATTTCCTGTAACTTTTGATACGCATTTTTTTCATATTCAGTCCCTGCCAATTTTTCTAAGAAACTAATGGGTTTTTCAATCGCTGGCTGAGGAGTTGGCACAAATTTATTAATCGTTGGTTGTTGTCCTGCTCCAGTTGCGACTTGCTGTCTGGCAACATTTGCCATATTTTGTCCAGCAGGAATTTGTGGTTGTTTTGCTTGAGCTATTGGCAAATTTACTTGATTAACTGGTTGGATAGGTAAATTAGCAGGATTTAATGGAAGTCCTGGAAGATTTTTTTTTCTCCAAGCAGTGCCAGTCAACGGCTCAAGCATACCACCTAAAATTTGAGTGCCTGCCGCACCAGTTTGATAAAAACGACTTGCTATATTACTTGTTCCCTTTTTTAATCCTTGCCAAAATGAAGGTAAAATTCCTTGCATATATTTTTATTATTAATAATTCGGATAATTTTGTATCGCCGCTGCTCCCTGTTGCTGATAGGGAGATGAAAATTGTAACTGACTCATCTGCTGTCCTAATTGATTTGATCTTTGTTGAAAATCCAGATTAGCGACATTCTGCTGAAACTGCATCTCGGCTTCTTTAAGCATCCTTTCATAACCCCTTAAAATTTCATTCCGCTTATAACCCCGTTCCTCTTGAAATTCAGTCCGTCCCTGCTTTTGAATGCCAGATTTATAAAGACCTCTTGTTTGATAACCTTCCTGCAATCGGTTTAATGCTTGTTGATAAGTTTTCTGCTCATAGGGCTTAAAAGCCTCAATATCGGCGTTAATCGCATTACGATAGGCCCGATAACTGCTATTAAGAAAATTAACATCACTCTGCCATTGCTCATTTTCTAAACCAGCATATTGACCAAGCAGATTGGTATATTGCTGGGTATAAATATCGGGTTCTTGGTAAGTTGGAATTAAATTATTATCTGGCATAAATTTTGTAAATAATTAATTTTATAATGCCTCCCTTTTTAAAAAAGAGGCACAAAAAATCAACCACTATTTTTGTATTACGCGTAGCCATGGCGAACTGGAATTAATCTTATCCGCTTGAAATGAAATCGTAGAAGAAGTCATTGTAACTTCATTTAAAGCATATCTTCTGGTTACGGGTATGTTAGCGGCGGCCGGTAAATATTCATCATATTTTGTTGAGGTCGCTGAAGTGCCATAACGCATAAAGACGCTGTTTAAATGCGCTGAAACCTCAATAAAAGTGGTATTGGCGTTTAAATCAATACTGGTAGCGTTACCACTCGTTATGCCGTTAATCGTTCTGACCGCAAGCGAAGAAACAGCTGGCGGCAAATCTGATGTTCTGCCATTTTTATCCCTTGGCAAAGGTGTAAAAGCTCCTGTTCCCATAAATTTATTTCCTTTCTAAATTTATTTATTATTTAATTTAATCTTAATAATTTCCGTATTGGTTTTAATATCATTTAAAATTTCCAGCTTATCTTCAATCCTTTTTAAACTTTCATTGATTTCAGGGAAATGATTGCTTTTAATACTATTAACTTCTTTCTTGTTTTTTAATTGAAAATAAACAATTAAAAGAGCAAAGGCGACAATTCCCATTGGCGTAAATTCATTTAAAGTTTTAAATAATTCCATACTATTATAAGTTATTAATTTGACTAATTTGGTTGGTTAATTCCAAAACCTTGCCTTGATGAAAGGCTAATAGTTCCTGTAATTTTTCAACGGTAATTACTTCTTGTTCTTCATTACCGCTTAAAGTCTGGGAGCAAGGAATAATTTTTAGATACAAATTCTGCCCTTGACTATTCTGCTGGTTTAGATTTTGGAATTGAATTTGATTAATTGGTATTGGATTTGGCATTTTGATTATTTAATTGATTAATTTCTTTTTCATTGACAAAAATAATTTTTTTAACCAAATTTAAGAGAAATATAATAATATTTTTTTTGAATTATTCTGTTTTTTCCTCAATTAATTTAGCGAATTTGTCTAAAAAAGCAGAAGGTGTATCTTTTAAATCAAGATTGTTGAAATTCAAAGCATAAGTTTTTTGGCTTTGACTTTCGCCTTCTGGCAAAACTGATAACGAAATTGAAATATGTGCTTTCATATTTTTTTATTAATTATTAATTAATTATTTAAATTAGTTATTTTATTATTTTTTATTTCTTCAGTCATTTCTTCATTGGTTAAAAATTTCATCTTAAAATTATTAGGAATACCTAATCTTTTTTTTAATTCTTTTTCGGTTTTTATTTCTACAATATCCATATAATTAAGTAATAGTAGCAAACATTGGCATATAATAAGCAGTTGAGCCATACCAGAATTTCAGCCAGCCTGAGGAATTGCAGTTAGTTGTGCCAGCCATTAAAATTGTGCCAACGCCCGTAGAAACATTAGCAATCGAATTGGTCATCACAGTGGTTCCTGCTCCCATCGAGCCAATATCGCCAGTGGCGACTATCCCAGCCGCCGCAAAATAACCACCCGTGCCAATGCAAGTAGCCACCCCGCTTGTTCCAGATTGCTGAACAATAAATTTTGAACTCCCCCCAACTGAAAAATCCAAAATTCTTTTACTGCCTGAACCAAGAGCAGTTTCTGTTATGTTAACATATAACCCGACATAGCCAGCTGTGCCTGATTGATTAACTTTGGCATTGATTGAAAAAAATCTTTGAACTCCCGATGAACTGGTCATTTCAATATTAGCATCAGAAGTAAAGTCAAAAACGTGTCCAGAAGAGACATCAGTATTAAGAGCAAAAGTTAAAAGTCCAGCATTAGTAATTGTGGAAGCCGCAGGAAAGGCTAAGACATCAGTCGCATCAGCCGCTACTCCCAATCCTAACCTCGCAAATTGCGGAGTGGAAGTTGTAGCTAATGTCTGGTTAAGCCCGTCAAGATTTGCCCACTCAGTAGTATTTAAAGTATTAGCACCGATAGTTATTGAGGTTGCGGTTGCTGCTCCGATATTAGGAGTTACCAAAGTTGGAGTGTTGGCAAAAACCAAAGCGCCAGTGCCAGTTTCATCAGTTACAGCAGCAAGCAAATTAGCGCTTGAGGGTGTAGCTAAAAAAGTAGCGACATTAGCGCCTAAACCTGAAACACCAGTTGAAATCGGAAGCCCAGTGCAATTTGTTAAAGTGCCAGAAGTCGGTGTGCCTAAAATAGGCGTAACCAAAGTCGGCGAAGTATTAAAGACTGCCAATCCCGTGCCCGTCTCATCATTTAAAGCAGCCATAAGTCCCGCTGAATTAACCAAAGCGTTCTGTTTATTGTTAAAAGTTGACCAGTCAGTTGAGGATAGATAACCATTAGCTAAACTTGTAGCAACTGGCATTGAAATTGCTGGTGTCGTGCCACCTGATGAGACTACTGGGGCTGTTCCCGTAACCGCCGTTACATAAGTGCCAGCTGCCTGAAAAGCGGAAGCGTGAGAACCATCAAGTAAATCAGCGTTTAAGTTGGTATTTACGGTGGTAGAAGTTATGGCAAAAGGTGAAGTTCCTGTGGCTTGCGATAAAGTCAGTCTAAGAAAAGTTGGCGAAGAAGTAGTTTTAACAGCTTGGTCAAGATATGCCATCGCCACTGGGTCAGTTTCTGTAGCAATGTAATCAGTGCCAGCTACGGCAATACTTAAAACTCCAGTCGTCGTGGTGTTTTTTAGAATGCCAGTAGCGAGCACTGATAATGCCTGCTCATTGGTTAAGGTAGCATTGGGAATTTGGGTAATATAAGCAGCATCGGTAGGAGCAGCACTGCCGCTTGCCATAAAACCAGTATGTCCTGATGAAGCATAATCTAAATTAGTTAAAAGGGCGTGATTAGATGTCCCGCCAGCCGATGGATAGATATTTAAAAATTCCTTGCCTGTCCATTCTTTTAAAGTTTGATTTTCTGGGTCAAACCAAAACTGCCCTTTAGCAGGATTTTTAGGCTGTCGTATATCAATGAGCAAAATATTATTAATATTTCTTTGTAATGACGCATTATTGCCTCGTTCTGATATTGTCGGTGTAAATTCAGACATTTCATTTTATTATATTAAGCATAAATTGTGTTTTGAACGACCAGGAATGCTGTGGCCAAAGCACCGCCAGTGCCACCCGCGCCGCCAGTATTGCCAGCCGACTGGGATGCTCCGCTACCACCGCCACCGCCTGCTCCATTAGTGCCATTATTGCCATTTAAGCCATTAGCGTTTAAAACCCCATCTCTGCCTGCTCCAGCGATTGATTTACAACCACCACCGCCGCCAGAAGCCCCAGATGCTCCAGTGCCAGCCTGGGGTTGGTTGCCACCTGCCCCGCCATTGCCACCTGTGGCTGTTTTAGTCCCAGCATCAGCCGTTAAAGTATTATAAATAATTAAAGCGCTGCCAACTGCTCCGCCGCCGCCTCCCCCGCCCCCGGCATTACCTGGTCCACCATCGGAACCATTTGATCCATTTGCACCAGATATATCAATCTCGCCGCCAGCTACAAAATTAAAACTACCGCCACATTCAATTATTAAAGCACCGCCGCCTGCTCCGCCCACCCCGCCTGGCCTTCCATTACCATTGCCTCCGCCTCCGCCGCCACTGCCGCACCAGACATAAATTGCTCTTCTTATAATACTGCCATATAAAGGAGTATAAAAACTTTGGGTTAGATAAGCCGCACCAGCTGATCCAGCCGTGCCTGGAGTCGACCCTGAACCAGATGTGCCATTAACACCATAATGATTACTATCATCAAGTATGCCATAACCAGCCACGCCAGGATTTACTGCTGCTCCACCCGCTCCGCCAAAACCTTTTAAATCAATTTTTCCAGCAATCGTCACATCACCTCTGACTTTTAAATATAATACAGTCCCGCCTGTGCCTGGATTAGAAATAGTCAAAGTCGCCCCAGCTGAAATATTCAAAGAAGAATATTGTTTTATTAAAACATTGGCAGAAGCGGCATCAAGCGTGGTTGTGCCAGAAGTTACATTTAAAGCTCCATCTGAACCGTCGCCTCCAAATTTAATATTATTATGGGTATGATAAGGATTAGCATTATAACCAGGAGAGGAAACCAATAAATTCAAATTAGTTATCGTAGCGGTAGTATTCGGTGTTGCGGTAGCAAAAGCTTCCGTCCTTGTCCGATAATAAGCAGTGGTAAACATCCTACCATCATTTGTGCCGACCGCAATCGGAACAGAAGCCGAAGTCGGCGAGGTTGAAAGGTAAGTAATTCCCTTAACATCAGTATCGGCGTTAGAAGCCACGCCTGACGAAATTAACTGCTGTAAATTATACTCTGCTCCTAAATTAGCATCACGAAAAACAAGGTTATTGCCAGATTGTCCGACATAATTAGTGTTGGTCTGGCTACCAAACCTTAATAATCTTTTAGAAGATGTGGCTGTTGAAAATTCAAAAACCTTCGTGCCAGTTGAGTCTAAAATTCCAAAAGGCGCAGCGGTTTGTGAAGCCAGTTCTTGAAGCTCTAACGGCTTTTTAGCGGCTGTTGCAGCGGTAATTAACTGGTTATCAGTCGGATTAGAAATAATCGCTGTGCCTGAAATCTTGGTATTAGTAATAGCGGCCGCCGCCTTGATATTATTATTATCAATATTGCCATTAAATTCATTATAAATTGTATCTAAATCATCATTAACTTCTGATGATTTGATTGTGGTATTTGCCGCATAAGAATTTGGTCGGGTTATTTGTGCCATATTTTTATATTAAATTATTACTTAACTTTTTAAAATATTCAATCCAATAATTTCTGTTAAAGTTTGTTTTTGTATGGCAACTATGACATAGAGTAATTAGATTTTCAGGATTACAATTTAATTTATTATAATCTATATGATGACAATAAATTGATGGTTCTTTTCCGCAAATTTGGCAAGTATATTTATCCCGTTCTCTGATACTTCGTTTTAATGTTTTAGTCCAATCTACTGGATATGGGTTAAACGATATGCCACCCTTCCAATGTGGATGATTTTTACCTTTCCAATTTATTGAATTTTTTGGTTGTTTACCTTTATGGGCTAAACTCATTTTCTTTTTAGTTTTTTCTGTATGTTTACTACCTAATTTTTTAAATCTTATTTTATTTTTAGTTTCTTCATTATGATACTTACCCAATCTTTTTTTATTGCCTTTTTGGGCTTCACTAATTTTCTTTCGAGTTTCTAAACTAAAAATTCCTTTTTTATCTTTATTCCAAGGTCTATGTATATGTTTATAAATCCCTTTTGGCATACTATTTCACTTTTTTTTGTAAAAAACTTATCTCGTATTTATAAAGACTGACTTGATTTGTCGTATTATTAGTAAATCTTAATTTGATATTCCGTCCTTTCTCGCCAATCCTGAATTTCTCAATCAGATTATCCGCTCCTGCCCAAATTGAGACATCCCACTCAGCCGTGTCCCATAAAGCTCCCGCTCCGCCAATATCCATATTACCAACTAATGAAAATCCCGCATTATCCACTTCTGATTTTATATTAACATTGGTTGAGGTTGTAATTCCTGCGGCTTCCACGAATAAATCCTTGTGTTTCTTACGCATTCCGATGCTTCCCAAATCCCATTCTTTGGTATCTAACTGCCAGTTAATTGTGGCCGTATCATCGTTATAAGTGCCATTTTCCAAACGATAAACCTTAACTGTATTATCCTTGGTCGCATAATTATTACCGCCATAAAGCGTATAAGCGTTATAACCCAAAGTATCTATTCCCGCCCAAGCGCCGAATTTTAAATCATAAACCAAGGTTCGGTTATTGCCAGTCGCCGCAGAAGTCGCTGGATAAGACAGATAATATTTATCATCAAAGACATTGGCTTTCGCATTCACCATTAAGGCTAAAGAAGTGTCTAATTGATTTTCAATCGGTCTGCCTATTGGCAGATTATCCTGTCCGTTAAAAGCATAGACTCCTGCCTTATCCAAAGAAATACTGATGCCTTTCCAGCTCTTAACGCTGTCCGGGGCCATACAACCGTGCTTATGATCTCTAATATCAAAAGCGTAAGTATCTACGGAATTACCAGTTAGAATTCCAGTCTTATAATCCTTATAAATAGCCAGTCCCAGAGTGGTAATTCCTAAGGCTTGTAAAAACTGCCCATCACCAGCATCTATTTGGATATAATTATTATCGGGAAAACTCTCAAAATTAGAAATATCTGAAAACCATAATTTGGAACTATTCTTGGTAAATCCCCAAACCCGTCCATTCCAAACTAAAGCGAAAATAAGATTAGGGATAAGCGGTAAATCAAATCTGGTGCTTTTGGTGGCGGTAATAGTCTTAACCTTAAATGGCGTATCCGAACCGTTATAAACCATTGCCTGAGGGGCAGTCTCATAAATTGTAAAATCCGAAGGGGCAATCGGGGTATTATTCCATTGGCCGTAAATCGTCAGTTCGTTTCTGGTATTGGAAGCAATCACCTTTTCCTCGCCAGTTGAACCGCCAGTAGTCATTTTAACCACTTTGTCGGCAAGAGAATTGGTTGTCCAGCCACCACCGCCATAAGTCAAAGTATTAACCGTGGCGTCAGTTATTGTGCCTGATCCAGAAGTTGCGATGGTATCAGTCGGCCCGTCAAAGATTATTGCCCGTGAATACTTGGTGGAAACAGTGGTAAAAGCCGTGGTAAAAGCACTGCCGTTGTATTCTTTCCAAATGCCATTTTGACATCTGTATAAATGCTCGGCTGTTGAAGTGGAGAAAAAGGAAAATAAGCCGGAAATCGTCGCAGTTGAAGTTTCACCAGCCACTAATGGCGCTGACCCATATCTTTTTTTGGCAATACCCCGTTCAGAAATCCTGTTATTATAAGCCAGAGAAAATTCATTATCATTTAAAGATGCGGGATTATCTCGGGTATTCATTCCACCAGAAAAATCCCTTTGAAAAAATGTTTGGACTGGTTCACTCATTTTAATTTATGTTAAATCACTAATTCTAAAACGATTTGCCTCATCTAAAAATTCATCGGTCTCGCCCTGTTGAATAGCTTCTGACATTTGTTTTTCGCCCTCTTCTTGCTTCATAATCCTGATTTTCGCTTCAACCTTTTGCCAATACTGATTAGCGTTGCCAAATTCCTCGTCTTTTTCCCAAGCCGCCGCCGTCACCCAATCCTCAACTATATGCGCCCATCTTTTCGGTATTACATTATCAGGCGTCGCGTCATCAGTAAAATTAGTCGGTTCCTTTTTATATTTGCCTTTAAAAACTCCGACTGCTCTGGGATATATTCTAATCTGTCCGCCATAAACATTATAAGCATAAGGCGTGCCAATGGTTGCCGAAGTATAATTTAATTGCTCCCATTTTTCGTCTAAAACAAAAGACAACGGCCGGGTATAGCTTGTGCCGTCTGACCAAGCTGCTGAAAGCAGTTTATTAAAATCAGACGGCTTATTAACTACATTAGTTGCCGTTGTCGTTGAGGTGGTATATGTATCTTCTAAAAATGAATAAAAATAACGATTAGCAATATCTTGCCTCGCTTCTTCAATTTTTGTGTTTAAATAAGTATTAGACCAAGTTTTTTCGCTTTGATCATCAAGATTATCTCTGATTGCTTGGCGATATTCACTCCTTGTCTTATTAGCCATTTAGCGCTCAACCATCTGACCCCCTTTGTTCCAGTCAAATATTTATTGTTTGTATTCTCCGGAGGATTAAAGAGAATGGCAATAAATATTTTCCTGGAATCACTTAAGTAAACTATTTAAGCGCTTCCTCTAAGACTTTTTTCCTTCCTCTTTTGGCGACTGGCGCTGTTTCCTTTACAACCTCAGTCGCAGGAAGTATTTTATTTTTTACCTCGGCAGTTTTTTCTTCAGCCGAGTCGCCGCTAATAATCCCATCTATAATTAACATTTTTCGGATAGTTTCTTTATCCTGTAAGCTGTAAGGTTTTCTTTGTAAGGATAAATATTCCTGTTGCTGTTCAGCTAATTTTTCTTTACCGCCTAAACGACGATATAAATCTTCAAGTTCGCCGCTTCTTTTTTGCTTGATAATAACTTCGGCAATTCTTATCGCTCCCATATGAGCAATCGGCTCCTGGCAATATAAGAAACTTTTGGCCGGTATCACAAATGGTTTGCTGTTAACCGTAAAAGTAAAATCTTCATTAAAAGGATTTAAAAGTGTGCATTGCTTGGAGGCATCCAAGTCTGGTTTGACTTTTTTTATATCTATTAAATCCGCCATATTTTTTTGATTAAATTAATTATTTTTTGCTGCTTTTCTTTATTGTAATAAGAATAGGTCGGAAGATAAAGCCCGATTTGCGATAATTTCTCAGATATTGGGTATCTATCTTTATTATAATATATCGGCTGTAAATGGCAAGGGATAAACCAAGTTCTGGTTTCAATCCCGACCTTAGCTAACTTTTCTCTGAATTCATCTCTGTTTTTAATTCTCGCTCCAGCCATCCAGCAGACATCTTCTTTACTATATCGTTCAACTTTTATATCCAATTCTTCAAGTTTTTGATAACCCAATGCCCATTGACGCCTTGACTCGATGTATTCTTTCATTTTTTCAGTTTGGGCCAATCCAAGAGCCCCCTCTAAATTGCTCATACGGCCATTTATAGCAAATTCCTTATGCCAGAAGTGTCTTTCCCTACTAAAGGCATAATCTCGCAAATTTGAGGCCGTGAGAGCGATTTCTTGGCTATTGGTGGTAATTATCCCGCCTTCCCCTGAAGTCACTATCTTATTGGCGTAAAAAGAGAAGGCAGCAGCATTGCCTAAACTTCCCGCCTTTCGACCTTTATAACACGCTCCGTGCGCCTCGGCAGCGTCTTCTAAAACAAATAAATCATATTTTCTTGCCAAGTCATTAATAAAATCCATTTCACATACTTTACCATAAATATGAACAGGCACAATCCCTTTAGTTTTAAGAGTGATTTTTTCTTCAATTAATTTTTCATCAATATTTCCGTCTTCTTTACAATCGACAAATATCGGTTTTGCTCCGCATAATCTAATAGCGTTGGGGGTAGCTATCATTGTAAAAGTCGGACAGATTATCTCATCGCCCTCTCTTACTCCCAGAGCTCTTAAGGCAAGGTATAGGGCGGTAAAACCTGATGAGGTGGCTACGCCATATTGGCAACCAACTCGTCTGGCAAATTCCTTAGCAAATAATTTAACATACTTTCCTTGTGAAGAAATCTCGTTATTTACCAAAGCATCATTGACATACTTGCTTTCATTACCAGACAGATAAGGTTCTGAAACAGGAAACCATTCGCCTGTTTTATCAACCTTTGGATCATTATTTTTTAAAAAGTTTTCCGTAATCATTATATTTATTTGTTTTTAAATAATACTCATCGGCTTTAACCATTAGTTTAACCAAGTGTGAAAAATCGGTTTTAGCTTTCCATTTTAATTCTTTTTCCGCCTTTTCTGGATTGCCCCATAAATAATTGACTTCATTCGGTCTGAAATATTGCTTATTGATTTTAATATATTTTCTAAAATCATTAATACCGACTTGTCTAAAAGCTAAATCTAAAAATTCTTTTATATTATGAGTTTTGCCAGTCGCGATAATATAATCATTCGGTTTTTTCTGCTGAAGCATCAGCCACATTGCCTCGACATATTCAGGGGCATATCCCCAATCACGATAAGTATTAATATTCCCTAATTCTAAGTATTTTAATTTATTTTGCTTGATTAAATTAACTCCCAAAGTAATTTTACGGCTGACAAAATTTTCGCCGCGTCTTGGTGATTCATGATTAAATAAAATGCCGCAACTAATAAACATCCCGTAAGCCTCTCGATAAATCCGACAAATATTGTGGGCATAAAGTTTAGCTGCCCCATAAGGGCTTTGCGGATTAAATTCTGTTGTTTCGTCTATCAATTTATTTTCAATTTTACCATCATATAATTCTGAGGTTGAGGCCTGATAAATTTTGCATTTAAGTTTTAATATTCTTATTGCTTCAAGCAGAGTTAAAACCCCAAAACCGGTAGCTTGAGCAGTATAAGAAGGTATTTCGTAACTAATACCAACGTGTGATTGGGCAGCTAAATTATAAACTTCATCTGGCTTTGATATAGTAAGAGCATCGATCAAAGAAGTCATATCAGTCATATCGCCATAAATCATATGCAAATGATTTTCTTTGTGATAATTGTAAATCGGGTCAATTCTTTGGCGGTTAAGCGTAGAGCTACGTCTGATTAATCCCCAAACTTCATAGCCTTTTGCTAATAATAATTCAATTAAATAACTGGCATCCTGACCAGTTGCCCCGGTAATAAATGCTCGTTTCATAATAAAATTTTAAATAATTTTTCGTATTTCGGTTTCATCACTTCCCACGACCTTTTCTCGGCAATTTCCCTTGCCTGATGAGACAATTTTTTTAAATCCTGATTTTTAAACCATTCAAATTTAACTAAAGCATCATCAATATCAATTTTTCTAACCTCGATAAATTTACCATAACTGATATTGTTCGGAGTAATCGTTTTAATCTGCCATTCCTTTGGTATTAATCCCGTCCAAGCTATTAAATCAGAAGTCATTACCGGAAGTCCTGAGGCCAAAGCTTCTTGAATTGGCAGACAAAGACCGTTAAACCGACAGGGGAAAAAGAACAAATCGCCCCAAGAGTAGAGATTATCAAAATCAATCTCGCCAGCTTCTAAAGTTATTCTTTTATCCGATTTGTCGTAAGCGAATAAATTGTGCTCCTCCTGCCCTCTTATCTTAAGTTCAATATCGTCATTTATATATCTACGCATAAACTTAATCACTTCAGTTGTGCCGTTTCTGCCTTGAAAACCCATATAACCGGCATTATGCAGAATTTTTCTTATTTTACCGCTTCGTTCAATAAATTTAATCCGTTCAGTATCTATTGGTATCGGCAGATAAATTTTATTTTTCAAACTGATTTCTTGTAAATCTGGCAAAGAACAGGAGATAAAGACATCAACATCCTTCCAAAACCATTGATTATCCTGCATACATTCATACATCGTCACGCAAATGGTTGGCTTTTTAAATTGCTTGAAAATCGAATAAGCATTGGGATTAAACGGCGTTTCAAAAGTAAGAAGCAAATCAGATTCTCTCGCCAAAGCCGTTATTTCCTCATTGGTTGGAATACCGGTGCAATATACTGCATTTTTAAATTTAGTCTTATCCTGCCCTTTAATGTGGTTAAGCACTAAAATATTGCAGTCAAAATGATTGTAAAAATCATCAGCCAGTCTGCCTAATCCACTCTCATTACTTAATCCAATTATTCCTATCACCATTTTCGTTTAAATTAATCATCTTAATCCCATTGATGTAATCCTCCAAAGAATACATCTCGGTTGGTTTCAATATATCCTTATCCACGATTTTACTGCCGAAGAAAATATTGTTGTGAAATTCGATATAGCCGTCAACCATTATTTTTTCTATTTCCAAACTCGCTTTATGAAATAAATCCATCCAGATAAAAATAGGAAAACAGGAATAATGATACCATTCGCGCTGTTTCCTTAAACCCCCCGAGGTCGCCAGACAAAACTTGCCATTAATTTTTAATACCCGATTAATTTCGCAAGCCACGACATAAGGGGCAATAGCGTGTTCCAAAGTTTCTTTAGAATAAACAAAATCAAATTCTTTATCTGGAAACGGCAATTCGTGCATATCGCCGATAATCAATTTGTCGCTGGTTTTTTCCTTCTCTAAATAAACCAAACCTTTAACTTCAGAAAATCCTAACTGTTCTGCCACTTCTATCTCATAGCCATCGCCCGCCCCGATAATTAATAACTTTCCGTGTCTTAAATCTTCAGGGATTAAATTCAAATACTGCCAAGCCTCTTTTTTCTTTTCTTCATCTTGAGAAGTTAAGGAAGCGGGATTATCCGCCCCGACCATATATTTAGTTAAATCAAGCATCTGTTTTAAATAATTTATCGCAAAGTTTTTGATATTCAGCGACATACATAAAAGCGCCGAGAGGATATAAAGGACAGAGGATTAGGGTAAAGCCGATGGCCTGATAAAATGCTTGGGCCGTCAGATTGTCCTTAGCGGTAAAACCGAATACTGAAAAATTTGGCGGATTGTCTTTAACCGCTTCCAGCATTAATTTAACCAGTTTTTTACTGATGCCTTTTTGCCTTTCGTCTTTATTGACAAAAATATCAAACAATTCCAGATTATCGCCACTGCCCAAACGATAAGCAATATAGCCTTCGGGAAGTTCGATTACTTTCATTTCCTCAAATTTTTTAAAGTGATTTTCTTCCATAGTTTTATTATCCAATTATCTTTTTTGATTGGTTCAATTAATATTTTAGGCTTTAATTTAATTTCAATTTTTTCTTTATTTAATTTTTCTCTTGTTTTATAAAATTCCTGCAGTTTCTTTATCCTTATTTTTTCTAATCGTTTTTTTTCTTTACGCTTCATTTAATTGCTTTAATCTAATTCTCAAATTTTCTGTAAATAAATCAAGGTTATGATTTTTCAACAATCGCTCTCTGGCTCTCTCGGTGTTGCCTGAATAATTAGTATTAGCTCCCAAGAAATCAAGGGGTTTAAAATTTAAACTTTCAATAGCTTCTTTATATCTCTCATAATTATCCCACTTAAAATACTGGATTTCATTGCCCCAGATCTCTTTGCCGCCCTCAATACAATCACTCATTAAAATTGGTTTGCCTAAATAAGCCGCCTCCATTGCCGACATTGTTCCTTGGCTTTCCTCCAAAGAACTGACGACCAAAAATTTACAGCCAGCCAGTATTTTTTTATATTCTTCTCTTGAATACTTGTCAGGGTGGCAGGAATAAAACGGGATTTTTAACTCTTTACAAGCCTTTTCAAACCAGTCAAATCTTTTATAGTCGTCCCGCCTTGAAGCTTGAACCGCATAATCGCCAGTAGTAATTTTAACATCCTGCCACTCTTCGGTCGGGAAAAAACAAGGCAGAACATAAGAGTGTAAATCCCATCGCTGTTTTAAATCCTGCGAAACATCATAAGTCGGTGTCCAAATATCAGTTGAGGCTTCAAGCAAAAACTTATAAGCTTTCCAGTGGTCATTTTCGTAATCCTGAAAACTATATAAATCCCAAAGATAATTAATAACTTTGGCTTTCCTGTTAATCATCAAATATTCATTTAATTTAGGCATTTGGCTGTCAGACCAGCAAACAATCAAATCACTTCTGGCTTTAGAATTAATCAAAATATTGTGTTCTTTAATATTCTCTTGAACCTTTTTTAATCCTTCCATTAGCCAATTTTCGGGAGTGAGAAAATTAATTACGCTCATATGCTTAAATAATATCTTTGATTATTTATTTCAATATAAGGCAATTCTTTATGGGGGAAATAAAATGCCCTAATATATAATGGCCATTCTGCTATTGGCCGATTAGTCAGATTAAGCGCTTCTCTTAACATCTCCCGTGAATAAACCTTACCTTTGCTTAAATCCTGTTTTTTAGCTTTTAAACCAATATTTTTCTTTACTATCTTGATAAAATAACTTTCAAATAATTCTAAAATTGCCTGATTGCTTTTCTGCCAGACATTATAACCAGTATCGGTATCTTCAATTTTAAAATACTTGTAATCAATTATATCGCCGCTATCAATTCCTTCATCTATTTTATGTAGGGTAATTCCGCCCATTTTACAACCTTCAATTATCGCCCAAGAGCAAGCGCCACAACCCCTGAAATTGGGCAGATAGCCAGGATGGAAGTTATAACAACCCAAAGGCACGCTATCAATGAATTCTTTAAAAATCAGTTTGTCATACAAAACACTGATAAAAATATCAGGATTTTCATTAACAAATTCAATATCTGTATTTTCTGCCAATTTTTCAGCAATAACTTTAATTTGTTTTCCCAATGGCCTTGATGAGGCGATTTGTATTTTCATAAAGCATAAGTTGAATAAATATGCCGCATCATCGATCTGACGCGATTATTATAACTTAATTTGCCGCAAACTAACTCTCGACCTTTATTTTGCATCTCTTTTCTCGCCAGTTCTGGCATAGTAAGCGCCTCATCTATCTTCTTAAACATATGATCTAAATTACCAATTTCATAACCGATAAAATATTCATCAAATAGAAAATTACCATCCTTGCCAAATTCATTCCAAAAATCTTTATCCTGAATATAGGGATGAACCAATAACGCTCCGCAAGATAATAATTCATAAATCCGATTAGACCAGTAATCTTTATAAGTCTTAATTTTATCACCATCGCGGTAAGTCAGAACATCAGCCAGAACCACAGGGACAGAAGCGCATAAATCAGCCAGTTGCTGCCCCCTGAATTGATACATATCTTTTGTTCCACCAATAATAAGCTTATAGCGTTTATCAACTGCCTCCAGCATCTTTTTTCGTTCATCAGTATAAAGCGCTCCTAAAAACGCCACCTGATATTGCTGAAATTCCCTTTTAACCCTGCCATAATACGGTTTCATTCCGCCTTGCCGTAAAATCTTATAAGGCGTTTTAAACTTATTATAATGCTCTTTAGCACTACCATCGGTTATGAAATAAATATCAACTAATGGGATTATTCTATCCATCCACTCCGCCCGTTCGGGCCTGAAATCATACATCTTATCAAATAACCAAAAAGCCTTTTTGCCCTTAAAATTATTTAATAAAAATTCCAATCCCTCTACTCCATCCTTTACTCTGCCTTTAGCGAATAAAAGCAAGTCATAGCCCTCGGATAATTCTAAGTGTTGTTTTGAAGTCAGCATATCTTCCTGAACCGCAGTTACATCATAACCCTGAGACAAAAGACATTCAAAAATATACTGCTCGGTGGAATACTTATTATCAAAATTGCCGATATAATAAATGGTCATCGTTTATAATAATTATAATAATCTTCACTGCCGACCGTTTTGCCAGCGCCGATATGACCGACTTCGTGAGTGGTATCAATGGCAATCTTAGCCCCGAATTCCGCCCGAGCCCGATGACATAGATAAATATCGCTGCCTCGATATAAATCATCAACCAGACACCACGGCGGCGACATTTGTTCTAATAACCTGCCTCTGATTATTACCGCGCCAAATCCCACCGCATCGCATTCAACTAATCCTTTTTTGTCTCTGTTAACATCGATTACCGATAAAGTGCCTTGTTGCCAGATATAACCGACTGGCGTATATGGCTCGCCCCTTTTAAAAGCCAGCATGCCTAAAATATCCAATTCCAAAAAATCTTCCATTACATTAATCATATGAACGAAAGTATCGGGATTTAACACCATGTCGTCATCAACCATAATCAAATAATCACTGTCATACTCCAAAGCCTGTTCGATTATTATGTTTCTGGCGTGATGATTTTGGGTGCGGGGAATTAAGTGTAAAAAGATTTTTAAATTATTATTTTCATCACCGAAACTAATCTGAATTTTTTCACAATCAGCAATCTTGCCATATTCATCAACCTTAGTCTTAATATGATAAATATCGGCAATTTGATGATAATTAAGGACATTCCAGGCTGACATAAAGGAACTAAAAAATTCTGGCGCTAAACCAGAAAAACAAGGTATGCCTATAGAAATTCTTAAATTCTTAGTTGTTTTTATTTTCTCCTCCATAAATTAATATCCTATTGACTGCCTCCCGAGACGAGAGGCAGACCAATAATTTATTAAACTACATAAATTATTTTAGAAGTAGCAGATATTACATATCCAGCCGCCATTGCCGCAGAACTTCCAACGCCCTGATTGGATGAATAAGCCGCTCTGACTAAACCAGACCTACCGCCCGTGCTATCAAATCCTACCGGAACACCATCAGCCAAAGTTGTTGAGCCAGTCGCCACATAAGCCGAAGTATGAATTCCATAAACTCTCATTAATCCCGTAGAACCACTGGCAACATTTTCCAGCATAAATCCATCAGTATCGGTGAATTTCACATTAGTAGTGGTTGCGGTAGTAATATAACCGCACAAAGTATCTCTGGCCACTTTATCGGAAGAAGCATCGGAAACTGCATAATAATCAATCGCCACATAATCGCCAATTCCTAAAGTAACGGCGCTGTTATTGTAAACAATTCTATCAATTGAGCCATCTTCATTAATACTTCTGCCGCCCGCCACGCTATCATAAATCATAATTTTGCCCTTTTACTCCTCCTTATTTAACTTACTCGCTTAATGACCCATCGCAAACCAATTAAGATATTTAGTCGCTGTTGGATCACTAAATGTTGCGTCAATGGTTGAGGTGGTATAGGTGCAGAAAGCTCCCGCCGCATAATCTCGACCCCCGATATTCGCATAATCAATTACAAATGGACAAGCAATACTCCCTCGAGTATCACCACTGGCCAATGAAGCCGTTCCCCACGCAATTCTTTTATTACCAAAGACGCTCTTCCCTGTTGTAGTCGCACTTATTGCCATATAATTATTCCCTTTCTAATTAATAATTAAGCGGTGCAACCGACTAAGACGCCCTGCTTTCGGCACTGCAAGTCAATCAAGTTAAGATAGATTATAAGATAAGCCAATTGTCCATCCTGAGTTGACGGAACGACAAACGGCGAGGTCGCAATCCCATTTTTGTCAGTCGGATATTTAGGATGCTTTAAGGTGTAAAGTTTTAAATACTTTTCGTTCAGCATCCAAATCTTTCCACTGGCGCAATAATCGTCAGAAATAACTGGAGTCTTGCGATATTGTAATTCTGTTGAACTGCCGTCTAAAGTTGTCGGACCAGCAAATCTGACTTGTGCCTGTAAAAGAGCCTCATAAGCGCTCCACAATGTCGGAGTGGTATATATCAATGTCGGGCCGCCTTTGCCTACCTTAACTGAATCATAAGCTGTGGATAAATCTGCTAACGCAAGTGAACCGACTGAAGCGACATAATAACTTTTCCACCATGTGTAACTACTCCGTAAAATACCTGCGTAGTTATCCAAGTTAGTGCTGTCATCCACTGCCGCAATCAAACCATCAATCGCTTTAGAAAAATTACCTGTGCCATCGCCTTGAAGTCCAATTGATAATTTATCCATTAAATCAACCATTGCTTCATTAGTTTCCTGAGTAGCTAAATCCACTACCTGTTCCAAACCATTGCCATTCTTAGCCAAATCAGCATTTGATAAAACAATCGGTTGATGATATTGCTTCCAATCCAATTCGCCTCTTACTCTGGTTTGTTCCTGAGCCGAGTCTAAGACTTCAAGCCCTGAATAAGAACCGCCTTGAGTATTAAAGCGATAACGAATTGGAAAGGTTATTGTTCTTCCGCCAGTTTTTGTTTCTTGATTACTCAATAATCGTTCTAATAAAGCGTAATCTTTGATTATATTATCGGTAACTGTTGGAACAACATGCCGTCTGGTAATAGAAGAAAGCTGAGACCAATCCTTTTTTTGTTAATCTCCAATTACTTGGAGTATCGGACTATATCATCACTTTATTTTTATAAAGTGGAGGGCGCTAATTCTGGTTATTAAGTATATCGCTATACTCCAGTAGTCTCTGAACCTTCCGTCTCTGACGGCTTGGCTGCTGATTGTCCTTTTTTAAATCTCGCTCTGTATTTATCTCGGAGACAATGGCATGTCTCACAAAGCGTTATTCCATTTGACACCCTAAATCTTAATTTAGGATATTTAGCGAAAGATTTTATATGATGGGCAGTAATATATTCTTTATTTCCGCATTTACAGGTATAATTGTCTCTTTTAAAAACTGCTTCTCGCCATTTTTTATATTCTAAAGAATAATAACCTGTTTTATATGCTCTACTTATTCCACCTTTCCAGTTATTAGCTTTTTCACCAATGGGCATTAATTTTCCTTTATTCCATGGGGTATGACCTTTTTTAAAATGTGTTTTTCCAGTGTTTAATTGTTTATGCCCATTTTTAAATTCTGTTTTAATAGAATTATGTTTTCCTTTTTGAGCCAATGCTACTTTTTTATTCCAATCTTCCGTATGAATAATTTTTTTATTACTTTCGCTAATCTTTTTTTTAGTTATTTCTGATAAATGTTTCATATAGTTTGTCTAACTATATTTCACACTTGTTTCCAATCTGTGTCAAATTTAGGATTTCCAGCAATTCACCCTCTTTTAATTTACCAATTAGGTCTTAGTAAATGCCATTTTATTTAACTTTCACTCCTCCTATTCTTTATTTTTCCATCCCTGAATTATTTTAGCCTTAATCACATTAAGGTTATCCCCCTTCGAAATTCCATAATCATAAGTATCCACCGTGCCGCCGCCGCCTTCGCCAGGCAAATTAGCCTTCGACTTCTTAATCATTTTTTTAGTAACGATTTCGGCGGTTTTCTCTTTGGTATTCTGCCTGTCCATTAGCCATAGATGGGCAGTCCGAAGAGACGGCAGTCTCATTTCTTTAGCAAACTTCAAAGTGGCTATTCGGTCAAACTTGTCGCCAAATTCCTCTTCGCATTCAGCGATTTGGTCTTTAACAATCTGGTCATATTTTTCCTGATTAGTCTTAATTTCAACATCCCTGTTTTGAAGAATATCTTTAACAATCCGTTCAACTTCGCTTCTGGCTTTTCGGTATTCTTCATTTTCTTGTGTTTCATTCAGCCTTTTACGGATAGCTTCTTCAACAAGATTGGGAATACTTTCATTAAGTTCTTTAACCTGTTTCTGTAATTCTCTGGCTTCTCTACGCCAATAATTAGCTTTTTTAAAAGCTGCCCGCTTATCATCTGGAATTTCGTCTTCTTCCTCTTCGGTGGTTTCCTCTGCCTTTTTTTCAGTGACAGTCTGGTCGTCTTCACCCGTTTCGGAAGTTTCGGTTTCATTTGAGGTTGAGTCTTCCTCTTCGGTGGTTTCCTCACCCGTATCTGCTACCTCATCCCCCTCCTCCGCGCCGATTTCATTTTCCAAATCGGCGATTTCTTTGTCTATAGCAGATATTTCCTCTTTTTTTTCTAACATAATATTAACCTCCTTTATAAATTATAATATTAAATGATTATTTTTTCAAATTCTTTTTAACTCGCTTGAGTATTGCTAACTTTGTTTTTTTCTTTTTTAATGGCAATCCTTTGCGTTTAGTCGAAGCAAACTTATGTAATTCTTTTTTGCCCATTTTTAAAACTCCTTTATTTTTGGCATAAAGTTTGCTGGGTTCGTGTTCCGCAATTGCCATCATCATTTGTTGTTTTTTACTTGTTGCTGGCATATATTTTTTTATTATCCAACCTCTACGGCTGGTTGTTGATTAATATTTTCTTGATTAAATTGTTCGCCTTCTTGGCCACTTTGGCTTGCCAATCTTTGCTGATGTTCTTCAATATGCTGTCTCAACACTCTGGCGATTTCTGGTCGTTCCTGAATTTCTGGCCTTTGAGTAAGCTGCAAGTGAACCATCAAATGCTTTTTATCATCATCGGCTTCATTGACATTAATCTGTTTTCCAGATAATAGCATTTCATTCTCTTTATCGGCCAAAACTAATTCTGCATCTTCCTCCTGGCCAGGTTCGCCCATTTGTTGTTCATCAGAGACAATGCCATTTTTAATCCAATTAATCAGTCTGATTGCTTCTTTTTTCGGATCTGAATATTTAAGCTTCTCGAACATACTTTCTGGAGCGAGAAGTCTTTTAGCCGCTAAATCAATAGAAACTTCCTGCTGTAATTCTTCAGGACGAGGCATCATACTGCCAGCTTTAACCATTACCGAAGTGTTTGCCAATATATCTTCATCAGTAATCTTATCAAATTCATTTTCCCCAGGCTTTATCCCGCTTCGTCTGACATAGTGAGGCCTGGTATAAAACAATTTCATCATCTGCAACCACCACATCCCAAGTTCGGATACCCCTTGTTCAACCGCTCGGGATAACTCTCTAATTGGCACTTGCGAGGCTGATTGTAAAGCAAGGATACCGCCTCTCGTTTTATTGGTCGGATTAAACTCACCTCTGGCTTCTGATAATAACCCCATAATCCTGTCCATTAAACGCATTGAATTATCCAAGTTTCCAGCGATAACCTGACTAATTGCCTGCGGAAAAACCCATTGAGCCGCGTTGGGATTGTCTCTTAAGCCTTTAACCCTGATAACTAAATTCTGTTTGGTGATATCAATTTTTTTGACTTCTTCTTGGGTAAAAGTATCAGCATCTACCAATAAAATGCCATTTGAACCTCGAGTATTATTATTAATCTGCCTTTTTTGATCAATAATATCTTGCTGGATAGTTTTAACTTTATCAGTTACCGTTTTAGGAAAGGGCTGATCATCTTCAGGCAAGTTAAACATAACCAAAGGTTTTTTGGGCATATCAAAAACGTTGGGATTATTCTCAGGAAAATCATCTTCTTCTGTTTCTTGAAGTTCAGGAAAAAATTCAAATAACTGATTAGCGCCTTTTTCTAAGATTATATAACCGCCAGTCTTTGACTTAGCCCGATAGATATAAATATCATCTTCCAAATACATTTCTAAAATACCCAAAGAACCGCGGCCGCCGACTTCGTCTTTTTCATTCTTATCTTCTTCTTCCCACCAATTAGTCGAAGCGTGAGTAAAATATAAAATATTCTTCCACTTATCAGGATATTTAGTTCTAAACCATTTTTTGGTCTTAGAAAGCTCGATAATAACATATTCAGCTGAATCAACATCAGAAGCGCCCGGGCTTAATTTAACAAATCTCTCAGGGATATATTCAGTGCCAATCTCATCCTTAAAATAATCCCAATAAGGCATCAGATAACCCACTTGGTTTTTACACAAAGACCAGTAAATCTTCTTCATTTTCTTTGCCATCTTAACCTTATACTCCCACAGATAATCCATATTGGCCTCGATAAGAGCCGCGCTTTTTTTTGCTTTATTCAAAATTACATTTTTTTCTTCTTCGTTTTCAATATTAGACAAATCCGGAATAGTCATCGCAATAATTTTAGGATTTTGGTCAGCAAGCAACCCTACCTGAGTCCTGTAATTAGCCCAGATAAGCGGCACATCGGTCTTTGACTGATGAGCGGGGATTATATCTCTGCTTTTGCCCTGCACCCATCTTTCATTGTCTTTCCATTCCTTTATCTTTGGCGCCATCCATTTTTCCGCTTCTTTATTTCTGGCGTTAAGTTTGGTGTTTAAATCATCATCATTATCAATAATCTCGGGTTCGCCGTCTTTATTTCGTTTAGTGGCAATAAAATCATCAACTTGGTCGATTTGTTCGATATTATCTATTTCGGACATTTGTTTAATATTTCCTCCTGATATTTTAATTATAATATATTATTTATAAATAATCAAAGGGTATCCAAATCTTCGCCAGTAATTAATCTTTGTTCAATTCTATTTTCTTCCGCTTTCTGATATTGTTGTTTGGTCGTATAAGAAACACTTGATTTGACTCCCGGCCTGGCGGCTAAAATCCAACCCAAAGCGTCAATGGCGTGATTATTAATATCCTCAGCTTCTTCTGGCAGATTAAGCATTAATTCTCTAACTGATGGCTTCTTCCACTTATGTTCAATTAGCTCTTTGGGTAAAGCCTTAAGATTATCCACAATAAACAGATGAGGCGCTCCTTTTATACCAGTCCGCGGATGATAATGTTCTTTATCAATCCTAAGCCATTTATGAATTGCTTCCCTTTTTAGATTATTTGAAACTGTGCCTGGTGTTGTGACAGTGATAAGAAGCTCATTAAACTCCTCTTCGATATTTCTGCCCGTTGAGCCCCGCCTATTCTTGCACATCGGATCGATATAAGTAGTAGTGTAAATCTCGCCCTTAGACCAGTTTTTAATTACCGGCGCCGTATCTTGCACAATACCTGGCAAATAAAATTCTCGGTAAATAAAGCAGTCAAGCTGATTATCATAAGGATTGGCAATAAAACTTGCCCAAAGACACGCTGTCGGATTTCTCTCGCCATAATCGATTGACCTTTGAAGCTCGCCTTTCTTTATCTCATCAAAAGCCGGTATTAAATGAACATTGGCATTAAATTCCTTGAATATCTGAAGTTCAAATACATCCCAACTGCCTTCTAAATATCTTTTTTTCCAATCCTCGGGATGATTATCAAAACGTTTAATATAATCCTTGGGCAGATACGGATTATCGCTTGGCAAAGATTTTATAAAAATATAATCATCAAGTTTTTGGTCAATAAACCTTTCTTTTACCCAGCCGGGTTCGGGATTAGAAGCCAATAATCCGAAATAACGACAACCTTTTCGTCTTAAACGGGTAATAAACATCAGAAATATATCCTCAGCCACTTCAGTCGCCTCATCAATGGCAAATGCTCCCAGATTCATTGACTTTAATTTATCAATGTTATCGCTATCAAGTCCCGAAAATAATATCCGACTGCCATTTTTCAAAGTATATAATCCTTCTGATTTATTATAATCCCTTATTAGTTTGGCCCGGCCATTTCCAATCACTTCTTCCTGCCAGGTTAAAAGGGTGGTGGCTTTGAGTTCTGGAAGAGTTTGTCTCGCAACTACGATAAAATTATTAGGATATTCTAAAGATAATGCCAATACTTCCTCGCACAAAGCCCGTGATTTTCCTCCACCCATTGCTCCGCCATAGAGTTTATACATTTCAGAAGCTGAATGAAAATCCGCTTGCTGAGGCAGAGGCTTATAATAATCACTTGTCCTTATTATTTCGCTTTGGTCTTGGTATGTCATTAATTAATTTTATTTCGCCAGTCATTCTATTCTCAACTTTTTCTTCCCAATCCTCAATTAATTGATGCCATAACTTAACTCTGGCGGCGTCGCCTTCTGATACCGCTTTTTTATAAAATCCCGCTATCACATTTGGCGTCAATTTCTTGGCCCAAAATTTAATGCTATTTTTTAAAAGTTCCTCTTCTTCTATCTTTTTATTCCAATCGCTTAAAGTGCCTAAGTCTTTAATATTATATTTTTCCGCAAATTCAGTTTGAGTTTTTAAATTTAATAATTCTAAAACTATCTCATCTTTTATACCCAATTTCTCAAGTTCTATCATTGGTTTACCCTTTAAAAGAGCGGGTAAAGATTTCCAAAGAATATAGGTTTTAAATTCTTGTTTGAATTCTACTCTGTTTTTGTGAAGTTTTGGCATTTTAATTATTTTTTATTTATCTTCCTGAATTCCTTAAAATCAATGGATTTGCCTTTATAAATCACTTTATTGCCGTCTAAATCGCCATTTCTTACTGCCTGCCTATTTTCTGGCGTATTATAATAAGTCTTACCGCCTTCCATTACCACTTTATATTTATTTTTATAAACCACCTTTTTTCTTTTTGGCGGTTCTTTCGATTTTACCAAACTATCAGCCTTAGCCTTTACTCTATCAGCGATATGCCGTTCAAATCCATCATCTCGCCCTTTTGTCTTAAAAAAGAAATCCATAGTTTGATTATTTTTAACTATAAAGAATTTATTATAAAAAAACAACAACCCTAATCTAAATTAGTTTGTTGTTGTTTGATTATTACTTGTAATATTTCCACTTCCTCCTGCTTCTCTATCCTCCTTCTTAACTTTACTTGTTTTCTGGTGGTTTGTCAATAATAAATAATTGTTAAGCAGATTCGTTTACTGGCTCAATCGGAGTTTCGCTATCTCCCGTATCAGAAGTATCTTCAATCTGCTCCTCTTCAGGAATTTTATCTTCTTCTTCTGGCATTGTTTTATAATTAATAATTAAATCGTTTAAAACAGCAATAGCTCCAGTCCTTTGGCTAATTCTTGCTATTACATTATTATATTCTTGCTGAATTTTTTCAAGATAATCTTTATCTTTTCGTTGTAAATCCTCATATTTTTTTATTTTTTTTTCAAGTTCTTGCTTGGTCATTTTATTATATTATTTAGTTAATAATTTCTCTAATTTTTTTAATCTCTCATCAAAATTTTCCCACATCTTAATCTGTAATTCAGCAAAAATCTTTAAAGGAGTGCTTAAATTTTCTTTAGTTATTTTAGCTTTGCCAATAAGTTGATTGGCTTCTTTTCGGGTCATTTTTATAATTGGTATTTTCATTTTAATAGTTTTAAATTAATCTTTCTAATTGTTCGCAGTAATATAATCTTTTAAATTGACAAATTAAATCGTCTATATTAGCGTTTTTATCTAAATTCATATCTAAAAATTTTCTAATAACAAAATCGTCTTCCTTATTATTACAACCAATAAAATCAGATAAACAAGCAATAGCATCTTCATTGAAATATTCAGCTAACCAATCTGCTAAAATTTTGATTTTTTCTTTTTCCATAATTTCAATTAATTATTAAATCTTTTTTAATTTTTTTAATAAAATCATCAATGCCCTTATTATATCCAATATTATGTTGAATATGCAATTGGTCAAATTTCCCATAATATCCAAACTCTTCTGGTTGTTTCATTGCTTCCCCTATTTTAACAATCTCTTCCCTTATCGCTTGTTCAAAAGAACTAATTATTTTCTGCGACAATCCGCAATTTTTACAATATGGAAGACCATTTTGTTTTTGACAATATTCTAAACAATTTTGTAGTTCGTTTTTCATAGTTTTAATTTAATCTCTTTATTCTTATTTTTATTTAATTTCTTTCCCGACCCTTCATTTTTTTGGGGGTTAATAATCCATTGCTTTTGTTTTTATTATTACTACCGATTTTTGCTCTAAAACATCAATTACTGCCGTCTCTTTATATCCATCCTTACGAAATCCGTGGCATTCTCCATAATTAGCCACCCAAACTGGAGTTGTCTTCCCCATTAAGAAATTACCGCCCTTATATCCAATAAAAGTTTTTCCAAGAGTATCTTTAAGTATTTTAAGAAAATCACATAATAACATTGGCTTTCCTTTATCATCATATTCAAGAGCTAATTCATTATAACTTCCCCGCCAACTATCAATCCCTGTTGGGTGATATTTTTTAATATCAAACAAAATTGGCAATTTTGTATTTTTTATGCTTTCCAATTTTAATATAATTTCTCCCAAAGAAAGTTGAGATGATGTTTTAAAACTTTCTTGCCTCATTTTATTAATGGCATTAGTTAAAATAGATTGTATTCCAAATGGATTTTCTAATTCATCCATATTTTTACCTTTTTAATTTGCCTCCCAAAATTTATAGCAGACTGCCTATTCAACATTAGAATATCAAAGTAATTTCCGTCTCTAAATTTTTCAGCCATTCTATCAGTGCAGGTGTAAATAATATCGTCAATTATTACTTTAGTTCCAAAAGGATACTTTCTCGGGCAAGCAATATCGCCAATTTGCGGTTTTTTGCCCATTGCGTTTAAGTCGGGATTTTCATCAGTTTCTTCTTTTGAAGCGGTATAGGCGGTTATTATCGCCTCAAATTTCGCAAAATTTGCCACCTCTTTTGCGTTTTCTATCTCGTCTTGGCATAAGATTACATTACTTGAACATAAATCAGGCAATAACATTTCTTGCGTTGCTGGTATTGGTAATAAAATGCCTAAAAGGATTATTATCGCCAAAAAGATGTTCATTTTATTTATATTAATTTATTAAATCAGTTTTGTTTGTTTAAGTGAAATCTTTGGCAACGATTTTTCTTCTTTATAGCCATCAACTACCCAAGCCATATTTCCATTTGGTTTTTGCTCCCAATGACCAGCCAGTTTTTGAGCGGGGACATAAATTAAACTATCAGCATTTATTTTATCTTTTCTAATAAGCTCTAAACCTGCTATTCTGTTGCCGACTTTTAAAAAGTGCTTCCAGTTTTTAAAATTTCTAAAATCTTCGCATAAATCTGTAAAAGCAATATTCATATTTTCCAACCTTATCATTACTCTAATATATTCATTGCCATTTCTGGAATAGGCTTTTGGTAGAATTTTTATAATTTCCCCCTTCATTTTTTTTAATTTATTTAATAATTTGGCGGACTTATTGGATCTTCATCAAGGGTTTCAGTTTTATATTTTTCCATTGCCTCTTTTGCCCGCTTCATTCCTTCTGTTTGTGGAGCTAATTCTTTTTCTAATTTAATTATTTTTTCTTTATTTTTTTCTTCTTTGCTCTCTACATTTTTATTCTGTCTTTTTGCTAAAATGAATAATTTTTGCCAAACTCTTGGGTGATAAACATCAAAGGCGATGCCTAATAATGAAGCGCATTTTTTAAGGGCATCAGAAGCCGCCGCCTTGTAATCATTGGCTAAATCAATCATTTCACCAGCTTTAGGATTTTTTTGACCATTCGGCAATAAATCAGCAAATTTCTTAACTTCACTACTTCCGTATTGCATCTTGGTAATTGTCATTTTGCCATCTGGGCTTTTCACTGTTAATTTTCCTTTAACTACAATTTGTCCGTCAATTTGCTTGTCCTCTACGATTTCAAAATCCCATAAAGGAAAGCGGCGATGAAGTTCAAACTCCACATAACCAATTTCTACGGTATTGAATATCCCGCCCCTTAATTGTGTCTGTTCAACCCAGATTAGGTCAGTTTTTTTAGCCACTTGTTCAATGGGTAAATTTTCAAATTTTATAATCTTTTTTTCCATAAATTTATTAGTTAATTATTTAAACAATTCGCAATATTCAGAATAAGAATATCGTTTGCCCTTAATATACATATTGGCAGGCAATAATCTCGCCTTGTTTGGATTGTTAGCACCTTCTCCCCAAATAATTGAATTCATTATCCGTTCACCAATCTGACCCGCATTTTTAGGCATTTGTATTTTTTCTTTAATCATATTTTTTCTTTAATTTTTAAATTTCCCCCTAAACAAATTGGTTCCTGGTGTTTTTTTCTTTTTGCTTTGATTGATAAGCATTTTATTGAATCATAGACACAACAAAAAGCAAAATATAAGATGTTCCCAGCGTTAATGTTCCCAGCGTTAATGTCCCCAGCGTTAATGTCCCCAGCGTTAATGCTCCCAGCGTTAATGTCCCAAGCGTTAATGTTCCCAGCGTTAATGTCCCAAGCGTTAATGTCATAAGCGTTAATGTCCTTAGCGTTAATGTCCCCAGCGTTTACTCTTATTGATGCTGAAATAGTGATTGAACATTCAAACCTAACATCACCTTTAATAAGCAAAATATCATTTTTAATATCTGCTTCCACCTCTGCCTGCGTTTTGTAAATTTTCATATTATTTATATTAGTTTAATTAGTTTATCTCGCTTAAATATTTTTCCACAATTTTTTTTGGTTCTTCTAAAAATTGTTCGTCGCCATAATCTAAATAATCTTTTAAATTGGTAATCAAATCAGAAATCTGTTCTTTATCTAAATTTAGCCCGCACCAATCAGCAAATTTAACGCAGACTATATATTTATCAGCTATTTTAATCTCATCAAATCCCAAATCTTTTAGGGAAATATAGTTGTTAATCAGGTAAATAATATAGCCAAGTTGTTTTTCTGTTGGTTTATCAAGCATAATATTTTAATAAAGCACTGATAAATAAACTTACTGATAAAAATACGATAACCGCCCAGCTTTCAATTTCTAATCTTTTAGACACCAAGTTGTAATACTTGGATAATTTTTTGTTTTGATAAATCATTTTGTTTTAATTTATTAGAGCTGGTTTTTAAGGAAAGCCAGCAAACCCTTTTCTATTCCCCAACAGTCCTGCTAAGGAATATAGGACTGTTTAATTAAATTTTTTCTTTAATCTCTTTACATAATTTAGGTAGCCAATGCCATACCATTCCTTGCCTCATGGCTCCGTAATAATAGTTAATATCAACATTTTTCTTTTTTTCATCAATCTCATAGCCTAAATCATAGAGAGCAAATTGAAGTCCAGATATAGAGACCGACCAATTTTTTGGTAAAACTTTTTTAATTTCTTTTCTTATTCTTGTTTCATTTTCAATATAAGACATTTTTATCACCTCCTTTCTTTTATTGGTTTTTTAACTTCTAAACTGTTAATAATTTTTTGTTTTGGTAGATTATTTTATTTTTATTTTTTTAAATTTTCTAAATAACTTTTGAGAGCTTCTCTGATAATATAACTTTCGCTATATCTGGTTTTATAAGCGGTTTCTCTTAATTTTTCCGTTATCTTTTTGTCAATTAAGAAGGTTTTTGGAACAACTGATTTGTATTTCATATTTTTTGATTAATTAATTATCTATTATTATCATAACGCACTAATTAAATTATGTCAATACCTATTATTTAATTAAAAAGTCCAGTAAATCGCTATTTTCTGAAAAGTTATCCACATTTGCCTTAAAAGCCAAATCCCTAAAAGGGGTAGTTATCCACAATTAATTATAACCAACTCAATCCTTCTTCTTGTATTTTGATTATTAATTTATTAATAAATCTTTCATAAACTTCTTCGTCGGGATTTTCCGTCATTATAGCCATTCTCAACCGTTGGCTTGGGCTTCTTTTTGATTTGCCTAAAATAATCTTTTGACCCCTTTGTTCAATTTTTGTCGCTCCCACAATTTTAGCCTTAAAAATCTGATTATAAGTTCCGTCTTGATTATCTTGACTGGCTACCTCATAAATTTCCGCTTCGGTTAAAATAAAACATCTCTTATTGCGATCAAGTTCGCCATCAAGTTCGCAAGAAAAAGCAGTTAATTTAAGTTTGTATTGATTAATTTCTTCCATACCTTTAAAAACTTTTAATCATTTCCTGATAAACTTCTTTAGTCATTCCTTTCCGCAAATGATTGTAAACCTCACGGCAATTTTCGCTGACTTTATCCCAGCCGCCTTGTTCTTGAATATATTGGCGATAACCCTTAATTATCAATTCTTTGCCTTTTGGGCTTGGACGTCTAAACATACCCTCGCCATAAAATGGCTTTTTTTCTTGCGGGCGCTCGTCGGGATATTCTTGATAATATTTTTCAATAGTCAATACTTCTGCAATATTACTCATCGCAACCCAGCAACCGTCTATCTCAATTTTATCAGTTAAACTCAAATGTTTAAGTTTTTCATTTTGTTCTTCGGTAATAAAATGATGGCTTTTAGTAAAAGTGATAATCACGAATTTTTTAATTTCTACACTTAAATTGTTCATAATTTTACAATGTTAATTTTATTAGACTTATTAAATTTTTGATGATTTTGAAACCAAACAGAAAGTCGTCTACTAAGCTCAAAAGTCTTTTCCAGCTCCCAGCGTTGTTTAGTGCCTGACTTATTCGGTTCTGTCCAGTAAGAGATAAATTTCTTAATTTCGCTACTTGCGGTTTGTTCGTCTATCCCTTTACTTATAAGATAATTTATGGTGTTTATTTGCTTATCTTGATTGTTAAAAAATTCTTTGGCTATTTGTGAGGGGGTTACTACACACTCTTTGTTATCCTTATAATCTTTGTTATCCTTACTATTTGTTATCCTTCTGGGTGACTTATAGTCCCTCGGTGTTTGTCCCACGGTTTCTGTCCCACGGTGTTCCGTGTGACTGTCTTGTCCCTCGGTGGATTTCTTCCACTCTGATTTATCTAAAAGATAATAGATATTATTATTAAATTTACCATTAATTTTTTCTTGTTTAACCATTATTATATTATATTTGATAAGTTCTTTTAATCCCCTTTTAATGGTTCGGGTAGAAACCCCGTGTTCCCAAGCGATTTTATTTTGCGATGGAAATGCTTTTTGGCTTTCAAATTCAGCGTGCCGACATAAAGACATATAGACTAAAGTAGCATTAATTCCGCAAATTCTCGCATATCCATTAAGATATAAATCATCAATTTTAAACTGTGTTTTTTGTCTTAAATCTCTAACTTTAAATAATTGCTTTTGTTCCATAAATTTAACTTAATTAATTAAAAATACAATTAAAAAACCTTTATAAGGCAGTGCGTCTTGCTTATGGCTCTTGCGGACCACCCACGATTAAATCGTGGTAGACACACTGCGTTATAAAGGTTTAATTGTAACAAGATTTCAAGCATATATTTATATTACTTCATTACTTTCATTTTACCATAAGACTTATCCACAGTCAAGTAGCAGTTATCCACTTTTTGGGGACAACTTAAACTCGTTAAGGTTAGGCTTAATTTAAAGCGATAATCTTTGTTTAGGCAAATATACCACTTAACCCCTAAACTCTTCAAATTTTATCCAGCGTTGCCAAAAAACCCTATTGTAGACATCTATCGCAGTAGTCTTCCGTCCCCTTTTTACCAAAAATTACAGTAATATGGTTATAACAGAATTTTAACCCGCATTTTAAGCATTTTGCCATAGGATTAGTATAACTTCTTGGTGTTCCGCAAATCTTACATTTAGTTTTAGGAATTAATCTTAATGTGGCTATTGCCTCTTTTGTCATTTTATTCATAAGTAAATTATATCAAATTAACTATTAAAAGCAATAACTCCGCCCCAAAGGACGAAGTTATGCTTTTTCCCATGCTTATGGTTATCCAATCAAAAGGCAATTTAAGTTTAACCCTTTTTAAAAATTTTTACAAATATCTAACTCCAACTTTTACTTTAAGATAATTCACCACGCCTACTAAAATAGCTCCAACAGTTAACTGAGCAATTTCTGGATATTGAACAATAAACTGGTCAACTAAAACGGGCAGTAAAAAGATAATAAAATACTTTATAACTTTGCCAATAGTCTTTTTGAATGAATACGAATTTTCATTTGACATAGTTTTTTTGTTAAATTAATTAATATCTTAAACTATTTGAAAAAATGGAACTTTACCCTTTTGCCATTCTTCTTTTGTTGTGTAAAGCCATTGCCACTCCATTAAGGGATTCATTATATGCTTCCAATCCCAAGCCCCGTAAATAATCGCATTAACCATATTGCCAGAAGGGATTGGTGGCTCCCAGCCCAATTTTTTTAATTCTTTGTGGACAAATCTGCCAGTTTCCGACCATTGATTTTTAATATAAATTGGAGCAAATCTGACACAAAATTCCGCATACCAATTTCTTGGTTTGCCATAGCGATGATAGCAATGGGGCTTGTCAAAATCTTTTGGAAAGAAAGGATATGGGTCAATCGCTCCCCGCCAGCCATTATCTTTGTTAATCGTCTCCCCGTTTAAGGTTTCTTTCAGCCCGAAATGAAGATGGTCGCCAGAAGTAACACGACCACTATTATCAGCAAGCCCGATTAATTGTCCTGCCTTAACTTTTTGTCCTGCCTCTACCTTAACTTCTAAAAGATGATAATAAAGGGTGTAAAAACTTAAACTAACTGGTGAGGCAATAATCTGAACCGAGATACCGCCATCGCCGTCTTTGCCCGCCCAAGTAATATTGCCGTCGTGAGCAGCATAAACTGGACAGCCTCTTTTTGCCATAAGATCAATACCATTATGGGAGATTGTTCCAATTAGGGTTTTGTAATCAAAAACCATCCCATTAAATTTTTGAATAATAGAAATATCTTTTAATGGCGGTATTAAATTAATTTCTTGTCCCGATGAGGTTTTCATATATTTTTATATCTACTCCCAGCGGTCTTTCCATTCTGCAGAATAGATTGATTTATTACCCCAAAAAAAGCCTAAGCAATTTAAGGGGCTTACTGGGAGCAGATATCACATTTTGGTTATTAAAAATATCACAAAACCAATAAAAATAATTGTAAAAATTATTCTAATAAAAAATAAAATTAATTCGTAAAAGTGATTATTGTTGTTGTTCATTATTTTAATAAATAAGCGGAGTTAAAACTTAATTAATTATAATATTTTTATTAAGGCATCCATCATATCTATAAAATTCTCAACCTTTTCCAATTTGATAAATTTTTTATCTTTAAACATTTTGATAATTTCGAAAGCTTGTTTGCCCTTATCCTTTGCCCTTTCTTGAATATAAACAGGATATTCTTTAAGAATTGTTAGAGGATACCAATAATTTTGCCAATAATCCCAACAACTATAAATGCTACCCGTCCAACCATTAGCAGTTTCATTAGTGGTGGTGGTAAAATTCAAATTGTCATCTAATTTACAACTTAAAATTTGTTCGTTATTCATTTTGTTTATTCCTTTCACGATTTTGAGACGATTTTACGGCTCAAAAGCGCATTTAATTTAACTCCGCTTATTTTAATAAATTATTATTAAAGGTTGAGGCGGGAGCTTGTTGAATTATCAACTAAGACCGCCCCCTTTTAAATTCCCCATTTTAGGGGATGAGCTCACCGCTCTTTTTCTGCTTTTAAAGCTTTTAAATGAGCCCGCCAATAAGGCAAATCATTCATCATTGCCCAAAATTCCACAATTTCGTGTTTAATTACTAATTCAAAATCAAATTCTGCCAAATCATCGAGCCAAATTTCATCCAGCGGGATAAATTCGTGAACCAAGCCGTGCCCGCCATTGCCAAAAATAATTGAAAGATTATTTCTTACCCACTCGCCATTAACTAAATAAATTTGAAAATTTTGCTGTCTGCGGTAAAATCTTTTCCATTTACCATTTAATCTGAAATTTCCATCCTTATATTTTGCTCTTTCCTGAATTTCTTTTTCAAATTTTCGCCAAAGCGGATTTCTGACAATTTCTTTAAGCAGATTTTTCATTTTCCCTCCTTTCTAAAATTGCCAGAATATATTTTCCCACTCTTACCTGTCTTTGCTCCATTATGATTTTTTCAAATTTTTCAGCAACCAGCCGTTCAATTTGACAGCCCGTGCTTCTTCGCCAAGTATGGTGAAAATAACAAGCATCGCATTCAACCAATTTTTCTAAATCACGAATAAGGCAATAAAGCCACAAAGAATTGCCAGATAATCCCAATTTGAGAGCATCTTTGCCCACTACTTTTAAGGGATTGATTGGCTCCCAGCCAAGTTCAGCGATTTCCTGCTCCATTTTTTCAAATTCTTTTTTGTTATAATTTTTTTGACCATCAATTGGAGCTGATAGCCAGACTTTCATTTTCCCCTCCTTTTTAGATTGAAACTGTAATTTTATGTTCACTTGCTTCCAGACGAATTTTTGCCACGCCAGTTTTAGACGGCGGTAAGTTCATTTCTTCGGCATAACTTCCTGGATATTTTAGAAAATGTCCAGTCAGCACCGCATACCGCTTCCGCTCTAAAACTGTTTTATTGCGTCTGTCTATTTCATAGTAAAGGGAGGTGAGGGTATCTTTTTCGTGGAGATGCCCCATACAAATAATTTCCACATTGACGAATTTGAATAAGTCCAGAATAGATTTTAGTTTAGTGTAGACAAGTCTTGCTCCAGAAGCACCATGAACCGTGTAGAGAACATAATGCTCTTTTCCTACTTTAAAGTCGTGAAACATTGCCCAGCCAAAATATTTTGTGCCAAGCATTTGAGCAAAGTATTTGGTAATATCCACTCCACAAATTTTAGTCAGCCTAAGTTCGTGGTTGCCCTCTAAAAGTCCAAGCAATAGATTTTCTTTGGCAAGTTTGCCATACCAATTCAGGATGTAATCTATTTGCTTGTTTGGCGACCATTGCTCAAAGATAGAATGTCCTGGCGAAACTTTGGTGGATAAATCAATGTAATCACCCATTCCAATCACATAAATTTTTTCAGCTAAACAAACTTCAATTGTCTCTTCAAATTTTGCCTGGTCAAAGGTGGGATAACCAGCGTGGATATCCCCCAGCGGGATGATTTCCGCTCTGTCTTTTTCATTGATAGAAAGCTCAACGAAATTGACTTTTGGCGGTTTGATTTTTAAGGAGATAGGCAGAAGTTCAATCTCCTCTTTGACGGTTTTCATTTTCCCTCCTAATCTAATCTTCCGTCATCTTCTATTATTTTTTGAAGCTCCAGAAAGAGAATTTTTAACTCTTCCCAAGTTGCTTCAAATTGGTCATCATCCCTCAGCCAGTAAATTCTTAGGCGAGGGACAACCATTTCCATTAGGCAGGTAATCATTTCCAGTCTGTCTACTTCTGGTTTTTTCCCAGCCATTTCTCCTCCTATATTTTAAAGGGCTATTTTAAAAATCAAACAAGAGACTTGATAAATTATTGTATATGTGCTATAAGATAATTATTAACTATTAATTATAAATTTATGGTATTATTCACTTTTTTATTAATCGGAGCCTTTCTTTATTTTGCTATTCAATATCACAAGGCTAAAAAAATTAACTCTACCGTTCTTATTTTTGTAATTATCGGATTGGCGATTGTTTTCTTTGCCATTATTTCTAATTTTGCCGAAGAAACAAGTCAGGAAACATCGGATTTAATTTATTCAATTACCCGCAATAATGAACAAGGTGCTTCTCCAAGCGGTGGAATAAAATTTAATAAATAATTATTTAGATTTAAAATACTCTTTCGCCGCTTTTGAACCATATTTGCCAAAAACAAGGGTTCTTAACATTTCCGGCAGGCTGCTTATATTATACAAAATATTGCCTCTTTTGTCTTGCACCGCTCCTTTTTGAACGGCTTGCATACCTTCCACAGTTTTAAGCAATTGGTTGCCAGCAGGAATTAAACTAACTCCTGCTCTTTTTAATTCTCTAATTCCTGTGGTTCTTGTTTCTTCATCGCCAAAAACTATTTTAAGCGGGGCGGTTACTGTCTTGAATACCGGCGACGGCCCAAACTTAACTGCTCCAGAAAATGGTATAAAAGTCCTTAAATCGTAAGGAGTAGGCAAACCCATACTATTATACACAATGTCTATTACTACCATACCGGTTGCCAACCGTAAGGTTTCTTTAAAAGCAATATCAGATGCTCCAGTTGTCAATAACAACGGAATATCCCGTCTAACTTGTTCATAAAGATTATAAGTAAATGTCTGAAATTGTCCCAATGCTCCGCCTAATTTGCTTCTTAAAATCGGCGGTAAAAACATCTTATCATAAATTGCCTGAGTTTTACCGGCGATTAAATCAGCATAACGAACCGCAAACTTATGGGCTAAACCATATTCGTGAATACCTTGCTGATAAGCTGAAAGAAAAGAATGAACAACCATTTGTCGATCAAGAGTTTCATTAGCCCAACCGACCGCTCGTTCGAATTTTCTCAATTTAGTCGGATCAATGTCAATTTCGTATTTTCTGCCCCGTAAAATCTTACTCCACCTTTCCGCAAATTTTTGGCCTTCTTTGGAAAATGTCTCTGGAATGCTTTTAATCGCCCATTTTCCAGTCTTAGACCAAGTGGAAGCAAAAGTTGTCGGCTGTAAAACAGTTGTTGTAACATTGCCTAAAATTGAACCTTTGCCGGTCATTCTTCTTACTTTGTCTAAAAGTCTGGTAATAACCTTATTGTTACCAAAAACCGTTCTGTCTAATTGCGCTGTTTTTCCTACCAGTGCTTCATTAACCCATTGGTTCCAATAAGTCTGTGAATTTTGAGGCAAAAATGGGATATGCGCTCTGGCGATAGCAATCGGTTCGGTTAAATATTTCTGTCTGAGATAAGGTTCGATATAAGCATTAAACGCCCCAATAGCATCTTGTTCGGCAATATCAGTCGTTCTTTTCATCATAAAGCGGAAAAATGGCGTGTTGGGTTTGGTAAAATCAGAAGCCAATAATACTTCATCTGGTATTTTGGTTATATCACCGAATATTTTTTCATATTCGATTATTTTTTGAATATGGGTTATGTAATCTTTTCTTTTAGGAATTAATGGCAAATTCAATCTTTGCCTTTGGGCATTTATTGTATCAATAAATTGATCATATTTAGTCCTCATCCACATCGCCAGATTTGCCTCTTTATCAGACACTTGATTTCTGGTAAGTTTCCCTTCAGCAAATTGGAAAACTCTGGCGTTTTCCTCACTGCCGCTTTTTATTCCGCCCACTCTCATTAAAAATTCCTGTCTTAATTGCTGTTCCTCTTGTTTCAATCCATTTATCGCTTTTTGGGCTGGCTCAATAAATATTTTTTTGACTATTCCAAATAATGATTGATCTTGTTTTTCTGCCGCTCTTATCGGACTCAAGGCACCAAGTTGAGTAGATTCAAATTTGCCCAAATCTCTTACTTTTCTTAAAACCATTGCGTCTTCAGGATTTACAATAATCCCTCTTGATGAAATCGCCTGAGTTGATTTATCAATTCCGCCTGCTTTGGCTTTTTGTAAAGTTTTATAAGTATCAGATGATATTAATTGCTTTAATTCTGCCTTGTTCTGTTTTAATTGTTTTAATAATCCTAATCGTTGTTTTTTTATTTTTAAAGTTTCCTCTTTAAATTGTTTTGTGCCTGGTTCAAGTTCTTTAGGAATTGGTTTAATTTTTGGCTTAATTTCTAATGCCTCTTTTTGATAAAATTCAAATTTATTTTTATTTACTTCCCACCATTGAGCAGCTTGTTCTTCTGTAAAATAAGACTTATTAAACCTAATAGCTTGAATAACGCTTTTTTCGTCTTTTGTTTTTCCTAATATAAATCTTATCCCTGGAGTTTCTTTGATACCTCTGGATTTTATAGATGTTTGACTTCTATATTCTCCGGGTTGCATTTCTTCAACAGGATATAATCTAAATCTTCCTTCATTTTTAGTTGAATTTGGGTCAAATTTGAATGGTCGTTCTTGCCCAATTTCCCAATTTCTTCTTGTTAACGATTCAAGTTCTTTGGGGATTGGGGGTTTAATAACTTTTGATTTTGTAGGTTGTTTCAAGCCTGATAATTGGTTTTCAATCTGATTAATCCGTTCTGTT